>Ga0224553_1000071_pt1 | contig 50421 bp, 39 predicted proteins | sample 714S21014metaG_FD_179897 | JGI IMG/M metagenome (GOLD analysis project Ga0224553, IMG submission 179897) | Peat soil microbial communities from Stordalen Mire, Sweden - 717 S2 10-14 | ecosystem: Environmental > Terrestrial > Soil > Wetlands > Peat | place: Sweden: Norrbotten County, Stordalen... | reverse complement strand
TTGAGCCGCCAGGGGCGGGCATGGTTCCGGTCGCCCTGCGGGCTCCCTCCACCATGCCCGCCCCTCAGCCTTGTAGCGTATTGATTCCCTGCTTTGAGGTCACGAACTCAGAAACGGCGGGATACACCAGCACCGCCGCCTTTGGATTCAATAAGAAACCCATGAAACCATGAACCGGCTTCTCTCCTGCATTCCTGGTTTCCTTATTCAATAAACGAGGACGAGAACGGCGGCGTCTTGGGCGGATTTGACCACATCCTCAAACTTCCGATCAACCGTGACCGGCGCTTTCAGCTTGGCGGAAACTTCCGGCACGGATTCGAGGAAGCTCAATCCCGACATGTCGGGACTCGCCGCCAGGGCCGCCGACGCATTCACCTTCACCACCGAGGCGTCAATGAGGCTCGCACTTTGACCGCCTCCTTGACGACGTGATAATTGGAAATCAAATAACCATCGTCCGTGATGAAAAAAAACGTGAAATGTTTGGAATCTTACGCCGCATTACTGGAATAAGCTGGCGATAGCTTACAAATCCCTCTTCTTCGAATTGGCGATTTACGTCCTCTCGTTGGGTTACACCATTTTCTATGTAGCGTGCAATGCTCGCCAATTTTTGAGAGGGTAACTTATTCAAGCACATTCTGTCTTTTCGGATTCGACGTTTACTCGCAAGTGTAGCATAGGGCGAATTTTCGACAGGTATCCATTGATGGATTTCAAGGAATTGCAGAACTTGTTCTTTGGTAGTCATAAATTCACCGTTTCTAAAAATCGTTTGATTTATCTGGTTTTTTAGAAGCCGCCTTCTTTTCAAGGTCAGAAAGGTGCGATTGGTATAGCTGATCCCATTGATCTTTGCTGCGTGAATACGTGATGGAAAGCGTTGAACCATTTCCTTCAGTTGAGGGTTGCCAATCAGCTCGAAGAGTGCTTCCCGAAGTGTCTTGAAGAACTAATCCACCGACCGCTTGCCCCTGTCCATAGTCGGTTGCCGCGTTGTAGTCTTTATATTTGTCTTTTAGGCTTTTAATTATTTCTTGAATTTTATCGCTTTGCATGGGCGCGGTGCTAGACAAGTCAAAATTTTTTAGAGCAAAGGAGCATGAGGCTTTGATTTCCGTTTCTGGAAAACCTGGCGCTTTCGAGTCAACCTTTTTGACGACGACCGGGAAAACGGCTTCAGGGTATGCAATCGCGAAGCCGGGACTAGAAACAAAATTTAAGGTCATGCGGAATGGCGATCCTTTTAGATAAATTGGTTCGGCGGTAAAATTTTCTATACCTAAAGCCAATGGATGTTCCACGCCGTCTTTGTCTTTGTAGCTGCCTTTCTTGAAAATGTCGTAATGCACCAAACCAGCAAGCGCTGAAACAATTTCGGAATCGTTCACTAATCCCTTCAAACTTGCGCCAGGTTTCCGACTTGTGCCGACGGAAAGTTTTTCGATTCCATCCATCTGGTTAATCTTCTTGATTGTTTGCACAATCCCGTCAGCCCATTTCAAGCCACCAAAAGGCTCGATTGCCTTGAGCGCTGGTTGTGTAACTGGTTTTTGTGGGTTGGCATCGGCGAATTGCGCCGCAAGATTGTTTGCCATTTCAGCTACACTTTGCGATGTTGCTTCCTCTTTATTTGCAACCACGCGAACCAAAACTATCAATGGTTTCGGATCAGCTTTTCTCCTCTGGAAAACCCATGCCATTTCGTCGGTCGAATCTGTGGCCAAATCTTTTTTTGTCATTTTCAAAATCCATTGATCATTTTGGTCGCTCACCCAAGTTTTGGTATTCGCGTTTGTGAACATTGTTAAGATGTTCGTAAAGGAAAACCCCGTGTCCGAAACATTGTCATCCTGGATTACGCCGTAGTTGTTCTGTAAAAAATCATTCGGTGGTTCTGCGCTTTGACATACGTTTGCAAGAAGAACGATGAGGACGCCGCAGATCAGGCAAAACAAACTTGGCAGAATTTTTGTTTTCATAAACAGATGAAAGTATTTTCTTTTACGAATGTCTATCCCAAACTGATTTTGGTAGCGGCGATTTGCCTCGCCCGGCGCGGCCGTTTTCCCCCGCCCGCCGCCGAGCGCCCGTCCCCAGCGCCGTAGGCGCGGCATTTTTGTAGATTATATCCGCAAACATCATCAAGCTCCGTCAGGAGCGGCATATTCAGATGTCGCTCCGCTGGAGCTTTGTCCGGTTGGAATTGCCGGGCTCATTTCGATTTTGGTTTTTAAGGTGCAACGTCCGCCCTCATCCCGGCCTTCTCCCCCAGGAGAAGGTGAATCATTCTCCGTCCAGCTTTCAATTCACTGCCAGCGGTGTTCGCACGACCAGCACACAAATGTTAGCGAATCGTCCACAGACATGTCCTCTCCTGGGGGAGAGGAAACAGGTGAGGGCGAGCGTAAAACACCAATTTCATTTCCCCAGCAATCTCCACACGCGCAACGCCTCGGTCACGCCCCAAGCCTGTGCGTCGCAGCCGCGTTGGGTGTGCGGTGCGTCGCCATCCAGAATTTCCGGAACCTGGCCGAGACAGCCCGTGTTCATCAATTGTTCCATGCTGCCGAGATATGCCTTTGCCGCCGTCACCGCTTCCGGTGATCCCGCATCGCGGGACCACGCTCGCGCCAGCGCTTCGCAAAAAACCGGGAACGTCCACGTCCACGCCGTGCCGTTGTGATACGCGGGTTTGCGGCGCGCGTCCTCGTCCCCTTCGTAATGCGGCCAATAGGGCTCGACGGGGTTGTTGAGCAGTTGGCCATCGCGCCAGATCGGCAGCGGGACCGAAACCGGCAATGGCGCGAGCGATCGCAACGCGCCGGGCACCACCAGATATTTTTGCGCGGCCTCGACGCAGCGTTTGGCGCGTTCGCCGGACACCAGCCCAAGGCTCACGGCGAACAAACCGTTGCTGCGTAGCGCATCGTCGGGGGTGGCTTCGCGAGCGGCGACACCGGGTTTGGCCAGCAGCACGTCGGCCAGCCAGCCCTTGTCTTTGAGCCAGAAAAATTTTTCAAGCGAAGCGACAGCCCGTTCGGCCAGTCCGCCCCATTTTCCCCGGTCATCACCGCTGCTGATTTTTTCAAGCTGTTGCAGGAGGCGGATCCACAGAGCTTGAATTTCCACCGGATACCCTTCGCGCGGCGTGCCGGCGGGATGGTTCGTGTCCATCCACGTGAAATGACTCGGACTCCAAATCAGCGCCGAGTCCGCATCCATGCGGATGCCGTTCGGTGTGCTGCGAACGTAATTTTCTGCGATGCTGCAAAGCACATCACGAATGGTGCGCCCAGAATCGTCAACGGGCGTGGCATAGAGTGGGTCAGGCATCTTGCCTGACCGGGACAGGCTGGAAGCCGGTTCCACTTTTGCCAGTTCCTCGCACACTAGCGCAAACCACAACGGCGCGTCGGAGGAGTCCCGGTTGGAGGTGTTGTCGCCGTAAATGGCATTGGGCAACGTGCCGTCTTTTTCAAATTTTGCGAACGTGAGCAGAATTTGCCTCACTTCGTCAACCATGCCGGCGGCAAGCAAACCGCGTGCGGCAATAAAGGCATCGCGTCCCCAATCGAGAAACCACGGATAACCGGCAATGACGGTCTTGCCCTCGCCGCGGCGGACGACAAATTGTTTCACAGCGTGTTGAAGTTGTTTTTCAAATGGAGCGCCAGGATCCGACTCGGTGTGTTGGAGTTCACGCTTCAGCGTGCTGTGGTCGCAAGCTAAAGCTTGAACTCCAACCGAAGGCTCGTCCATTTCCGCCGTCGTGACGAGCGTGATGCTTGCGCCTTTGGGCAGAGGCAATTCAAACCAGCCGGGGCTGTAGGCGTCGCCGCTGCCGGCCTGGCCGCGGCTTTGTTCGACCGGGTGGGGAATGTTTTCGCACCACTCCGGCTGCGGATGGTACTCGCCAGCATCCGCAAACACGCGCAACTGGCGATCCGGTGCGGGCGTGAAGGCGAAGCCAATTCGGGCCTGGATTTTCGGGTCTTGGGTCTGGAGTTTGTGTGTGTTTGAAGAAAAATGATAATCCGCGCCGCCGTTGTGTCTGGTTTCCTGATGGAAATTACGATCTTCAATGTCGAACCTCACAGTCAGGCGCACGTCGGCTTCGACGGACAACTGTTTGCCGCACGCGCGTGCGGCCGTCGGTCGGGCAAAATGAAACATCGTTGTATTTTTCCCATCGAGCATTTCGGCGCGCAACTCGATTTCGACCGTCCGCCCGTCGCCGGCATGGGCGACAAACTGCCAGACGGCTGGCGGACCGGCGGCAAACGACGCGAGATTTTTCGCATTGAGCGGTGAAAGGAAGCCATTGGCATTGACCCAGGCCCGGAGGCGTTTGACAAAGATATGACGGTCCACCGGGACGCCGGGGTTCAGGTTTGCGCCGAGCACGCAGTCATATTTGGAATTCACGCGGCCCAAATCCACGCACATTCGCGCCATGCCGCCGATGCCGTTGGTCAATAGGACGAGATCTGAGGGCGAGAACGAGGGCGAGAACGACGGAGCGGGCGACAGGAAACGAATTGCAGCGGTAATGTGCTGTGATGCGACGGCATAACGTTCCAAAATCAATTCAGCGGCTGTCGCAGTTTCGCGCGGCTGAAAACAGGCGATCTGTCCGTCGCCAACGGCAATGGATTGGGCATGAACCGCACACCCGTTTTCATTCTGCATTTGCAGTGTGGCCCGGAAGGGGGCGCTGTCCTGGATGAGCAGCCAATGGCCGGGCGGGACCGGCGTCACGCGGCGGCGGTCGAGCAAGGTCCAGATGATGACGCGCGGGAAAACTTTCTGTTGTTCCGCGTCACGTAACAGTTCGACTAGGGAAGATTTTAAGCCACGCGCGGCAAATTCACTGGCGGCGGCAAGAAAATTGGCCGGCGAACGCCCGACTTGCTCCGCGAGCCAGTGCCAGTCAAGACCGTCTATCGTTTCGACCGGCACGATTTTACCCAGTGTTTCGAGCGCCCAGGCGGCTTGCGCGCGGGCGCGACGGTAAGCGTCGCCGCTTAAACCTTGCGGCTCTGCCGTGGGTGCGAGGCAATGGCACGCGCCGGGTGCGAGCTTGAAAACGATTTTGTCCTTCTCGATGGAAAATTTCGGAAACGGCTGGCCCAGCAGTTCAAATTTGAAATTTGAGATTTGAAATTTCAAATCGGAAGGCGCCAGGGTCAGCGAATTCGCCTTTTCAACATCGGGATTGACCAGAACCAGCACGGAATCTTTTCCTTCCGCGGATTCGCGAAGCAGCGCATAAACCGGCGAGTCGGGCGTGCTGAGTCGCGTGAGTTTTGCGCCGTCGAAAAAGCACGGGTGGCCGGCGAGCAGGCGGTTAAGTTGCGCGAGTTCGGAAACGATGTTGTCAGGGTTGTCCCACGCGAGGCCGGCACAGCCGTGGACTTTGATTTTTTCGGTGGCGAGCCATTCGACACCCCCGGTGAAACCAAAACCGCCGCTCGCACTGGTCAGCGCGCAAAGACGGTTGCGCAACAGCGACCACACGCGCCCGCGGGCGGCAAGGCGGTCGTTGTCGTGGGTTTCGCTGTAATGAACGTAGGTGCCAACGCGCGAACTCTGGCGATTGGTGTAGTCGAGGTAATCGGCGATCTGGCGACCGGAGTAATTTTGGAAAAGTTCGGAGTAAGCCCATTGCATTCCGCCGTCGGTGAGCAAATTTTCGGTGGCTTCCCACGAGCCGCCGAGGCCTTCGAGCAGGAAGATGGTTTCGGGAAATTCGTCCTGCACCCGGGCGATGATGTATTGCCAGGCGGGCACGGGAATTTTGTAGCCGGCGTCACAACGAAAACCATCCACGCCGCGCCGGCACCAGATTAAAAGCGCGCCGGCGATTTTGTCCCACAGCGCGACATCATCCTGTTTCAGTTCGACGAGGTCTTCCCAGGTTGTCCCCCACGCGCCGGGGCTGGCGAATGTGCCGTCGGGGTTTCGCAGAAAAAATTCGGGATGATTTTCCTGCAAGGTCGCGCTCCAGCCGGTGTGGTTGATGACGATGTCAAGGAACACCCGTGCGCCGAGCAAATGCGCGGCATGGGTGAATTCGCAAAATTGATCCACCCCGGTCGTGCGTTTGTCGAATTCGATGAGTGCCGGATCAATCGCGGTCACGTCCAGTGCGGCGTACGGGCTGCCAAAACGCCCAAAGCGAGCGTAAGTTGTGGGCGTGGGATGAACCGGCAGCAAATGAATGATACGGCAACCAAGCGTTTGGACGATGTGCGGCAACTGGCGGGCCAGATCGCGGAACTTGCCGGAGGGTGGAATGACGGTGAAATTTTTTCCATCGAGCTGTTGGAGTTGAACTTCGAGTTTTTTGTCGCGCGGGGATGACGAATTTTTCGTCGCCCCAAAAAGCCGGGTGAAGGCGCAATAAATGGTATTGGCGGTGCGGGCAAAATTGGGATGAACACTGATGCCGACATCCGGGCCATCGGGCCAATGCTGCCAGCCTTTCGGGTCGAGCAGATACGCCTTGGCTTTGAAGAAGCCGGCTTCAACGAGCGGCAATTCAATTTGCCAGGCATCGCCGTTTTGTTGCATCGGCACGTCGCGCCAGGATTCGCCGGCGAGAACCGGGTTGCCGGCGTGCGCGGCGATGATTTCGCGCCGGAGCGCTGCGGCGCGGCCGAGATTGGTGCGGAGCAAGGCGCGCCAGCCGTTGCGCCCGCTGCCGTCGTGGAGCGTGAAACGGATGCGGTCGCCGACGAAACGCACGAGGCGTTCGCCGGTCGCGGGTTCCATGATGGGAACGGGTTGCGGCATTTTTCGGTTCCGGTGGTTTGCCGGATGACATTACGATTTCGCAGATGGTGACGGAAAGCAATGCCGCAAGTGCCGCTGACGGCGGGTCAGGTGAAGGTTGCGTTGTTGCATTTCAGCCTAGAATTGGCGCGCAGATTGCTGTTTTAAGCGGGTAGTTGTTGGAAGATCATGACCACAGTGGCTCAAAATCAAGGCGAAGAAGCTCAATTGTTGCAGACAATTGAGATGTTTGAAGTTATTGCCCAATCGCAACCCAACGATTGCCAGTCGCTGGAAATTCTCAAGGAAGCTTATACCAAGATGGGTCGCGAAGAGGATGTCATCAACACATCCAAACGCATCGCGCAAGCTTACATGCAATCGGGGCAGCTTTCATCGGCGATTTTGGAATACGAGACGGTTTTACAACGGCGTCCGGACGACGCTGACGTGCAGGCGGCGCTCAAGCAAATTGAAGACAAGGCGAACAACGTGGCGGTGCAATCCGCAGGCGTGGAAGCGGCGGCAGTCCCGGTGTCCCAGTCCGACACGGCGGGATTTCGCAAAAAGGCGCACACGGCAACAACGGAAATTGACGATGGCCACAAGACGATGCGCAAAATTTTCGTCGAGAGCAAAATCATCTCCGCGGGTGATTTTGATTTGTGCTGGCGCACGGTGGACTTGACCGCGGCGGCATCGGATGTGGTCGAACCGTTCATCCACGCCCTCGCGGAAAAAAAGATTTTAGCCGTGGAAAAATCCCTCAAGTTGCTGGCCGACAAGTCGCGCGCGGCGTTTTTGCCGCTGGAAAAGTACGACGTGGACATTGACTTGACACGCGGCTTTTCGGCGGAAGTTTGCCGCCGCTGGTGCGTGTTGCCGTTCGACCGGATGAGCAAATCCATTTTGGTGGCAACCGCCAATCCGTTTAATCAGCAGGCAGTAAAGGATCTGGCTGAAGCCACCACGCACCGGCTGCTGTGGTATTTGGCGCCGCCCGCCGACCTGATCTCCAACCTCCGCATCGCGTTCCGCTAAAGCCATGGCCAAAGTCAAATCATTCGGAGAACGCATCGCCGACGCACTCGTCGAGGACGGCTTGTTGTCGGCGGGGCAGATCACGGAACTGCTGGAACAGCAAAAAAAGGAGGGGGCGCGCCTCATCAAACTCATTGTTGACAAATCCTATGTCAGCGAGCAGGACCTGGCTGTTTCCATGGGGCGCGTGCTGAACGTACCGCCCATCAATCTCGCGCGGGTAAGTATTCCGCCGGAAGTCGTCGAATTGCTGCCGCGCGACACGGCGCACAATTACAAGATTGTTCCCGTTTCACGTTTGGAAAACAGGCTGTTCATCGCGATGGCCGACCCGCTGAACGTCCTGGCAATTGACGACGTCAAGCGCATCACCAGACTCGAAATATCTCCGCTCATCGCGTCTGAAAAAGCCATCATTGACAAGTTAAATGCCTTCGATGCCGCCAAGGGCGGTTCGATGGAAGATATCATTCAGGATGCTAAAAAGCAGGATGAAGCCGACGCGGAAGCCAATTCCATCGAAGCGGTAAAGGAAGGGATAGAAGAGGTCAACCTTGACCAGCTCGCCTCTTCCAGCGGAGAAGCGCCGGTAATCAAACTTGCCAATCTCATCATTGTTCAGGCCATCAAGGACCGCGCCAGCGATATTCACCTGGAGCCTTTTGAAAAAAACATGCGACTGCGTTACCGGGTGGACGGCGTGCTCATGGACGCAACCCCGCCGCCCAAGCAAATGCAACTGGCGCTGACCTCGCGCTTCAAAATCATGAGCAGCCTGGACATTGCCGAACGCCGCCTGCCGCAGGACGGTCGCATGCGCGTGCGCGTGAGCGGCAAGGACTATGACCTGCGCGTGTCCGTAATGCCAACCGTTCACGGCGAAAAAATCGTGCTGCGCGTCCTCGATAAATCGAACCTCACCGCCAGCATTGACAAGCTCGGTTTGGATCCCGACACCTTCAAACAAGTCAAGGCTGCCATTGACGCGCCACACGGATTGATTCTCGTCACCGGCCCGACGGGTTCGGGCAAAACCACGACCCTTTACTCGGCGCTCAACGAGTTGAACAGTCCCATTTACAACATCGTCACCGTCGAAGACCCGGTGGAATTTCAGGTTCCGGGCATCAACCAGGTGCCGACCAAAAAGGAAATCGGCCTCACTTTTGCCAACGCCCTGCGTTCCATTCTGCGCCAGGACCCGGACATCATCATGATCGGTGAAATTCGCGACACCGAGACCGCCGAAATCGCCATCGAAGCCGCGCTCACCGGACACCAGGTCTTGAGCACGATGCACTGCAACGACGCGCCCGGCGCCATCGCGCGACTCGATGACATGGGCATTGCGCCGTTTTTGATTTCCTCGTCCGTCATTCTTTCCTGCGCGCAACGCCTCATGCGCCGCACTTGTTCGCATTGCCGCGAGCCGGTGACTTATCCGCCCAAAATGTTTGAAGACCTCGGTATTGACCCCGCCATTTTCAGCGGGGTGCAACTTTACCGCGGTCGTGGCTGTGACCGTTGCAAAAATTCCGGTTACGCCGGCCGCATGGCCATCATTGAAGCCATGACCATCACCGACCAAATCCGCAAACTCATCATTGCCCGCGCCAACACGCGCGAGCTGGGCAAGGTGGCCATCAGCCAGGGAATGCGCACGCTCCGCATGGTCGGACTCGACCGCGCGCGCGAGGGCATCTCGACGTTGGAACAAGTGCTCCTGATCACCTCGGCGCATTGACCCCCGACCCCGGGTGTCGGGGTCAAAATTTCCGTTGCGGAAAAGCGAATGACTGAGGTGTGGGCGACAACCAAGGCGGCGGCTGCGGCGCCCAGGCGGCGGCCGATGGAGGCGACGTTAAACTTAGACTCCAGATACTGGGTAACTTCGGCATCTCGGCGGGTTTGCCAATCCCGTTGTTCAATGGAGTGAATGACGCACCGACTGGAGTCAGTGCCGACTGGCCAAGGCCGGAACTCAGCGCCGTTTGCGGCAGGGAGATTTTTATGCCGCTCAATAATGAAGGGGTTGCTGCCGCGGCGGTGGATGACGAGCCTGGCTTGAGCAATTGTCTGAACCGGTCCATGTCCGTCTGTTGCGCCAGGGTGACAACCGGTGACGGCGACGGTGAGTCGAACAATTTTGACCAGTTGTTGTTTCCATTTTGCCCGGCAAATGTTTGATTGTCCGGTGCGGGATTGAGCAGCGAGCCGGCCATGTTGTTCGGACTTCCCAATCCGCCGGGGATGGAGTTCAACGTGTCGGGCTGTTTATCGGAAAAATTCCAGGTTGGAAACGCATTGATATTGGTGTTGACCGGCGGGGTTTGATCCCGCCTTTCGGTGTAGCGTTCCAGCGCTGTTAAATTCTTTGGCCGGCCGGCCGCGTCACGTTCCTGGACTCCCATGATCTTTTCCGGCGTGGTCGCGCCGAGGATTTCCGCGGGCGTCAGCAGCATCCAATTCTTGCGCCGGTCCAGCAGTTCCTGCATCCGCAACGCCTCGGCGGGTGAAACCACCGGCACGCCCATCGGCAACGGTGTGTCAACGGACGGGCCGCTGAAGTTGAACGATGGCGGAGCCTCCAAAGTGCTGCCAAAATCCAGCGATTCCGGCGGTTTGGGCGCAAGCGACGGCATATTGGAGAAAACAGTGTCACTCTCCGGCGAGGAAAATAAAATGGATTGTCCCGGGCGAAAGGCGGCGTGCTGGGCTTGGACGGAAAATACCGCAACCAATGCGGCGGCCGAAGGCAACCCGCGCTTCAAATATGCAAGGCTGAAACCCATCTCAAACTATCAGGCTAGTGGATTAGACACCCGGCGTCAAAAATGAATTCAAAACCCGTGCATTCTTTTGAATTGAATGACGATTTAGGCAGCAAAACCCCCATTGTACTTCAAGCTCTCAACCCTCAACCAGAGCTTCACTGCCGCTCGTATTCGCCCTTGCTGACTTTTTTAAGCACGGTGAATCCGGCTTTTTTTGCGTCGGAGATGGACAACGGCTTGAGCTTGTGCGGCGAATTGAAGGTGGAAATGATTTTGCGCACCGGCTTTTTGCAGGCCGGACAATGCGTCAGCGGCTTGGCCGACAGCGGACGGCGCAGCGTGAATTTCCCACCGCAGACCTTGCAGTCGCCTTCGCACAATTCGTATTCGTAAAGAGGCATGGTTCAATGTCAAATTCCGATCACCGAATGTCGAATTGGAAGGCCGGTTCGTCAATCAAACAAATTGTCCAATCCGGGCCGGAGCTTTAATGACGATGAGGCCGGGCTTTCCGCCATTCTCCGAGTTTGGTTCGGACCTTTTGCCCCTGTTCCGGGGTAAAGCCCGGACTGGTTTCAATCTGTCGCGCGATTTTTTCGGCCCGCTGAATATCACTACAATGTTGGCTGTAAACCTCGGCCAGTTTGAGCCGTAAATCCAAATCGCGGGGCTGTTCCTCGATTTTCTGTTCCAGAATTTCAATGACGGTGCCGAGATAGCCTTGGGCCAGCATTTCATCAATGGATTCCGGCGGGGCAACAACCGTTTCCGGCTTGGGTTTCCCCTGGCTCCATTCGTCGATGGAACGGCGGGCAAATTCCACGGGTGCTGGTGAAACATGAGGTTGCTTTTCAAGCGCCTCAAGGATTTCTGTGGCTTTTTGCGGTTGGTGCAAATCCTGTGCGTAAATCCGCATCAGCATCATGGCCGCATCCACATTGCGCGGATCTTCGGCCAGCAACCGCTTTAAAATGGATTCCGCTTCCTGGAACCGTCCCTGCATGCGCAAGTGATAAGCATCGGTCAGCGGCCTGGGTTTTTGGACGCTTTCTAGTTTGATGCCAAGATGTTCCAGCCTGGTTTCCAGGACCAGCACGCTGACCTCGCCGGATTCTCTGAGCCTCCGGCTCAATTGAACGGCCTCCTCCCGCCGGCCGTTGTTAACCAGGCTGGCAATCATGTCCAGATCGCGCAGCCCCTTGTCGGGATCAATCTCCTGCTCATCCGCGGGATCAACCAGATGATGAAACCACCGCGCGAACAATTCCGCAACACAACCTGACCATATCAGGGCCAGCATCCCTCCAATCACGAACAACATCGGCATGACCTGTAGTGCCCCTGGCAATCCCAATAACATTCCCGCCAGAAGCAAGGTAATGCCGCAGCGCATGGCCCGGCGGATGAAGTCCTGCCTTTTATTCCCGCCGGTTACTTTTGCGTCATACCCGCTCAACCACCAAAAGGCCAGACCGGCGAACGCCCATACGGCGAGATGGGTAATCATGACGGAACTGTGGCGGGAAGTTTGTTGAGTGAGTTTGGCATGAATACACGAACTGCAAGATCGTTCAAGACCTTGTGCTCATATTCAGATTGGCAATACCGAAAAACCCTCACAGGTTTTTCTGCCTACTTCTTCAAAAACGCGCTGAACAAATCTATCGGCAGGGGCAGGAACGTGGTCGTGTTGTGTTCGCTGGCCATTTCGCGCATGGTCTGGAGATAGCGCAGTTGCAGCGCAATCGGTTCCTTCGCGATCAGCGCGGCGGCCTGCACCATTTTTTCGGCAGCTTGAAATTCGCCTTCCGCGTTGGTGATTTTGGCGCGGCGTTCGCGTTCGGCTTCGGCCTGTTTGGCCATCGCGCGTTTCATGCTGTCCGGCAGCGCCACGTCCTTGATTTCGACGGCGGTGACTTTGATGCCCCACGGCTCGGTCTGGCGATCAATGATTTCCTGCAACTTCTGGTTAATGATGTCGCGTTGCGAGAGCAGGTCGTCCAGTGAGGCCTGGCCCAGCACGCTGCGCAGCGTCGTTTGCGCGATAAGCGAGGTCGCCTTCCAGAAATTTTCCACCTTTACCACCGCCGCATTCGGATCCACCACGCGGAAATAAACCACCGCGTCCACCGTGGCGGGCACGTTGTCGCGCGTCATCACTTCCTGTTTGGAAACGTCAATGGTCACGACGCGCAAATCCATTCTGACCAGCTTGTCCACGACGGGAATCAGGAAAATCAGCCCCGGACCTTTCGCGCCCTGCAATTTGCCGAGCCGGAAGATGACGCCGCGTTCGTACTCGCGCAAAATCCGCATGGCTTGGGGCAGCACGATGACCGCCAGGACCACGACGACGATTACGACCGGGCCGAGCGCGCCAAATATTCTAACCAGTACACCGATGAGTTGTTCCATAATTTTTCTCCGTTAGTTTTTTGGTTTTACTTTCAACGTCAATCCTTCGATGCCGGTAACTTCGACGGGCTGTCCGGCTTCGACCGGGGTTTCGCTCACGGCATTCCAGTTTTCGCCCTCGATAAACACCCGGCCGCCCTGCGAGTCAATCCGCGAAAGCGCGCTGACCGTCCGGCCGAGCATCGTTTCCTTGCCGGCTTGGACGGGATTGAACTGTGCGCGAATGGCCTTGCCGACGACAAACACAAAAAACGCCGCCGTGACGAGCGTCGCTGGAATAATCCAAGACAGTGGCAATCCAAAGCCCGGCGCAGCGTGGCTGAACAGCATCAGCGCGCCGAGGAAAAAGGCCACAATGCCGCCCACAGTCAACACGCCGTGCGTCGGCGAAAAAACGTCCACGATAAACAATGCAATCGCCAGCCCGATCAACACCAGTCCGGTGACGTTGACCGGCAGGATGGACGACATGTAAAGCACCAGGATCAGCGCAATCGCCCCGACAATGCCCGGCAGGATCGCCCCGGGACTGCTCAGCTCGCCGATGATTCCGTAAATCACCATCAACATCAGGATGAACATGACTTCCGGACGCAGGAACAGTTGGGAAAATCGTTCCCACGGGTTCATGGGAATTTCAACGACCGGGACGTTTGCCGTGTGGAGTGTTTTGTCGCCGATTTCGCGTCCGTCAAGTTGTTTGAGCAAATCCGGCATGTCGTCCGCGATGAGATCAATGACACCGATATCCAGCGCCTTTTCCGCGGTCGTCGCCTTGCTTTCAATGACGGCGGATTTGGCCCATTCGACGTTGCGATGCCGTTTGTCCGCAATGGTTTCGATGAAACTGGAGGCGTAGTTTTCCAGTTTTAGTTTCATCACGTCGTCGGTCTTTTCCACGCTGCCAGTGGTGCCAATCTCGACCGGGTGGGCCGCGCCGATGCTGGTATTGGGCGCCATTGCGGCAACGTCGGCAGCCAGGGTGATGAACACGCCCGCGCTCCCCGCGCTCGCGCCGGACGGCGCGACATAGACCACGGTCGGCACTTTCGAGGCGTAAAACGTCTGGACGATTTGTTTGGTGGATTCGAGCAGGCCGCCGGGGGTGTCGAGTTGAATGATGAGGCACTCGTCGTTCTGCACCGCTGCCTCGTCAATGGCGCGGGCGATATAACTCTCGGTGGCCGGGCCGATGGCGCCATTGATTTTAATCAGCCCCACTTGCGCGGCCTGTGCCACCGCCGCGCTCAGAAGCAGTCCCGCCATGGTGATGAAATGCCAACGCTTCATAACTTTCCCGTGACTGCAAGTTAACAAAAGCCGTGCCGGCCGCAAACGATTTAATTCCGATTTCCGAACGTCGCATGAAGAACATGGCCGAAAGCGCAGCCGCCGACGCCTGCCGGGTCGTAGCACTTGGTGCGAAGACCGGTGAGGAGGCTCTGTTCAAACAGAGTGAGCCGCGTCACCTCGGCTGCTGCTGACGGGTTAAATTTTCAATGCGCAAATCCTTCCGCCATCGCGATGGCCTTGCGCATGGCCATGGATTTGTTGACGGTTTCCTGAAATTCGCCTTCGGGCGTCGAATCGTTGACCCAGCCGCCGCCAGCTTGCACGTAGGCCTTTCCATTCTTTAGCAAAGCCGTGCGCAGGGTGATGCACGTGTCCAAATTTCCATTGAAGGAAAAATAGCCGACGCAACCCGCATACGGGCCGCGCGCGGCCTGTTCCAGCTCGGAAATAATCTGCATCGCGCGGATTTTCGGCGCGCCGCTGACCGTGCCCGCCGGAAACGTCGCGCGCATCAAATCGTAAAGCGTCTTGTCGGCGGAAAGTTTGCCTTCAACCTGTGTCACGATGTGCATGACGTGGCTGTAACGCTCGATGATCATCAGGTCCTTCACCTGCACGCTGCCGAAATCGCACACGCGCCCGATGTCGTTGCGCGCCAGGTCCACGAGCATCACGTGCTCGGCGCGTTCCTTCGGGTCGGCCAGCAATTCTTTTTCGAGCGCGGCGTCTTCCTCCGGTGTTTTGCCGCGCCGCCGGGTGCCGGCGATGGGGCGGATTTCCACCCGGCTGTCCTCGCAGCGCACATGAATTTCCGGTGAAGCGCCCACGAGCGAAAAACCGTCCAATTCCAGCAAAAACATGTAGGGCGACGGATTTACCGAGCGCACGGCGCGATAAACATCAATCGGCGACGCCTTCACCGGCGCGGAAAACCGTTGTGAACCGACGACCTGGATGATGTCGCCCGCCGTGATGTATTCCTTGGCCTTGAGCACGTTCGCAAAAAACTTTTCCTTTCCGATATTAGACTCAAACGGAACCGGCGGCACTTCGCCCGGCAGGCTGACCGGGTGATGTTCGCTCGGCTGTTCGAGCAATGAAACCAGCCGCTCAATTTCGCCGACGGCATCTTCGTAAACCTCGGCCGGACCCGCCGCGCCATCGAGAAAGGCGTTGACCAGAACGGTGATGGTCTGCGCCACCCGGTCAAAAATCAGCAGTTGGTCGGCGATGAGGAAAACCAGGGTGGGCGTTTGCAATTCGTCCTTGGGCGGGCGCGGCACGACCGGTTCAACGTCGTGAATAAATTCGTAGCCGATGAAACCTATCGCGCCGCCGGTGAAACGCGGCAGGCCCGGCAGCAAGACCGCGCGATATTTTTTCATCACGCGCTCGACGACTTCGAGGCCATCGCGCACTGTGTCATTGGGGTGGAACCGGCGTCCCGCCTGTCCAAATTCGGCGTCCCGCCGAATTTCGTCGGGTGAGTTAGACTGCTGTTTAACGGACAATTGTGGAGCGGTTGTTCGTCCGCCGCCGGTTTCGGGCGCGACGCCCGAAACGACAGGCTGGAAGCCTGTTCCACCAATCAAAAAGGTCTCAATGACCCTGCCATTCTCGACGACTTCGACGCGGGTTCCGGTTTGCTTGATGACTGCGCGCGGATTGCAACCAACGAACGAGTAGCGACCGAGATGCTCGCCGCCTTCGACCGATTCGAACAAAAACGATTCGCCCTGTCCGCGGATTTTTCGGTAGGCCGAAAGCGGTGTTTCAATGTCGGCCAGCAGGCGGCGCGTGATGGGAATCACGTTGCCCTGCGCGGCGAGCTTCAAGAATTCATCCAGTGTCGGTGAGTGCATGGGTTAAATGATTTTGTCGGGCGCGTGATTTTCGGCGCGAACCCAGGTGTCAGCCGTCAAACTCTTGTCATTCGCGCAGGAATTTTGCCGCGCTGCCAATTTTTTTGCCGCGTGACGGATACGCCAGATCGCCAGCAGCGTATAGAACGCCACGGCGACCGCATAGGCCACCATGCCCATGCCGATGGCGAAGGGCGCCAGCCGCAGATGGCTGAAATAAATCAGCGCCGCGCCGACGCCGGCGGTCAGCAGCGTGTTGCCGGCCAGACACAACAGGTAAACTGTAATGCGTGTTTCCTGTACGCGCTCGACGTGCCACTGGCGGTAAATTTCCTCGCCGAGCGAATGCATGAGCCACGCGGACTGAAAATTGCGCGCGGCCACCAGCACGCTGGCGGTGGCGACGACGATGGCCGACAGCGGCCACGCCGCCAGCGCCCCGCACAGCACAACGTTGAGCGCCAAGCCCCATTTCCAGCCGAGTTTTTTCGCGAGGGGATTGCCTTCCAGCACGAGGTTCGGCGTTGCGATCCACGTGCTGAGAAAATCCATTCCCCGTGCAAAAACCAGCAGCAGCAACAACAGGCAATAATCGCGACCGGCGAATGTAACCGCGGCATCCATTATTTTTTCCTGCCGTAAATCTGCTCCGGGGTTTCGAGTTGAGGCTCCGTTATCTTGAATGACTGGCCGTCCTTTTCCACCGAGCGGAAAAAGCACGACTGGTAGCCTTCGTGACAGGCCGCGCCGATCTGGTCCACCTGGATCAACAGTGTGTCGCCATCGCAATCGAACGCGATGTCCTTGACCGTTTGCGTGTGGCCGCTGGATTCGCCTTTCATCCAGAATTTCTGGCGCGACCGGCTCCAGAAATGCGTCTTGCCGGTCTCAATGGTTTTTTCGAGCGAGGCGCGGTTCATCCACGCCATCATTACGACGCGCCCGTTTTTTTGTTCCTGAATAATGGCCGGAATCAGGCCGTTCGTATCAAATTTCAGTTTGTCGGAAAAACTCATGGTTTGTGCAAATTGTGCTTGGCAACGTAGCAGAAATTTCGCGGCAAACCATGAAAATTTTATGACCCAGAATTCGATGCGTTGGTGGGAACAACCGGCGCATTTGTGAAAACGCCGGTGGCAGGGGTGTTGGTCGCGGAGTTTTCGCGTTCGGCGAGGTTGCGTTCGAGCCGGTGCTTGACGTCGGCGAACGCCGCATTGGTCACGTCGTTGAGATGCGCGCGGGCTTCGGCGAAACGACCGGCGGCCATTTTGATTCGGGCCAGATGGAGGGAAACGCCTTCGCGCTCGTTGTCGTCGTGGGCGATTTGGAGCGCGTTCGTCCAGGCGCCGAGCGCGTCATTGGTGCGGAGCGGGTGGATGCCGTAATAGCTTTCCGCGTAATCGGTCGCGAGCAGAAAATTTTGCGGATCCAATTGCATGGCCTTGCGATACAACGCGAGCGCCTTGTCGAAAATCTGCTCCTCGGTGATGCCGTAAAACACCCCCGCGTCCTTGCGGAACAGATAAACCGTCGCGGCCAGATTCCGGTAATACACCGGCTCCGCTGGATTCAATTCGATGGCTTTGGCGTAATCCACGAAGGCGTTGGTGACCGGGTCATGTTCGCCGTAGTAATTGGCGAGCTGGTTCCATGCCGCCGGATTTTTCGGGTCGAGTTGCGCGGCTTTCCCGTATTGCGCCACCGCTGCGTCCTCTTCCCCGATGTCATTCAAGAAGCTGCCATAGGCCAGATGCCCGCGCGCGAAATCCGGATAACGCCGCAGAAAATCCCCGTAGTCCTTGCGAACGGAATCGAGCCGTGCCCGGATGCGTTGGTTCAATGCCTCTTTTGATTCGCCGGCGCCTTGGGCGGCAAAGGCGTTGTTATCGCGAATCCATTTGTCCACCTCGGCCAGCACCTCGTCGTCCCTGGCCATCAATTCGGCCAAGGCCTTCTCCGCCGGGTCGTTGGGATTCGCCATCGTGACTGGGACGCCGGCATTCGGCTGGGTCAAATTACTGACAGCCAGCGGCTGATTCGTGGCGATCAATGCGCCAACCAGACCGATGAGAAGTTCGTTCACGCGAACAACATATCATTTTGGCAACACGAGTCGAGGTGTGAGCAAGTGGCTTCAGGCTTGAACCGCAGTCTGGCTGTCTCAGATGGAAATACACCGATGGCGGCGTACGCTAATTAAACCCCACCTTTGCGCGCCAATAAATCTTTCACCGGCGCGCTGCGAAAATCCGGTTTTCAATCTTATGTCAGACGAATCCGATGACGCTTACGCCACCTGCCGCGTCATATTTTCGCCGCCGTAAGGATTCTGCGTGCGAAGAGCGCACTCGGGGTCGTCACGCCATTCGCCGTCCACGAGGAAACGGTAGTGGTGCGTGCCCGGTTCCAATTCCACCGTTGTCCGCCACACGCCGTCCGCGCCTTTATGCAAATTGATGGGACGCTCCTGCCAATGCGTAAAATCACCTACCAATTGCACACTCACCGCGCCGGGTGCGGAGAACGCGAAGATTTGTTTTTGACCACGGCCGCCGTTCCTTGAGTTTGTTTTCTTTGCCATAATTTTTTCCTTTCCAAGGGCCGCAAAACTCCAAGCCCCAATCCAATTTTAGTCTGAAGCCGCAACAACGCAAACGTCAAACAAACTTTTTTCAGGTGTTGCGATGGCACTCATGCGACCCGGCCTTTTTCCTTTCGACTAACTGACCCGAAAAATGCGGAATCAGTTCAAGAAAGCGAACGATTTTCGGCCTGAATGGAAATGCCACTGCATGCCATCCGCCCCAAAACAGGACAGATTTCAATCCGGGATGAGATCTGCTGCGACTCGGACTCCACCCGATCGTACGGATAAATCTTGATGACGCTATGAACGGCTTCCATTTCAAACCTCCTTCACCACACCCCAATAAACATCAAGCCGTTTGCCGAGATAAAGTTTCACGGCTTTGACGAGCACGCCGGCTTCGAGTTGCTGGCCGCGCGCGACGAGGTCCTTGAGCGCCATGCCGGGACGAATCCGGAACGAACCTTGCGCGATGATCGGCCCTTCGTCCAGCCGCATAGAAACGAAGTGCGCGGTGACGCCGACAATCTTCACGCCGCTTTCGTAGGCCTGCCGGTAGGCTTGCGGGCCGGGAAAACTCGGCAACAGCGACGGATGAATATTGATGATCTTGTTTTTGTAACGCCACACAAAGTTCGGCGAGAGGATTTTCATGAAGCGCGCGAGCACGACGAAATCAATCTGGTACTCTTCGAGCAGGCGCAACCCCCGGCTCTCGGCCGGCGCGCGGTTGTTCCACGGAATGTGCGCAAACGGTAATTTATTTTTTCGCGCGAGCGGCGCGAGGTCAGGGCGGTTGGAAATCACGAGCACGGGATCGGCTTTGAATTGGCGACGGTGGTGCGCGGCCAGGAGCGCGTCGAAACAATGTGTTTCCTTCGTCACCATGATGGCAAAACGCTGGCGGCGGTTGGGTTCGGCGAAACGCACCTTGATTTCCATGCCGAGCCGGCGAGCGAGGGTGTCCAGCCCGGCGCGCAGGCTCGCGGCGTTGCAATCCACCGGACGCCACGAGGCCTGGAGGGTCATGCTGAACTGGCGGCGGGTGACTTGTTCCTCCAAGGCCTCGATATTGGCGTGTTGCTCGAACAGAAAAGCGGTGACGCGCGCAATGACGCCGGTTTTGTCCCGGCCGATAACGGTGATGGTGGCGAACTGTCTCATATTGGAGCAGGAAATAGCGAATTTTCGCCCCAATTGCACGAATTAAGGTGGCATAGTGTTCGCTTGAATTTTACGCTTAAAACCGCAACTTTCCCGGCTTTTCGCTGTTATACGAAGGGAACCAAACTGAAGGAAACACATGGGTTTTAGCCCGGTAAAAAATCTGGTGGCATCGGTCGCCGACGCGACGCCCGTCCAATTTGACGACTGGCGCAAGGCGTGGCGTGCCGCCGCGAACAACGGCTCGGCGGAGCCGCTGCTTGGGTTCATCGCCCGCGAGCGCGGCCTGGCGGAGGACGCTTTTCTCCAAAAGCTGGCGCAAACGCTCGGCTGGGCATTTTTGGATTTGCCCAAGCACACCACTCCGCCGGAGGCGCGGAACAAAATTTCCACGAAAATCGCATTTCAGTATTCCGTGCTGCCCACGGACGTGAAAGACGGCACGCTCCAGGTTGTTGTCAGCGATCCGTTCGATGCCGCGATGATGAATGCCGTGCGGTTCGACGCGCGGATGCCGGTGCAGTTCGCGCTCGCGCCGAAGGCTGAAATCGAAAAGGCACTGAAGAAATATTACGGCGTCGGCGCCGAAACGCTTGATGAAATGGGCGATGACGAGCCGATGGAGCTGGAAATCGCCAACGACAAGGAAATTACCGAGGACGATCAGGAGGCCAGTGTCATCAAATTCGTCAACCAGGTCATCTGGGAGGCGTTCAAAGACCGCGCGACAGACATTCACTTTGAACCGGCGGAGGACGAACTGCGCATTCGCTACCGCATTGACGGCATTTTGCATCAGACGCCGATGCCGCCGCAGTTGAAACGCTATCAGGCCGCGCTCATTTCGCGCATCAAGGTGATGAGCGGCATGAACATTTCCGAAAAACGCCTGCCGCAGGACGGCCGCATCAACGTCCGCATCAAGGGCGAGGAGATTGACATCCGCGTTTCGACGGTGCCGACGGTTTACGGCGAAAGCGTTTCCCTGCGTTTGCTGACGCGCGGGAAAATATTCCTGAGTCTCGACAAACTGGGTTTCGCGCCGAACGACGAGGCAATGATCCGCGAAATCATCGTCAAACCGCACGGCATTTTTCTCGTCACCGGCCCGACCGGTTCGGGCAAGTCCACGTCGCTCTACGCTTTTCTCAGCACGATCAATTCCGTGCATAAACGCATCATCACGATTGAGGAGCCGGTCGAATACGAACTCAAAGGCATCAACCAAATCGCCGTGCGCCCTGAAATTGGCCTGACGTTTGCGATGGGTTTGCGCCACATTTTGCGCCAGGACCCGAACGTCATTATGGTCGGCGAAATCCGTGACCTGGAAACCGCCGAGATCGCCATTCGCGCGTCGCTGACCGGCCACCTGGTTTTCAGCACGCTGCACACGAACGACGCGCCGAGCGCGTTCACGCGGTTGATTGACATGGGCATTGAGCCGTTTCTCGTGGCGTCGTCGGTCGAGGCCGTCATGGCGCAGCGCCTCGTCCGCACGATTTGTCCGCATTGCAAAACCGAGCAAAAGGTCGAGCCCGATTACCTTCGGCGCATCGGTTTTCCGGAGGAGGAAATTGGAACGGCCAGGTTCTGGCACGGCGTCGGTTGCGAAGAGTGCCGGCAATTTGGCTATCAAGGACGCAAAGGCATTTACGAGCTGCTCATTGTCAACGAGGCCATGCGTCCGCTGCTTTTGAGCCGCGCACCCGCCTCGACCATTGCGACGAAGGCCATAGAACAGGGGATGCGCACATTGCGCACCGACGGCTGGACCAAGGTCAGAAACGGCGAGACGACCATCGAGGAAGTTTTGCGCGTCACCCAAATCGAGGAGCACATGGACACGCTCGGCGGCGACACCAAAACCGAAATGCAGGTCAAAGAATGACATTGCCCACACCACCGTAACAATTTACCAACATGGCCCGCTGGCATTCCTGCAACATCCTGCAAATCGCGTCCGACGCGAGTCGCCTCTGGCAATTCGACGCCAGGGGCGGCGGTTTCGCGCTGAACCGCGAGCATCGCGCCGCGCTGGACGAGCCGTTGCCGCCCAGGCTGATCGCAAAATCATGGAGTTCATTGTGGCAGCCGCGGTTGAACGTCGCCTGGCTGCCGCCGGAAAATGTCTTTCTGCGCGTCATCGAATTGCCCCGGAGCAATTTCGAGGAAACGTTCGCGATGGTGGAGTTGCAACTGGAGAAACTCTCCCCGATGCCGGTGGCGCAAATCGTCTGGACGATTCATGTCTTATCGCGCGACAGCAACCCGCCGCGTCAAAACGAAACGGAGACGGGGACGAAGGCGGAGGCCGCGACTGCCGCTGAAACGAAGGCGGAAGATTTGCAAACCGTGGTTGTGGTCATCGCCGAGCGCAGTGTGGTAGAGGAATTTCTCGGCAAGCTCGAAGGCCGGAGCTATTTTGCCGACCGGCTGGAAGTGCCGATGCTCGACCAGTTGGAGGCCACGCCCGCGACGGAAGACGGGGTTTGGATGTATCCGTTGGTGCTGGCCGGACAGAATGCCGTGCTCGTGGCATGGTGGTGCGGCGGCGCGTTGCGAAGTTTGAGTTATGTCGTGTTGCCGCCCGCCGGCGACCGCGCGAATAATTTGAAGGCCCAGCTTGCGCAATTGGCCTGGGCTGGCGAACTGGAAGGCTGGCTGACCGCGCCACCCAACCGGTGGCATCTGGTCGCGGATTCCGCCAATGCTGCAGAATGGGAAAATGCGTTGCGCGAAGGTTTGAACGAACCGGTGCAGGTCACGCCGCCGTTGCCGCCGGCAGAACTGGCCGCACACACGGCGCGGCGCGCGGCGGCGTCAGGTTCGCGCGCGACGTTGTTGCCGGCGGAATTTCCCGCGCGTTACCATCAACAATTTGTTGACCGTTTGTGGCTGCGCGGCCTCGGGGCCACGGGCGTGTTGTATGCCGTGGTTGTGGTAATTTATTTTTGTGCCGTGGGCGTGTTGAGCTACCGCACCCAGGGCGTTGAGCGGCAGGTGGCGGCCTTGAGCGGCAGTTACACGAACGCGCTGCAACTCAAGGCGCAATACGACGTGCTCAAGGAGCGGCAGGAGTTGAAATACGCGGCGCTGGATTGCTGGAAAATTGTCGCGGAACAATTGCCCCCCAACATTACATTGCAGCGATTCAGCTTTGCGGACGGCAAGAAACTTTCCTTGAGCGGCGCGGCGGCACCCGATCAGGTCAACACGCTTTTTGATTTCAACACCGCCATGCAAAAAGTCACGGCCAACGGACGCCCCATGTTCAATGCCCAGGGCGGCGAAACGGTCAATCCCCGCCAAACTGCAAACACCGTGACCTGGAGTTTCAGTTTGCAACTGCAAAATGCGGAGGGGACGCCATGAAAAAATACTTCGCGCATCTGCGTCCGCTGGAGCGCCGCCTGGCGGTCGGCGTTCTGGTCATTTTGATCATCGTGCTGAATGGGGTGTTCATCTGGCCGCACTTTGCCGACTGGGGGAATCTGCGAGGCCGCCTCGACAGCGCACGGCGCAAGCTGGAGCTTTACCAGACGACCATCATCCAAGCGACCAATTACCAGGCGCAGGTGAAAAGCCTGGAAGGCCAGGGTGAATTTGTCGCGCTCGAAGACCAGGCCATCAATTTCATGCGCACGATTCAGGCGCAAGCCGAAGCCAGCGGAGTTGGCCGGGCCAATTACTCGCGCTCGATAATGCACACGAACGACGCATTTTTTATCGAACAAGTGCAGAACATCAATGTGGTCGCCACCGACCAGCAGCTCGTGGATTTCCTTTACAAGCTCGGCTCTGGCGCCTCGATGATCCGCGTGCGTGATCTGGAACTCCAGCCGGATGGCCCGCGCCTGCACCTCAACGCCAACATCCGGCTCGTTGCCAGCTATCAAAAAAATCCAGTTGCGCCGGCGCGCGCTGCCGCCCCGGCTGATTCCAAGCCTTTAACCAAAACCGCAAAATGAAAACAACCACGCTCATCCTGATTTTGTTTCTAACCGCCCTTGCATCCTGGGCGCAGCCGATGCCCAATTCACGTCGCCTGCCGCAACGTGTCAACCTTGTGACCAACGCCCCCGCCGTCCCGGCCATGCCGGCTCCCGGCATGCCGCCCGCCGCTGCCCCCGCCGCGCCATCGGCCCCCAAGCCGTCCGAGGAAATGATTCCTGCTGGCAACATCAATTTTCAAGGGGTGGACGTGAGCCAGGTGCTCGATGTTTACGCGCAACTGGTTGGGCGCACGATGTTGCGCGCCGGGCTGCCCCCGGCGCAGATTATTTTGCGCACGGAAACACCGTTGACCAAGACCGAGGCGATCCAGGCGTTGCAGGCGGTGCTCGCGCTCAATGGCATCGCCCTGGTGAATGTGGGCGACAAATTTGTAAAAGTGCTGCCGCTTGACCAGGCGAATTCGGCCGGTGCGAAGATTGAACACGGGGATGCGAGCCAGTTGCCGGAGATGGGGTCCTATGTGACGCACATCGTCCAGTTAAAATACATCAAACCCACCGTCATGGTGCCGCTCATCACGCCGTTTGCAAAACTGGCCAATGCCATCTTCCCGATTGACGACAATGGCATCCTCGTGCTCCGCGACAACGCCGAAAACGTCAAGCGGATGCTGGAAATGATTGATCAGATAGACGTTTCGGTGCCGGCGGAATACATCTCCGAAGTCATCCCGATCAAATACGCGATGGCCGAAGACATTGCCAGCGCGCTGAACAGCCTCGGTGGCAGCGGGGGAAGCACGGTCAGTTTCGGCAGCTCGGGTGCTACGCCGTCCACCGGTGGCGCTTCGCGAGGCGGTACGGCGGGTTCCACCGGAACGGGCAATACGCTTCAATCCGGCGCCAACAACAGCCAGGCAAATCAGCAGCGGGCATTTGGCTCACAAACGGCGCCCGGCGGCACGCCGACGGCTGGGAGCTCTTTTCAGGACCGGTTACGGTCCATCATTCAACGCGCCTCGGGCGGAGGGCAGGACCAGATCCAGGTTTTTGGCCAGGCGAAAATCATTGCCGACCAGCGGAGCAATTCACTGCTCATTTTTGCGACCCAGGCGGACATGGAAAGGATCAAGGCCGTGGTGGCGAAATTGGACGTGCTGCTCTCACAAGTGCTCATCGAGTCGGTTATCATGGACGTTGGACTTACCCATTCCTGGAACCTGGGCGTATCGGCGGCACAGAATCCCGCATCTCTTCCCGGTCACCCTAATGTCATAGGCGGCGGCGGCATGAATAATGGACAGACGTTCGCTGATTTCCTGAATGGAGGCTTGGGCTTGGTGAACACCAATTCGTCCAGCTCGTCCAGCACCTTCGCCAACAGTCTGCCCGGGGGATTAAGCTATTTCGGCAACATTGGCCCTAATTGGGACGTGGCGTTGCAGGCGGCGGCGGCGGACAGCACAACCTCGGTGATTCAGCGTCCGCGCATCCAGACCTCGCAGGCGAAGGCGGCCGCATTTTTTGTCGGCCAGACCGTGCCCTATGTCACTGGCAGCACTTACGGCAGCGCTTACGGCAACAGTTCTTCTTATTCACAATTGTCCGTCGGTGTCGAATTGGATGTCACCCCCTTCATCAATCCGGATGGTTTGGTGGTGATGGATATCAACCAGGAAATTGACGACCTCAACGGTTATACCACCATTGAAAACGTTGGCAATGTGCCCAATACCACCAAACGCACGCTTTCCTCTGAAATTGCCGTCCGGGATCGCGACACCATCATCCTCGGCGGATTTGTTCGTTCCGATAAGAGCAAAAGCAAAAGCGGAGTTCCCTTGTTGATGGACATTCCGATCCTCGGCAATCTGTTCACCTCGCGCAGCGACTCAAAGGATCGCAGTGAAACGATTGTGATGATACGTCCAACAGTTTTGAAGACCCCTGAAATTGCCGCCGCCCAGGCCGTCAAGGAAGAGCGAAGGCTGCCGGGCATTTCCGCCGCCGCTGCGGAAGACGCGGAGAGCGAACGTAAACAAGTCGAAGCCGAGCGCCGGGCGGAACTGAGACGCGTGAAAGCCCAAGGTCACCTAGACGACCGTTTCAATCCCGTGTTGCCCAACGCGCCAGTTGATACCAACCGCGTCTCGTCCCCGAATCCATAACGTGCGGCGACCATTTCAATTCTCCGGCGGCGCGTTCGTTTCAGTTTCGCCGCCGGGGAAGATTCCCTCCAAGGTCCGAATCGGGTGCAACGGCAGCAGCAGGAGTTTCGGGACATAAACTGGTTCGACCTTCGGATTTTTCAGCGTGCCGGTGATTTTGTATTCAAACAATTTGCTCACCGGCCAAAGCACCGTGCTGACCAGCGGGCCAACCACCCAGGTGTTGCGCAGCAACTGGGCGATGACGCGCGCCTGGACGTTTTGCTTCAAATCCACCGTGCCCGTGTATTCCAGCCGCATCAGGGTCGAGCGAATTTCCAATGAGTCGGTGTAAATCACGCCATTGGTGATGGAAAATTTCGTCGCCGCGTCCGTTGCGCGGCTGTTGCCCAAACCCAAACCCGGCAAAACCGTGTTCAACACCGGCGACAAAATGCCGAAAATCGGAATGTCCCAAAGCAACCCGTCGTGCAGGTTCGCATGGCCGAAACCATCCCACGTCCGCCAATCCCTTGAATCCGCGTCCGTTACGACGAGTCGTCCAGCCAATGTGCCTTCGAGATGGTTTGTCAGCGACGACAAATCCATCGCCAGCAAATGCAGATTCACATTCGTCACACTCACGGCAAATTCATAATCCGCGCCTTCATGCGGCGCGCGAAAATCAAAATTCGCAAAACCATTTCCATCACCACCGTAAAACGCCGCCACCACATTGGTCAAAATCAGCGACTGGTTCTTCCAGTGAATGGTGCCGGTAATGTTTGTCGTCTTGAACTTCATCCATTCAAACGGCGCGCCTTGGATGATATCAAACCGCAAATCCACGTCTGCCAGGTCGCGCCCGCCGTTCATGTCGTGCAACGGTACCTGGCCGTTCACCCGCGCCGTCGGCGGTTGCAGAAAATGATACGGCGCCACCATCCGCCCCGTCTTCGGCCCGATGGCGCGCGTGACGGGTCCCGGGTCGGCGGTGCTAAAACCGTTCGTGAAGCAAATCAGCCGCGCGTTGAAATCCAGGGTCACCTTGTCCGCCGTCATCATCTGCGCGCCGGTGTGCATCAGCGGATTGACAAATTCCAGCACCCGGTTCGTGTAGTTCACCGCTGACACCACGTCGCCAAACACCTGGCCGCGCACCGAAAAATTCGTCAACGCCACGCGCCCGCTCGCCGCGATGCGGTCGTAATCATACAAACGCCCGCTCACCTCCACGTCCAAAGCCAGCGGCTCGGTGCACTTCACAACCCCAAAGCCGCGCACCGCGTTGCTCGTCGTCAAAAACGGCCGGGCGGCTTCCGGGTCCAACGCGCCGTGAATGTGCCAGTGATAATCCTTCGTCGCGTCGTCCTCGCCACCGCTTAATTTGAGCCGGCTCTTTGATTTCACGACCGCGAGATCGGGCAACTGCCACAGGAGATTTGAGTAGGAAAAATGCGTGCGCGCCGAGTCAATCGCAACGCCACTGAACACACCATTGGTGATGGCCAGTTCGCCGTTCAACTGAATGGTCGGTTGCACTTCATAGCGCCAATCCGGCTGCCGATTCGTCCACGCGGGCAGAATCAGCGAGCCGCTGGCCTGGAGTGAGGGCGGTTGGGGCCACGAAAAATCCGCCAGCCGGGCGCGCGTTTTTTCCGTCAGCAATGCGGCAATCGCCTGAATGTTGAAGCCCGAGGAATTGGTGAAGGTGAGCTCGCGCGTGGCAAGGTTCAGCCGTGCCGTGGCATCCAGTTGTCCGCCGCCCAGCCCGGCGGACAATTTGGTGACGGCCAATTCGGGCGCCTGCCAGCGGCCGTCGCACTCCACGAAGTCCGCGTTCAGGTTTTCGGATTTCAATTCCCTGAATTTCGCCGTCCAAGTCAGCCGATAGGGCTGCGCGTTTGTCCACCACGCCCACGACGGGACGAAATTGGTTGCAGTTCCGGCGGGTGCGGTGAGATTGCCGGTGAGCCGGATGTCGCGGGCGCCGCCCCAGGGCGTTTGAACCGAGGCCGCGTTCAGGTTCAGCCGGACGGCAAACGAGTGAATGTCCCGCGCATCGCCATCCACGACCAGGCTCAATTGCGGCGTGCCCGTAAAATGTATCCGGTCGAGCGTGTCGGAAAGTTTCCGCAATCGTGCCTGCCAAACGGCGCGGTCGGCGGATTTTTTGCCATGGGAAATGTCCCAGTTGCGCATCTCCGGCGCGTGGATGATGTCGCCTGACAACGCGAGTTTCGCGCCTGCGAAGTCAGCTTGAAAATGGTCGAGCGACCAGGTGTTGCTCGTTTGGAAGCGCAATTCGGTCTGAATGTTGCCGAGGGTGAACCCATTGGTTGGCGTGAGCGGCCAGACGAAATTACCCTGGCGCAAAATGAGTCCATCAACCGGCCATTGCCGGCGCAACAGTGCGCGATAGTTCAATTGCAGTTGAATTTCGGCCAGCGAGAGCACCGGGTCGTCAGGCGATTCAGCGTGGCCGATGCGGACGTTTTCAATGACCAGCCCGTGGACGAAATGCAGGCGCATCCGGGTGAATTCCAATTCGATTCCGCGCGTTTGCAGTGTTTCCACCAGACGCCTTTTCAAAAAATCCGGCAGGCCGATGCGGTTGAACCAGACGAGGGAGCAAACCACCGCGAGCACCGCGAAAAGCACGGTGATGCGAAACCAGCGAAAACCTGTTCGGCACTTTCGCCAGAAGCCGGAATTGAAACGCATTACGGAACGTTCGCCGGAATGGTGAGATAACTCAAGACGAACTGGTAAAGCACTGGCGGAAAGACAAACGCCCAGTGTTCGCCGTCCAGCGTCACGGCGGCCAGCGCGGTGTGCGCCTGCGGGGCTTCCATGCCGAAATCCACCGTGCGTTTTTCGCCACTTTTCAGCTCGAAGGTGATCTGCAGATTATTTGTGTTCAGGCCGTAGTTTTTTTCCGGCTCGGTAATGTTGCGCCCGAGCCAGTAGGTGGCGGTGAGTCCGCCGAAACGGTGCGCCGTTTCCTCGATGGCGGGTGGATTGATGATGCCTTGGGAACCGGGCGCGAGCGACCATTGATTCGGGCCGGTGCGAATCATCACCCGTGTTTTTCCGTTTTGATGCAGCATAATTTGCGAAACATCATTCTCACTAAAATTCCAGATTTGCCGGTCACGGAACTCCCAGTCGGATTCAAAATCCGGCATCCGGCTCAAATCCGCGGTGGCCACGCCGTAAATAAAATCCTCATCCGCGCGTTTGACGAAAACCTCGTTTGTTTGCGTCGCGCCAAAAATAATATCCGCGATGACGGCGTTGGTGTCACCCGCCACCGACCGCAAGATAATCCGGCGGGACGGTGTTGACAGCCCGTAAGCGGGCAAATCCGGCACGGTCACGACGTCTTTGACGAATTCGGCCAGCCGGAGGCCAGCGAGAAATTTGATGAATTCCTGGACGTTCTCCGCGTCCCCCGGGAATTTTTCGCCCACGACCTGCCAGTTGTTCGAGCCTTGCCGTTGCAGGGTGAAATCAGTCTGGCCGTGCATTTCAATTTCCGCGACGGGCGCGGTCAATTCCAGCAAATGTGGATCGCGGAAGTCATTCACCGAGCCGCGCCACGGTGACAACGGCTCTTTGGCGGTCGTAACAATGGCATTCCATCTTTCGCGTCTGGCAAAGACTTGCGTTGGATCATTCGTCGGACTCTTGCCGACGTGAATGGCGGAAATAAAATTGGTGCCGTGACCGAGCCACAGGTCGAGATCGGCGGGTTGCAAACCAAAAGCGGCCCAATCCGCCTTCGGGTCGTCGGTGATGAATTGGGTGACGCGCGTGATTTGCAGGTGCTGCAACGCATCGGTGATGCGCCCGGCGTCGGCGCGCGCCGGAAACGGACGAATCATGCGCCAGAAATGGTTCGTCGCGTCGCGACGAAGTTCGATGGCCTTCACGCCGTTGGTCAGCACAATCCAATCCAGCCCGCCGTTGTTCGCATTCACCAGCGCGGTGTCGCGCCAGTCGTTGGCCGAAGGCGGAATGAATCGGAGCCAGTCGGCATCGGCGACAAAGGCGCCGTCCACACCGACGACGCGCAAAAAAACCTGATCGCCGGGCGGGGTTTTATTGCCGACCAACAACTGCCGGCGCTGGCCGCCGGCCTCGATGACGAGAGAAATGCGGGGTGGTTCAAAACCGAATTCCACGTCCGTATCGTGGTGGCTGCGGAGTTCGGCGGCGCTGATGCGGGTGGCGGGCGTGAGTTTTTGGAGCGCATCGAGCAGGGCTTCGATGGCGGCTGGCTGCGCGGGATAGGCAAAGGGTTTGGTCAGCAGCCACACGCCGTTTGTGCGATCGGCGCGAATTTCCAGCGAGCCGGACGGAATCACTTGAACGCTGGTGACGGCAGGCGGACGCAATTCCGGCAGGAGGCCGGGCGACTCCGCGGCGGAAGGCCGCAGGAAATGTTCAAAAATATAAATCAGCGCGAACAGCGCCGCGGCAATCGCGAACCAGATTCCGGTGGTTTTCGAATTCATTATTTTCTCCGGGCCAGCCAGACCAGGCAGCCGAACAGCAGCACCGCGCCGGGCAGCGCCCCCAGCAACAGCCAGCGGACTTCACGTTGTTGGGTCCGGGTCATCAACAACCGGAATTCCGTGACGGGTCGCGGCCCGATGCCTTTGAGTAACGCGGTGCGGTCGAGCAGCCAGTTGGCGGCGTAGCCAATAAAATCACTGTTGTCCAGGCTCTTGATGGATTGGTTGCCGAAGGCAAATGAATCGCCCACGACGAGGATCCGGGTGGTGCCGCGGGCGTTGGCCACACCGGCAACCGGCTTTTGCTCAACCGCCACCATCAGCGGATAGGCATGCGGTGGATTGCCGGATTCGCCCGCGAGAATTGAAGCCGGACTGGTAAAGGCCAGTTCATCCACCTGCGGCGCGCCGGCGGGTGGGTTTTCCCAATTCACCTTGCTGATCGGCCGTGGCAGATAAAGAAACAATCCGAAGCCAATCAGCGGATTGACCACCGGATGCTGGCTGAAACTGGAAACAACCACATCCTTGCCGGAGACGGTTTTAGAATCCTGAACCCAGTCGGAGCCGACATTGACGCCCCAGCGCGCCAGAATCGGCTCCAGCCCCGTCGGACGCTTGATGGAAAAATAGTTAAAGAGCACAAACAGCCGCCCGCCTTGAGCGAGGTATTGGTCGATTTTCTGAAGCTCGGTTTCTGAAAGTTCCGTCCGCGGGCCGGCAATGATGAGCAAATTACAATCCATGGGGACGGGGTTGTCGCCGAACAATTCAAGATTGGTGACCGCGATGTAATTCTGGGCGAGCAGGGAGCCGAATTTCAAATAGCCCGTCTCGTCGGTATCGCTGAGCGAGGGTTCACCGTGGCCCTGCAGAAAATACGCCTTGAATGGCCGGGCGCTCGTAACGGCGAGCAACATCGAAGTGAAGGCCTGTTCGCCATTGAAGGCAATCGGCCGGCGTCGGAACTCGCGCTCCTTGGGATTGGGCACCGCCTCAAGTTTGATCTGGGTTAGCGAATCGCCGGGAACGATCTTGACCCGGCCCTCGCAATCAAAGATGACCAGGTTTTTGTCCGTCGGCGAGTTGAGCTTGTATTGCTCCTTGACTTTTTGCGCCTCGCCCGCGTCGCGCACGTAATCCACGGTCGTGACGGAAAGGCGCGGGTTCGCCGAGCGATACTCGTTTAACAGGGCCACAATGGTTGGATAAAAATCGTCCTGTTTGTCGTAATAAAGAGTGACGTCAATGTGATTGGTCAACGATTTAAGGACTTCCAGTGTTCGGGGCGCCAGTTGGACGCGGGTCTGTGAACTCAGATAAAACCGCCCCCAAAAGAAGCGCGCGCCAAGGTAATTCACCATCACCACCACGGCCAGCACCAATGCCGTGCGCACGACGACTTCCAGGCCGATTTTCCACCGGCGGCCGGGCGAGAAGCTGGGTTGAGATTTGGGATCGGTCGGCATTTTATTTCCAGCGCCGGCTTTCCACCACGCGCAAGGTCAGGAACAAAAAGAAAAACGTCAGGCTGACGTAAAAAGTCACCGCGCGCGTGTCCACCACGCCGCGGGCGAAGTCGTGCATTTGCTCGAACAGGCCGAAATAGGACAGCACCTGTGACTGCCAGTGCGCGGCCACGGGGATGGCCTCGGCCAAAAATCCAATTGAAAATAAACTCACGCCGAGGACAAAACTAATCATCGCCGCCGCCACCTGGCTGCGCGTCAATGCCGACGCAAAACAGCCCAGCGACAAAAACAGGCAGCCGACCAAAAACACGCCCAGATACATCCCGCCGACCGTGCCCGCGTCCAGCGAGCCCGGTTGGTTCGTAAAATGCCGCACGATGAAGAGACAGGCGAGCATCGGCAGCCACATCACGGTGTAAAACACGAGCGCCGAGGCGAATTTCGCCGCGACCACCTGCAAATCGCTCACCGGAGTGGTCATCAGTGTTTCAAACGTGCCGGAGTACTTTTCCAGCGCAAACAGCCGCATCGTGAGCGCCGGCGTCGCCAGCAGCACAATCAGCCAGAAAAAGTAAGTCCGATAAAACATTTCCGTCACCGGCATCGGCGACGGGTCGCTGCCGAGATTCGTCATCAACACCACGAAACTCAACCCGATCAAAAGCGTCACCGCCGCGATAATCACGTAGCCGTTGATGGAACAGAAAAACGACGCCAACTCCCGGCGCGTGAGCACCCAGAAAATTTTCATTCGCCTTCCTCCTCCTCGGTCGGTCGGGTCACCTGCACGTAAATGTCTTCGAGCGAATGGCGGCTGCGCGTCAATTCGCGCATGATCCAGCCGCGCTCCAGCGCCAATGCGAAAATTGCCGGACGCAGATCGTATCCATCGTGCGGCGTCAGCGCACAGCGTTGGAATTCACCCTCGCATGGCGACACGTCGAATTGTTCGATTCCCGGCATTTGCGACCAGGTTTCGCGCAGTTCGTCCGCCGGCGCGGCGATTTCGGCGATGATCTGGCTGCTGCCCGCCATGAGCCGCTGCAAATTGTCCGGTGTGTCAGCCGCCAGAATTTTGCCGTCGTACATGATGAGCATCCGGTTGCACGTCATTTCCGCCTCGGGCAAAATGTGCGTCGAAATCAACACCGTGTGCTTCTGCGCAAGACTCTTGATCAATTGCCGCACCGCGCGAATCTGATGGGGATCGAGGCCAAGGGTCGGTTCATCCAAAATGATCAGTTCCGGTTCATGCACCAGCGCGTCCGCCAGACCGACCCGCTGCTTGTATCCCTTGGAAAGCTGGCCGATGATCCGCCGGCCCACCTCCGCCAACCCGCATTGCTCCATCACCGTGCCCACCCGTTCGCGCGAACGCCGCCAGTTGAGGCCCTTGAGCCGCGCGCGGAATTTCAGGTATTCCCGCACGCGCATTTCGGGATACAGCGGATTGTTTTCCGGCATGTAACCGATGCGGCGGCGCACTTCATCCGACTGGTAAAAGACATCAAAGCCCGCGACGCGCACCGTGCCGGACGTCGCCGGCATGAAACACGACAGAATCCGCATGGTCGTGCTTTTGCCCGCGCCATTCGGTCCGAGCAGGCCGACAATCTCGCCGCGCGCGACCGTGAACGAAATGCCCGCCACCGCCGTGCGGCCGGCGTAGCGTTTCGTCAAATCCGTCACTGCAATCATCGCATTGTCGTTCATCGAAACATTGGGCGGAGCCTAGCAGGAAATTCGGGGTTCCGGCCAACAAAAATTCTGCCACAAAACAAAACCTTGCTTTATAAACCCGCCCAACCGCCGTTGGCTGCGGTCAAAATTTTGCGTGCTGGCTTGACTTTGCTCAACCGCAGGCGCAAAAGCAATCCGCAGTGTCTCCGCCCGCTGAAAATTTTTACGCCGACTGGCGCTCGCGCTTTGGCGTAGGAAATGTCCTGCGCGACGAAAATGATCCGCCGCCGGAACGCCTGCTCCAGGCCATCTGGCGCCACCAGCGGTTGCAACGCGACCGGCTCCAAACGGCCGATGGCAGATCCGTCCGGATTTTGCATCCCGGTTTTGTCAGCGTCGAAGGCGGGCCGGATTTTCGCGGCGCGGTCATTCAAATCGGCGACGCCACACCCTGTTCCGGCGATGTGGAAATTGACCTGCGCGCCGCCGGCTGGCATGCCCACGGTCACGACCGCAATCCCGCGTTTCAGAACGTCCTGCTGCACGTCGTTTGGGAAAGGCTTGGAGTTCCGTCCCACAACGAGCGGGACGGTGCTGGCAACGACGGCCGCCTGAAGACGGAACTCCGAACCAGACCGCCAGCGAGTTTGTCCTTGTGCGATGCTCTCGATGCGCCCATCGCCGAACTTGGATTGTGGCTGGAAAATGATTCACCGCGCGTCCTGCCCGAAAATTTGCGCGGCCAATGTTGCGTGGCATTGCGCGAATTGGATGAAACGCGGCAAGGCCGGATTTTGGAAGCGGCTGCCCGCGTTCGTTTTCAAGCCAAGGCGGAACAATTCCGCGCCCGCGCCCGGCATGCCGGCTGGGAGCAGGCGTTGTGGGAAGGTCTGTTCCGCGCGCTCGGCTATAAACACAACATCTGGCCGATGCAAAATCTTGCCGAATTGCGCCCGCGCTGGCTGCGCGGTACGGACCCGGCCTTTGCGCTTCAAGCACGGCTGCTCGGCATCAGCGGTTTGCTGCCGGTAGAATTGCCGCGAGCAACGGCGGGTGGCGACGGTTATCTGCGCCGGGTTTGGGATTGCTGGTGGCGGGAACGTGATGAATTCGGCGATTGCGTTTTGCCGCGCGCGGTCTGGAAATTTCACGGATTGCGCCCGGCCAATCATCCGCAACGCCGGCTGGCGCTGGCTGCGCACTGGCTGGCGGACAAACATTTGATTTCCAAAATTGAAAAGTGGAGCGTGGCGGAAATTTCGGATGGCAGGGCCGCGCTGCCGCGCGGCCAGGTCCCGCAATGCGGGATCAGCCCTGCCAAATTAGTTGATTCATTGCGTGAAATATTGGAGGTGGAACGCGATGAATTCTGGTCGTGGCACTGGACGTTCCGCTCGGCGCGGCTGAAAAAGCCCCAACCGCTGCTGGGCGATGCGCGGGTGACGGATCTGGCGGTGAATGTGATTCTGCCGTGGCTTTGGACGCGCGCCGCCGAAGGCAAGAATGGAAAGCTCCAGCGCGCCATTGAACACCGCCATGCCGTCTGGCCGCTGGCGGAGGACAATGCCATTTTGAAACTGGCGCGGCAGCGTTTGCTGGGCGTCGGGCGAAGCCGCGCGTTGCGGAGCGCTTCCGCGCAGCAGGGGTTGATTCAAATCACACGCGACTTTTGCGAGCACTCGAATGCGGTCTGCGAGAATTGCCGGTTCCCGGAACTGGTGCGCGGTTGGAGTTGTGAATGATCTAATTCACCGGACCCGGCTCAAACTAGAGCGTTTTCAGTCACTTCGTAGCCACGCGAAAAAATCAATTTCCATTTGTTTTCAGGCGTTTTCTTGCGAAATAGCGGCTACAGTTTTGATTAAACCGCTCTAAAGTGTTATTCTGTAATTGGTAGAGTTCCTTGAGGGTTGAATTTGCCTCTTATAAAATGAATTAATTTCTCGAGATAATCGGGGTTTCTTTTCATGCAGATGCAAACTTCAATCAATCCTCGGAAATTGTGTTTCGCTTCTCGTTTTGGGGCACTAAGAATTTGAGTTAATAGGCTGAATAATGTTTTGCCACGCAGTTTCAGAAAATACGAATCCCGAATTGTCTTATACAATTCAAAATTTGGTGTGCTGAAACCGCGCTCTGACAAAAATTGTGAGCAAAGGCCATTTCGTTCCTTGTTTAGGATCCGACCGATCCCTTGGGCTTGATGTGAGTCGCGTCCTTGGGAAAACTCTCCTACTTCAAACGCAAACCATTCACACACTTTCCCGACGGACAAATTAAAGGAAACGCGCCCATCCTTTAATTGTGAAGCGCCAAATTAAAGTTTCGATTAATTGAAAAATTGCGCTGCCAAAACGCGGCTTTCCGAGCTGGGCGAATTATAAATTCGCGTGCGATTAAGGCCGGCCGGCAGTTACTTCACTTCCAGATTGGCGAACGGATTGTTCAATCCAGCGGACTGCGGTGCGTCCGAAACGGGCACTTTATTTTTCGCGGGGGCGGAATGGGCGGGTTGATGATTGTCCGAAACCGGCGCCGGGCTGGTTTCGGTTTGATGCGGATTTTTGGCGCGCTTGTTGCGCGGCAGCGGGCTGACCATCACATGGATGCCGCGTCCGATGAGTTTCGGCGGAAAATCGGGATTGCCGTAGGGCACGATCTCGGCCAGAAATTTGTTGATGACCTGGAAGCCGACTTCCGTGTGCGCCATTTCGCGACCGCGGAATTTGAGCGCGACCTTCACCTTCATGTCCTCGCAGAGAAAATCCACCGCGTGCGTGACCTTGATGCCGAGGTCGTGCGGGTCAATGCGCGGGCTTAACTGCACTTCCTTCACCATCGAGGCGTGCTGGTGCTTCTTGGAATCCTTTTCCTTCTTGGCCATTTCGTAACGGTATTTGCCGAAATCCACGAGCCGGCAGACCGGCGGCGTGGCGGTGGCGGCAATTTCGACGAGGTCAACCCCGTTCTGCCGCGCGAGATTGATCGCGTCGTTCAGCGAGATGACGCCGAGCTGTTTGCCGTCAACTCCGATGACCCGGACTTCGCGGGCGCGGATTTTGCCGTTGACCCGGACAAACGAAGCAGGAGAAAAAGTGCGTGGAGAATAAGGGCGGCTCAAGACACCCTCGTCGGTTGTGGCATAACTGTAGGTTTTCGCATCAAGCAAACTGGCACGGCCAGTTCAAAATCTGTTCTATCAATAAGCCTTTCTGGTTGAACGTGCAAGCAAATAATCGGTGACAAACTCAAAAATCAGGGCCTGATTTGACGGCTTTAAGCACGGTTTCGTAAATTCGCTTTAACGGTATCTTTGCCCGTACCGCCAGTTTTTTGCAGGATTCAAACTCCGGCGCGGCCTGGACCACCTTTCCGTTGAGCCGTCCGATTTTAAGGGTGACCTCCCCAAACGGCGTTTTGATTTTGGTGAATTCGCGCCGCAATTTGCGCCGTTCCGCCAGCGTCCGCCGCACGCCAAACGCACTCGTCTCGCGCAAAATCATTTCGCTGAATTTGTCCGCGTCGGTTTCGGCGCACAGAACCGTGAGTAACACGCCGGGCCGGTTTTTCTTCATCTGAATCGGCGTGTGAAAAACATCCAGCGCCCCCGCTGCCAGCACGGCTTCGACGAAATACCCGAGAATTTCCCCGCTCACGTCGTCCAGATTCGTTTCGAGCACAACAATACGATCCGTTTCCCAATCCAAGGCGGTTGAGGGTTGAGGGTTGAGGGTTGAGGGTTTGCCGAGCACGGCACGCAACACATTTGGTCGCGTTTGGTTGTCGCGCGTGCCGAGTCCGAAACCGATTTTTTCCGCGACCAGACTTTGCATCGGTCCAAAATTTTCGACGAACTCCGCCAGCAGGGCAGCGCCGGTGGGCGTGACCAATTCGTGCGGTTCGTCGCATTGCGTCATACCGATGCCGCGGACACCGAGAATCGCCAGCGTCGCCGGAGCGGGAACAGGAAAGCGTCCGTGCGCGCAATCCACCCAGCCGGTGCCTTCCACGACCGGCGCGGCCAGCACGCGTGGTTTGCCGAGCAGTTCGAGCGCAATGCACGCGCCCACGATGTCCACGATGGAATCCACCGCGCCGACCTCGTGGAAATGAACTTTCCCCGGCGGCAGGCCGTGGATTTTGCCCTCGGCCTCCGCGATGCGCTGAAACACGGCGACGGATTTTTTCTTCACCCACGCCGACAATTTGCTGCGCCCGATGAGTTTTTTGATTTCCGCAAACGTCCGGTTCCCGTCGTGATGATGGTGGGCGTGGTGCGTGAAACGTGAAACGTGATGGTGGGCGTGGGCGTCGGCCAGATGGACGTCAAACTTCACGCCGGCGATGCCGGATTTTTGCTGGCGCGCGACGTGAAGATGATAGCCGCCAAGTTTCAACTTCTTCAACTCTCGTTCCAGTTTGCGGTCATCCGTACCGAGGTCAATCAGTGCGCCGATGAACATGTCGCCGCTGATGCCGCTGAAAATGTCGAGGTAAAGCGTTTTCATTTTTCCGCCAACACATTGATCTGGCTGGCGGCGTAACCGGCGCCGAAACCGTTGTCAATGTTCACCACCGTCACACCGCTGCCGCAACTGTTCAACATGCCCAGCAAGGCCGCAATGCCGCCAAAGCTTGCGCCATAGCCGATGCTGGTCGGCACGGCGATGACCGGCCTGGAAACCAGACCGGCGACGACACTCGGCAACGCGCCTTCCATGCCGGCGACGACGATGAGCACGTTCGCGCGCTGGAGGTTTTCCGATTTCGCCAGCAAGCGGTGCAAACCGGCCACGCCGACGTCGTAAATCCGTTCGACCCGGTTGCCCATGATTTCCGCTGTCACCGCCGCCTCCTCGGCCACGGGCAAATCACTGGTGCCGGCGCAAATGATGCCGATGGTTCCCGGCCGTTTCGGGAGCGTTTTTTTCTCGATGGTCACGCAGCGGGCCAGTTGGTGGTGGATGGCCGGTTTGAATTTTTTGCGCAACGCGCGGGCATGGGCGTCGGTGACACGTGTGATGAGCACACGCGATTCGGACGCCAGGATTTTCGCGGCTATTTTGACGACCTGTTCCGGCGTTTTGCCGCCGCCGAAAATGACTTCGGGAAAGCCTTGGCGGAGCGCGCGGTGCGTGTCCACCTGCGCGAAACCGAGGTCGGCGATGGGCGCGGCTTGAAACACGCGCAAAACCTGGTCGCGGCTCACTCTGCCGGCGCGGAATTTTTCCAGCAATTGAATCACTTTGGTAATCGTCACAATCAAATAATATGCGCTTTGGTCAGACGGTCACGGCAAATTTATCGTGGTGGCGACCTGTGGCCGCCGCTGTCGCTGTTGTCACAAGCCGTTCGTGTGGTCACGCGGGAAAAATTTAATGGTGATGCCGGAACAGCCATTTCCGGTTGGTGTAAAGATACCAGACGATAAAAATGTTCAGCGCCAGCACAATTGCCAGTCCAATTTTGGGATGATGAAACCATTCCGGCGGCATGTTGTTTGTCAATTCATGGCGGTGGTGGCGCACCAATTCAAAAATCTCAATCGGGATGAAAAACGCCGATTCACCAATCGCCAGCAAGATGGCCCACTTCGCGCGAAAGGCCAGCCCCAGACCGACCACGATCAAAAACAAACCGCAGAGAAACGTGCCTGACGCCGCCTCCCGCACGTTGGCTGGCGTGACGGTGCCCAGCCAGTCACCGATGCCTGCGAAGAAACTCCTTTCCGGATCGAGATGAACCCACCGCAGAAACTGATCGAATAACTCCGGCAAATCCTTTTTCGCCAGCGTGAAAACACTTAGCGCCAGCAGCAACAGCGCGATGCCTTTGATCAACTTGATCGCAACGATGAAATACAGCATCGGCGCACGCTTTTTGGGAACGGTCGTTGTTTTTGCGCTTTCGGCCATCAGCGGACTTTCGGTAACAACCAATTTAACAATTCACCGATGGCAATGCGCTCCTGCCGGCCATCGTCCCGAAAACGCACCGTCACCGTGTCCTTCAACTCCGGCTTTTCACCGAGCGTGTCGAAATCAATCGTCACGCAGAACGGCGTGCCGGCCTCGTCCTGGCGCGCGTAACGGCGGCCAATCGAACCCGCGTCGTCGTAAAATACATTCATCCACGGACGCAGCCGATCGCGGACTTCCATCGCCTTCTTCACCAACTCCGGCTTGTTCTTGAGCAGCGGCATCACGCCGGCCTTGACCGGCGCCACGCGCGGATGAAATTTCAAAATCACGCGCGTATCGGTTTTCCCTTTGTTGTCGGTCTCGGCGACTTCGCTGTAGGCGTTCGTGATCAGCGCAAGGATTAGACGATCCACCCCCGCGGACGGTTCAATCACGTGCGGGATGTATTGGCCTTTCGCGAGGCCGTTCGCGTCTTCGGCGGCGTCCCTGGCAGCCGCTTCTTCCGCCACGCCCATTTTGAAGAGATATTTTTTCCGGTTCTCGTAATAGCGCCGCCAGAGGTCGTCCGATTTTTCCTTCGGCAACTTCGCCCATGCCGTGCGCAGTTCCTCGTCGAAAACGCCCATCGGCTTGCCGGAGAAACGCTCGTGCTGGCTCAAATCAAAATCGCTGCGCGCGGCGATGCCTTCGAGTTCCTGCGTGCCGAACGGGAACTTGAACAGAATGTCCACACAGGCGCGGGCGTAATGCGCGAGTTCCTCCGGCTTCTGCCAGTATTCTTCGAGCGTTGTGCGCGGCAGTCCGATGCCTTCGTAAAACTTGATCCGTTCCTCGACCCAGTATTTGTGCCACGCTTCCCAGCCCCAATTGGGTTGAGGGTTGAGGGTTGAGCCGTCTCCGCTCCGCTTCGCCGAGCCAAGGGGTTGAGAGTTTGGAGTTCCGGCTTTAGCCGGTTCGGGGCTGCCTGAAGGCGGAACTCCGAACGCTTCCGCCGCCGTTGCCACGCGACCACAGATTGCCTCCACCACTTCGTCCGGCTTGATGAAAAATTCCAGTTCCATCTGCTCGAACTCGCGCGAACGGAAGGTGAAATTGCGCGGCGTGACTTCGTTGCGAAAGGCCTTGCCCACCTGTGCAATGCCGAATGGGACGCGCTGCCGTGAGGTTTCGAGCACGTTCTTGAACTGCGCGAAGATGGCCTGCGCGGTTTCGGGGCGGAGGTAGGCAATTGCCGATTCATCCCGCACCGGGCCAACGTAGGTTTGGAACATCAGGTTGAATGCCCGCGGCGCGGTCTTCTCGCCGTGGCATTCAGAAACCATCTTGCTGGGCTTTTGTGGACAGGGGATTTCATTGGTCTGATCGGCGCGGAAACGGCCCTTGCACGTCTTGCAATCAACCATCGGGTCGCTGAACGTGTCCACATGGCCGCTGGCCTTCCAGATTTGCGGGTGCATGATGATGGTGGCTTCGAGGCCGGCGACATCGTCGCGCTGGCGGGTCATGGTGTTCCACCAGAGTTCCTTGACGTTGCGCTTGAGTTCCGCGCCGAGCGGGCCGTAGTCCCAAAATCCATTGATGCCGCCGTAAATTTCGGAGGATTGAAAAATGAAGCCGCGCCGCTTGCACAGCGACACGATTTTTTCCATCAGAACATTTTCTTTCGGCTCAGCCATAGGGTTGGTCAGTGTTTGCGATGCGCGCGGCGCTGTAAATGAGATTTTGACTGGCCAAGGGCGGCTCGGCGCGTGAATTCCGCGCGTGATGCGTGAAAATTTCACGCAAAACGCCTTCGCCAAAAAGTTTACCCGCGGTTTTATTGGCATTTGGGGGGAAGAACCGGTTGGCATCGGCATTGCTAAATGTTTTTCAGACTGATGTGTTGACGGCGCGTGCGATTGGTTTACGAAAGTCGACGAACCGTCAGCCAACGAACAAAAACCAAAAAACCTTATTGACCGTATGAAAAGAATTCTAAAACAGAACAAGGCCTTCACGCTGATCGAGTTGCTCGTCGTGATCGCCATCATCGCCATCCTCGCGGCCCTGTTGCTGCCGGCGCTCGCCGCAGCCAAGCGCAAGGCGCAACGCATTAACTGCGTCAGCAACCTCAAACAGGTCGGGATTGCCTTCCGCCTCTGGGAAGGTGACAATGGCGATAGATATCCCATGGCCGTCAGCACGCTTCAAAACGGCGCCAAGGAGAAAATTTACTGCCTAGCCAATACTCCCACTCAGGTTCCGGCCGGATATGGCGTAACCAACGTTTTTGTCGTCATGTCCAATGAATTGAGCACGCCCAAAGTTTTGTATTGTCCGTCTGACAACACTCGGACAACCACGACTAACTTTCCTTCTTTGAACAACAATTTTTTAAATATGAGCTACTTTGTTTGTGGCGACGCGGCGGAAACCTATCCGCAGATGATTATGGATGGCGACCGGAATATTGGAACCGCGAGCGCCCAAAATATCCCCGCGGTCATAAGCAACACTGTTGCCACCCCGACCACTTTTCAATGGACTGGGTCTAGTTCTGCGTGGTGGGCGTGGACTGCCGTTGATATGCATTTGAGAGTTGGTAATATCGGAATGGCGGATGGCAGCGCCCAGCAGGTGACTGTTGCCGGGTTGCAGACAGCCTTGGGGGCCGCCACCAACGGCGCGCCTGCCGCGAATCCGTATTATAATTTCCCGCAATAAATACAGTCTGTTTTTTGCTGATTTACGAACAACAAGGCATCCGCAAGGGTGCCTTGTTTTGTTTTAACCAGTGAGTTTGTCCTGACTGAATCAAATCAAAAGTTACGGTCGGAGCTGTCGGGACCATCGTTGCCGTTTTTCTTTTCTGACTTTTCCGAAAGCCGCTGCCGGGCGAAAAATTAGCCGCTGCCGGGCGAAAAATTTTTGCAACAACTCCCGGCAACCCGCTTCCCGGATGCCGCCCGTGATTTCGCAATGGTGATTCAGCGTGGGGAATTGCAGCAGGTTCATCGCCCCGCCGGCCGCGCCGCCCTTCAAGTCGCTGACGCCGAACACCACGCGCGCCAGCCGGGTGTGCACCATCGCGCCCGCGCACATCGGGCAGGGCTCCTTGGTCACGTAAAGCGTGCAATCCGTCAGCCGCCAGTCGCCAACGGTTTCCTCGGCCTGGGTCAGGGCAAGCATCTCGGCGTGCGCCGTGGCGTCCTTGAGCTGTTCCACCTGATTGAAGGTCCGCGCGATGATTCGGCCCTCGCGGACGATGACCGCGCCGACCGGCACCTCGCCGGCTTCATAAGCGCGGGTTGCCTGCCGCAACGCCTCGCGCATGAAATAATCGTCGCTGTGCAAATCAATGATCGGTTCGTCCATAAATCAGTCGAGAGTCGAGCCGTCTTCGCTTCGCTTCGCCGTGCCAAGAGGTCGAGAGTCGAGAGCGGGACGCGTCTTGCCGGGGGATTTCTTTTTGGCCCCGGTCTCTCGACACTCGACACTCGACTCCTCCAATGTCCAATCGTTGCGCCCGTCGGGGTGGCAATGGCAATGCGCTGCGAAAAATCCGCCGCGATGCTGCCAAAACCACGGCCAGATTTGCTCCCGGTCGGTCTGCGGCAGATTCAAACCCTCGAGCGCGGCGCGGGCGAAGAATTGAAAACGGCCTTCGACGTGATCGGGCGGCAGTGATTTCAGATGCGGTTTGACCTCGAATAAGAACATCAACCAGTGCGTCCGGCCCTGGTAACCGTGTTCGCTGACGAGGCCGGTCAGGTGCAAATCTTCGGGGCGCAGCGACAGGCCGGTTTCCTCGTGCGCCTCGCGGCAGGCGCAAACGTAGGGCGATTCGCCGATGTCCATTTTCAACTTGCCGCCACAGGGACTCCACAAGCCGTGGTTCGGTTCCTGCGCGCGTTCGAGCAACAGCACGTCATCGCGCTCGTTGAAGCAATACAACAGCGTGGCGACTTTATAGGGCAAAACCATAAGCAAATTATTTTAGCTGGCTGGCGGATTTTGCGTTCCCAACCAAGACCATGCCGGTGGCTAGAATCGCAATCAGACGTTTTGATTTGGCGGACATTGTTCCTTGATTGAAAAACCTAAACGCAGTTGAAGCAAGCGGATTAAAGGGCGCAACATGGCACTGCCGCCGACTCCCTCGCCCCGCCCGAGCGGGGAGAGGGCTGGGGCGAGGGGATTTGGGCTTGAATAATCGGCTTCCTCACCCCGCCCCTCTCCTCCTTTGGGGGAGAAGAGGGAGAAAAAATGGCAGTAGTGTCAAGTTGCGCCCGGATTAAACCGTTGTGCAAAATTCCATTGCGACCAGGCTGAAAAATGTTAAAATATTTTTCCCGCCCCGAAAGCTTTCGAGGTGAAACTGAAAATTTATGAAAACCTACAACATTGCAGTCATCGGCGGCGACGGCACTGGGCCGGAAGTCACCCGCGAGGCCCTTAAAGTGTCCGAGGCTGCGGCCAAAAAGTTCGGTTTCAAAATCAACTGGCATCCTTACGATTTCGGCGGCGAACGCTATTTGAAGACGGGCGAGGCGCTGCCGGACAGCGCGGTGGATGAGTTGCGCAAGTTCAAGGCCATTTTCCTCGGCGCGGTCGGCCATCCGCAGGTCAAGCCGGGCATTCTCGAAAAGGGTATTCTGCTCCGCCTCCGTTTCGAGCTGGAGCAATACATCAATTTGCGTCCCGTGAAGCTTTATCGCGCCGCTGACTGCCCGTTGAAGGACAAGGGGCCGGAGCATATTGACTTCGTTGTGGTGCGCGAAAACAACGAGGGTCTTTATGTCGGCTCGGGCGGTTTTGTGTTCAAGGGTACACCGCATGAAGTGGCGATCCAGGAATCGGTGAACACGCGGCGCGGCGTGGACCGCTGCCTGAAATTCGCCTTTGAGCTGGCGAAAAAGCGGCGCGGCGGCAAGCCGTGGAAGGGCCTTAAGCCGGCAGATGTCAAAGCGGGCCAGACCGCGCAACTCACCCTCTGCGGCAAGACGAACGTGCTCACGTACGCGTTCGATCTTTGGTGGCGCGCGTTCAATGAACTCGGCGCGAAGTATCCGGCGGTGAAACGCGATTACGCCCACGTGGACGCCACGGTCATGTGGTTCGTGAAAAACCCCGAGTGGTTCGACGTGATTGTCACCGACAACTTGTTCGGTGACATCATCACCGACCTGGCCGCGATGATTCAGGGCGGGCTGGGCATCGCCGCCGGCGGCAATATCAATCCTGAAGGCACGAGCATGTTCGAGCCGATGGGTGGCAGCGCGCCGAAATACACCGGCCAGAACGTCATCAACCCGCTCGCAGCCATCAACGCCGCCGGGATGATGCTCGACTTCCTCGGCGAAGCCAAAGCGGGCGCGGCTATCGAAGAAGCCGTTGTGAAAATCATCAACACCAAAATCAAGTCGCTCGCCGCCGGGAAAATGGGCCACGGCACCTGTGAAGTCGGCGATTTGGTGGCGGCGGCGGTTTGAAACGGCGGTGACGGATGAAAAGTCTGACCGAACATCTCTGGTTTGAGACGCCGCACCGGCGCGATTACGTCAATATCACCGGCACGATTGAGCAACTGGTCCGCAAGAGCGGCGTGCAGGAAGGGCTTTGCCTCGTCAACGCCATGCACATCACCGCCAGCGTTTATATCAACGACGCCGAGGACGGCTTGCTCCACGATTACGACGTGTGGCTGGAAAAGCTGGCGCCGCACGAGCCGACTGCGCAATACCAGCACAATCGCACCGGCGAGGACAACGCCGATGCCCACATGAAGCGGCAAATCATGGGCCGCGAGGTGGTTGTGGCCATCACCAAGGGCAAACTGGATCTCGGCCCTTGGGAACAGATTTTCTACGGCGAATTCGATGGCCGCCGCCGCAAGCGCGTGCTCGTAAAAATCATCGGGGAATGATTCTTCAATCAGGCCAGGTCGCCGCAAATAAAAAGGCGCACCCGAAGATGCGCCCAGTGAAATTTTTAGAAAAAAACCTCAGGCTTTTCTGCGCAAGCGGAAGATCAACGCCAGCAAGGCGCCCGCGCCACACAGGCTCAATGTCGTCGGCTCGGGGGTGATTGACATCGGAACTAATTCGACTGGATAAGTTCCAGATTGATCCACAAAGCCGGTAATATCAACAGTGCCGGTTGGAATCGGGGTGCCTCCCATCGCTCCATCAACGGAGTAAGATGATGCCCAGTCATATACTTCAATGATATTGCCGCTGCCATCTTTGGCATACAAAGTCACGTTGGCATGGGTGGCGAAGTTGCCCGACACAGGAATGGTTGCGGCCGAATCTGTGTAAAGCGAAACGTCGTCCAATGTCACAAGATAGCCTGCCAAACTTTCAGGAATGAGTCCTGTACCTGAAGCAGTCAGTGTCGGGATTGTAGAGACACCAGGCGAAGAAACCGCGTTTCCAGTGGAAAATAAATTGAGTGAAGTAAGTGTTGCTAACTCCGGAATTTGATCATAAGGAGAATAGGTGCCTGAAACACTGATTGCATCACCCACCGCCGGCGTGAAAGAAGTGGTACCGGGTAAGGCGCCGTACACGTCAAGCGAACCGGTCGAATCTGCGGCAAACATTGCCCATTTGGTATAAGTATATCCGTCAAGAGTTCCCACCACCGGCTGAGACAAGATGGCAGTGATGACGGGATATGCGCCTGAAGCATTATCATACGTCACTAAAGTGCCGGTGGTATCACCGAAGATTGTGGATGCGCTGCTGGCCAAAGCGTTTGAAGCGAACAAAATAACCGTGGACGCGATAAGACCCGTTAACAAATAATTTTTCTTCATAAGATTTTAAGGTTTAATTTTTAACAACTGATTTTACTTTTCTTCTGCGCGAATATTCTTGTCTAAAACCCCGGGCAAAGTCAAGGTTTTTTCACTTGCTTGCGTTACGATATCGTTACGATATAGGGGGGGCACAGCTTGACACTCCCGCCAGGATGGGGGCGGCGCTGCCATGCCGCCCAAACTTCCACCAGAACGAGCGGAGCGATGTTCTCATGCGCATGTCCCCATGGTTTCCGCCAACATTGCTGCGCAGGAGATGCGGTGTGATTACGGCAACGGGTTAATTAGAGGGATTTGACGCGCGATACGGCACATTCCAGATGACATCTGGTAACAGAGGTTCACTCGTCGCAGAGGTTCCGCCGCTGGAAGGATTGCTTTGGATATAACTGGTCTTGAAATAGGCAACGTGGCCGTCTAAGAAATTAATATTGCCGCCTTTGTTATGACGTGAGGCGAAGCTGTTTTGACGGCCTGCCGGGTTGACCGAATTGTAGCTTTGTGAAGCATTGACAACTTCAGTGACCGGATCAAAGACCATGTCAAACATGAATACCGTCGCGGTCGGCTGTCTAAAAGTGGTCATCCTGGGCATGGTTGGGTACGGCAAAGCCGTGGTGCCATCAGCCGCCCTTTTCAAGTCAAGATTCATGGCATAACTAAAGAAACCACCTTGGCCGCCATTGGGTTTCGGCGCGTTATCGGGTGGACTCAAAGCACCACTAGCAATCGTACCCAAAGACATGCTGGCAGCGGGACACTCCCAAATAGGCCCCCTGTTGCCGGGAAAGGGCATATAGGTGGCTGCCTTGGCTGGATCAGTGCCTGGTGCATGAGAGTAGTCATAGTAATAAGCAGACAGGTTTCGTTCCGCTAACAACTGCGGCAGCAGATTGAACCATGCGTTGGGGTCATCCGGAGTGCCTGTCGGCTGGCCGTTGTAAAGTGCAGTATCAAACCAAGAACTGTTCTTACCATAACCATCGCGCGGTATGCCGTCGTTGTTGTCCGGAGAATACATTTGGATGGCCATTCCCCACTGCCGCAGATTGGAAACACAAGCAATTTGTTTTGCCTTGTCTTTGGCCCTGGCCAGCACCGGTAACAACAACGCGGCCAGAATGGCGATAACGGCGATGACGATGAGCAACTCAATGAGCGTGAATGCGCGCCGTTTGACGGCGGCATTCACGCTCGAGGCATTGATTTTTTCGAGCATAACGGGCAACACCCGATCAGCCAATCATGGCGTGCTGACTCTATAGAACTGGGTGGCGGCAGAATTGGTTGCCTTATAAAGGCCGGTGCTCGGATAATAACCCAACCCAAAGGTCTGCGTCCACGGGCCGTGGAGGTTCGTGGCGCTATAAACGCTGTAAGTCGAGCCGGTTGCCGCCGGCCAGGTCAGTTGGGCAACGCCATGGCTGACCGTCAAGCCAGCCGCAAAGGGCGCGGGCGCATTGGTGACAAAATCCTCATAACGCGACGGATAAAGCTCGGGCGACGTGGTGCTGTATAGCCCCATCGCCCCGGTCAATTGATAAGCAAAGCTGGGTATCGGCTTGCCGAAGTAATTCGTGTTTGACTGGTTCACAGCATTGGTATGAGTAAAAACATAAACCGTCATGTACGGCTGGCCGGCCGAATAGGGTTGGGCGAACGCATAAAGCGTCTTGGAACTGTTGATTGGGAAATTACCGCTGACGGCAGCGCCCAATGCCGAGGAGTAAAGATACGCATTGGTAATTGTGACCAGGGAACATTGGACCCCAAGCCCATAGGCGCCCATCGGATTGGTTGCCATCAACGGAACGTTGAGCACCGTGGGTGCCGGCAAAGGGTTGTTGTAACTGATTACAATTACGTTGGTGGGGTTGCCGGTGGCCGCCGTCAAGTCGGGTTCCACTTCCAATTCTCCATAGTACTGCACTGCTTCACCAGTCACACTCACCAGGGTGCCAACGGGCAGTATGTTGGTGTTGCCGAATCCATTGATAAATACCAGCGCACCACCCGTCCCGTCTTGAATAAAGTAGTCAGAGTAAGTTGTTGTTACTACGCAACCAAAAGACGTAACCACACCCACGACATTAAATACGGTCGTGCCCTCAATATCATAATATGTGGAAGGATTTGAAATCATAAGCGAGTGCAGAAAGCCAATCGTTACCATGGGCGGCGGCACTATAAGCACAGTTGCCGTTGCGCTGTTTTGGCTGCCATCGCCGGTGGCTGTAACGTAATAGTATCCTGCTTCGGTAAAATTGGCGGGGGCCAGGTATAGGGTCGAACTGGTTTGCCCCGACACCGGACTGAAACTGGTGTTATTTGTCGAAAAATACCATTGATAAGTCAACGGCCCCGTGCCATTGGCAAGCGCAGTCAACGTGATGGCGGAACCGAAAGTGTTGGTGGAACTATACGGTTGGGTGATGAAAAACGGCGGCGTGGGGGTGGTATCCACCGTAACCACCGCCGGAGCGCTGGTGACGCTGCCCGCCGAGTTGCCAACGGCAACGCTGTAATTGGCGGTATTTTGCAGATCGGTCAAAGCGAGGATGTTGCCCACTGAACCTGAAACATTCCCGCCGTCGGAAAGCGGAACGTTATTGGAAAGCCATTGATAGGTCAACTGGCCAAGGCCGGATGCCGCCACATAAAGCGTCAAGTTGTCATTGGCATAAAGATTGGTGCTTTGCGGTCCGATGCCAATCACTGGAACTTGAGGAGCATGCGTGAGCACCTCGCCGAAGGTCGTGCCAACAATCACATTGCCGATCGCTGCCACTCCTTGATTGGCGTATTGGCTGAAGGCAATCTGCGAAATCACTATGTTGTTTTGAAGGGGATTGGTCAAGCTGTCAGTCCCATAAACATTGGCATCCGCTTCCGAAGCTGGATTGACCCAAAGGTATGCGCCATTGCCATTAGCCTTATCGTCGTAGTTGACAACAACTTGATAGGTGATGCCAGTGGCCAGATCCAACGGGAAAAATGTAGCGGCGGATGACGCGGTGGCCCCATTATCAATGCCCAACTGATAGGTTCCCGGCACCATCGTGTTGGTGGTGGCAATAAAAATGTGACCAACGTAGTCATTGGTGGTGTCCTTGAAATTGGCGAAGTAACCGCCTTTGATCGTCGGCAGCGTGCTGACATTGATGGTAAAACTGGCATAAACAAGCGTGTTTCCCGGAGGGATGGCGAAGTTGTTGGATGGCGCCGCGACGCTGTCGGAGTTGTTTTGATTGAGAATCAAAAAATGATTCGTCACAAAGGCGTCCAGTTTCGGCACCGCCGGCGTGTAGGCATACCATGAACCGTCGCTCTCAATGCATCCGTCCGGGTAATTCAATGCATCTTGGAAAAGCACCGTGGCACGCGCGGATAGGACGGCAAAAAATGAAAGGATGACAAAGGTTGTTATTAAGGTTGTTATTTTTTTCATAGGGTCTTGTTTTTGAATGTTTTCTCTGGCTGGCTGATATTATTTGAGTTTCAGGCATGATTGCATTTGCGGTTGAATCTTACACTAAACGCACCGGGCCTGCGTGACATTTGGGAAACAATTGAGCCACGTTTTGCCGCCCTTGCCGGAAATAAAAAATCCGCGACGATGCTTTGGCGAACCGTTTTGCTGCTTTCAAACATATGCTTGCTCCTGCTGCCGGCAAGATCGGGACAATCTCCCATCTTGCGCGCGAACCGGTCAGGGTTGACGACGAAAGCTTTTTCTCACGAATTGCAATCGCTGGCAAGCACTTCCCGGAAAAGTTGTTCACATCTTCACACAATTCACAAAACGTCATTTGTCCGTCAAACGGCCCGACTGCCTCGACGTATGTTTGTTTGAAATCGAATTGGACGCGCTTGTTGTGCGCTAAGCCGGAACGATTCAGCTTGAAAGAGTGAACACCGTTTGGCGGGCTTGGGGTGATGAACCAAACACAAGCTTACGAGCCTCGACGGGAGGCGGACCAAACGGTGCGCCTGCCAATTGACACCAA
>Ga0224553_1000062_pt1 | contig 52657 bp, 42 predicted proteins | sample 714S21014metaG_FD_179897 | JGI IMG/M metagenome (GOLD analysis project Ga0224553, IMG submission 179897) | Peat soil microbial communities from Stordalen Mire, Sweden - 717 S2 10-14 | ecosystem: Environmental > Terrestrial > Soil > Wetlands > Peat | place: Sweden: Norrbotten County, Stordalen... | reverse complement strand
GATGGACGCGGTCGAAAACGCCTTGGAACAACGCCTCTGCCAACTGGAATCCTCACCCGCCCAAATCCAATCCCTCACCGGTTTTGATTGGATTGTTAATATTAGATTGAATGCAAAATAGTATCAAAAGGGTGCTTGTCATAACGCTTGCTTCTCTTTGTGGGTTTGTCGTTCTTCAATTCTTTGACCCAAAGCTGCAACCTCATGGCGAACCCGTAGCTGGTTACGCAGCGATAATTGCCGGCGGGTGCTTTTTGCCATGGCTTTTCGGAGTGCTTATTGCGAAGTGCGGTCGGGGTTGGGGTAGCACCGTGGGCGGACTGATCGCAGTGGTGGTTATAGACGGCTTGGTGCTGGTTGGCACCGTAAGTGACAGTTGGGTTCAGGAGAAACCAACGAAGCAGCAACTACCCGCCGATGTGACCCAAGCTGCGGCAGAATTCGAGGGCATGTTAACCAATGCGCTTTCTCGGTCAGGACTTACACCCACCCAAGTCTCGACGGCCATGGCTGCGGTTGCTGCGGTTTACGCCCCAATTACTGAGGGTTTTCAAGACACACGGGAACTGGAAAAGATAATGACGACCCAAGCGTTTACTCGTCCCGTCAATTGGAAGACACGCAATGACCTCGCGGCTAACAGGGCCGTCTGCGAAAAATACAAGCAGGCATGTGCTAGGCTGATAGCAAGAACAAGTCGCTTAAAAGCTGACACGATTGAGGAATTACGGAGGCGCGGATTTGACCTGGCGGAAGCATCCAGGACGGCAGACATCTTCTTCTCTGACAGGGGCACAGAGGGCAGCCATGAGTTGGTCCAAATCGACATCAAGTTGACCGACATCAGTATTGCTCAGTTTGATTTGTTGAGCAGTCATTTTGGAGAGTGGACCATCAAGAATGGCAGTCCAGAGTTTTCCGACTCGCAGTTAAGCAAACAGTGGAGCGAAACCCTCAATGAGTCGTCGCGACTTAAAGAGGCACAGGAGGCACTGGCGCATAAACTGATTTCCAACCAGTGAAGAGGCTGGTCAACAAACTAATTCATGAGTACCTCCTACCAAATTGTCGTTTGCGCCGGGATTGTGCCGTATCCATTGCAGACGCTTGAACCCGGAAAATGATTTTGAACCGCTAATCGGCGCTGATGGCAAAAGGCTTGCAGCAAAAACGTCCGGACAGAAAACTTCCGGTTTTCTTCCACCCAAAGTTCGTGGGATCAGCGGTGATGAGCGAAGATTAGCGGTTTCAACTTCGCAATTCAGATTGAACCCGGCGCGTCGCCGGTCGGCACGGGCGGCTTCGGCTTCGTCACCGGCTGGTTGATGCGGTGCACCTTCAGTTCGGCGTAGATGGATTGCGCAAGGCCGGACTTGGCGAAACCGATCGCCTTGGCGCCTTTGATTCCAAAAAATTTCTCCAGGTCCGCTGCCGCGTAATGCTGCACCACCGGGTAATATTTGAAATCCAACAGGATTTCCGCACGGACACTTTCCGCGATATCATCGGTGATCAGCACAAAATGCAACTTGCCCTTGTTGTGACGCAACTTTTCCCGGCCAATGAGCAGGATCCCTGCCCGCAAAACAAACGGAAACAACCGCTCCACCGGTCTGGCTGGAGGTGGGTTGCTCATTGCGGGCAATTTGGGTTGCGCGGCAGCGCAGCCCTGCCGGTATTTGGCGGGGTGGAGTTGCTGCTCCGCCCATTCTTTTTTATCCCGCTCACGCAGCCTTGACCTTTACCTTGTTCCCCTTGATGCGGGTGCGGTTGAGCTTGGCGAGGATGGCGTTGGCGTGATCGGTGGCCACGTCCACAAACAGATGCCGCTCGCGGATGTCCACGTTGCCAACGACCTTGCCCGGCAGGCCGGTCTCGCCGGCGATGGCGTTGACGATATCAATTGGGACCACACCCATTTTTTCACCGAGATTCATGTGCAGGCGCGTGAAGTCGCCAGCCGGCGGGCGGACAGCTTTTTCTTCAGAATGCTCGCGGCGTTTCCATGGCAGGGCGGATTTGCCCGGCGGCTTGGATCCAACCGGCTTGCGTGGTTCGGGCTTCACGGAAGCCAGAATTTCTTCGTCGGAAAAGGTCTTTTCAACTTCCGGGTTCACAGCCGCGTCGGTGGTCGGGCGCGTCACTTCCGCCGTCGCGCCGCTATGGCGAGACAAGCCGTACGCGCCGCCGGTAGGTGTGGGAACGATAGGGCGTCGCGGAGCTTCGACTTTTGAAGGACGTGCCGGGCCGGACCCGCCTTCGCTTCCATCCTTCGCATGGCTTCGGAGGACGGGCGGAAGCTTCGGCGCGGCAAGGCCCGGCGCTCCGGTGGCGGGCTGTTTTTCAGGACTCGGCGATTTGGTGATCGGCGCAGCAACACGCGGCGGGCGGATCTCGTGGCGGTCGGCAAAACGTTGCGGGCGCTCGAAGCGTTCACGGCTTTCGTGGCGTGGGGCGCGGCGGTCATCCGGACGTTCGGGACGGTCGTAGTCCCCGGCGCGCGGCGGGTGCGCGGGCGCGGCTTCGCCACTTTGCAATTGGGCGAGGCACGCGGACGCAATGTCGGTGGAGGTGAACCCTTCTTCCAGCAACCGTTCGATCAACTGGTCCTGCCGCTTGAACTCGCCGCTCTTCAGCAGCGCGCGGAGTTTGTCGATGAACACGTTCTCCCGCGCTTCCTTGACTTCAGCCTCGGTGGGGACCCGGGCGCGATGGATTCGCGCGTTGGAGTAGCGCTCGATGTTGCGGATTTGAAACAGTTCGCGCCCGGAAACAAAGGAGATCGCCTGTCCGCTGCGGCCCACGCGCCCGGTGCGCCCAATGCGATGCACATAATCCTCCACGTCGTAAGGCAGATCATAGTTGAAGACCACTTGCACGTCGTCCACGTCAATGCCGCGCGCGGCGATGTCGGTGGCCACGAGAAATTCCAGTCCGGACTTGCGAAACTTGTTCATCACGCGGTCGCGCATGTTTTGTGTCATGTCGCCGTGGAGACGGTCGGCCATGTAGCCCTGCGCCTCGAGATGGTCCACAAGATCGTCCACCATGCGCTTGGTGTTGCAGAAAATGATGCCGAGCTTGAAGTCGTGGATGTCGATGAGCCGCGTGAGCAATTCGATTTTGTAGCGGCGGTCCACCTCGTAATAAACCTGCTCCACCGTCGGCACGGTGAGCGCCTTTTGCTCGATATGCACCTGTTGCGGGTCGCGCGAGTACTTCTCGATCAACTGCTGGATGGGTCGCGGGATGGTGGCGGAGAAAAAGACCGTCTGCCGTTCCTTGGGCGTGGCTTGCAGGATCAACTCGATGTCGTCGCGGAAACCCATGTTGAGCATCACGTCCACCTCGTCGAGGACGACCAGCTTCACGCTGTTGAGCCGGAGCGTGCCGCGCCGCATGTGATCCATGATTCGGCCGGGGGTGCCGATGACGATTTGCGCGCCCTGCTGGAGGCCGTGAAACTGGCGCTCGTAGGACTGCCCGCCGTAGATCGGCAGCGCATGGATGCCGCGCTTGAAGAACGCGAGCTTATGCACCTCCTCGGAAACCTGCACGGCCAGCTCGCGTGTCGGACACAGGATGAGCACCTGCACCGCGCGCAATTGCGGGTCGGTCTTTTCGATGGCGGGAATGGCGAACGCGGCGGTCTTGCCCGAGCCGGTCTGCGACTGGCCTACGACGTCGCGTCCGGCCATCAGGAGGGGGATGGCCGCGGCCTGGATCGGCGCGGGCTTTTCGAAGCCGAGCTTGTCAACGGCCTTGAGCAATGCTTCGGACAGGCCGAGTTCGGAAAATAGTTTAGGTGTCATGCAATATGTTCGCGACTGGCCCATTATAACAGACATTTGCCGCCGGAACGAGCGCTTATTCTAGCCCGTGCTTCCGCAGGCAATCGCTTTCCTCGAGCATCTCCAGAGTCAGGCAGTTGAGTTTCTCCGGCCGGTTCAACTCCAGCATTCGGCTCAACGCGCCCGCGTCGCCGAAGACATCCAACCGACACGGTTAATCACTTGACGTGCCGGCACCGGCGGCCTCCACTCGGCGGAAAATTGACATTCGAGAGCTGAATTTCAGTTGAGCTTCGGACGCGTTTGGCACAAGGTTGTGTCATGAAACGAACGTTATCCATTTTCGCTGCCGCATTCATCGCCGTCAGCCTTTTGGCGCAATCCATTGACCTGCCCGCACCGCAAAAAACCGGCGGTATGCCCCTGATGGATGCGCTGGCCAAGCGGTCCACGGCCAGAGCCTTTGATTCCAAAGACCTTTCGCCCCGGCAGCTCTCCGGCCTTCTCTGGGCGGCTTTCGGCATCAATCGCCCCGATGGCAAACGTACCGCCCCTCCGCCATGAATTTTCAGGAGACCGACATCTATGTGCTGCTCAAGCAGGGCGCGTATGTTTATTCCGCCAAATTCAACAAGCTTGATCTGATTGTTGCCGAAGACATACGGGCGCTGGGCGGAACCCAGGCTTTCGTAAAGGATGCGCCCGTGACTTTGATTTACGTCGCCGATCTCTCCAAAATGGGCAAAGGAAGCGATGATAATAAAAAGAACACCGCCAATATTGATGTCGGTTATATCTCGCAAAACGTCTATCTCTTCTGTGCCTCTGAAGGCCTGGTCACCGGGGCGAGAGGTTCGGTGGATCGCGCGACTCTTGGTCCAAGACTTAAACTGCGTCCGGATCAGACAATCATTCTGGCGCAATCCGTGGGCTATCCCAAGCCTTGAGCTTCGTCTGACCGATTACACTGCGCGGCGAATTGATGAAAATTTCCATCATCCTCGCTCATCCAGATTCCGGAAGCTTCAACCACGCCATTGTCGGCGCGGCGGCGGAAACACTGCACCGGAACGGCCATCAAGTCATTCTTCACGATCTTTGTCAGGAAAAATTCCCTCCGCTGCTGTCCACTGCGGAACTCCAGAAGAACGCGAAGCTTGATCCGGTTGTGGCCCGTCACTGCAAGGAAATCGCCAATGCGGACGGCATCATCCTCGTGCATCCGAACTGGTGGGGCATGCCGCCGGCGATTTTGAAGGGCTGGATTGACCGCGTGCTGCGGCCCGAAGTGGCATATCGTTTTGTCGAAGGTGACCAGGGCGAAGGCATGCCGGCGGGTTTGCTCAAGGCAAAGGCAGCGATCATTTTCAACACCGCCAACACGCCGGATGACCGCGAGCGCAAAATTTTCGGCGATCCGCTGGAAACGCTCTGGAAAAATTGCGTGTTCGACTTGTGCGGCGTGAAAAACGTCCATCGCCGTACCTTCGCAGTGGTTGTCACCAGCGCCCCGCAACAGCGCGCGGCATGGCTGGCTCAGGTGCGCGAGACGGTGGAACAACACTTCCCCAGGCGTGGATGACACAACCCTCACCCACTTTCGAGAACTGAATTTCAATTGCGCCACAAATGTGGTTGTTCGTGATGGCGATGGGAAAACAGAAAATGCATATTGGTGAGGCCGAAACCTTTTCAAACCATGGGCACCAAAACCAGATGATCAAAATTCATTCCCGCAACTTCCAGCTCTGGCGCATCGTCACCGGATGGCTCCTGTTCAACGCCGTCCTGACGCTGCGGGTTGCTGTCGCTGAAGATCTTTCCGGCGCAAAATATATGGATCCCTCGCTGCCGGTTGAAACCCGCATTGACGATCTCCTGCCGCGGCTGACGCTGGCGGAAAAGATCACGATGCTCAGCGGCGACAAAACGGGTTTTAACGCCAGCGGCGTTGAACGGCTCGGCATCCCGCCCATCCGCACGACCGACGGTCCGGTTGGGGTTCGCGCCGGCGCGGCCACGGCGTGGCCCGCTTCCGTCAACATGGCGGCTTCGTGGGACACCAATCTGATTTACCATTACGGCATTGCGCTCGCCGAGGAAGCCAAGGCCAAGGGCAAAAACTGCATTCTTGGCCCGTGCGTGGGCATTCATCGCTTTCCGCTCAACGGAAGAAATTTTGAGAGTTTCGGGGAAGACCCGTTTCTCTCCGCGCGCATGGCGGCAAACTATATCCAGGGGGTCCAGAGCCGGAACGTCATCGCCACCGTCAAGCATTTCGCCTGCAACGACCAGGAATGGCAGCGCAACCGCGCCGATTCGGTGGTGGACGAGCGGACGTTGCGCGAAATCCATCTACCCGCTTTTGAAGCGGCCGTAACCGAAGGCAAGGTCCGCGCCGTCATGTCCGCCTACAACCTCGTCAACGGCCAGCATTGCAGCGAAAACAAACATCTGCTCACCGACATTTTGAAAGGTGACTGGGGCTTCCAAGGCATCGTCATGTCCGACTGGGTGTCGGTTCACAGCGCCGTGGCGGCGGCGAACAACGGCCTCGACCTCGAAATGCCAAAACCCATCTGGTTCGGTGAAAAACTCCTTGAAGCTGTCCAGTCCGGCCAGGTGTCGGAGCAGACCATTGACGACAAAATCCGCCGGCTGCTCCGCGTGCGATTCGAGACCGGCCTGTTTGAGAATCCTTCGCCGAAGCCCGACGAGAGCGTGGTGCGCAGCGCCGCCCATCGTGACCTCGCGCTGGAGATGGCTCAAAAAAGCATGGTGCTCCTGAAAAACGACGGCCTGCCCCCCCTGTCCCCGGACCAGTTGAAAACCATCGCATTCATCGGGCCGGCGGCCAATATTGCCCGCACCGGCGGCGGCGGCAGTTCGGGCATCCGGCCGTGGGAACAAGTCAGTCCGGTGGCGGGGATGAAAAAGCTCCTCGGCGACCGTGTGAAAATTCAGTTCGCCGAGGGCGTGAACATTGATCCCGTGAAGGCTATAACGGTGGCTTCGGAATTTCTCCTGACGCCCGACGGCACGAATCACGGTTTGCTCGGCGAGTATTTTGGCAATCCCGATTTCAAGGGCAAACCGCTCTTTACCCGCGTTGACCCAAAAATTGATTTTGAATGGACGAACAATATCAGCCCCGATCCGCGACTCGAGCTGACCGATTATTCCATTCGCTGGACGGGCAAACTTGTGCCGCCGCTGACGCAGAAATATTATCTCTCCATCACCAGCGACGATGGTTCGCGGCTGTATCTAAATGGCAAAAAGGTCGTGGACAACTGGGGGGATCATGGCATGTCGCAGAAATCCTGCGCATTAAATCTCGAAGCCGGCAAGGCCTACGACGTTCGCATTGAGTTTTACCAGGGCGGCGGCGATGCCGGCATGCGCTTCGGCTGGCGCGATCCCAGGGATCACACGCCCGATCCGACCATCGCCGAGGCCGTGGCGACGGCGCGTGGTGCGGATGCGGTGGTTCTCTGCGTGGGAAACACCTCGGACACTGAAGGCGAAGGCAACGACGTGGCGGATTTCAACATGACTGGGAAACAGGACGAACTGGTCCGGGCCATCCTCCAGGCGAATTCCAACACCATCGTCGTCGTCTGGGGCGGTGTGCCGGTGCTGATGAAACCCTGGCTGCCGAAGGCGAAAGCGGTCGTGGCCGCGCTTTATCCCGGACAGGAAGGCGGGACGGCACTGGCGCAGATTCTCACCGGCGAAATCAATCCGTCCGGCAAGCTGCCATTTTCCTATATTCAGAAGCGCAGCGAGGCGCCGGAATTCGCCGGCTACAAGGATCCCGGCCTGAAGGTGAATTATTCCGAGGGCGTTTTTGTCGGCTACCGTTACTACGACCGGAACAAAATCGAACCGCTGTTTCCATTCGGCTACGGGCTTTCCTACACCACGTTCAAGTATGACAATCTGCAGATCAGGAAAACCGGCCCGGCGGCGTGCGAGGTGGTGTTCGACGTGAAAAACACCGGCCCGGTCGCCGGCGCGGAAACCGCCCAGCTCTACGTTGGACCGCGGCATCCACCCGTGCCGCGCCCGTTGCGTGAGCTAAAGGGTTTCGCCAAAATCCAGCTTGCCTCCGGCGAGACCAAAACCGTCGCCCTCCCGCTCGGCGAACGCGCCTTTGAATTTTTTGATCCCAAGAAGAATCAATGGACTCTTGCTCCGGGAACGTTCGATGTATTCATCGGCGCCTCCTCCCGCGATCTGCGTTTGTCGCAGGCCGTGAAAATTCAAGCTGAATAACGGTGTTCAAAATCTTTGCGCTGCGATACATCAGAATCACGTGCGGCGAGAAGATTGTGGAGTGCGGTGGCAGCTTGCCGAGGCGAAGCGCAGCGAAGACTGGAGCGCAGCGGCGACACCGCTTTCCGTACGACCGGTTGCGTCCAAAAGCGGCGTGGCTCCCGCTCTGCGGGATTCCCGCCACAGTCCAAAATTGTTAGCACCTTCAAGTGAAAGTTTTCTGCATCTTTTCGCCTTCCGCGCCGGCACCGGCGGCCTGCATCCGGCGGAGAATTGAACAACAACCGCGCTTGACCGTCACATTGTTTGCGGGATTTCCGCAGTGTGGTCTTCAGCCAGACGCTTGAGGACGCTCACGCGGCCGCGGTTTCCATCCACCTGCACGAGGTCGCCCGTGCGAATGATCCGCGTGGCCGAAAGCACGTTGGTCACCGCCGGCAGACCGTATTCACGCGCGACGATGCTGCCGTGCGAGAGAATCCCGCCTTGTTCCACGACCAGGCCGGCGGCGGTAATGAAATACGGCGACCACGCCGGATCGGTGAACGGAGCGATGAGAATTTCGCCGGCAAGAACCTGCTCGTAGTCATCCGCGCGCAAAATCACGCGGGCGGGTCCGGTGACGATGCCGGGAGAGACCGGAATGCCGGTCAAAAATTTCGCGTCCGCGTTCGCCACCGGCCAAGCTGGCGCGTTTGGATCGAATCTTCCGTTCACGATCCGCGGCGGGTTGAGCTTCAGGTTCTTTTCATATTCACGCCGGCGCGATTCGATGCGCTCGCGCCAATCGAACGAAGCGCCGCCCGTCGTGACCGGTTCAAGCTCGGAAACTTCCAGGAAAAAAATGTCGTCGCGGCAGGACAAGCCGCCCTGCTCATGGAGCCGCTGGCCGAGGACCAGGAGAACGCGGCGCGTGAAGGCGAACTGCCGGACGACCTGGCTCTTCAACTTTTCGCGATAGACGGTCAGTTCCTGCGCGCGGCGCAGCGAGTGCGAGAATATCCAGCGTTTGATTGGATTCTTCAGCCGCGCGCGGCATTGGACGGTCAAGCGTTCCCGCTCTTCCGCCAGCCGCCGCTGATTTTCCAGCGGATCGGACTGGCCCATTGATCGAAGATAGCCGCGCACCAGCCCCAGAATGTAATCGGGCGTTTCAGACCAACGAGCGTTGAACAACTCCAGTTCGCCTCGACAGTGGTGTCCATGCTCGGTCATGAAGGCATCCCAGGCAGTCAGGAATTTCCGGCCGTGTTCGGTGAGACGAAGTCTGCTGCGGACCTCCGGCCAGCTTTTTTCGGAAGACACCGCGGCTTCCGTGTCACCGTCGGCATGAGCCAGGACCGCCAATCGCCAGAGAGCCAGGCCGGCTTCCGCGTCTGGCATGCCGCCCAACGCGGCGAACAACCGGCCGCCGAGCGTCAGGTCGGACTCGCCCAACCAATCACGGCAGGCTTTCTTGAATACCGGCAGCACCGCCATCTGCGCCGCAAAGTAGAGCAAATCCCAGTCTTTGAATGCTTCCCGAAATAACCGGATGCAAAAATGCGTCAGCTCCGGCGCGGACATGGCCCCGAGGTCCAGGCGGACGAGTTCGTCCGTTCGATTCTTAAGGCGGGCCATCGAGGCATCACCACGGCGGGGTAAATGAGTGATCAGATCGAAGAGAATGCGCGGCCAGGAGAGGATGTATTTCGGCCAGCGGAAACCCAGGTCGGGGAGATCTTCCAGCGAAAGGGTCAGTGGGGCCTGGCGGTATGCCTCCACCAGATCGCCTCCCAGCGCCCGGGCAAGATCGGGGAGTCCCTTGTGCAGGAAGGAAAACGGTCTGACCGCAGCCAAACTCGTGTTGGCGTTGGAATAGAGTCTTCCGGCAACGAGACCCGCTAGCGGAGCGCGCGTGACATCAGCGCCCACCAGGCGAAAGATGGAACCGACCACACCAAGCAAGGATTGCATTATGGACCACGTAATCGGCGTCATCACGTCCGGCACCACTTCGCCGATGTTGACATTGGTCCAGATTTGTCGGTCCTCCCATGTTTTGACCGGAGCTTTGGTTGTAATCGGACGGGACTGCAACAGAAACACCCCGCCGTCCCGCTGGGCCCACTCGATATCCTGCGGCGAACCAAAGAGGTGCTCGGTCTGGCGGGCGAGATTGCACAGGTTTTCGAGAGTTGCAGACGAAAGCACCTCATTTTCAGGCGAAGCCAGAACGCGCCCCGTTCGCTTTTCAACCACCACCCGCCCGGGCTGAATTGTCCCTTGCACCAATCCTTCGCCCAGGCCGCTCACGTACTCCACGACGAACCGGTCCGTTGCTCCCGTCAGCGGATCGGCGGTGAACACTACCCCGGCATGGCTGGCCTCCACCATTTCCTGCACCAACACCGCCATCCTGACCTTCTCCGCCGGCACCCGCTGCCTCGCCAGATAAACGAGCGCCCGCTCTGAGAAAAGCGACAGCCAGCACGTCTTGATGGCTGCCAGCAACGCGTCCGCCCCGCGCACATTCAGAATGGATTCAAACTGACCGGCAAAAGACATCCCGGCGGCGTCCTCGACGGTCGCGCTGGAGCGCACGGCCAAGCTCTGCTCTCCACCCGCTTCCCGCCACGCGGACAGCACCGCATCCTTCACCGTCTCCGGCACGTGAACCTCCGCAAGACATGAACGGATTTCCCGGCTAAGTTCCGCGATCCGCCCAATCTCATCGCCGGAACATTGCGCCAGCAAATGGGATAGTTCCGTCCGCCTCGGACACGAAGCCAGAAAGAGATCGAACGCCGTCGTCGTGACACAAAAGCCGCTTGGCACCGGCAGACCCGCCGTGATCAATTTGCCCAGATTAAACACCTTGCCGCCCACCAGCGAGCGGCGGTTGTCGCCGGCTTCTGCCAGGCGAAGCACGAGCAAAACGGATTTGTCCGTTGCCGCCCGCGCCACGATGTTCCGCCCGGAATTGGTTGAAGACATCATTCTCATAGACAGTTTCAGCGGCATTTCCTCACGTGTGCGCGTTGTTTTGGACTGCGGGGGCAGAGCGCAGCGGCGACACCGCTTTCGGACGCTGCCCCACGGTGAAAAAGCGGCGTGGCGCTTCGCTTCCTGCCGTAGTCCAAAAATTGGTTGCTCCTTTGCGCCCTTGCGTCTTTGAGTTGAAAGTCTTTTGCGCCGGCACCGGCGGCCTGCACTCGGCGGAGAATTGACATTCGAGAACTGAAATCCAAACGGCAGGGCGCAAATTCTTGTCCCCGCTTTGTTCGGAACCCGCTATCGCTTCCGCATCAGCACTTTGATTAGTCCGGTGTCGGGGGCCAGCGAAACTTTCCTGTCGAAATCGAAGGTGAGAATTCCGAAGTCACCTTTGTACTCCCAATTGCACCACCCGATGTTGTTCTCTTCAAATACCGACACGATGTCCTCGTAATACTTCAGCCGGTCGGCCCGCTCGACGTGAGGCAGGCAGCCGAACTCGCCGCAATAAAGCGGCAGCTTGAGTTCTTTGGCCTTTTGCAGGGCCGGAAGCAAGAGTTCCGCGAGTTTTTGTTTGTTGAACACCTGCCGGGCTTCCGCCAACTGGAACTGGAGTTCCGCGTTGTTCGGGTCCAGCCCTTTCGGGAAATCCGCCTCGGCCACGACCCGGCCGGGATAATGCACGGGTCCCTTGAAGTCTTTGAACGCCATCCAGTCGGCCAGATGGTGCGTGAAAAACAGCGGGGAGTACGTATGCAGGCTCAAAATGAGGTTGGGATCGTTCGGGGGAATTTTCAGGAACGGAGAATTCTCGGGCGTCTGCCATCGGTTTGGCCCGATGATTAGAACCCGCGTGGGTTCGAGTTGGCGGATCGCTTTCACCGCCTTCGCGATCAGCCGGTTCCAATCTTCCGGATCCGGGGCCACGGGCTCGTTCATCAACTCGTAGGCAACCTTGTTCGCCGGGTACTTTTTCAAGCGGCCGGAAATTTCGACCCACAACTTGATGAAATTGTCCTGTGCGGCGGGGTCTGTCCACAACGTGATCTTGCCACCCTCGTTCTCCGCGTTGAAATGGTGGGCTTTCAAAACATGGAGATCCACCACCGCCCGCAGGTTGTGCTTCGCGCACCAATCGAGGCAACGGGTCAGATAGGCGAACGATTCCCCGGAGGGTTTCCCGTCCGGCAACCACATTTCGGGTTCATCAATGGGGATGCGCACATGGTCGTAGCCGACGCTGGCAATGAACTCAATGTCTTTCTCAGTGATGAAGGAATCCTTGGGCGACCAACCGAAGTTCTGGGAAAGCCAGTGACTGAGATTGACCCCTCGCTTCAGTTCAAAGCCCGAAGGCGTGGTGGCCTTTGACTGGCCACGGGTCTCGGTTGTGGTCGGGGCACCGGATAACGCAGCAATGAGCGACATGGTATGAAGGATAAATTGTTGGTTCGGATTTGTGCAGCGATGACAATAGCCATTCACGCATCCGCCCGCAAGCTGCCCGTAATAGCACCTCCCCACCAATCGCCTTCCGCGCTGGCACGGCGGCCTGCACTCGGCGGAGAACGGACATTCGAGAGCTGAATTTCAGTTGAGCCATAAATCCGTTTGGCGCAGGATGCGGCTGTTCGTGGTGGCGATGGGAAAAATAGAAAATTGCAATTGGTTGGGACTGACGCCTTTTTTCCTGTAATTGTCTCCGCGGCATCCGTCTGGAATCAGGGATGCAAAAATTAGGACCCATATGAAACAGATCAACAAAGAAGAAATGTTCGGAAACCTGAAAAACTTCCTGAAATCGAAAGGCATCGAGGTGCAGGAGGGCGCCTACGCTCAACGGATACGTCAGGGATGCGAACTGCTGACGGACTCGATCAACGTGAGCCAGCGCACTTTGAAAAGCGCGAAATCCGCGATGGACCAGGGGCTGGACCAGCTCCGGCAGACGATTCACGAGCAGACCGCGCCGAAATCTCCGGCGGCGGAAGGCGCCCCGCAAAAAAAGCGGCCGGTGAATGCAACCGGCACGGCCGGTCAATCGTCCGCGGCCCAACGCAAATCCGGCCAGCCCGGGCGGCGCGCCCGCAAAGGTTGAGTCCCGCGCGTTTTTTATTCCCCCAATATTTGCTCCGGCCAGGCCATCGCGCCCGATGATGGTGGCGTGCCGGTGTTCGACCGTGAGAAATGCGTCCACTGTGGCGCGTGCATCTGGAACTGCGCGCAGCCGTTGCCGGATAATCCCGAACGCACCAACATCGCCTTCCACGCCGACGCCGGCGGGCTGCGCGTAGCTGCGACGCCCTCGTCGCCGGGCTGGCGAAAACCCAACCCTCTGACGCGGTGAAAGAACGCGACGAAGGCGTCGCTTCCACCCTGTGGCGACGGGGCGTCGTCGCTACTTTCACAGCACCTCAACTGCATGGTTGCGGCGGAAGGCGGGTGCTGATGAGCGGCGCTCAATTCACATTCGGGAGATGAATTTCAGTTGAGCCATAAATCCGTTTGGCGCAGGATGCGGCTGTTCGTGGTGGCGATGGAAATACTGAACATGGCAAATCTTTTGGGCTGACACCTTCTCGGGCGGTTGATAACATATCATATAGGATATACAATGAACCTGTCGCTTGGTTGTGTCCGGTTGGAAAACGGACGGATTCCGTTCCTGGACGGTTTGGAAGAGCTTCCGGCGAAGGATCAGGCAAAGAAAGGCTGACATCCGCCCTCGCCCCGGCCCTCTCCCCCAGGAGAGGGAGAATTGTTCGCCGTCTCATTGAAAAACCTGCGACAGGATTGGCCGGACGCTCATCCGCAAAACCAGAGACAACCGAAAGCTATTTCCTCTCCTGGGGGAGAGGATAAAAGGTGAGGGCGGACGTAAACATTCATTCCGCTGAAATCGTCCGGGCCAAACGAATGCGAGATTACTATGAAAACTGCGAACCGCCGCCGCACGCCGGCATCGAATAACCGGGCGCACGCCGATCTGGACGACAGCCTGAAGCGCAAGCTGCAAAACCCGGAATTCCGGGCCGCCTACGACGCCGAGGACAAGCGCATCGAACTGGTGCTCCAGATCATTAAGCTGCGGCAGCGGCGCGGCATGACGCAGTCGGACCTGGCCAAAGCCATTGGCACGCGGCAGGCCAACGTCAGCCGCCTCGAACGTTTCGATGCCAACCTGACGCTGGGGACACTGGAAAAAGTGGCCCAGGCCTTGGGCGCGAACCTGCAGATTGACCTGGTGCCGGAAGCGGCATGAACCGGCTGGAATTCAACGCAACTCCGCTGGCGCGCGAGCAGGGGGCGCAAAGAAGCCAAGACGCAAAGATTTTCCCGGAGCGCGGCTGTGTCCCGCCGGGCGGGACCAGCCGCAGCAGCTTCTCAAAACCAGCCTGCTGAAATATGCCTGATGCCGCAGAGCCTTTCAATGTGCTGCGGCTGGTGCTTTGCACACAGCCGCGCTCCGGCGGCAGCCGGGCGGAATCCATGGATGAGTTACAGCATTTGCCGAACGGCATTGCTGCGTTCGAGGCTCTCGGAAACGCAGTTAACGTCACTGTTGTTGAAAGGATTCTCGGCAATCTTTTGAAACTCTTATCCGCACGCCGGGTTAAGTCCGTACGTGACGAGCAGATGCTGGCAGCAGCGTAAAATGTTCCGCCTCCGCTGCTTTTTTGGTAACGCGCTCTGTGAGCGACGGTAAAATCAAAATGGCGACGGTTGTAGGCCGCCGCCACTGGGGGAAATCAAACTGTAAACGGGATTACCCCATCTCCACCACAACCTCATTCTCCGATTTCATTTTGGAGACGGGAACGACGTTGCCTTCTATCGGCTGGCCGTTGAGCGTGATTTGTTTGACGCCTTTCTGGACGCCGGCGCGGTTCACCACCTTGATGTTCAGTGTTTTGTTCCGGAACCGGCGCGTGGCGGTGAATCCTTTCCACGCGGCGGGGATGCACGGGTCTATGCGCAGGCCGTCGTGGTCGGGCTGGATGCCCAGGATGTATTGGGTCGCGGCGTAGTACGCCCACGTCGCGGCGCCGGTGAGCCAGGGGACGCGCGAGGCGCCGTAGCGAGGACTAAAAACGCTGTGGGTGTATTGCGAATAAACGTACGGCTCGCTGCCGCGGATCTCGGCCGTTTCGTTGAACGACGCCGGCATGGAGCTGCGGAAGTATTTGAACGCCCGGTCGCCGTGGCCGAGCATCGCTTCCGCCATCACCACCCAGCCCTGCGTGTGATTGAAGATGCCGCTGTTTTCCTTGACGCCCTTGTTGAACACAATCGAGCGGATTTCCGCGCACGGCATGTTCTCGTACGGCGGCGCGCACAGCATCAGGCCGTAATCGGTGGCGAGCTTTTCATTCACCGATTCCATCGCCTGCTGGGCGCGCTTGGCATCGGCGTGGCCGCTGATGACGCCCCAAGATTGCGTGTTGAGATAAATCTGTCCGTGCTTGTTTTCCTTGGAACCGATTTTCTCGCCGGTCTGCTTGTAGGCGCGGACGTACCATTTGCCGTCCCAGCCGGATTTGTCGAGCTTGCGGTCAATGATGGCGAGTTCCTTTTTCGCCCATTTGACTTCGGCGGGCTTTTTGAACATCTCGCAAATTTCGATATAGACCGTCAGGCCGTAACGCACTTGCAGGGCCACGAACACCGAGGTGCCCTTGGTGCCCAGCCGCAGGCAATCGTTCCAGTCGGCGAACAGGCCGCTGGGCAGGCCGTGCTGGCCCGTGCGTTTGAGATTGAATTCTATCGCCCGGCGCAGATGGCCGAGCATAGTCGCCTTGCCTTTGTCGGCGTAGGGCAGGACCTTGTTGTAGAAGCCGGTGTCGCCCGTTTCCTTGACGTAGGCGGGAATGGCGTTGAACAGCCACAGGCAGTCGTCGGAACGGTATTCGTCTTCCGGGGGCATCTTTTCCCTGCCCGGCTTGTGCGTGAAGGCCATGACGATGGGCATCGCGCCGCCGCTGGAGCCTTGCCCGGTGATCATCAGTTCGAGCCGTTGCTTCGCCTCAGCCGGGATGACGTGCATGACGCCCATGAAATCCTGGACGGTGTCGCGATAACCCAGCCCGTCGCGTTCGCCGCTGTAGATGAGGCTGGCCATTCTCGACCAGGCGAAGGTCATGAGGCAATTGAACGGGCTCCACATGTTCATCATGCTGTTGAACTGCGGGTCCGGCGTGACGACGCTCAATCCCTCGATGCGCTTGTGCCAGTATTGACGGAGCTTTTCAAACTCGGCTTTGACCGTGGCGATGTCGCCGAATTGTTTCACAGTGCGTTTGCCCTCGACCGCCGCCTTGCCGACGCCCATCAGCACGACCAGTTCCCTCGACTCGCCCGGTTCAAGGGCGATGTCAATCTGGATGGTGCCGCAGCCGTCGTCGCCAAAGGCTTTTGAGCCGGTGCATCGGCCTTTTTCAACCACCATGGGATTGGCATAGCTGCGATACGGAGTGATGAACACGTCGCGGTCGGTGTCGAAGCCGGCGATGTCGCCGCCCAGGAACGCCAGAAACGAGCGGTTGTTCTGGTCGCTGATGAGGACGGAGCTGCCGTAGTCAATGATGCCGTCCACGAAATCCATCTTCACGATGCCGTGCGAGTATTGCAGGTTGAGGAAGTCGTTGAAGACATGCCCGGAGTTCGGGTATTCGACGAAGGTAAACAGGCTCAGTTTTCGTTTGACCGCGTCGCGGTTCGTGACCTTCAGCAGCCAGCACTCGAAACGTTTGCCGAGCGGAACGAAATAGGTGGTTTCCGTTTCAATCTTGGAATACTGGGAATTGATGATGGTGTAGGCGGTGCCGTGGCGGCAGGTGGTTTTATACTTATCCAACGGTTTGCCGACGGGCTGCCAGGCATTGGACCAATAATCGCCGGATTTCTTGTCGCGGAGGTAAATATACCGGCCCGGCTGGTCGGTCGGAACATCGTCGAACCGCAGCCGCATGAGGCGTCCCTGCGCCGCCGACATGTGGAAGCTGTAGCCGCCGCCGTTGTTGGTGATGATGGCGCCGTATTCCTTGGAGCCGAGATAATTGGCCCAGGACCGCGGCGTATCGGGCCGCTCGATTACATATTCCTTCGCTTGATCGTCAAAACATCCGAATCGCATAACTTTGTTTCTTCAGTTTTTGGTTGTGATGGTTAAACCTGGCCCCGGCGCGCTTCGAGTTTCAGCCGGATTTCCTCGCATATTTTCTTCGTCAACGGCACCTGTAAAATAAAGACTATTACCAGGATCATCCCGACAATGGGGATGCCGGCGAACATGATGCGAACCCAATAAATCGTTGCCGGCGCTCCCGACTGGAGAGCCGCATTGCCGCCAATCGTGCTGATTATGACCCCGGCCAAAAAACCTCCCAACGAATTACCCAGCTTGAGAATATACGTTCCGCAGGAAGTAAAAGAGCCCTCACGCCGTTTTCCGGTATGAAGCTCGTCGTAATCAATGACGTCGGCACAGATTGAACCATACAGCATCCAAAGACCCGAGGCGGTAAGCCCCATCATTCCGGAGGCTACGGTTTGCAGCCACTGGATATGGGGGTTGTAAAGATACCAGGAGCCGGCGTAAGCGATCATGCCGATAAAGGCGGTTGTAATCAGCGCATTGCGTTTGCCAAAATAATACGCGACCCGGTTGAGGACCGGAGCTCCGATAAGACCGCCGAACATGAACGCCAGGCCCATCCAGAAATTCCAGTCGTTGCCCAGCGCGGTATTCCCGGCGCAGACATAATAGACCGTCGCGTAATAGCCCAGGGTGCCCAACATGCTTGTGCCCAGGTTAAAAGAAGCACCCACACACAACATAAACAGAAACGGCCGGCAGGTGAGGGTTTCGTAAAAGGCGCTTTTCAGCGAGATGTGCTCCTGGCTCTTTACCACGATTTTTTCGTAATAGCGTTCCTTGACCCGCAAGAAGATGATGATGGCGAAGATGGCCATCACGACGCCCAGAATGCAGGTATAGACTTGCATTCCCAGAAGGACATTCTGTTTGCCGGTGCTGGGAACTACGAACCACGCCAGGTTGGTAAATCGCAGCGCGTAAAAATTGGCCACCTCGAAGACCTTTTGCATCGCGCTTCGGTAAGTCATAATCGAGGTGCGTTCCTCGTAATCGGGAGACAGCTCGTTGGCCAGGCTGTTAAAGGGCACGGTGAAGGCACTGAAGAGCGGAATGTAAATCATCGAGGACACGATCATGTACCAAAAAACAGCCGACAATCCGAGGAAGGTCTTGTCCGACCAGGAAGGCGAAACCAAAAACAATATCGGAAGCCCCAGGCCGCATAAAATGCCGGCGATTAAAATGAAGGGGCGTCGGCGACCGTATTTGGTCCGGACGTTGTCCGATATCCAGCCCACAAACGGGTCGGAAAACGCGTCATAAAAACGGATCAAGGTTAACGCCAGACCCACCAGAACCGGGGAAGCGCCCAGATAGATGCTGAACACCGCAAAAGCAACACTGGGGTACAGCCAAAGCCCCCACATGTCCAAGGCGGTTCCGAGGCCATAGGCCATTTTGGTAGGAACTGGCACGCGATCCCGGACGATCTGGCCGGCACTATTTGCAGTGGTTTCCTGTGTCATCTGCGATCCTTTTTTTGGGAACGAGTTGTTGGTTTATTGGCTGCGGTCAAACTTCCGAGTTTTTCTTGATGTAATTGATCAACTTATCCACCTGCGTGAAGGCGATGGCGGTGCAGGTGTCGGCGGCGCCGTAATAAATCGCGATCCGGCCCGTGTCGGCGTCGTAGAGGTTCGCGCAGGGGAACGCCACGTTCGGCACGAAGCCGGTGGTCTCATACGGCTTCTCCGGCGTGAGCAGATAAGCGCGGGTCCGGTACAACACCTTCCAGGGTTTGTTGATGTCCAAGATCGCCGCGCCAAAGCTATAGACGAAGCCGTTGCACGTCCCGGAAACTCCATGATAGAACAGCAGCCAGCCTTCCGTGGTCTCGATGGGAATCGGGCCCGCGCCGATTTTTGTGCCCTGCCACCAGCCGCTCCCGCCCTTGCCCATGACGTATTTGTGATTGCCCCAATAAATCAGGTCGGGGCTTTCGCTCATGTAAATGTCGCCGAAAGGCGTGTGGGCACTGTCGCTGGGCCGGCTCAACAGCAGGTACTTGCCGTTGATTTTGCGCGGGAACAGAACGCCGTTCCGGTTGAAGGGCATCAGCGGGTTCGGCATGCGGATGAACGTCTTGAAATCCGTGGTCCGGCCCAGGCCGATGGATGCCCCGTGCATGTCGTCGCACCAGACGATGTAGCAGGTGCCGTCAATCCGGACGAATCTTGGGTCGTAACCGTAGCTGATCGGATTGGGTTTCCCCTTCTCGTCAACCCAGTTGATCGGGTCGGGTCCGATTTTCCATTGGAGGCCGTCCTTGCTCCTGCCGAAAAACAGCGTCGCCCGCCCGTTTTTCTGGTCGGCGCGGAAGACGCCGACGAATTCATTTTTATGCGGCAGGACCGCGCTGTTATAAATGCGCGCCGCCTTGGGGATCGGGTTCCAGCTTAAGATGGGATTGCCGCTGTATCGCCACAGCACGTCGCCGCAATCTTCGGGTTTGTCTTCCCATGGGATGTTGGGCAGTGATTCGCCGATAATGGTCTTCTTCATCGCTTCGTCTTGTTTGTTGTTAAATGGAAAACGACATGATTTTACCGCAGAGCATGCCGGGAGCGCAGGAAAAAAACAAAGTCATATGCTGCGATTTTGGGAGCATCTCAATTGTTGTGCGCCTCTCATTAACACCCGGCTTCAGCCGGGTGAACCCAGCGATCACGGGGAATAAACCCGTTTCAACGGGTTATCCCTGCGTGTGGAAGCCGTTGAAACGGCTTCCCGATGGTTTGCGAACGTCATCACCGGGCTGAAGCCCGGTGCTAATGAGAATATTCCGCCCTTTGTTCATAATTTGAGATGCACCCGGCCCTCTTCGGTCATTGCGTAGAATTGCATCTGCTACGCCGTTGCGGCGCCGGCTTCGCTCGCCTTCCGTCGTTCGTCCAGCTCCGCCTTGATTTTCGCCATGGTCCCTTCATCCAGTTTGTAGAAGAAAATAAGAATGATTAGCGCAATCACTCCCACGGCAACTGGGATTACGCTCATCATCTCTTTCAGACCAGTTAGAACGTTTATGTTTTGAACCACATTGGCCACAAATCCTGTCTTATCCAGGATAAAGGCCGCGATCATGCTTCCGAAAGCCCAACCGAGTTTGTTCGACATGATGGAAGCTGAAAACACCAGCCCGGTGGCCCGGCGGCCAGTCTTCCATTCCGAATAGTCGGCCGTATCCGCATACATAATCCATAACAAGGCGGAAATGGGACCTCCCGCCAGCGAGCCGATGGCCTGAAAAACGAAAATCAGCAGCAAGTTTTCCGGTTTGAAGAAATAGAATGAGCCGGTGCAAACGAGCGCGGTGATGAAAAGAATAATCGCCGCTTTCTTTCTCCCCAAGAATCTCGCGAAAAAAGGAACTAGAGCCACTCCAATTAAAGACAATACCTGCCCAACGGTGTTGAAAGCGGATGCCAAAACTTCAAAACCGAATTTGTGGGTTTCTTCAAACAGGGCAATCTCCTTTCCCCCGAAAAGACCTATCAGCGGGTTGATAATACCTAAAAAGAAATTAAAAAAAGTCGCCAACCACGGACTTGCCTGCTCCCCGACGTAATACTTGAAATAGTGGGTGGTCACGTTCATACGGATGCAGACGAAAAGGATGAAAAGAATCGTCACGACGAACAGCGATATCCAGGGGATGTTCTGGATTATGTCCTCCAAGTCCCTTCCTACGTTGGTTTTTTCCTTGGCGATGGGCTGAACGCGCTCGTGCGTTGAAAGGAAAGTGACCAGAAGGAAAACAACCGCCGCCACGGCGTAAATCATCATTGTCATGTGCCAGCCTTTTGCATCGTTGCCCTCCCCGAAATACTTCGCCAGCGGCAGGGCCGTTGCGGAAACGATGATTCCGGCTGTAAACGCGCCTATAAATTTGGACGTTGCAGCATCGGCTCTTTCAACGGGGTCCCCGCTGATGACGCCCAGCAAGGCGGTATAGGGAATGTTCACCGTTGAATACAGGAACATGAAAGAGATAAACGTGACATAGGCATAAATCAGTTTTCCCGTGTCAGCAAAACTCGGCGTCGAGAACGCGAGAACCGCGGAAACCGCCAGCGGAACGGCGCCCCATAATATGTAGGGCCTGAATTTGCCCCACCGGCTTTTGGTGCGGTCGGCCGTCATTCCGATGACCACGTCAAAAATGGCGTCCGATATCCTGGAAACGAAGAACATCCAGCCGGCGGCCTTTGCCGTCAGGCCGAATACATCCGTGTAAAAGAAAAGCAGATATACCATTATCGTCTGCCAGAACAAGACAGACGCCAAATCACCGAACCCGTAGCCGATTTTCTCTCTTAACGGGAGTTTCTGGATTTCGTTGCTCATCGGTTTCTCGCTGGTTATGTGGGTTTATTCGTTGACGCCCGGATTTTTGGGATGACGGGTTTTTGCGTTTTGATGTTACGCGGCCAAGTGGGAATTGGTTCTGCCCGTTCGCATGGCACCAGTGTATCCGGGCACCCGGCCCGGTCGAGCGAAAAATCGTAGCGCAGACTGGTCCCGCAGTGCGGGACCGTGTCGCGGATTGGTAATCCGCAGACACCGCCAGTTTTAAACGCTTGCCGACTGCCAGTCGGTCCCGCATGGCGGGAGCAGGTTGCCAACCTGCGCTACATGGTCCATGAAAAGCCTCGCCTCACAAAACGTGCCTGGCCGCTTAGAATCCTGTTGGCTGTTCGCGTTCTCTCCGCTTTAATGCCGCCTCGCATGAGCATTGCATACCAGATTATTGTCTGCGGCAGCATCGTTCCGGACCCGCTCCAGACCCTGGAGCCGGTCACCGGCCCGGCCGGACCCGCATTAAAAAATGAAATGATGCTGCCCGCCATCCTCGACCCGTGGGCCAGCCACGCGCTTTACGAGGCGGCCAACCTGACAAAAAATGCGCCCGGTTCCAAAGTCTGGCTCGTCAGCCTCGGCCCCAAGGCCAAACTCCAGCAGGTGATGATGACCGTCGCGCAAAAAGTGCCGTTCGAACTCGTCGCGCTCGACGGCCCGGCCAGCGGGTTCACCGAGGCCGCCGAAGTCGCCGCCGCCCTCGCCGATGCCATCTCGGCCATCCCCGGTCTCGACAAATCGAAGCTGCTCGTGTTCGGCGGCTGGGAATCCGCGTCGCGCGGCGCGGGCGCCACGATGCAGATGGTCGGCGAACGGCTCGGCATCACCGACCAGTTCCAGGGCGTGGATGAATTGAAAATCGCCGCCGACGGGTCGCTGGAAATTCTGGAGCGCATCGAGGGCGGCAAACATCAGGTTTCGAAGTGCGCCGGCGCGCCCGCCCTGCTCGGCTGGGCCACCGGCAATCTGCCGGAACCCAAAAACAATCCGCAGGTGGGCATGGTGAACATGCGCACCGTGATGCCCGCGTTGCAAAAGGCCAAGCCGGTGAAACTGGCCGGCGAAGGATTGAGCTTCGCGAGCGTGTCGCTCCCGAAACAATTGCGCGAAACCAAAATCGTGAAGGACAAATCGGCCGACGAAATAGCGAACGAAATCGTCGAGTGGATCAAGAAATGATTGCCGCAAAAAGGCGCAAAAGGCGCAAAAAGCATGAAAACGCAGAAATATTTCTCCCTCTCCGCCAACGGAGTTGGGGGAGAGGGCCGGGGTGAGGTGGCGCATTTAAATTCAAATCCCCTCGCCCCGACCCTCTCCCCGCTCAGGCGGGGCGAGGGAGTTGATGGAATTGTCAAGTTGCGTTCAGCAAGCTCTCGGTCAGAAAATTCGTGCTCTCAGACGCCATTTAATTTTGCGCCTTTTGTGCCTTTTTGCGGCTAAATAAAATTATGGAAACAATTCTTCTCCTCGCCCACACCGAAGCCGATGGCTCGCTCGCCAAATCCGCCCGCGAAGCGTTGCACGCGGCCCGCACCCTGAACAAATCGCTCGCCGGCTCCAGCCTTGTCGTGGGCCTCGTCGGCGAAAACGTCCAGGCGGCCGCGGATTCCATCGCCGCCTGCCCGGCCACGAAATATTTCGGCGTGGCCGGCAAGGATTTTGCCCAGTCGCGCTACGCGTCCGATGCGGCGGCGGCGGAAGCCATTTGCAAATCGGCCCAGGCCACGATTGTCGTCGCTCCGGCGACGTCGCGCTGGGCGCGCGTGCTGCCCGGCGTCGCGCAACGCCTCGGCGGACGCGCCGACACCCATGTGACGGGTGTGGCCGATGCGGGCGGCAAGCCGGCCATCAGCCGTTGGTATTACCGCCAGCGCATGGAAGCCACGCTCACCCGCGCGCAACGGCCCTGGTTTATTCTCGTTGACCCCGGCAGCCAGACCGCGTGCGAATGCGGCGCCGGCACGGCCAAGGTTGAAACGGTGACCGTGAACCTGCCGGAATCCGCCAAGCGTACCACGGTGGTTGGCATTCGCGAGCCGAAGGCGGACGCCCAGACCATCCGGCCCGACGCGGAACTGCTCTTCGTCACCGGCGCGGGTTGGACGAAGAAACAAGCCGACGGCCAGACGCACGTGCCGGAGGCGGAAAAATTGATCCGCGGTTTTCTCCAGGTCAGCCGCGCATCGTTGGGCAGCAGCAAATCGCTGGTGGACCTTGGCGGCGAAGGCCAGGCCGTGTTGTCGTTCCTGTCGCACCTGAACCAGATTGGCCAGACCGGCTCGACGCCGCGGCATCCGAAAGGCTTGAGCACCTGCTGTCACGGCGAGGAACCGCACACCGTCGGCTGGCGATTCATCAACGAGCGCCGCGCCATCAGTCTGGACCCGAACTGCGGCTGGGCGCGCGGCAAGGCGGACGTGCTCTACGTGGCCGACGCCTTTGCTGTGATGAGAAAAGTGAACGAATTGCTGGCGGCGAAGAAAAGCTGACTCATTCTCGAGCGCGACCTCGACACCTCCTAATTGTGGTCGTTTTTTAAAGACCGCAATCAATTGGGCTTTTTTATTTATTACTAAGTTGCTACTAAAATAAATTAAATTAGTATTGACAAACTACTAATTTAAACTAAATTAGTAGCAAATTAGTAAATAATATTTTTATGAAAATGGTTCCAAAGCCGCCAGCGGATGCGATTGTTTGGAAAGACACTGCAAAGTTGATGAAATTAATCGACTTGGCTAAAAACCCGATTCTTAGCCGGCACTATGTCCATTGGGATAAATTGAAACATTACAAGGTGGATGGGTTTACCACAGAAGAATTATGGTCTGCTGCAAAACTTCAACGAATGGGGACTTTGAAACCAATTTCTTTGCGAGACACCAAAGGGATGCCGTTCCAATTTAGCGTACCCGAGTTGGTTTCTGAACTTCTTCATGAAATTGATATGGGCGCTGGCGCAACAATTGGCGTCCCTGAGCCTATTACAAATCCCCAAACCAAAAAACAATATCTGATTAGGTCGCTTATGGAAGAGGCGATCACTTCCAGTCAATTAGAAGGGGCCGCAACAACTCGTGAGGTGGCCAAAGAAATGATCCGGTCTGGTCGCAAGCCGCGAGATGTAGGCGAACAGATGATTTTTAACAATTATTTGACCATGCAGCGAATAGCCAAATTGAAAGGCGAGCTGCTTTCTCCCGAAATGGTTTTCGACATCCACAAGGTGGCAACAGAAAAAACACTTTCTGACCCAACAGCTGCGGGGAGGTTTCGCCGGGAGGACGAAGAAAGAGTCGTTGGAGATGATTTCGGTGAAGTTTTTCATAATCCTCCTCCATCAGGCCAATTGGAAAACCGGCTTAAAGAAATGTGTGATTTTGCAAATGGAAAAACCCCCGGCTTTTTTGTGCATCCGGTGGTGCGCGCTATCATTCTTCATTTTTGGCTAGTATACGATCACCCCTTCGTTGATGGAAATGGGAGGACGGCTAGGGCGATTTTTTATTGGTCAATGCTCCACAACAAATATTGGCTTTTTGAGTTTATTTCCATTTCAGCAATTATTAGAAAAGCACCAGTAAAATATGGCCGTTCGTTCCTGTATTCGGAAACGGATGATAATGATTTAACTTATTTTATAGTCGCTCAGACTAAAGTCATAAAAAAAGCAATCGAAGAATTGCATGATTATATCAACCGAAAGTCTTTGGAGATGCAGGAGTTGGAATCTCAAATTCGGGCGCTTGATCTGTTTAATCATCGGCAAGTGGAACTGATCCGGCACGCCTTGAAATATCCATATGAACATTACACCATCGAGGGCCACAGGGAAAGTCACAACATAGTTTACCAAACTGCTCGAACCGATTTGCTTGACCTTGAGAAAAGAGGCGTGCTTGAAAAGGTCATGCTTGGAAAGAAAATGACATTTAGCACTCCCAAAGATTTGGTGAGCAAACTTCGTAATATTGGAAAAGAATTCTTTAAAAAATAAATAAAACGAGGCCCCGCCAGTGCTTCTAATACCGGCAGGGCGCAAGCAAAGGCCTAGAGATTGATGAAGCCAATGCCGAGGAAAGCGATGTTCGCCACCTGCGACGAGGCGTCGCAGCCACCCCAGTAATTCTTCGCGTCTTTGCGTTAAAGAATTTGAAGGCAGATACCCAGGGCGTTGCCCCGGGCCTGGCAAAGCAACGTTCACTTCGCACGCCCTTTCAAAAATGCCGGCATCACCTCATTCTGCAGGATCTGGTCCAACGTCTGGCGTTTTCGGATGAGCTCGACCGAGCCGTTCCCGGAGATCATTACTTCCGCAGCTTCCGGAAAGGAATTATAGTTCTTGGCTGCCATGCTCGAGCAATAGGCTCCTGCGCCGCCGAGCACAGCCAGGTCGCCAATCCGTGTTTCCGGGAGCAGGCGCGGTTGCAGGCCTTCCGGGCTTCCCGGCGCGGGTGTGAGCACGTCACCACTTTCGCAGCAGTGTCCAACGACGACATATTTTACGCGGCTGCGTCCTCTTGTCGCGCCACGCACGACTTCGATGGGATGTTGTGCCCCGTACATGCTGGGCCGGAGAATCTCGGTCATCCCGGTGTCCACCTTGAGAAACTTATAACCGCGACGCCCCGTATCCACGACATCGATGACCGTCGCGATCAGGGCACAGGAATTGGCCACCAGATACGTGCCTGGCTCCACTTCAAGATGCAGCCTTCGCCCATGTTTTGCTTCGAAGGATCGAAACACCTTCATAATGGGAAGGCCGATCTTCTGCAAGTCGGTCGTTTCGTCGCCCTTCACTCTGCCGATTTTATATCCGCCACCCAGATTCAGCACGGTCACGTCACGCAGGCGCGAGCAGGTGTCCAATGACATCAACGCCACGTGTTGCCAAACCTTCGGGTCGCTCCCCGATCCAATGTGCGTGTGCAGACGAGTGAACTTGAGGCCGTACTTCCGTCCGACTGCCAGCGCCTCGTCCAGGTGTTCATGCCAGATGCCGAAACTGGCCGAAGGCCCGCCGACGTTTGTCCGGTTGTTGTGCCCCGAACCCAGACCGGGATTGACCCGAAGCGACAGTTGACGGCCGGGAAACAGCGTCCCAAATGTGTGGATTTGTGCAATCGAGCAGGCATTGAACAGGACGCCCCTGGTCACCAGTTCCTTCAAATTGTCCGGCACCTGTTGCGCCGTGAGTTGAATTCTTTCAGGGGGAACACCGGCGCGGAGCGCGCGCTCGATCTCATAACCGCTGCTGGCATCAATATGCAGACCGGCATCGGCCAACACCTTGATCACCGCGCTTGTTGGACAAGCTTTCGCCGCATAACGGGCCGTCAGGCCGAAAGCATTGGGAAAGCCAAGTACCAGGCGGGCCTGATGCTCCAACGTCCTCTGATCATATACGAAAACCGGTGTCCCAAACTCCCGATGGAGGGAACGGGTTTTATCTTCAGTAAGAAACGGGACCGACTTCATACCTGCTCTCTTTTGTGTGATGCTCTTTCTTTCCTTCACGTCCGTTTGCAAGGCCAACAGTATTATTCGGATAAATTCACTTTGTCATTTGATGTTTTTTGCCGGGAAAAGCCAAAGTCCGAATGCCATGTCCCTTCCCGCGCCACCCTGACTTCGCGGGCATGATGCGCCCCCGCCATGACCAGTCAACCCCCTTTTGGTTTGTCCGCGACCGGGCTGACGGCATGAATTTTCAACGCAGAGACGCAGAGTGACGCAGAGATTCGCAAAGGATTTCTTCTCTGCGCTCTTCGGCGGCCTTTGCGCTCTCTGCGTTAAAGAACTTTTCCCGCCCCCAAAGAATCCGGCTCGCTGAAGACATGCAAAACTTTGCTTCAGGTGAAGCAAAGTTTTGCCATCAAGAAACCTTGGGGGAATTGGAGCGCCGGTCTCCGACCCGGCGTGTTTCTGGAAAAGTCAACATCGCGCCGGACCGGAGATCGGCGCTCCGATAGCCGTGTCAGCAGTCACACGGCCGGACTTTTTTCGGGATTCGTCTTTCGGGCTTCGGTATGCGAAGTTGTGTTGCCCGTAACCAGCCGGTCAAGATGTCCGTCCAATCCCTTGGTTGTGATTTCGGTCGCGGCAACGCAAGGGAGGCAACGGATTCGCAACTCCGCCTGACGCCATGAGAGCATCAGTAATACTAGCGCTTGTCCTGACGGCTGCCCTGATGGGAGCGGTCATCGCCCGGGCACAGACCAATCCATTTGAGAGTCCGGCCAAGCCGGCGCCGGAAAGCGAAATTGACCGGCTCGTTTTCAACCGGCTGAAACAACTGGACATCCAGCCGGCCAATCTCTGTTCCGACGCGGTGTTTGTCCGGCGCGCCCACCTGGACGTGATTGGCACCCAGCCGGCCGCGCGCGAAGCCAGCAGCTTCATCCTGAGCCGCGACCCGGACAAACGCGCCAAGCTCATTGACCAGCTTCTGGCGCGCGATGAATTTGCGGATTATTGGGCGATGAAGTGGAGCGACCTGCTGCGGGTGAAGGCGGAGTTTCCCATTGATTTGTGGCCCAACGCCGCGCAGGCCTATTACCACTGGATCCGGAGCGCCATCGCGGCGAACCAGCCCTACGACCAGTTTGTGCGCGACCTGCTCACGGCCAGCGGCAGCAATTTTGAGGTCGGCCAGGCCAACTTTTATCGCGCCATGCAAAACCGCGACCCCAAAGGCACCGCGCAAGCGGTGGCGCTGACGTTCATGGGCGAACGCGCCGACAAATGGCCCAAGGAAAAACTGGCGGGCATGGCGGCGTTTTTCTCGCAGGTCAGCATCAAGACCACGGCGGAATGGAAGGAGGAAATCGTGTACTGGAATCCCGCCTCGACGAATGCGCAGACCACGGCGACGTTTCCCGATGGCACCACGGTCAAGCTTTCATCCGACCGCGACCCGCGCGAGGTGTTTGCCGGCTGGCTGATGGACCCGAAGAATCCGTGGTTCGCGCGCAACATTGTGAACCGCGCCTGGTTCTGGCTGCTGGGACGCGGCATCATCCAGGAACCGGACGACATCCGGCCTGACAATCCGCCGGTCAATCCCGAATTGCTGGCGTATCTGGAAAAGGAATTCGTCGCGTCGCATTACGATTTGAAACACCTCTACCGGCTGATCTTGAATTCGCAGACCTACCAATTGTCTTCCATTCCCCGGAGCACCAACCCGGAGGCCGCGGCCAATTTCGCCTTCTATCCGGTGCGCCAGCTTGATGCGGAGGTGTTGTCGGATGCCTTGTGCGAGATCACCGGCACGACGGAGAAATATTCCAGCTCGATACCGGAGCCGTTCACGTTCATTCCGGAAAAGGAGCGCTCGATTGCGCTGCCGGACGGAAGCATCACCAGTTCATTCCTGGAAATGTTCGGCCGTCCGCCGCGCGACACCGGCCTGGAATCGGAGCGCAACAATCTTCCCACCGCCAACCAGCGGCTGCATCTGTTGAATTCGAGCCACATCCAGCGCAAGATCGAGCAAAGCGAGAAGTTCAAGTACCTGCTCAAGACCCGGGACAATCCGCGCGATGTGGTCACGGGATTTTACCTGGCGATTCTTTCGCGTTTTCCGACGGAGAAGGAACTCCAGGTTGCGGCGGGGCATTTCCCGACCGATGGTGCGGACACCCGGGCGGCGGCGTTGGACGTCGCGTGGGCCTTGATCAACAGCGCGGAATTTCTTTACCGGCACTAACAGCGGCAAAGAGTGAAGATATGAAAACGAAACACAATTTGGCCGGCATCTCCCGGCGGGATGCAATGCGCCGCGGACTGCTGGGCGCGGCGGGATTGTGGCTGGCCAGCGGGTTGGATTTCCCAGCCTTTGCCGCCGGGCCACCGCCGGCCAGGGCCAAAGCGGTCATCCAAATCTGGCTTTGGGGCGGCGCGTGTCACCTGGACACATTCGATCCCAAACCGGAGGCGGGGAACGATTATTGCGGGCCGTTCAAAACGCCCATCGAAACCAACGTACCCGGGATCAAAATCTGCGAATTGCTGCCTCTGCTGGCGAAACAGGCGGACAAGTATTCCCTCATCCGCAGCATGACCCACGGCAGCAATGCCCACGAAACCGCGTCATACATGGTCCAGACCGGCCGGCCGGCCGGCGGACGGGAGTCCTTTCCATGCATTGGCGCGGTGGTGTCGTTGTTCAAGGGTTACGACGCCGGATACCGGGGATTGATCCCGCCTTATATCGTGTTGACCGAACCGCAGGGGCGTTTTTCCGAGGCGGGTTTTCTGGGGTCGCGCTACAAACCGTTCGCCACGGGCGGCGATCCGGCCAAAACGCCATTTGCAGTGGAGGGCGTCGTCGCTCCGGGCATTTCCGAGCAGCGGCAGAAGGACCGGCGCGAGCTGCTTCAAAAATTGAACACGCTGGAGCACGTCATGCCGGGCGACGCGCAACTGGCGGCATCCGACCAGGCCCAGCAACAGGCGTATGACTTGATTTTGGGCGACGCGGGAAAGGTTTTCGATTTGTCGCAGGAGAAGGACGAACTGCGGACCCAATACGGCAAGAACACGTTCGGGCAGTCCTGTCTGGCGGCACGGCGGCTGGTGGAGAAGGGCGTTCCCTACGTGACCATCAACTACAACGGCTGGGACACGCACAAACAGCATTTCCAGGAGATGCGCCGCAAGCTGCCGGAACTGGACAAGGGACTGGCGACCTTGCTCCAGGATTTGTCCGACCGCAAACTGCTCGACAGCACCATCATCTGGTGTTGCGGCGAATTTGGCCGCACGCCGAAGGTCCAGTGGGAGGAGCCATGGAACGGCGGGCGCGGACATTGGGGAAAAGTTTTTTCCGCCCTGGTGGCCGGCGGCGGATTCAAAGGCGGACACGTGGTCGGCGCGTCGGACGCGAAAGGCGAGGAGGTCAAGGAACGGCCGGTGTATCCGGCGGACCTCATCGGCAGCATGTACGAACTGCTCGGCATTGACGGCGAAGCGAAGCTGCCGAACCCGGAGGGACTCGACCTGCGCGTCCTGCCCACGGTGGCGGACGGCGTGAAGTCCGGCGGACTGCTGAAGGAAATCATGTAGGCGGTGAAAATTTCATGAGCGTACGATTTAATTTTGTAGCGGCTTTCGGGAGAAAGCCGCAAATTCCATCGGCGGTTTGCCAACCGCCGCTACGCTTCGCACGCGGTTGGCACAGCGCGCGGACCCAGCCAGTCATTTTTGGTTTGATGATTCTTCTCGCCTTTGCGTTTGCTGCCCAGGCTCAGAACGCTTCACATCTCGGCTATGTTTATCCGGCGGGCGGAAGACAGGCCTCCACGTTCACCGTGGTGATGGGCGGGCAGTTTCCTTCCGGCATCACCAATTTCGCCGTGGTTATGGATGGGAATTTGGCGCAGGCGAAAATCGTCGCTTACAACCGCCCGCTGAAGCCCATGGAACAGCAGGCGTTGAAGGAGGAGTTGAACAAGTTTCAGGAAAAACGGAAAGGCGGCGAGCGGCTCACCGAGACGGACTTGGCCAGGCTGGAACAAATCAAGCGCTTGCTCACGCAGTTCGGACGGCAGCCCGCCAACCCGGCCATCAGCGAATTCATGACGTTGCAACTCACCCTGGCCACCAACGTTGTGCCCGGCGACCATGAAATTCGCGTGCGGGCTTTGGGTGGATTGTCCAATCCAGTAAAGTTCTGCGTGGGGCTGCTTCCGGAAACCACCAAGCCGGATTGGAAAGCCCTGCCCAAGGATCGCGGCAGCATGGATCCCGCGATGCCGCCGCCCACCGAAATGACCGTGACGCTGCCCGTCACCCTCAACGGCCAGATTCCGCCCGGCGGCGCGGACCGCTATCATTTTTGGGCGCGGCAGGGCCAGCAACTCGTCCTGGCCGTTGAAGCGCGGCAGCTCATCCCGTATCTGGCCGACGCCGTGCCGGGCTGGTTCGAGGCGGTGCTGACAATTTACGATTCCAAGGGCAAAACGCTGGCGAGCGAGGAGCGTTTCCGTTTCAAGCCCGACCCGGTCATCCATTTCGAAGTGCCATCCAACGGCACCTACACCGTTGAAATTCATGATTCGCTTTACCGCGGGCGCGAGGATTTTGTTTATCGCATGACCATCGGCGAATTGCCGTACGTCACCGGCATTTTCCCGCTGGGCGGCAGGGCGGGCGAAAAAACTTCCGTCGCGCTGACCGGCTGGAATCTGCCGGAGACATCGCTGGAGCGCGAAAATGCCGAAGCTGGAACCACTTCGCTGAATGGACAATTTTTAAACACCGTTCCGTTTGCCGTGGACGACCTGCCGGAATGTCTGGAGCAGGAGCCGAATGGTTCACCAGAAACCGCCCAAGCCGTCACGCTGCCCATCATCGTCAACGGGCGCATTGACCATCCCGGCGCCTGGGACGTGTTCCGGTTTGAGGGCACGACCGGCGACCCGTTGGTGGCGGATGTTGATGCGCGCCGGCTCGATTCCCCGCTGGATTCGGTGATCAAGCTGACCGATGCCGCCGGCAAACAACTGGCGTTCAATGACGATTACGAAGACAAAGGTTCAGGGTTGAACACGCACCACGCCGATTCCTATTTCAGCACGGTCCTGCCGACGAATGGCACCTATTATCTCTGGCTCGGCGACGCCCAGCAAAAGGGCGGCCCGGAATACAGCTACCGTCTGCGTCTCAGTCCGCCACAACCCGATTTCGCGCTGCGGGTTGTGCCATCCAGCCTCAACGTCCGCGCCGGCGGGAGCGTTCCGCTCACTGTTTATGCCCTGCGCAAGGACGGATTCACCAACCAGATCACCCTGGTTTTGAACGGCGCGCCGGACGGATTCAAATTGACCGGCGGCTCCATCCCGGCCGGTCAGAAGCAGGTGCAAGTCACATTGACCGCCCCGCCGACAGAACTGGCTGAACCCGTCAGCCTGAGCTTGCAAGGCAGCGCGATGATTCAAGGACAAGTGCAGGTGCGAAAGGCCGTGCCCGCCGAGGACATGATGCAGGCGTTTGCCTATCGTCATCTGGTTCCGGCCAGGGAACTGGAGGTCGCCGTGTTGAAACGCCCACCGCCGCGGGCGACGATGACCATTCTCAGTGGGAGTCCGGTGCGGATGCCGCCCGGCGGAAGTGCGCGGATTGAGGTTGGCCTGCCCGGGCCGCGAATTGCGGAGCGGGCGCAGTTTGAGTTGAGCAATCCGCCGGAAGGAATCTCCATCCAGAAAGCATCACCGGTCCGCGATGGCGTGGAGATTGTGTTGCAAACTGACGCCACCAAGGCCAAGCCCGGCCTCAAGGGAAACCTGATCATCAACGGCTACGTGCCGCGCCCGGCGGAAACCAACGCGGCCAAGCCGAAGGGAAACAACAACCAGCGGATGCCGCTGGGCGCCCTGCCCGCCATCCCCTTTGAAATCATTCCGCTCCCATGAGATCAGCCGCGGAAGCCGCAAAAATCTTGTTGACACACTGTTATTATCTGATATACACAGTAGTATCAGTGACGAACGAACGTAAATCCTGGTTGATCGGCCCGATCTCGCCCGCCGCCGGCGGGACGCTTTACCAACAGATCGTTGACCGCCTGAAACGCGAGGTCAGCGAGGGCCGCCTCAAGCCCGGTGCGGCGCTGCCCTCCTTCCGCCAGCTTGCGGAGGATTTGCTCGTCAGCGTCATCACCGTCAAGCGCGCTTACGAGGACCTGGAGCGCGAGGGCATCATCTTCCGCCGCCAGGGACTGGGCACGTTTGTAGCCGAACAGGGCGACGACCGCAGCCGCGAGACGAAACTCGCCGCCGCGAAAGAGTTGCTCCGCGAAGGTTTTCGCGAAGCCGCCGAAGCCGGATTGAAACCCGGTGAACTTGCCGACTTTGCCCGTGAAATCCTGAAGGAGAAAAAGTGATATGAACAACGCCATCGAAATCCGCGGACTCGTCAAAAAATATTCCCGCTTCCAGCTCGGCCCGCTCGACCTGACCGTGCCGCGCGGCGCGATCTACGGTCTCATCGGCCCGAACGGCGCGGGCAAGACCACTGCCATTGATTTGATCTTTGGCATGGGCCGCAACGACGCCGGGCAAATCCGCGTGCTGGGCCTCGACCATCGCGCCGACGAAGTGGAGCTCAAACGCCGCGCCGCCTACGTCGGTCCGGATTTGAATTTCCAGGTCTGGGGCCGGGTCGGCAAAGCCATCCGCTTCGTGCGCGGATTTTATCCCGGCTGGGACGACGCCTATTGCGCCGCGCTGATGAAAGCCTTCCATTTGAGCGACAGCGACAAAATCGCCACGCTGTCGTTTGGCGCGAGGACCAAGTTAAGCCTGCTGCTCGCGCTCGCGCGCCGCCCGGAAGTGCTGATCCTCGACGAGCCGACCACCGGGCTTGACGCCGTTTCCAAACAGCAGGTTTTCACCGAACTACTCAAGGCCGTGGAGAACGGCGAGCGCACCGTGCTGATTTCGTCGCACGGTTTGAGCGACATCGAGCGCTTCACCGACCACGTGGGCATGATCAAGAACGGGCAGTTGCTCCTCGAAGGCCGCACCGACGAAATCGTGGACCGCTATCGCCTGGTGGAATTTTTCACCAACAACGGCGCGGGCCTTCAAAACCCCGCGCCCGGGGGCCTCATCATTTTGAAATGCAACGAAAACCGCTGGCACGCGCTGCTCGACCGAAACAGCGACGCGCAAAACTGGCTGCAGACGAACGGCGCGCAGCAAATTTCGCTCACGCGCCTGACGCTGGAAGAGTTGTTCGTGGCGCTGGCCAGGGAAGAGGGGGCTGAATGAAACGGCTGATGCTGGATCACTATCGCCGCTGGTGGCGGGTGCTGGCTTTGGGCGCAGCGCTTGAATTCGGGCTTGGGTTTACCATCGCCGCCGACCCGAAGTTACCTTTCGAGTTTTGGGCTTTTCTTCTAGCTCTGTGGACGGGGGCCACATTGCTTTCCTTTGATTTGAAAAACGGCGCCCTTCGCGCCTTGGCGCCTTTGCCGCTGACGAGCCGGCAAATCGGCCGCGGTTGGTGGCTGGCAACCGTTCCCATCCCGGCCATGGTGCTGGCTGCGCTGCTGTTCTCAGGCGCGGCAGCATATTGTCATATTGACCCGAGCCGGGCTTTCCCCACGGAGCGGTTGGCGCTGGCGAGCTTTTTTACCCTGGTGTGGCTGGGAATAAGTTTCACGCTCATCTTCAACGCCACGCGCGTCTTTTTTGGGAGCCCGTGGGCGTTCATCGGCAACTCTTTCATCAGCATTCTGACCGTAGCCGCGTTCTTCAGCAGCATGGCGTTCGCCACGAATGCGTCCAAAAGCCCGTTAAAATCCACCATCCTTTTGGGATTGGGTGCGATATTGACCGCCGTGGGCTGGCTTCGCGCCGAACAGTTCGAGCTGGGCCGGGCCGGGGTTTACCTGGGCCGGGCCGGGCAAATTGACCTGGGCCGCCCCATCCGCTCTGGCCCCCACCTCACCCCACTGCAAACCAAAATCCAGCCCGGCCATCATCTTGCACCCCGCGGTTACGGCGGAATGCCTTTTCTGCTCAGCAGCACATTTGTCAGCGCTTTTTTAAACCTTGTGGCCATGGTCGCGCTGATGGCGCTGGTCTGGCTATATCAGGACCAGGCCATGTCGCGTTCCCTGAACATGGTCAAGGAATTGGTTCCAGTGGGGAGTTTTATGTGCGGTTGGTTTATTATGTTTACCCGGTTTATGCCCCACCTGCGGCAACTGCGCTTCCTCCGGACGCTCCCGGTTTCCGCCACCCGCCTCGCCCTCGTGATGCTCGCCACCGTGCTGCTGCCGCTCATTGCGGTAGGCACGGTGGCGGCCGGCGTCGCGGGTTTGTTTTTGGGAACCCCCGAAGCTTTCTCGGTCTTGAATAGTTTCACGCTCGTCCTCGCTCCCACCGCGTTGTGCATGTCCTTCGCCGTCTGGCGGAGCGACGAAAAGGGGGTTTACGCTTTGCTGCTCCTCGCCATGATCGGTTTTCTCCTGGGATTCATGCGTTTGCAAACGCATTATCCAGAACATCCCTTCAATCTGATCGGGCCGGTTGTGGGCATCTGTCTCCTGTTGGCATTTCTGCTCATGCGCCGGACGCTCCTGCACAGCAGCCACGCCCACCGCCTCCAGGCAAACGCTGGTGGCAACCTTCCCTGGGGTGCGGGCAGGTAATCTCGAACCACTTTCATTGAATGATTTTTAAATATGAAATTCTACTTCACACTTTCACAGGTTCCCGAACTGGCCGGATTGACTCGCCGGCAGCGGCGGCTGGTTTATCAATGTGCCTTGGCGGCCCTTTTTGCCGAACAGCCGTCAACCGTCTGGGTGGGAGCCCCCTGGTTGTTTGGAGGCATCCTCGGCGGGGTGCTGGCCGGATGGCTGGCGGCCGTTAGCAGCGGTTTCTCTCATTCGAAACTGCTCGTCATAACAGCCCCCGGCCTCGCCGGAGCGCTCGCGGGCATCTTTATCGGTGCGCAGATCCTCACCGCGCGATTGCGCCCGTATTTCCGGCGTGTTCTTGAAGAGCGCAGGGATGAAATTGCGAAAATCAACTAACGCCGCAACGCTTGCATGACGATAAACGCGCCGGGATGTCCGGAAGACTTCGGGCTGGCAACATGCTGTGGCTGGCCACGCCCAAATAAGTTTGATGTCCGGGCCCGGTTCGACCATAACTTTCGCATGTTAGCTTGGGGCTGTTCCCCCGCGCTCAGTGGGATTGAAACAATTCATTTTTTCAATGTACCGCGCAATTTTTTCGACTCACGCCCGGCGATGATTTTGTCATAGCATGATCGCGTGAAAACCGTGAAGCCAAAATCTCCATCCGCCGCGCGCCGCCGGAAAATTATTTTCTTGGGCGTTCTTGCTGTCGGCGTCTTCGTCTGGGCTGGCCTGCCAGCGCAGTTTTTTCGTCCGGTTGAACCCATCCCGGCCGGCATCGTGGACATGCACTGTCACATCGCCGGAATCGGTGCGGGCGGCAGCGGCTGCTTTGTTTCGCCCCGCTTGCAGCACAACTGGCGGTTTAAAATTTATCTGCACAGCTTCGGCGTTACGGAGAAGGAGCTCTCGCAGTCGGGCGACAGCCTGGTGGGCGACCGCATTTCGGAATCGCTCGCCCAAAGCAAATATGTCAGCCGGGCTGTCCTGCTCGCGCTCGATGGGGTGGTGGACGCCAAGGGGAACCTCGACACGAACCGGACGGAAGTTTACGTGCCGAACGAGTTTGTCGCGGAAACGGCGGCGCGGCACACGAACCTGCTGTTCGGCGCGTCGGTGAATCCCTATCGCCGCGACGCCCTGGCGCGGCTGGAATGGGCGAAGAAGCACGGCGCGGTACTGGTGAAATGGATTCCGCCAATCATGGACATTGACCCGGCTGACCCGAGGCTCATTCCCTTTTACAAGAAATTGGTCGAGTTGAAACTGCCGCTGTTGTCGCACACCGGCAAGGAAAAATCTTTTTCGCGTTCCGATGAGGAATGGGGCGACCCGGAGAAATTGCGGCTGCCATTGAGCCTCGGCGTGACGGTCGTGGCTGCGCACATCGCGTCGTCGGAAAAATATCACGGCGAACGCGGTCCCGACCGGCTGGCGCGGCTGATGCGCGAATTTCCGAATCTTTACACGGACATTTCCGCGCTGACGCAGATCAACCGGCCGGGCAGTTTAAAGGAAGCCTTGACCCGGCCCGAATTTTCCGGGCGGCTGGTCTATGGCACGGATTTTCCGCTGATCAACACGGCGCTGGTTTCGCCGTGGTATTCGTTTCACCTATCGCTCCGGCAGAAATTTTCCATCGGGCGGACAACAAACCCGTGGGACCGGGATGTTTTGCTGAAGCACGACTTGGGCGTGCCGACGGACACCTTCGCGCGGTCAGGGAAAATGTTTGGCGGGACAAATTGAATTCTTAAGGATATTTCAATGTAAATTCTAACTTTGCCATCGCTTTCGATCTCTGGTTAAGCTTCACCCATGCTTTCAAGGGTCTGTTCCGCTGCGCTCAATGGCATTGAAGCGTATCCCGTCGAAGTCGAAGTCAACGCCGGTTACGGCGACACCCTCGTCGTCATCGTCGGCCTGCCGGACGCCGCGGTGAAGGAATCGCGCGATCGCGTCTCCACCGCGCTCACGAATTCCGGTTTCAAATTTCCGATGGGCCGCACGACCATCAACCTCGCGCCCGCCGACGTGAAAAAGGAGGGGCCGAGCTTTGATCTGCCCATCGCCGTCGGCATGCTGGCCGCCAGCGAACAAATCGAAACCGACCAGCTCGACAATTTCATCATCGTGGGCGAACTCGCGCTGACCGGCGCGGTGCGTCCGTGCAAAGGAGTCTTGCCCGTCGCCCTGCGCGCCCGCGCGGATGGCAAAATTGGCGTGCTCGTTCCGGCGGAAAACGCCTCTGAGGCCGCGGTCGTCGAAGGGCTGCAAGTCATTCCGGTTCAAAATTTGCGCGAGGCCGCCGGTTTTCTGGAAGGCGAAATCAAAATCGCTCCGGCCAAGGTGGACATTGCCAAAATCTTCGATCAAGCGCACGACGACGATCTGGATTTCGCCGAGGTCAAAGGCCAGGAAAACGTGAAACGCGCCTTGGAAATCGCCGCCGCCGGCGGACACAACGCGCTGCTGATCGGCCCGCCCGGCACCGGCAAATCCATGCTGGCCAAGCGGCTGCCGACGATCCTGCCGCCACTGACTTTGGACGAAGCGTTGGAAACGACGAAGATCCACAGCATCGTCGGTCTGCTGGCACCGGGCCAGGCGCTGGTGACGCGGCGGCCGTTTCGCACGCCGCATCACACGGCGAGCGACGCCGGCCTGCTCGGCGGCAACGTCAATCCGACGCCGGGCGAAATTTCGCTGGCGCACAACGGCGTGTTGTTTCTGGACGAACTGCCGGAGTTCAAGCGCAGCGTGCTGGAGACCATGCGCCAGCCGCTGGAAGACGGACGCGTGACCATTTCCCGCGCGGCGGGCACGATGACTTTTCCGTCGCAATTCATGCTCATCGCGGTGATGAATCCGACAGGTTTCGTTGCCTTTTTGTGAGTTCTTCAGAAGATGGTAGGTATGACCATGTTATATCAATTGTGTCGCCTGAAAGGGTGATCGTTTCAACGATGCTTTCGATGATTCGCCGCTTTTCCTCCTGGCTGAATTTAGGCCATTTCCGGTGCAGGCCGGTCGCTTCCGCAAGGACTTCTTCGGCGGAAATCTGGTGCATTTCGATGGCGTCAATCTCGGCTTGGAGCTTGGGCAATTCGGCTGTCAGGGCGTGTTCCTGTTCTTCAAGCGGTTTGTAAACCTTTCCGAAGCCTTCGGGCGTGATTTGGTCTTCTTGGTATAGCTGGTATGTTTTGCGCATTTCGGTGCGGACTTTTTCGATCTGCCGGTTATGCGCTAGAAGCCGGTTCTTCTTGTCGGCAAGGTTTTGATTCGCGCTCTCAAGGTGAACTCTGATTTTCTCCTGGGACACGAAGAAATCATGTAATTCGTCGTGAAAGACGCCCTCGATGTCCTCGACGGTGATTTTGTTCCGGCACTTCGGGCAGACATATTTTGGGGAGCGGGAAAAGACATACATCTTTTGACCGCAGCCGCAATGAAGCAGCCCGGCGAACAGATGGACGGGCTTCCGTCCTAGTGGCCTCTGCGCCTTTCGCGCGTCCAAAGCGTCATTGCACTCTTTCCACAATTCATTGGACACAATCGCCGTAACGGGGCTGAAAACCCATTCGGCTTCCGGTTTGGGACCGAGTTTGCCCTTGCCGTCCCGATAGGTGTGATTGGAGCGATACAGCCCCTTTGCCGTGGTGTCCTGAATCAGCCTCAAAACCGTCGTGTCGGTGAATTTGCTGCCGTTTCTGGTGCGGTAGCCCGTCTGATTGAGAATCCGCGCAACGCCTTTCATGCGCTTATTCTTGGCGAAAAGCTCATACATGAGCTTGCGGACGGGCGATTCGATGGTATTCACAACGAGCTTGTTGTCTTTCCACTGATAGCCGAAAGGTGCGGCACCGCCCAAACTCTTGCCGAGTTTTGCCCGGATTTTAATTGAAGCCTTAACGCGGTCTGCGATTTCCTCCCGTTCCCATTGGGCCATTGCCGCAATCATGGTGTAGAAAAGGCGTCCTGCGGGCGATGAAGTGTCAATTTTCTCCTGGAGGGAGATCATGTCCACGCTGTGCTGGCGGAACAAATCGGCGAATTCCAAAAGCTCCTTGGTGTTTCTGGCAAGGCGGGCGAGCTTGGAAAAGATGAGGCCGGTGATGTGGCCGCGCTTGATGTCGGCGATCATCCGCTTAGTTGAGGAACATAAAGGTGATGCGGATGCGATTCAGTTTATCGCTGACATGCTAGAAACTGGCGATCCAGAAAACGACGAATTTGCCATTATGTTACGGACAAATCGTCACGATCCAAACGCCTTAGCGAGAATCGTCCAGATATGTGAGAACTGAGAATTGCTGAACATTCCTCACTTTCCCCTCATCCGAAACACCACAGCCAGCTCCATTGCATCGAAAATATCCATGCGGCTGTCTTCGCTTTCCCACGGTTTGCGTTTCGGCGGCAAACCGACCGGTGGCAACCAACTGCCCAAGGCCAAGAGTTGATTGCGAAATTTCTTGAATGCGCTGGTTAATGACAGACATGTGCTTACCATTGCGGACAAATCGGTTGCCTTGAGCAGCTTGCTCAAAATGCAATTTTTGTGTTAAAATTTACGCACAATAAATAAGGTTCAGAATCTACATAAACTAAATCTCATTCATGTTTGAACAAGCCTTCAAAAACATCGACGCCGTTCTCCGAAAAGAAGCCGGATGCACCACGGAACTCGATTACACCGAACAATCCTCGTGGCTGCTGTTCCTGAAATATCTCGACGGGCTGGAACAGGATCGGGCGACGGAAGCCGAACTCGACGGGAAAAAGTATTTCTACATCCTCGACAAGCCATATCGCTGGGAAACGTGGGCCGCGCCCAAGGGCAAAGATGGCAAGCTCGACCACAACGCCACGCTGACCGGTGACGACCTCCGCGATTTCGTCAACGGCAAGCTCTTTCCCTACCTGCACGGTTTCAAGCAGCGGGCCACGGGGCCGGACACCATCGAATACAAGATTGGCGAAATTTTCGGCGAGATTAAGAACAAGATTCAGAGCGGTTACAATCTGCGCGAAATCATTGACCACATTGACGAACTGCGCTTTCGCTCCCAGACTGAGAAGCACGAGTTGTCGCATCTTTACGAAGCCAAAATCAAGAACATGGGCAACGCCGGGCGTAACGGCGGCGAGTATTACACCCCGCGCCCGCTCATCCGCGCCATCATCCAGGTCGTGCGGCCAAAGATTGGCGACAAAATTTATGACGGCGCGTGCGGCTCGGCGGGCTTTTTGTGCGAATCGTTCGTTTATCTCACATCCAAAGGCAAGCTCACCACCAAAGACCTAAACACGCTCCAGACACGCATGTTTTACGGCAAGGAAAAGAAGTCACTCGCCTACGTCATCGCCATCATGAATATGATTCTGCATGGCATCGAAGCGCCGAATGTCATCCACACGAACACCCTTTCCGAAAACCTCGCTGACATTCAGGACAAGAACCGCTACGATGTGGTGCTGGCCAATCCGCCCTTTGGCGGCAAGGAACGGCCGGAAGTGCAGCAAAATTTCCCCATTCGCACCGGCGAGACCGCGTTCCTGTTTCTCCAGCATTTCATCAAGATTCTCAAAGCCGGCGGACGCGGTGGCGTGGTCATCAAGAACACGTTTCTTTCGAACACCGACAACGCCTCCGTGAGTCTGCGCAAGCTCCTGCTGGAAAGCTGCAATCTCCACACCGTGCTTGACTGTCCCGGCGGCACGTTTCAGGGTGCGGGTGTGAAGACTGTAGTGCTATTCTTCGAGAAAGGTAGCCCTACACGCAAAATCTGGTTCTACCAGCTTGACCCTGGACGCAATCTTGGCAAGACCAACCCGCTCAACGACGACGATCTTGCCGAGTTCGTGAAGCTACAAAAGACATTTGCCGACTCGCCTAAAAGCTGGAGCTTGGACGCCAAGGACATTGACCCGGCGACGTTTGACCTCTCCATGAAAAACCCGGAAGGCGGCGAGGAAATTGTGCATCGTAGTCCGAAGAAAATCATGGATGAAATCGCCGCGCTGGACGCCGAGAGCGCGGAAGTGCTGGGGAACATCAAGGCGCTGCTATGAAGAACGGGTGGCAATGGAAACCATTGGGCGAAGTCTGCCAGACAGGTTCTGGCGGCACACCCTTGAAAGACAAAAAGGAGTATTACGAGGGTGGAACAATTCCTTGGCTTATGAGCGGGGAGGTGAGTCAAGGCGAAGTTCGGGAAGCTACCAGATTCATCACACAGAAAGGGCTGGACAACTCTGCTGCCAGAATTTTCCCAAAAGACACCGTATTGGTTGCGATGTATGGCGCGACGGCTGGTCAGGTAGGTATATTAAGATTTGAAGCGACCACAAATCAGGCGGTTTGCGGAATCTTTCCGAACAAACGATTTGTTCCAGAGTTTCTGTTCTATTTGTTGCTGTCAAAGAAAGAGGAGTTGGTGGCGCAAGCAACTGGCAATGCACAGCCCAACATTTCACAAATCAAAATCAAGAACACAGAAGTTCCGATTCTACCGCTCCCCGAACAGCAACGGATCGTCGGCACCCTCGACGAAGCGTTTGAAGGCATCGCCACCGCCAAAGCTAACGCCGAAAAGAACCTCCAAAACGCCCGCGCCCTTTTCAAAAGCCATCTCCAATCAGTTTTCACCCATCCCGGCGCGGAGTGGGCGGAGAAACGTCTTGAGCAGATTGGAACAACGCAGACTGGTTCGACGCCGAAGACATCCGACAGAGCAAACTATGGCGACTTCATTCCTTTCATAAAACCGGCTGACTTCAACACAGACGGTTCGCTAGATTACGAAAATGATGGACTCAGCGAGAAAGGGTTGTCGGTAGCTCGCAACGTTGCTGCCGGGTCAGTGCTGATGGTTTGCATTGGCGCGACCATTGGCAAGTGTGGCTAGCCACGCAAGCCTATAACGATTTTACCTCCTTTGCCGCGTTTGCCGACGACGCCCTCGTGCGCGTGAAGCCGGAGGATATTCGCAAGAAAGGCAAAGTGCCAAAAAACGCCAGCGTGTTCTTCACGATTTTCCAGACGTTTATGAGCGGGCCGGAAAAGGACGGAAAGCCGTCGCCGTATTTTGGCGAGTATCCGCCGGACTTTTTCGATTTCATTGTCATTGACGAGTGCCATCGCGGTGGCGCGAACGACGAAAGCAACTGGCGCGGCATCATGGATTATTTTGCGCCTGCCGTGCAACTCGGCCTCACCGCCACGCCCAAGCGGAAGGATAACGTGGACACCTACCGCTATTTCGGCGAGCCGGTCTATGTCTATTCGCTCAAGGAAGGCATCAACGACGGTTTCCTCACGCCGTTCCGGTTGAAACAGTATGAGACGACGATTGATTACTACCGCTACACTTCGGATGACACCGTGGTGGAAGGCGAGATCGAGGCGGGCAAACTTTACAAGGAAGCAGACTTCAACCGGAGTATCGTGATTCAGGAGCGGGAAAAGAAGCGGGTGCAGCTCTTCATGGAGCAAATCAACCAAAACGAAAAGACACTGGTGTTCTGTGCGAACCAGGCCCACGCGCTGCTGGTGCGCGACCTCATCAACCAGATGAAGACGAGCAAAGACCCTAACTATTGCCACCGCGTCACGGCGAATGACGGCGAGATCGGCGAGCAATGGCTGCGGGAATTTCAGGACAACGAGAAAACAATTCCAACCATCTTGACCACGTCGCAAAAACTTTCGACCGGCGTGGACGCGCGCAACATTCGCAATATCGTCCTGATGAGGCCCATCAATTCGATGATTGAGTTCAAGCAGATTATAGGGCGCGGCACGCGGCTGTTTGACGGGAAGGATTATTTCACGATTCATGATTTCGTGAAGGCGCATCTGAATTTCCAAGACCCGGAATGGGACGGCCCGCCGCAGGAAGAAGAACCTTGCCCGAAATGCGGCGCACGTCCATGCGTCTGTGTCCTGAAGCAGCCGAAGCCTTGCGAGGTGTGTGGCCAGTCGCCGTGCGAATGTCCTTGTCCGAAATGCGGCAAACGCCCCTGCGAGTGTGAGCGGAGAAAGAAGGTAAAGGTGAAACTGGCTGATGGAAAAGAGCGCACCATCCAGCACATGATGATGACGACATTCTGGCATCCCGACGGCACGCCAATGTCGGCACAGCAATTCATGGAAATGCTGTTCGGTAAACTGCCAGACTTTTTCCAGAGCGAAGAAGAATTGCGCAAGTTGTGGAGTGCGCCGGACACGCGGGCCAAGTTGTTACAAGGGCTGGCGGAAAAAGGTTTCGGGCACGACCAACTCGTGGAAATGCAGAAAATCATTGATGCGGAAAAGAGCGATTTATTCGACGTACTGGCGCACGTGGCCTACGCATTGCCGCCAGTGACGCGCGAAGTGCGTGCCGACCATGCGCGGGTGTATATCAATTCCCAATTCAACGCCAAGCAACAGGCATTCCTTGATTTCGTGCTGTCCCATTACGTCAGCGTCGGCGTGGAAGAACTTGATCAGGCAAAGCTCACGCCGTTGCTCCGGCTCAAATACCACGACTCCATTGCCGATGCCGTGGCCGATCTTGGCAGACCGGATGAAATCAGCAGCGTATTCGCAGGCTTCCAAAAGTATTTATACAGTAAAGTTGCTTAATTCTTTTGGAACAGCCCCTCTTTCAAGATTTACTCATCCAAAACACCACGGCCAGTTCGTAGATGCCGGCAAACAGTTCGCGAACCGGTTTGCCGTATATTGCCTCATACGCCAGGGCGGTTGCCAAGCTGCATTTGCAGGTTGGTATCAATGATCGCCCCGGCTTGCAGGACGGGGAAAAACAGAGCCAGCGTGCTTGCAACGAATGAGATTCGTTTCATGCCCACGGTTTAACAGAGCGCGTTAAAAACTGCGAGAAAGAACCTGTCGCCATGAGTGACGCTCCGTGTGACGATGTGCCGGGACATTCACAAAAAGGCAACGACTAAAGGGTTCGTTGCCTTTGGCAGTTTTGGGCCTTATTTCGGCAGTTTCTCGAACGGGTCATAGCCCATATACGCGATGATCCGGGAGTGATACGGGACGGTCGGAAACAACCTGTCGCATTCCCAAAGACTTAGAGACCTTGCGCTAACCCCCAGTATTTGAGCGGCTTTCGATTGGCGGATTCCTGCTCCGAACCGTTTCTTCTTGAGATGCTGGCCCAAGGTCGTAGGCTCCTTGGCGATTGGAAAACTCCGTGTCCAGACTGGCGCTACGTCTTTGCGGGCAACGCGTACAATGCGGTCGCAAAAAGGCAACATCGCGCACCGACTTTATTGAGGTCAGTTGCATGAACTTGTGATTGCATACTGTTTTTATTGAATCACTTGCAAAGCCTCTCAAACAGGTAACGTTTGTGGGAATGTAAATTGCCATTTACAAATCCACGGATTACTTTGCGTGATTCTTCCGCAGAACTTCATGCAGGGTTTTCAGCATGGTTTCGGCCGTGTAGGGCTTGGGAATGAAATACCGGACGCCGGCATCCCTGACTTTGGCCATGCCGCCGACGGAAGCCGCACCGCTGGAACCGACAATCTTGACGTCCGCATTGATGGCTTTGAGCGCGATGATGGTGGTCGGACCATCCATGATCGGCATGACCATGTCCATGATTACCACGTCGATTTCCTGTCGGCGGTGCGCATAAAGGGCAACTGCTTCAACCCCATTCATGGCTAGCAGAACGCGATAGCCGGTACGTTTCAACACCTTTTGCACGAGACTGAGGATAGGCTCCTCGTCATCCACCACCAGCACCAGTTCATTGTGCCCGCGCAGCAACCCGAAGTCTTCCTCCAACGCTTTCTCCGCGGCCACCGGTGTGCGATTGGCGGGAAAATAAACCTTGAAGGTGGTGCCTTTGCCCACTTCGCTCTGGCAAAGAATGAAACCATCATGGCTGTTGACGATGGCCAGGGTCGTGGACAAGCCCAGCCCCGTGCCCTTGCCGGGGTCCTTGGTTGTGAAAAACGGATCAAAAATCTTGTCCTGGATCTCCCTGGGAATTCCCACCCCGGTGTCCACCACGCTGATGACCACATACGGGCCGGGCCGGGCCTCCAGATTCATGGCGGCATAGGTCTCGTCCACCATCGCGTTTTCCATGTGCAGGGACAGTTTGCCGCCCTTGGGCATGGCATCGCGTGCATTGACACAGAAATTCAGCAGGACCTGGTGTAACTGGGTCGGGTTCCCAGTGATGGTCCAGAGGTCCTCCGGGTAATGTAACTCAAATTCCACCGATTTGGGGAAAGTCCCGTGAACGATCTGCCTGATTTCACGGGCGATGTGTTTGGGATCGACCAGGATGTGCATGCCCTCCGTTCCGCGCCCAAAGGTCAGCACTTGTTTAACGATGTCCGCTCCACGCTGCACGTTGGCTTCCAAGGCTTGCAGCAGCCTCCGTCCGTCTGCATCCGTGACTTTTTCCTTCAACACCTGCACCGCGATCATGAGCGGTGTCAGCACGTTATTGAGATCGTGCGCGATGCCGCTCGCGAGAGTCCCGATGCTCTCGATGCGCTGGGTGCGAAAATACTGGGCTTCAAATTTTTTCTTCTCCGTGATGTCGGTGCTGATTTCCAGAACAGATTTGGAGACTCCCTGGCTGTCGCGCACCAGGGTCCAGCGCGCTTCAACGAACACTTCCTTTCCGCTCTTCGTCCGGGCGGCAAATTCACCATGCCAGTAGCCGGTTTCCAAAATCGTTTTTCGAGCTTCTTCATATTTTGAGGCGTTAAACCCGTCCTTGGGCAAAAGGTCCTCCAGCTTCCGACCGACTGCCTCTTGGGCCGTCCAGCCGTAGATCCGCTCGGCGCTCCTGTTCCAATACAGGATGCGGTCTTCCATATCGCGCACAATGATGGCGTCGTAGGCCAGGTCCAGTAACCGGGCCTGTTCGCCGATTCGAACCTCGGCGTTCTTGCGTTCGGCAATTTCCGATTGCAGCTCTCCGATGGCTTTGGTCAGGTGCGCCGTCTTCTCTTTGACTTGTGATTCCAGTTCGCCCCGCAAACACTTTCCCTCCTGCTCTATCCGCAAGCGTTCTTTGAGCAGGGTCTCGATGTGGATCATGCCAGTCAGCAGCAACAGCGAAATGAACGAATACACACACTCGATTTCAACCCCCAATTGCGCGCCGTTATTGAACGACATCAAGGATTGAATCAAGTGGAGCAGCGCCAGAAGTGAAAAGGCCCAGAACAGCGACCAGCCCACACGCGCCGTTCCGAAGATCCGGTTCAGTCGCAGAGCGTAGCCAGCGACGATGAATTGCAGCGCGCCATTTACGAAACCCATGACCTCTGTGAAGCTCATCCAAACTCCTCATGCATGAAAGCGGCAGTGCCGCCTTCTAAAACCTGACCACCTCAAAAATTGAGGCACATCGTACTTTGATCTTTGCGAATAGCCCTTTATTACCCATTTGTATGACAAGTGTAATGGAGGGGCGGTATTTGTAAAGTCAGGACTGCTTCGAGCTAAAGATTTTCAGAACAATTATCGACTGATGAGAATTCAGTTATGGCGCGCTTTTAACGACTGGGCGTGCGAATTGGCGGAAAATAACGCGTATTCAAACCGCGCTTGGTATCAGTCTTGCTATATCAAGTGATGCGACAAACTGCTGGCAAACCATTACGATTATGAAAACAAAACTTTACGTCGAATGGAAGGATTCGTTTAGCGTGAAAAACGCGCAAATCGATTCCCAACACAAAAAGATGTTTCGGCTACTTAACAAGTTGCACGATTTGTTGCAGAAAGGCGGAGATGTGAAGCGGCTGGGAAAGATTATCGTCGCGGTGCAACAATACGCCATACTTCATTTCAATTGCGAAGAACTGCTGATGTCGGCGTGCAACTATCCGCAATTGAACGAGCACAAAAAGGCGCATGAGGAGTTTACCAGCCGCTTCAATCAGTTCCTGAAACGCGCGAAAACGGAAAACGAAGACATCTCGTTAGAGCTTTTCCTTTTTCTCAAGGACTGGTTGTTGGATCACATAACGACCGAGGACAAGGCGTACATCCCATTCGTAGTTGCGTGGAAGCGAGATCGTCACCCGGTGGGTCAAGCGGGAGTCAATCATCTCGCATGGTCTGGAACGATGCGGAATCCTGAACTGTCACCGAAAACTCAAAGTCGTTGGCGTCACGCCAGGCGATGCAAGAGGCATCCGGTCGGGGGGACGTTTACGTCCCCGCGCCAACTCGTCGCCAAATACGTGTGAGCGGGTCTTTGCGAGCGGGGGCGGGTTGCATGCTCCTTTTGTTGAGTCACTTGCAAATCTTCTCAAATAGGCAACGTTCTGGGGAGGTTTCAGAAATTCCGCATTTCCAACAGTATGAACGGTTGATTCGTTTTTTAGGAACCAGCACAGGTAGTGTGTAGCCAAGAAATTCCCGAATTTTCTTTGTCATCCTACGCGATGGGGAGGTGATACCGCGCTCCCAATTGCTGACCGATGCGGAAGAAATTCCGATCTTTGCGGCAACGTCTGATTGCAGCCAGTGCAGTTCCAAACGGTGCTTCTTGATTTGCTCGCCGGGTGTCTGTGGCTGTGCCGGAATTCGCTGGTTCAATTTCCAATGCCGTGAGTATGGCCGACGCGGTCGGGAAGTCTGAACAGGACAAAGCGAGAGAAGGAGCAGTATATTTTTGATTTGGAGTGATTGCATAAACTATCATGCAATCATCACTTCGTTAGGAAGGCAGTAATTACGGGTGACCGCCTTTCACAAAAAGGCAACGACTAGGGGTTCGTTGCCTTTGGCTATTTCGGGCATTATTTCGTCAGTTTCTCAAACGGGTCATAACCCACATACGCGATAATTTGAGCGTGATAGGGAATGGTTGGAAAAAGCCGGTCACATTCCCAAAGACTCAAGGACCTTGCGCTAATCCCCAGTATTTGAGCAGCTTCCGATTGGCGGATTCCTGCTCCAAACCGTTTCTTCTTGAGATGTTCACCAAGGGTTGTAGGCTCCTTTGCGATTGGAAAACTCCGTGTCCAAACAGGGGCTACGTCTTTGCGAGCAACGCTTACAACGCGGTCGCAAAAAGGCAACATCGCGCACGCCGGATGGGAAAATGCCACATGAATCGAGAAGCTCGCCGCGTGAAATCCAAAATTTTCTGGGCCGGATATCCGGGCCGCTGCTCGACCGGATTGATTTGCACGTGGAGGTGCCGCAGGTGAAATTCCGGGAGATTGCCGGGGACCGCACGGGCGAAACCTCGGCGCAAATACGCGAGCGCGTCGTGGCCGCGCGGAAACGTCAACAGTCGCGTTTTGCGCACAAGCGGAAAATCACCTGCAACGCCCTGATGGGACCGAAGGAGCTCAAGGACTTCTGCGCGCTGGACGAGGCGACCAAAGAACTGCTCAAGAACGCGATGGCCGATTTGAATCTGAGCGCCCGGGCCTACGACCGGATATTGAAGGTGGCGCGGACGATTGCCGACCTGGCCGGCTCGGAAAAAATCCTGAGCGACCACATTTCCGAGGCCATTCAATACCGTTCCCTCGACCGGCAGATTTGGAGTTAACGGGAGACGCGGTCGTAACCGTTGTTTCCGGTGAAAATAATTTTCAAGCGCCCGATTTTCTGCCAGCTTGACCGCGGAACGGATTGGCCCATCGGCGTCGCCAAACATTCCAAGCCGGGGGCTGCCACGTGGCCGGTCTTTGGGTATTGACGCCGGAAACGCCAAGGAGCAAAAGTTGTCGGGGTAAATTCAACCAAAAGGAGTCGTGTTATGAAAAAAATTCTATTGCCGGTTCTGTTCAGCCTGGCCGTCGCGGTTTGCCGCGCTGACGGGCCTTATCATTTCATCAAGGAAATCCCTGTCGGCGGCGACGGCGGGTGGGATTACTGCTCCGTGGATTCGGCGGCGCAACGCCTCTACGTTTCGCACGGGAGCGAAGTCGTGGTGATTGACCTCGCCAAGGACCAGGTCGTCGGCGTCATTACCAACACCCCCGGCGTTCATGGCCTGGCACCCGCGCCGGAACTCGGACGCGGCTTCGTCAGTTGCGGCCGGGAAAACAAGGCGGCCATTGTTGACCTGAAAAAGTTGCAAATCCTTTCCAAGGTGGACACCGGACAAAACCCCGACGGCCTGCTGTATGAACCGGGGCAACAGGAGGCTTACATGTTCAACGGACGCGGCCAGTCGGCGACGGTGATTGACGCGAAGGCGGGCAAGGTGGTTGCCACCATTCCTCTCGGCGGCAAGCCTGAGTTTGCCCAAGCCGACCCGAAGGCCGGACGTGTCTATGACAATCTCGAAGACAAGAACGAAGTCGCCGTCATTGATACCAAGACGCACACCGTCGTAACGAACTGGCCAATCGCGCCGAACGAGGAAGCTTCTGGCATGGCGATTGATTTGAAAAATCACCGGTTGTTCCTCGGCTGCGGCGGCAGCAAGACAATGGCTATGATGGACAGCACCAGCGGCAAAGTCATCACCTCGGCGCCCATCGGACAGGGCGTGGACGCCAACGCATTTGATCCGGGAACTGGGTTCGCGTTTGCCTCCTGTGGCGATGGAACCACCACCATTGCGCACGAGGATTCCCCTGACAAACTGACAGTCGTGCAGACGCTGGAAACCCAGCGCGGCTCGCGCACGATGACGCTGGATCCCAAGACGCACAAAATCTACCTGGCTGCGGCTAAATTCGAGGCCCCGGCGGAAGGCCAGCGGCGCGGCAAGATGGTCCCGGACAGCTTCAAAATCCTGGTGTATGGGATGGAGAAAACCGTCCCATGAAGAAACAATCGAATTGGGGGATGTTGCCGTTGGCGGTGGGCGTCGGGTCGGGCGCGGACATGCTCCGGCCCTTGGCCATCGCGGTCATCGGCGCGCTGTGCATTTCCGCGTTGCTGTCGCTCGTGGCCACGCCGGTGGTGTATTGCATCCTGCGCACGGCCAAAAAATCCACGTCCGATCAAAAAGCAATGGGGAGAATTGAATCCGGCGAAAATGAAACGCATCATGCTATCACTGACTGCGAAATCGAAAGGCCGATGAGAGTGTGACGGAGATTGCATTCGCGCTCGACCAATCCGTCCGAAGCCGTTACTTTCCCGCGCGTCTCACCACGAGGTGAATTATGGATGAACTGTTAAAAATTTTGCAGGCCAACGCGATTGAGTCGCGCGAGAACATCGCCAAGATGCTGAACCTCTCTGTCGCGGAGGTGAACCGGCGCATCGCCAAATACGAAAAGAGCGGGATCATCCGCGGCTACCAGGCCATTCTGAACGAGGACCAGCTCGGGCTCGATACGGTCACGGCTGTCATCGAGGTCAAGGTGTCGCCCCAGCGCGAAGGCGGGTTCAACACCGTCGCCGCACGCATTAGCCGTTTTCCCGAAGTGCGCTCGGCGTATCTCATGAGCGGCACCTACGACGTGCTGCTGTTCATCGAGGGCCGCAACCTGCGCGAAGTGGCTGCGTTCGTCAGCGAACGGCTCTCGCCGCTCGAAGGCGTGCTGTCCACGTCCACTCATTTTATGCTCAAAACCTATAAGCGCCTCGGCGTGCTGATGGAATCCGGCCATGCAGAAGAAAGACTCAGTGTCGCTCCGTAACCGCATCAACGCGACGGTGCGCGACATCCCGCGCTCGGGCATCCGCGACTTCTTCGACATCGTCAGCACGATGAAGGACGTGATCAGCCTGGGCATCGGCGAGCCGGACTTTGACACGCCCTGGCACGTGCGCGAATCCACGATGTTTGCGCTCGAACGCGGCGTGACGCATTACACCAGCAACTACGGCTATCTCGAACTCCGCCGGGCGCTCGCCAAATACGTCGGCAAAAATTTCGGCGCGGAATACAACCCGGAGGACGAAATTCTCATCACCGTCGGCGTCAGCGAAGCGCTGGACCTCGCCTTGCGCGCGCTGGTCACGCCCGGCGACGAAGTGCTTTATCACGAACCGTGCTACGTGTCGTATCGCGCCACCATTTTGTTTGCGCACGGGGTGCCGGTGGCGGTTGAAACCAAACCCGAAAACAGCTTCCGCCTCACGCGAGCGATGCTCGAAGCGAAGGTGACGCCAAAGACGAAGGTGTTGATGCTGAATTTCCCGAACAATCCCACCGGGGCAGTCATGGGCCGGCAGGATTTGGAGGACATTGCCGCGTTTGCCCGCGAGCGCGACCTCATCGTTGTCACGGACGAAATCTACGGCGAACTGACCTACGATTCGCCGCATACGAGCATTGTGAGCCTGCCGGGAATGCGCGACCGCACGGTTTTCCTGCACGGCTTCTCGAAGGCGTGGGCAATGACCGGTTACCGGCTCGGCTACGCCTGCGGCCCGGCGGAACTCATCGAAGCGATGATGAAAATCCATCAATACACAATGCTCTGCGCCTCTTCGATGGGCCAGAAAGCAGCGATTGAAGCTCTGGCCCGCCCAGATACGGACGTGGGCGAAATGGTGAACGAATACCGCCGCCGCCGGAATTTCATCGCCGCGGCGTTTGCGGACATGGGCATTGAATGTCACCGTCCGCTCGGCGCCTTCTACGCGTTTCCGAGTGTGGCGAAGTTTGGCCTGAAGTCGAAGGACTTCGCGTTGAAATTGCTGCACGAGGAAAAGGTGGCGGCGGTGCCGGGCACGGCGTTCGGCGAATGCGGCGAAGGCTTTATCCGCTGCGCCTACGCGACCAGCATGGAAAATCTCAAGGAAGCGATGGTCCGGCTCAAACGGTTTATTGCAAAGCGGTAATCTGTTGGAAGCGCCTTGCGACGCGCAAGGCACATCTCTAATACTATTTTGCATTCAATCTAATATTAACAATCCAATCAAAACCGGTGAGGGATTGGATTTGGGCGGGTGAGGATTCCAGTTGGCAGAGGCGTTGTTCCAAGGCGTTTTCGACCGCGTCCATC
>Ga0224553_1000055_pt1 | contig 53990 bp, 34 predicted proteins | sample 714S21014metaG_FD_179897 | JGI IMG/M metagenome (GOLD analysis project Ga0224553, IMG submission 179897) | Peat soil microbial communities from Stordalen Mire, Sweden - 717 S2 10-14 | ecosystem: Environmental > Terrestrial > Soil > Wetlands > Peat | place: Sweden: Norrbotten County, Stordalen... | reverse complement strand
AGATCCAATGCGAATGCAAGGATGCTTCCGGTGAGGCAGGGGACGGAGAAAGACAAAAGCGCGCTGCAAGTTATTGATTCTAAATGTGGCCCCGTAGCTCAGGTGGATAGAGCAGCAGTTTCCTAAAGTGGATACATCGTTTATTATCAACAACTTACAAGAACTATATTTACCTGAAACAGACCAAAAACGACACAAACGTCAAGTTTCGGTGACCCGCTGGGTGACCCAATCGCCTGTGTCCATGCGGGTTCCAACGTCGGGTCACAGTTTGGGTCACTCAGTTCAGGAAAACTGAGCAGCGCGATGTCAGCGTACTACGAGTTGGTGTCTAGCCGGAATGTTAGTCGTTTATTTGCTTATAAAAGATCAATGGCCAGCCAGCAAGATCGCCGACTTGTATACATATCATTCCTGTTCCGGGATGTCTGGCATTGTCTCTTCTTGGATTCCGATATCCAGACTGCATTGCCCCGGTTGGTAAACTTTGGCGAGAATAAGCGACTGTTTGTCAATTTGAACAGCTATTCAAGCCCGCTCTGCGGTGCAGCACTCCTGACATTGCGCAGCGTCCCTCTACCTGCGGGTTCGGGCGGGGTCGGCGCGCTCATGAATCAAAAACGAGGCACCACGGAAGCAGCAAGGCAAGATCAACCTCGCCAGCCACTTCTCGATCTACTACGTCGAGTGGTTCAGGGAACGCCGGACTGCCTGTTGACCAAGCTTCCACGCCACTAGCGTGGGCTTCAAAGTGTTGCGGGCCGACCGTAATACGCAACTTCTCCATTCCTGGCATGGTGAAATGGAACTCGCTGCTACTGGTACCCGGCTATTGAGGCGCGACATCTTGTCGGCTCGCGCAAGGACCACCTCTGGAGTGCCATACTATCTGGAAGACTGCAAAGGATATTTCATGGACATCTTCCGCTATCGCGATGACCTGATCGGGGACTACAGCGCCTACGTAAAAGGGTTTCTGGAGGTGCATGATCCAGAAGTTGAGAAGTTCATCACGTCTCACCTGGATGGTGGGGTGCTTTGGCCTGAGCCCTTGGTCCAGCTCAACCCCGCCTTCGTCCAAGGCCCGACCATCGACGATCTGGTTGACCAGAAGCGCCTTCATGCCACCTGCCGGGAGATCTTCCGGCGTGGCAAAACAGTTGAGCATCCTCTGGGTGTCCCACTGCGGCTTCATCGGCACCAAGAAAAAGCGATAGAGTGCGCCCAGAAGGGCGTCAATTATGTGCTGACCACCGGCACAGGTTCAGGCAAGAGCCTCGCCTACCTGATACCCATCATTGACCACGTCCTGAAGACTGGGAGCGGTCACGGCATCAAGGCGATTGTTGTTTATCCGATGAACGCTTTGGCCAACAGCCAGCTTGGGGAGATGGAGAAATTCCTCGGTCCTGGATTTCCTACCGACGATCCGCCTGTACGTTTTGCCCGGTACACGGGCCAGGAGAATGAAGAGGCTCGGGATGCGATCCTCAACAATCCTCCAGATGTCTTGCTGACCAACTACGTCATGCTTGAACTGATTCTTACCCGGCCTCGTGAACGCGAACATCTGATAAAGGCTGCTGGCGATTTGAAGTTCCTGGTGCTGGATGAGCTTCACACTTATCGTGGCCGGCAGGGTGCAGACGTATCCATGTTGGTCCGGCGTCTCCGCGAGACCCTCAAGGCTGAGGATGTCATTTGTGTTGGCACCTCTGCCACAATGGGAACCGGCGCCACATTTGAAGACATAAGGCGGGATGTGGCGGGTGTGGCAAAGCGCCTGTTTGGATCTCCGGTCTCTGAGGACCATGTCATTGCCGAGAGGCTGCGCAGGATAACGCCAGACGTCCAGGTGGATGATCCGAGGATTGCTGAACAACTCAGCGTCCGGGTGATGGACGCCAGCTTCCAGATCCCGAGTTCTTTCGATGCATTTTGTCTGGACCCTCTGGCTAGCTGGGTGGAAACCACCTTTGGCCTCGAAAAGGAGGAGGGCACCGAGTACTTGAAGCGGGCTACCCCGAAAACCATCAGGCAAGCGGGAAAGCAACTCTCGGACAAACTCGGGCTGGATGAAGCTGCCTGCTCTGCGGCGATCCAACGTTGGCTACTGCATGGATACAAGTGCGAGCCTGACCCCATTAGCGGCAATCGCCCGTTCGCTTTTCGCCTGCACCAATTCATCAGCAAAGGGGACGCGGTCTACGCCACACTCGGCAAAGGGGAAGATCGTTGGATGACGCTTCAGCCACAGCTCTACCGGCCGGAGCATCGGGACGAGCGGCTCTACCCCCTGGCCTTCTGTCGCGCGTGTGGCCAAGAGTTCTACAGCGTTTATCTGCGTGAGCAGGTCGGCAGTGTTGAAGTTGTTCCGCGACCTGCCGGGGAAGACGACAGCAAAGTGGATCAAGTCCACGCGGGTTACCTGATGGTGCTGGACGAGCCTTGGCCAACCGATCCGGCCATCGAGTTGGAACTGCTACCGGATGAATGGAAAGAGACCTTCAGGGGAGCACTTCGCCTCCGAGCAGATCGTCGGGGCAGGCGTCCGATTCCCCATACCCTTCTCAAGAATGGCACCGAGGCTCCAGACGGGCATCCAGTGGTCTTTCTGTCTTCGCCATTCTGCTTCTGCCCGAACTGCCGGGTAACGTACAGTCCGCGTCAGAGGAAAGATTTCGGCAAATTGGCGACATTGAGTTCCGAGGGTCGGAGTACTGCCACAACGGTTCTCAGTCTCTCCGCCATCCGCCACCTGAAGTCGGTGCCGGGGATTGAAGACAAGGCCCGCAAACTTCTTAGCTTCACCGACAACCGGCAGGATGCGTCTTTGCAGGCCGGACACTTCAATGACTTCTCGGAGACTGGGTTACTTCGATCAGCACTGTACCAGGCCGTTAACAAAGCTGGCTCCGTGGGACTTACCCACGACAAGCTCAGCCATGCTGTGTTTGAGGTTTTGAATCTGCCATTCGGGGAATATGCAGTTGATCCTTCTTTGAGGTTTGCTGCTAGAGAAGATACTCAACAGGTGCTGCGGGATCTCCTCGCCTATAGGCTTTATCGTGACCTTCGGCGTGGGTGGCGAATCAATCTCCCCAACCTGGAGCAGGTGGGTCTGTTGAGCCTCGATTACAAGAGCCTCCCTGACCTCTGCGGAGCGGAGGAGGAGTGGGCCGGGAAGCATTCACTTCTCGTGAACGGTACTCCAGTAGACCGGACAAAATGGTGCCGCACACTCTTGGATGTGCTTCGCCGTGAATTGGCCATCAAGGTGGACTACCTGCGTTCGGATTATCAGGACCAGCTTAAACAGCGCGGCAGCCAGCGCCTGAAAGAGCCGTGGTCCATAGATGAGGATGAACAAATGGATCGGGCCACGCTGGCCTATCCACGACAAAGCGAGGACGCTGACAATACATATCGAAGCAGTCTGACTTTTGTGGGGCCGCGAAGCGCTTTCGGACAGTTTCTAAAGCGGGAGGCCAACAGACTCCTTCCAGGAGTCCCCATGCCGGGGGACGACCTCGCCGCGATCATCCGACAGCTCTTTGAACTGCTTCGCATAGCCGGACTGTTGGAGATTCGTGAAAACGGCGGCGCAGTCCCCGGCTACCAGATCCCGGCTGATGCAATTGTTTGGAAGGTTGGAGACAGTATCGTTCCCCATGACCCTCTGTTGCAAACGACAGAGTCTCTGGCACGGGGCACCCCGAATCCATTCTTTGTGTCCTTCTACAAGGAAACGGCACAGCATCTCCGCGGGCTGGAAGCACGTGAACACACTGCTCAGGTGCCTTCCAAGCAACGAGAAGAACGCGAAGAGGCATTCCGTGAGGGGCGGCTGCGGATACTCTATTGCAGCCCCACGATGGAACTGGGCGTCGATATTGCCGACCTCAACGTGGTCAACCTACGAAACGTTCCTCCGACTCCGGCAAACTATGCCCAGCGGAGCGGACGGGCAGGACGAAGCGGCCAACCGGCACTGGTTTACACCTACTGTAGTATCGGAAGCTCTCACGACCAATACTTCTTTAAGCGTCCCGAGCGCATGGTCTCAGGGCGTGTGGCGACACCTCGACTGGATTTGGCCAACGAGGACCTGATCCGGTCCCACATCCACGCTTTATGGCTGGCAGAGACCAGAATCGATCTGAAGCGGTCTCTTCGGGACATCCTCGATCTTGAGGGTGAAAACCCAACCTTGAAGCTATTGCCGTCCATTTCTACCCAGATGGCGAATCCACTTTTCAAGGTCGCCACGCGGACAAAGGCTCAGGCAATTCTGGATGGGCTGAACGATGAACTGTCGGGCGCGGCATGGTTCACAGCGGAATGGCTCGATCGAGTGTTGCTCCAGCTTGAGAACCAATTCGAGGTGGCCTGTGAGCGTTGGCGAACAATGTATCGGAGTGCTCGGAACCAGCAGGAGCTTCAAAACAAGATCATCCTTGACCACACGCGTGCGCCCAGAGACCACGAGAAGGCCAAGCGGCTTCGCCGGGAGTCTGAGGCTCAGCTGAAGCTTCTCTGTGAATCGGACAACATGATGCAGTCCGACTTCTACAGCTATCGCTACTTCGCGAGTGAAGGGTTCCTACCAGGCTACAACTTTCCCCGACTTCCTCTGTCTGCATTCATTCCGGGCCGGCGTCAGGTCCGCGAGAAGTCTGGCGAAGAGTTCCTATCCCGCCCACGGTTCCTGGCCATTTCGGAGTTTGGCCCCAGAGCCATCGTTTACCACGAAGGCAGCCGTTACGAAATCAACAAAGTGATCCTGCCTGTTGGAGATGGTCCGATTCTTGGCCAGATGAAGCGGTGCACAGCTTGTGGCTACCTGCACACAGCACCGGAAGGTCAACCAGGACCCGATGTCTGTGAGCACTGTGGCCTTAGCCTCGGCATGGCCCGTGCCAATATGTTCCGGCTCCAAAATGTCGCCACCCGTCGAAGGGAGCGGATCAACTCAGATGAGGAGGAGCGCCTGCGCAAGGGTTTTGACCTCCAGACCTCGATTCGCTTTGAAGAGAGGGGCGGGAAACCGAGTCCTCGAAAGGCTGACCTGTACGAGGGCACATCGCCCATAGCTGTCTTGCACTACGGGGACGCGGCCACTATTTGGAGAGTAAACCTTGGTATGCGGCGGCGTGATCTGACCAAGCCGGACGGGTTTGTCCTGGATACAGAACGCGGCTACTGGGCTTCACAACAGGATCTGGAAGACCAGGAGAATAATGAGACCGAGGAGATGTCCAACAGTGTGGCCAGGGTCATCCCCTACGTTGAAGATCGGCGCAACTGTTTACTCTTTGAGCCGGTAACCGTTCGAGACGAAGGATTTATGGCAACCCTCCAAGCAGCTTTGAAGAACGCGATTCAGGTGTGTTTTCAACTGGAGGACTCAGAACTCGCCGCAGAGCCCCTCCCCTCCGCGGAACCTCGCAACCAGATACTTATCTACGAGAGTGCCGAGGGAGGAGCGGGAGTGCTGAGGCGCCTGGTGGAGGATGGCCAGACCGCTCTGATCGAGGTGGCAAAGACAGCCTTGGAGCTACTGCACTTCGACCCGATAACTGGGGATGATCTTCGTTTTCCAAAAGGGTCAAAGGAGGCGTGCGAGGCGGCTTGTTACGATTGCGTAATGTCGTATGGAAACCAGTGGGATCACGAACTGCTGGACCGCCATCTTGTCCGCGATTACCTCCTCGCTATGAGCCGGGGAACCCTCAAAGTCTCGTCCAGTGCCAAGAGCCGCGAGGATCACCTGCGGGATTTGATCAAGCAATGCGAATCCAAACTGGAAAAGGATTGGCTGGGGTTCCTCTACACAAAGAACCTCCGCCTGCCCACACGGGCACAGGTCTTCTTCAAACCCTGCATGACCAGGCCTGACTTCTCGTACGATGACCATCAGGCTGTGGTTTATGTTGACGGCCCGCCCCATGACTTTCCCGAACGACAGAATCGGGATAATGCCCAAAATACCTGCATGGAAGATGCTGGTTACCAGGTCATCCGATTCCACCATGCGGAAAGCTGGGAGGATGTCGTAAAGAGATTCCCCTCCGTGTTCGGGAGCCTGGCATGAGTTTTTCTGTAGGCAGTCTTGTACATGCACGTGGCCGCGAGTGGGTGGTTCTTCCAGAAAGCTCAGAGGAGATGGCCATGCTGCGTCCGCTGGGCGGCGGGGACATGGAAGTCACGGGGATTCTCATGGGGCTTGAAGAGATCAGCCCTGCTCAATTCGAGTACCCCATCCCCGAACAGGCAGGAGATTACCGCTCTTCTCGATTGCTCAGGGATGCTCTGCGCTTGGGGTTCCGCGCAAGTGCTGGTCCTTTTCGTTCCTTCGGACATCTGAACTTCGAGCCACGCCCTTATCAGTTGGTTCCGCTGCTCATGGGCCTTAAGCAAGACCCTGTGCGCCTGCTTATTGCTGATGACGTGGGCATTGGAAAGACCATTGAGGCCGCTCTTCTCGCCAAGGAGCTTCTTGATCGAGGCGAAGTCACGCGCATGGCAGTTCTCTGCCCGCCCCATCTCGCAGAACAGTGGCAACGGGAATTGAAGGACAAGTTCCTGATCGAGGCCGAATTGGTTCTGGCCGGAACGGCACGGCGTCTGGAGTCTGAATGCCGCGGCAGTGAGAGTCTCTTTGAACATTATCCATTCACCATCGTCTCACTGGACTTCATCAAGTCTGACCACCGTAGAGATGATTTCCTTCGCACCTGCCCAGAACTCGTCATCGTGGACGAGGCTCATACCTGCGCGTTTGCCGGCAACGTAAACAGCGCCCAACACAAGCGGCATCAGCTCATTCGAAAACTGACTGAACGAGCAGACCGCCATCTCATCTTGGTTACGGCAACTCCCCATTCGGGGAATGAGGATGCCTTTCGCTCCCTGTTGTCTGTTCTTGACCCGGCCCTTGCCAATTTGCCTCTTGACCTTAGCGGCGACTCCAATCGAGTGCACCGCGAACGTCTCGCGGTCCACCTCGTTCAGCGCAAGCGCGGCGACATCGAACACTACCTCAATACTGACACCCCATTTCCAAAGCGCCAGGAAGCCGAGCAGTCCTATGCACTGAGCCCCGAGTACCGCGCATTCTTCAAGAAGGTGTTGTCCTTTGTCCGTGAGACAGTTCAAGACCAATCCGGAACCATGGTCCGGAGGCGTGTGCGGTGGTGGTCGGCTCTTGCTCTTTTGAGGTCGATGGCCTCCAGTCCGGCGGCTGCAGCGGCGACGCTTACAACAAGGGCATCAAACCTGGACGCGGAGAGCGCCGGAGAAGCCGACGAACAAGGTCGCTCGGCTGTTATGGACGTAGGGGATGACCGCGATGCGCTCGCTGCCTCGGATATCGTTCCCGGAAACGACTTGGGAGATGCGGACGATGAAGGGGTACGGACCCGTCGCCGTCTTTTGGCGATGGCGAAGGAAGCCGAGACTCTGTTTGGGAAGCTCGATACCAAGCTCGACCTGGTTACTGCTCAGGTTAAATTGCTGCTGGAAGAGGGATTCAACCCGATCGTGTTCTGCCGCTTCATCCCGACGGCCGAATATGTGGCGGACAATCTCCGTTCAGGTTTGAAGCGCCAGTTCGCCGACGTAGAGATTGCCGCCGTGACTGGTCTCTTGGCGCCGCCTGACCGCGAGCAGCGCATCAATGATCTCAGCGAGGCCCCTCGCCGAGTACTGGTGGCAACTGACTGCCTCAGCGAAGGCATCAACCTGCAAGATCAGTTCGACGCTGTCGTGCACTACGACCTCAGTTGGAATCCAACGCGCCATGAGCAAAGAGAAGGCCGCGTTGACCGCTACGGTCAGCAGAGCAAGTCAGTGAAAGTCCTTACCCTCTTCGGCCGCGACAACCAGATCGACGGAATCGTGCTCGACGTGCTTCTCCGAAAACATAAGCGGATTCGCACTTCTCTTGGCATCTCAGTGCCCGTCCCGGCAACCTCCGACGAAGTTCTTGAGGCTGTATTCGAGGGTCTGGTGCTGCGCGGTCTCGACACTCCGGAACAACAAACACAACTACTTCCCGGATTCGAGGAGTACTTCAAACCGCAGACTCAGGATCTTTATGCCCAATGGGATGCCGCCGGAGAGCGTGAGAAGAAATCTCGCACCATCTTTGCACAGCATGGACTGAAGACAGCTGAAGTCCATCAGGAACTCGAAGCCGCCCGCCAAGCAATCGGCATGGGAGTCGATGTTGAAACCTTTGTTCATGATGCCTTGGAAGGCCTCGGAGCTGGATTTACCCATGATCGTAAGGGCATCCGAATTGATCTATCCGAGTGCACCCGCGGATTGAAGGATGCCTTACCCGTCGAGGAGGAAAAGCTGCTCGTCAGCTTCCAGTCACCTGCTCCGGACAAGGGAATTCTGCTCAGCCGTATTCATCCGTTCGTCGAGAGCCTTGCCAGCTACGTCCTGGACACAGCCCTTGATCCACTTGGCAAGAGTGTTGCCAGCCGGTGCGGTGTAATCCGCACCGAAGCGGTTTCCACGCGCACCACACTTCTTCTTTTACGTCATCGTATGCACTTGATCGTCAACCGAAGCGGCCAGGACTATCCGTTGCTCGCCGAGGACGCTGACCTTCTGGCTTTTGAAGGTGCGCCAGATCAGGCGAGATGGCTGGAGCGCGACCAGGCAGAGCTACTCTTGCAGGCAGCGCCCACAGGGAATGTCGTGCCGGAGCAGGTCCGCTCCTTCCTTCAATCGGTGCTGGGCGGTATGCCTTATCTGACCTCCCGGCTCGACCAAGCGTGCGACGAGCGGGCAGAGGCTCTCTTGAATGCGCACCGCCGTGTCCGTCAGGCTGCAAGGGCAAGAGGAACCATGCGCGTTGAGGCTCAGCGTCCGCCAGACATCCTGGGGATTTATGTGTTGCTTCCCATGCCAGTGAGGGGATTCTGACATGAGCCATCGCCAGCCTTTCCTCAACATCCGCACAGAGGGCGCACTGTTGCCCTCTGATATTCTTGGCCGCCTCATGGAGGGAGCAAATCTGCCCGGCCTCAAACCGGAGGACTACCACCTCGGCGCCGGCGAGAAACTTAACGAGGCCATCAGCCGCTCCTGGACGCGTTTACTGTCACTGTGGGCAGGCTTCCGGAAGGCCAAAACTGCGTTGCCTTCGTCGGACCTCGGTACCACGCTGACTCGTGAGCGGTGGCTTCTTCAACTCTTTCAGGAGTTGGGTTACGGCCGTCTCATTGGCGCCAGCCCCTTCGAGATCGACGGGAAAACCTACCCCATCTCTCACATCTGGCAAGGCCAGCATTATCAGGTTCCGATCCACCTTGTGAGCTTCCGTGCCGACCTCGACAAGCGCAGCGAGCAGCGCATCCAGGGCGCCAGCAAGGCCAGCCCTCACGGCATGGTCCAGGAGTTCCTCAATCGCTCCGAACACCATCTCTGGGCATTCGTCTCAAACGGATTGAAGCTCGTTATCCTACGTGACAACGCCAGCCTCACGCGCCAGGCCCATGTCGAATTCGATCTCGAAGGCATCTTCGAGGCTGAAGCCTACTCAGACTTCCGTTTGCTTTGGATGGTCTGCCACCAGTCGCGGCTTGAAGGCACTGCAAAGGACCGTCCAGAAACCTGCTGGCTCGAACAATGGTCCAAGCAGGCGCAGACCGACGGACGCCGCGCCCTCGATCAACTGCGTGTCGGCGTTCAAAAGGCTCTTGAGAATCTTGGCACCGGCTTCATTGCCCACAAGGCGAACCAAGCTCTTCGTGATCGCCTCCAGGCCGGCGAGTTGCAGAAGCAGGACTACTATCGCCAGTTGCTCAGGCTGATCTACCGGCTGATTTTCCTCTTCGTCGCCGAAGACAGAGACTTGCTCCACTCTCCCGGCGCATCCGATGAAGCCCGATCGCGCTATGCCCGCTTCTATAGCGGCCAACGGCTGCGTCGCATGGCAGAGCGCACGCGCGGCGGTCGGCACGCCGATCTTTGGGTCGCCATGCGCCTTATCTTTACCAAGCTGGGCAACGATTACGGTTGCCCTGAACTGGGTCTTCCAGCTCTCGGTGGGTTTCTCTTTGGCGCCGAAGCCATGCCCGATCTTGAGTCTGCGGAGCTCGCCAACGAACATCTGCTTCTCGCGATTCGCAATCTCGCACTCGTCAAGGACCGCAGCGGCTGGCGGCTGGTGGACTACCGCAACCTGGGCAGCGAGGAACTGGGCAGCGTCTATGAGAGCCTGCTCGAACTCAACCCCACCATGGAACTCGCAGCCGGCATCTTCACCCTCGGCACCGTAGCCGGCAATCAGCGCAAGACCTCCGGTTCTTACTACACGCCTGACTCGCTCGTGCAGTGCCTGTTGGACTCGGCGCTTGACCCCGTTGTCGAACAAGCCATTAAGGGCAAAGCGGCCGCGGAAGCAGAGAAAGCCATCCTGGCTCTCAAAGTCTGCGATCCAGCGGTTGGCTCCGGCCACTTCCTGGTTGGCGCAGCGCACCGGCTGGCCAAGCATCTGGCCAATGTCCGTGCTCAGGCTCAGGGGGAAAGTGAACCATCGCCCCTTTACTACCAGCGAGCATTACGCGACGTCATTGGGCACTGCCTCTACGGAGTGGACGTAAATCCCATGGCCGCCGAACTCTGCCGCGTCAGCTTGTGGCTGGAAGCCATCGAACCCGGCAAACCGCTCTCCTTCCTCGATCACCACATCCGCGTCGGCAACAGCCTGCTCGGCACGACGCCCGCTCTGCTGTCCAAAGGCATCCCCGACGAGGCGTTTACGCCCATCGAAGGGGACGACAAGGAGATATGTAGCCGATTCAAAAAGGTAAACAGGACAGAGAAGATCGGGTACAGGCGTCTTTTTGCGGCGACCACCGAACCCTGGGAGCGGCTGGGAGATTTGGCCGCCAGCATGGTCCATTTGGACGATGCACCAGACGACTCCATCGAAGCTGTCCGCAACAAGGAGCGGATGTATGAAGCCATGGTCCGTTCTGGCAATTACCTCGATGGCCAATTCTTGGCCGACACCTGGTGCGCCGCGTTCGTCTGGAAGAAGACGCGGGAGTTCAACCACCCCATCACGGAAGAGGACTTCCGCCGCATCGAGCATAACCCACACGCCTGCGATGCGTGGATGCGCGACGAGATTGTGCGGCTATCCCAGCAATACCAGTTCTTTCACTGGCATCTGGCCTTCCCGGATGTATTCCATGTGCCAGCGCCTGATAAGGAAGCAGAGAACGAGCAAGCAGGTTGGAACGGCGGGTTTGATGTGGTGTTGGGAAACCCACCATGGGAAAAAGTAAAACTGCAAGAAAGGGAGTTTTTTGCCAGCCTCGATCCACAAATTGCTACAGCTAAGACGGCCGCTATTAGGAAGAAGTTGATTGCAAAGCACCGAGAGGCTGACAGTCATGAGTGGCGCGTTTATATTGCACAGCTAGAAGTTGACGCAAAGCTGAGCGGCTTCTACAGGCTCTGCAAGCGATTCCCACTAACAGCTGCTGGCGAGGCAAACACGTATAGTCTGTTTGCTGAGCTTGCAACTCAGGTTACATCTCCGTCTGGGGTAGCGGGGCAGATTCTGAAAACGGGTATTGTCAACGCTGTAGAAAATGTTGACTTTTACCGAAAAATGGTCCTGGACTGTAGGCTCTGGCAAGTCCGTGACTTCAAGAACTGGCTTGGGTGGTTTCCAGACGTTGGCTATCACGAACGATTCAGCTTGGTAACTATTTCGGGAACCGCGAGAAAAGTCGTGTGCACCTACGCTTTCAACTGTCTTGACATTGAAGAGGCAACGTCGGCGGAAAAGATATACGAGCTTACCGGAAGCGAGGTCGAGTTACTGAACCCGAACATCCAGGTTTGCCCGGTGTTTTCAAACCGAAACGATATGGACATCACTTGTTCCTTCTATAGGCGCTTCCCGCCACTCGTGCGGGAGGCTACTAAGGAAACTCCGTGGGGAACTGAGTATCAAAGGATGTTCGATATGACATCCGATTCCAGCGGGTTTCGCACACTGGAAGAACTCACCGCGGACGGGCACGTCCTCGATGAGAGTCGATTCTTTAGAGCGGAGGAGGAAGTTTATGTTCCACTACTGGAGGGCAAACATATCCATGGCTTTACACACCGATTCGCAACTTATGAAGGTATACCAGAATCCAACCGTTTCGGCATTAAGGCTGCAACGGCTGCCCCGCGAGTGGATCAACTAACTAATCCAGCTTATGAATCTCTGCCAAGATATTGGGTGAACCAAGATGCTTGGCGTAAGCAGTGTGCCGCAACAACGGTAAGTTGTGGTTGGTGCATTGCCTTCCGCGACGTGACAAATCTTATATCGAATGCCCGAACAACGATGGCGACAGTCGCTCCTTCCAGGGCGTTTGGCAACAGTGCTGCACTCATCTTTATCGACAACGACATGGCTGCACTTCATGCACTTTTTCTCGTTGCTTTGATGAATTCTGTTCCGTTTGATTTCGCTGCGAGGCAAAAGCTCTTTGGTGCGCACCTAAACAAGTACATTCTCTGGCAACTTCCTGCGCCACGTCCGTTGGGGTTCTTCGACGCGACCGGTTGCCTAACGAAGCTCGGCTCCTTTATTTATCCGCGATCTTTGGAGCTCTGCTATACAACTTACTCCCTCAGTGCATTCGCAATACAAATTGGCTGTGCCCTTCCTCCATTCCGTTGGGACGATGACCGCCGTTTCATGCTCCGCTGTGAGTTGGATGCCGCATTCTTCCACCTCTACCTACCAGCCGAGCCAAATGGTGATTGGAGTCCGGCCGAGAACGAGAAGGCAGAAGACCGTGCACGGCTCAAGGCCAGCCTCCCCACTCCTCGCGCCGCCGTGGCATACATCCTGGACACCTTCCCCATCGTGAAGCGCAAGGACGAGGAGAAATGGGGCGAGTACCGCACCAAGCGTGTCATCCTCGAAATCTATGATGCCATGGCTGAAGCCGTCCGCACCGGCATCCCCTATCAGACCCGCCTGTCGCCTCCGCCCGCCGATGCCACCGTCGCTCATCCCTGGCCGGAGGAGATCATCCAGGTCGCCGCAGTCAGCAAGGGTGCATTCAGCGACATTGATGCGCTGCCAGATGATGCTTGGGCTACGCCGATGGGCGTGACTCCAGAGAACGTTGCTCTCTTTTCCTTGATTGATGTTCTGCGAACCATTGGTGTGGCCGTTGACCCAGAAAGAGTCCGCCTTGCAGCGATCCTCGTCCGCAAACCCGTCCTTGCCGCGGCATTCATGGACGAAACACAGGCGAGGCATTGGTTGCGTCTGATAGGCCCAGACGCGCGTCCTGTAAAGGGCAACGTGGTTCAGATTTCTCAGTTCCAAAAGAACGGCGTGGATTATCCTTGGGCAGAGGCAAGCAGGCAACTGAGAGGCTCTGGGGCATTGGTGGTTGACTCTGCCGGCAAGTGGTCCGCGGGAAGCAGAATGCCTGCATCCTCCGGACAGGACTGGATAAGCGGGCGGGCTGCTATCGCGGTTCAACTCCTGTCTGCGATTGACCCGGCACGAGTGGAGCAGAAATTGATTGCCTTCAATCGGAGCGTGGAAGATGGCACAGCAAGGCGAGCTGTTTCCTAAGGCGGATGCGACGGTCAGGCTTGACGCCTCGCGCGGAGAGCCGCGCCTTTGGGTCCGCCGAATCGTACTTTGGGAGAAGCCAGGCGAGATCATTCGCGATATCCCCCTCCGGCAAGGACTGAACATCATTTGGTCGCCCGATCCCGGCGCTGACCAAGCCGAACTGGGGCTTGATGCCGGGAGCGGCCACGGAGCAGGCAAGACTCTGTTCTGCCGGCTCCTGCGGTATTGCCTGGGTGAAGACACTTTCTCGAGCGACGAGCAGCGGAGAAGCATCACCGAACTGCTACCGTCTGGACTTGTTGGCGCGGAAGTTGTCTTGAACGGAAAACTCTGGGCTGTGATCCGGCCTATCGGCCAAACTCGGAAGCATATGGCAAGGGAAGGCGCAACCCTTGAAGAGCTTGCACCGATGAAGGAACCAGGCGGCAGCATTGAGCCATTGCTTGATGCGTTGAGGTCTCAACTCTTCCCAAAAGGAATCGACGGCTATCTGCCTAGTGAGCGACCGAATGCTGCGTGGCTGTTCGCTTTGGCTTGGTTGTCGAGAGATCAAGAGTGCCGATTCGATCACATTCTTGATTGGCGGCACAAACGCGCAGACAGCGGTTCAATTGCCGTCGGTCCGACGAAGGAGCAGCTACTGGTTGTCGTCAGGGCGTTTCTGGGAATCATCGAAAAGGAGGAGATGCGTCTTAAGGGCGAGCGCGGGCAACTCTCCGAGACAAAGCGTTCCCTCGAACGGGATGTAGCTTATTACCAGAGACAGAGCGAGCAACTCCGAGCCGGCCTGGTTCAGGCTTTTGCCGTGGACGCGGAGACAGAAGTCGGCGGCGAGTTAGGCGTGGGTCTTTTTCGTGAACAGGCCGGAAGCAGATTGAAGGAAAGTGAACGGCAGGACAATCCTGAAGACATTGCGTCACTGGCTTCCCATCGGCAGGAGCGGGAAGACATTCTCAAGGAAATGGCTGTCCTTGAGAGTGAGATCAAGAAGTTTAACTCGACCAAGCTGATCCATGATGAACAATTGAAGGTAATTCGAGGTGAGCGATCGAACCTGGACGCTGCGGCCTTGAAAGCCCAGCTTGGCCCCGTATGTCCGGTGTGCAGCGTGCCAATTGATGAGGCGCTTGCTGAGGGGTGTAGCCTTTCCCATCACTCTTGGGATCCAGACAGCGTGAGCGACGAGAAACGGCGGCTGGCAGCGCAAACCACAGCCCACAATGAAGCCATTTCAAGAATTCGTTCATTGACTACAGAACATACGGCTCAACTTGAGAGGCTCGGTCGTAAAGAAGCCGAACACGCCTCAGAGATCGATGAGTTGACGAAGAAGATCGACGACGCCAAGAATAAGCGGCGTCAGCAGTGGTTCAGTGCGAAGCAGCTTGTCGAGCAAGTGTCAGCACTGGAGCGCACATCAGCGGGCATTGCTGCGGCGAAGAAGTCCCTTGAGGAGCTGGCCGGCCGCGACAATGAACTTGCCGGTTTGGAAGCGAAGCTCAGAAACCGCCATAACGATACCCTATCGAGGATGGAGGAGCTTTTCTCTTACGTGTGCAAGGGGCTTCTCGGGAGCCGTGTAAGGGCCTCGCTTTCTTTGTCTGGCCAAGGTCTTCAGGCTGACGTCGAAGTCGGCGGCATGGCGATGGAGTCCCTCAAAGCAATCGCGTTCGACTTGGCTGCATTGCTGATGAGCATTGAGGGTCATTCAATGCTGCCCGCGTTTCTTGTACATGACAGCCCGCGGGAGGCCGACCTTGGAGAAGCGATCTATCATCGTCTCTTCCGCTTTGTCCGAAGTTTGGAACCCCTGGGGAATGATCCTCCATTTCAATACATCATCACAACGACCAGCCGGCCGCCAGACGAACTCCGGGTTTCTCCGTTTCTGGTCGCTGAGTTTCAAGGATCGATTGCGAAAGAGCGGCTTTTATGCCGAGACCTCGGCGGAGTGACGAATTGATGCGAAATCCATTGACAGAGTCATACAAGTTCAACGACACGGACCAGAACATCGTTGAAGCCGCGCGGCTCCTACTGCGAAAGTTAAATACGCCCGGAACGATTAGACCAGTTCAGTTGGTCACTGTAGCCAAGCTGCACCAGGTGCTCTTGACGCTGCCCAAAGTCACTTATGGGGTCACGGCTTCCGCTACCATATCGACGCGAATGAAATACGCCGAGATCATGACTTTGTCGTGGTGGACATTTTCAGTTGATGAAGGCAAGTTGAGCATTGAATGCGGAGGCCATGAACATGATCCAGCCATCGGCGGCGACTCCTACACAACGATGTCGTGGTCTGCAAGCCCCGGAGAAATGACTGAATACAACGACCGCTGGGATGAGAAGTGGATGGTGCCTGACCTCGGATACTATCCTGAACGCGACATCAGCATCGACTTTGCATCCGGCGAATACGCAGTAGAAATTACTGACAGCGACAACCCCCTGTTTGAAGACAGCAAAGATCAAGCTGTGGAGGAAAGTCCCAACAGCCAGAATACTGAAACGGTTGATTCACTTTGGGCCTACTGCGTTGAGAACAAGCGATTGGTACCAGCGCCGCCAGAATGGGCTGATCTTCACAGTATGCTTGCGAATAAGCAGCAGAAGTTAAACGGAGGATGGGAGCCATCCGCTCCGCTGATATTGGCTGCTTGGCATTGCACCATGCCTATCGAGAAGCTTCTGCGGTTCAAAGAGCACATCCAATGGGCCGCTGACCACAACCAGATCGAAGAAGTGGGGGCATTCCTTCGCGCCTTGCCCGAAGATAGGTGGGTTCACTTTGGCGAGGTTTAGTTGAACGGTGGCAGGAATGTCCTATGCTGACCCCGCCGAGCTGCACTGCTGGCATCCGCCACGTAAAGAATTGGAGAGCAAATCCTGATGAGTGAACGATACCAGCTTACAAGTCGCGACAAAAGTTTGATTGAATCTGGCATCCTGCTGCTGCGAAAACTGGCGACGGCTCCGATGACGAAGCCTGGCCAGTTGAAGACCGTTACAAAGACCCTTCAAGCCTTGCTGAGCCTTCCCGAAGTGCCGAAAGGATTGGGTGTGTACATTACGGTTACCAGTCCAACCCGTAAATCTGCAGGTTCCATCGAGACCTTCTGGTCATGGGATATCCGCGTCGAGGGTACACACTTGTGCTTTGAAAGCGGAGGAGGCTTGGATGGCGAAGGCTTTACCTCAATGACCTGGGATGCTGGTCCTGGTCGGTCTGCTGACTACCGCGACTATCGCGAGGATTGCCGGATGGTGCCAGACCTGCAAACGTTTCAGGCCGGGGTTGAAAACATCAACTTCTTTGAAAGAGGCTACGGCCTGGAAATGTACGACACTGATAATCCTGAGATTGAGGAGTTCAGTGGCTCGGCATGCGACGATGATGAATATGAGGTGATCTAACGCAGGCGTGCTAACCAGCAAAGATTGGATTGGCCCTCTTGGCGGCACGTCAGAGCCTGAGACAATTCAGTTGCGTATGCGAATCGACTTGTGGAGTTGATGAAGATGTAGAGCTACCAGTGTGAGTTGTAGGTGAAGGCGCATTATGAACCAAACAGATGAAGCACTCCGTACGGCTGCTATCGATGCTTTGCGAAACGCTGAGAGGCAGACTGCGGCCGAAGCGGCAATAACTGACCTGGGGTATGCGCACTACGCGAATGGGTTACCAGATTTTGGAATATGGGTGCGATTGGTAGCCGAAGACATCGTTGAAAGTGACTACAAGGGCAGCTTGCCTGATTTTCACAAGGTGTATGAAAAAGCATCCAGGCGTTGGCAGGTGTCTCAGATATTGCCCTCAAATGCGGACGGGCATGCCCGTTTGGAGGAGACAAAGGCACCAGGACCGGAGCCAGTTGCATCTTCGGGTTCTTCAAACGGCCTTGCGCAGCTGCTAGCGGAGCTCAACTCTTACATTGGACTTGATTCGATCAAGAGGGAAGTCGAGACCTTGGTTAGCTCGCTAGAGATGGACCGGATGCGACGCGCGGCCAACCTGATAATTCCTGATCGTTCATTGCATATGGCTTTTGTCGGCAACCCTGGAACTGGCAAAACCACGATTGCAAGACTCATTGGCAGAATCTACAAAGAACTTGGGGTATTACGCCAAGGCCAGCTTGTCTGCACCGACCGCGCGGGGCTCATTGCGGAATATATTGGTCATACTGCACTGAAAGTTGAAAAGGTCGTCAACAGTTCACTGGGCGGTGTGCTCTTCATTGATGAGGCATATTCGCTTGCGCCACCATTCAGTGGGAATGACTTCGGCCAGGAAGCTATTCAAAAGCTCCTTCTGATGATGGAAAACCACAGAAATGATTTTGTGGTCACTGTCGCCGGGTATCCGGAAGAAATGGGGCGTTTTTTGGATGCCAACCCAGGCTTGCGGTCCCGATTTACAAAGACTTTATGGTTTCACGACTACACGCCCGGTCAACTGGTAGAGATCTTCAAACGGCTCTGTAAGGAGAATCAATATACCATCGATGCTCGCGGGAGGATAAAGCTAGAGTCTCTATTTAGCGGGCTCTACTCCATGCGAGACAAGAGCTTTGGCAATGGCAGGCTGGCCAGGAATGTTTTTGAAGAATCGATCGGGAGAATGGCTCAACGGGTTGTTCAATCCGGGCTAACAGACCCTGCGTCGCTAATGCTCATCAAGGAATGCGACATCCCGGAACCCGTAATCGGGAGAGGTGTATTACCCCCTGAGAAAGTGAATCAAGAGGGTCAGGGCGTGCCTTGGGTGATCAGCCCGGTGGACGCGGCCGAGGAGCGATTGGCCAATATTGCAATTCCCGCGGAGATCAACACACGCAACCCAGTCTACAGAAAGCACGCAAAACATTGCGATATTTGCGGCTGCACATTGGAAGTGCGAGGATTGTTGATCGATGGCCGGGTAGGTGGAGGTCTCAAGTGGGCAAACATGTGTGCGGACTGCTTCAACGACAGAGGCGTGGGCATCGGCTGTGGCAAAGGCCAGCTTTACGCCCGCCAACCCAATGGCGACTGGCGTCTTGTTGCCGGTTTTCCTCCGGAGGATAGATGAGTTCCGAGATTTCCACCGACACATCATTGATGGATATGAACGCTCCTTTACCTGCACCCAGCGAAGTGAATTGCATTATGCGGCGAGGCTGCTACGTCATGCTGCACATCGGAACGGGCCTCCCAGGTCAAACGGTTGAATGGAAAAGTTGCCCGCCAGTAGTCGTCGAGGGTTCCAACAGCTTTGTATTGAACGATGATTTCTGGATCGAGAAACTCGACGAAGAGCTTGCGATTCATATTCAGCAAGCTTGCGATCCCCCACATTACAGAATCAATAATGACCCAAAAGACAGGCATCTCTACGCATTGCTTCGACGGGTCGCCGACGTCGAGGCAAGCCAGTACGAAGGGATGGATGAGCTTCACGCGGTGGTTGCACTGTCTCGCCTAATCCATCCAACCAGCACCGGCGACAGATACTGTGCCTGGATTCTCCGCTACGGTGCGCCGGAATCACAGATTAAAGCTGTTCAGTACCGAGGTATCAGCCCCGATGTGCTCCTCAGCCGCAATCAGCGTGATTGGCTCTCAGTGGAAGACGCGGAGTGCCTTCGCCAGTTGATGCCATGGGTATCAAAGAGGAAACTCATGCACGAGCGGGTGCACCGAGCATTCTGGAACCATGAATACGCCATGCGTTCGTTCTATCTCGATACCCGCTGGCCGATTGTTGTCTCAGGCCTGGAAGCATTGCTCAACGTAGGTGAGCAAAACTCTGGGCTTCAGTTTAAGAGCCGTGTTCGGCTACTTGCTGACGAATTCGGCCTCCAATTATCAGACGACGAAATCTCGAAAGCATGGAAACTGCGCTCGAAATTGGTTCACGCTGAAGGATTCCTACACAATCTTGAAACCATCTTGCCCAAGAGCGAACATAGCGATTTATACGAGAAGATGGAGAGCCTTCTACGAATGGCGGTGAGACGTTGCCTTTTGGATGCACGCTTCGGTGACTGTTTCAGAGATGATGCGGCAGTAAAAGCTCGCTGGCCAATTTAGCTCAGAGGGGGGGGCAAACGGTCTCAGTGAGCAAAGGCCTCACGCTTTGGTGGCCAGGAGTGTCTGCATGGCTGCCAAGCGGAACTTTTGCACCCACTCCGAAGGTACCCTGTCAGTCTTGTTGCAGCGAGTGGCGAGTTCATCGCTAAGCTGAACATTGTCCGGCACGACGATATAGCCGGTCTGCAGATCGCCAACCATCAGGCAGTCCTTTCCCTCAGCCAAATGGAGCGCCACCAGCAGGCATATACACGCATCGAGGCCGTCCTGGTCGCACTTGTGCGGCGGAGCCTTCAGTGCGATGCCGTCGATCCACTGAACGATTTCCTTTAATCCACGGTCGCTGATTGCAACCGAGGCCTGCCCACAGACATACTGCCAGTCGAGGGGCGAGAAGGTCTTGTTTCGATCTGGGTTGTACTTGGGCAAACGGCCAGCGGGGCGGCCCTGTGGGGACAGGTCCGGCTGGGTCCAGTTGAGAGCGATCATCGCCAGTACAGGGTATGTCTCGATCACCAGCGAGCCGGCGAGCGGTCCCAGCGGATTCGCTGCTCCGCCGAACCGCTTCAAGAACTCCCACACAGGGGTCTCAGTCCCGAACATCTCCTTCTTTGACCTGTTGGCCGGCTGCATCCCACCGTAACGGAGACCAACGATAGCCCCAACGATATTTTCGACAGGCCGCTGCCCCGTAGCATTCGGCACGATGGTGGGTTGGTCAAGCAAGATAATTGTCGCTTCAGGGGCAAACTCGACCTGCCACTCGGTAATGGCAGCTTGGGCTTGACGGTAGTCCGCGATTTGAGGCGGTCCGAGTTCGCGGAATGTCCCGTCATCCGAGCGAAGTAAACCGATGAGCGCTCCTGAATTCTGAGCGGTCCACGCGGAATCGAATCCAATGAGCAAGGTCGTCTTCTGTTTATCGGTTGCTTCGTGGCTGCCTTCATTCATCAGACGGGGGCTCGATCATGGCGATGTGACTGGCCAGCTCCTCTTCCAACAGGTAGCGTGCCTCTCGCGGCGGCCAGCCGCGCCAGTTCGAGAACCTTCAAATTGGCGGGTTTTCCTGCATTTCAGTAGTCTGGCCAATCCGTATTAGCACAAAGAAAGTATACTGACCTGTGCTGCCAAGCTCAGAAAGATTCTCCTCTTATGGCTTCGACCCCGGTACCAGTAAACGAAGAATTGCGCGCGCCGTTGGCAGAAGTTCGAAAAGACCTTCTGGACCTCGGTCTCCGAAATCCTCTGCTTAACTACCGGCTTCTGAAGACCCGTGGGGTCGAAGTTTCAGGCATGGCACCCGCCGAAATCTTTCGTTTGCTCGTGACCGAAGGGACGGAGTTGTCGTTTATTGGCTTAGAGGAAATGCGCCAAACCGAGTCTCTTTTTGCTTTGGAAGGAAAAACCCAGGTGCCAAAGCGCTCTTTGGTGCCGGTCGGTCGTGGTCGCAAAAATCAACCAGAGGATACATCTGGGGAATGGCTACGCCGAAAGGAACTCCCGACAGGCATTCCCGAGAAGGAATTGGAAAAACGCCTTCTCGCCACGTACTACTCCGCAAAGAGTTCGATCGAGGAGCAGGGCGTTAACACTCTCTTTGTCGCATTAGGCATGCTCCTGTGGCGCGATCTGCGGGATGCCGATGCGATTTATCGTGCTCCTTTATTGTTGGTCCCAGTTGAATTGGAGCGCAGGAGCGCTGGGGAAGGCTTCCGCCTGAAGTATTCGGGCGATGATGTCGCGCCGAATGTCTGCCTGCTGGAGTATCTCAAGCAAACCGTTGGAATCGAACTCGACGACCTGATGGATTCCGAAGAGATCGACGTTGACGATTATTTCTATTCCGTTGGAAGGGCCGTCTCGAAACAGGATGGCTGGAGCGTCGATCCAGCGTCAATTGCTTTGGGCTTCTTTTCGTTTGCCAAAATGCTCATGTACCGGGATCTGGATCCTGCGACATGGGAAAACGAAGCGCTCCTGCTGAACCATGACATCCTCGACCGCCTTCTCGGCGCCAATACGTTTTCTGGGGACACTTCTCCTTTTTCGGACGATTCCTTCGTTGATGATCATATCCCCGTGTCCACCGCCACACACGTCTTGGATGCAGACAGCACGCAATCTCTGGCCATTCTGGATGTCGCGCGTGGACTCAATATGGTTGTTCAGGGGCCACCGGGAACCGGGAAATCGCAAACGATTGTCAATCTGATCGCCGGCGCTTTGGCCTCTGGTAAGAAGGTTCTTTTTGTTGCGGAAAAGAAGGCGGCGTTGGAGGTTGTAAAGAGCAGGCTCGACCGGATCCGTTTGGGCGCTGCCTGCCTTGAGCTACATAGCAACAAAGTCAAAAAGAAGGAAGTCATCGATGAACTGAAACGGACAGCGTGGCTGCAATCGAGAGAAAACCACGGCAACGAAGTTGATGAATCCTCTTTTGAAGAAGTGAAAGCCCGGCTGAATAATTACTGCAATGCCGTGAATGCAACTGCAGGAAACTCCGGCGAGAGGATTCGCGATCTCTATGGGATACTGTTGCCTTTGCTCAGCCGTCTCGACGGTAAAAGACGACCGCCCCTGAGACTTTCTGGATGTTTGAATTGGACGTCTGTCGATGTGCATCGTCACCGCGAAGTCGTGGCCAGACTTCAAGAACGGATTGCAGACATTGGGATTCCATCCCACCATGTATTTTGGGGAAGCCAGCTACGCTTGGTTTTGCCGTCCACGAAGGATGCCGTTCAAGATGCTTTTAGCCAGGCTGCGGCAGCAGTGCTTGCACTTGGAACTACAGGCAAAGAGCTTGCCGGGGTACTAGACCAGAATCCTCCCGATTCGTTCAAGGACTTTGAATCCCTCCACCGAAATGCGAAGCAGGTTGCGGCCTCGCCGAGCCTCGCCGGAATAGACATTTCCGATCAGAACTGGCTGGCCCGGCATTCGGATATTCGCACAGCGATCACCACTGCCGCTCGTTATGTGGAGTTGCGCTCAAAGTGGGATGGCACCATTCGGGCTGAGGCATGGACAACGGATATAGCTTCGCTGGAAGCAACGGCGGCAGGGCTAAGCCAGAAGTGGTGGAAGTTTCTATCTCCTCGCTGGAAGGCATTGAAACGGGAAATTGCTCAACTCATTGTGACGCCGCTTCCGTCTTCTTCGAAAGACCTGATTGAACCTCTGCAGGCGATCCGATCTGCGGCTAAAGACAGGGCGGTGATCGACGCATTGGCACCTCTCGTCAAAAAACTCTATGGTGACAATTGGGCGGACGATCAATCCGATTTCAAACTCATGGAACGCCAGTTGGAATGGATAGTTGCTACGTTCAAAGGTATTCAGTCCGGAGGCTTCAGTAATTGGAGTCTTAAAAAGGCCGCAGATTTCCATCAACAGGATGTACTGTGTGATCGACTGGTTCAATCAGATAAGCTCATTGGGGAATACACTACCGCTCTTGATCGCGTAGTTGATGTGCTGAAACTGGATGGCGCTCCAGATGGAAATGTCCGCACGGCAATAAAGACTCTCTGGCACGAGGCGGCAGCCACGTTTTGGAATGATTTGACCACCAAAGTGGACGAACTGGATGGCCTGGTTACATACGCGCAGGATCGCGACCAGTGCCTCGCAGAAGGACTCCAGAGTGTTGCGGAATTGGCGGAAAGATGGGAGGAGGCACAGACCAGCTTGGTTGACCTCTTTGAATATGTCCGGGTTTCGGCGCTTCTTGATGCGGCATTCCAGGCAGATCCTGTGCTGGCTTCTTTTGACGTATTGCGGCATCGGAATAGCGTTCAAACCTTTCAGCAGTTGGACACACGACATATTGAGCTGGAGCGCGAAACGATTGCAAATCTCCATATCGGCGGTTTGCCACGGAATGGTGCAGACAGTGGGCAAATCAGCGTCCTTTGGCGCGAATTCGAAAAGAAGGGCCGTCATATGCCGGTGCGGAAGTTGATTTTGAAGGCCGGCAACGTGATTCAGGCAATCAAGCCCGTCTTCATGATGAGCCCCCTCTCTGTGGCCAATTTCCTTCCACCAGGGACCGTCGATTTCGATCTTGTAATCTTCGATGAGGCTAGCCAGGTTAAGCCGGCCGATGCGCTGGGTGCAATTGTTCGCGGCAAGCAAACGGTCGTCGTAGGCGACAGCAAGCAGCTACCACCGACCAGCTTCTTCGACACCATGGTGGCCCAGGACGCCGACACGGAAGACGACGATGCGGTTGCCACCTCTGATATTGAGAGCATTTTGGGGATGTTTTGCTCCCGGCGTGCTCATCAGCGCATGCTTCGCTGGCATTATCGCAGTAAACACGAATCGCTGATCGCAGCTTCCAATCATCTCTTTTATGACAATCGACTGGTTGTATTCCCGAGTCCGGATCGCCACAAAGAAAATGTCGGGCTGGTCTATCGCCGCGTAGAAAACGCCCACTATGACAGGTCAAGAACAAGAACAAATCCGGTTGAGGCCAAAACGGTCGCGGAAGCCGTGATTCGTCATGCCGCGGAACAACTGAAGAATTCGGAAAAGTCCAGGCTTACTCTTGGCGTTGCCGCGCTCAGCGTTGCCCAGCGGGACGCCATCCTCGACCAGTTGGAAATACTCCGTCGCCTTTCTCCGAATACAGAGGAATTCTTCCTGGCAACTCCATACGAGCCATTCTTTGTGAAGAACCTCGAAAACGTGCAGGGAGACGAGCGCGATGTCATCTTCATCAGCATTGGGTATGCAAGAACAGCCGAAGGGTACTGGGCAAACAGTTTTGGGCCGGTCAACCGAGCCGGTGGCGAGCGTCGCCTGAACGTGCTCTTTAGCCGCGCAAGAATCCGCTGTGAGGTATTTACAGCGCTCCGCGCGGAGGATATCGACACCGAAAAGAGTACCGGGGCGGGGGTATACGCCCTGAAAACGTTCTTGACCTACGCCGAACATGGCCATCTGGATGTCCCCACTGCAACGGGAAAGCCGCCGGACTCGCCCTTCGAAGAAGAGGTCATCAGCGCATTGCAACGGCGTGGCTATACGGTTCACACCCAAATTGGCTCAGCAGGTTTCTTTCTTGACCTTGCGGTAGTCGATCCGAAATCCACCGGCCGTTATCTGCTTGGAATCGAGTGCGACGGTGCCGCTTACCACAGTGCCCGTTCAGCCCGCGATCGTGATCGGCTGCGTCAAGCAGTGCTGGAATCTCTCGGCTGGCGAATTCATCGCATCTGGTCTACAGCATGGTTCCGTTCTCCGGAAAAGGAATTGAAAGCGCTGGAAGCTGCGATAGAAGAGGCAAAGACCACAAAGCCTCAAATCAAGGTTCCAGCCGCGCAATCAAAAACATCTGCCGGGAATTCAAGCGCTAAAGCTCAAGTTGTAAAGCAGGAGCCGCCTCCTTTGGCTAAGGCTGGCCAGAGCGTGGAAGAGTACGCTTTTGCCAAATTGAAGATCAATCTCGGGACGCTGGATTTGCATTTAGTTTCACGGGAACAACTAGCAATCTGGCTTGCCCAGGTAGTGGCCGTGGAAGGTCCGATTCACTGGCTTGAAGCGGCACGGCGCATAGCTGATGCGTCCGGCATTCAGCGTGTTGGTAACCGTATTCAGCAGGCATTCCAGATGGCCTGTATTCTTGGACACCGGGGAAAGAAATTCGAAAAGCGCAATGAGTTTCTTTGGGCTATCGAATCTTCTCCGGTACGGATTCGCGATCGCTCCGATTGCCCACCGCAGCAGAAAAAGATTGAATTGGTGGCTCCAGAAGAGATTTGCGCAGCCATCGAACAGGCATCTGAGCAGAGCTTTGGCCTACTTGAAGAAGACGTTGCTGTCGCCGCCTGCCGGCTCCTTGGATTTGCACGGGTCACCGAAGAAATGCGCGCGACTGTTGAAGAGCAGAGGGACCATCTTATTAACAAAGGGCGACTGGAATTGAAAGGAGAAACCCTGGTTTTGATTCGGGACGCCAAGTGAAGATGGATTTCTTGAACAATTGCGTTGTCCTCCCAAAAAACTGCCCTGCCTATGAGTAGATGCGCACACGCAACAAAGACTTTCAATTGCGGCATTCCGTGGCCTGGCACTTGTGTTAACGGTTAGTACCCTCTCGTCCATGCGTCAAAACAACTGTTGAACTGCTGCTCCGCAATCACATTCAATCCAAACAGCACTTGGCTATTCCGCCTCAAAATCATCAGCTGTTGCCACAGGATCGGCGTCTGCGCCAGCGCAGCCAGACAGGCTCGGAGCACCATGCAGCTTCTCAGCGGACTGACATCGGCAGAATACAAATGATTCAGCAACTGCCGGAAGATTCCGAACCGTACTTGCGGATTTGCTTGTGGTGACGTGATGATGTCGATCGCTTGCCGGAGCGGAGCGGCCTCGGGATCATATTGCGCCCGCCTGGCACACTCAATGAATACGGCAGCATCCATGTACGTTCCAGCATATTCAAACCCCACCAGCTTGGTGGTTGCTGTGACATAGTCCTCACGGCTCAGCCCGCCAACGTCGGCAAGCCGGGCCAAGACACATTGCGTCCAAGCGCCAACCGTACCGAATACTCCCGCGCCGAGCTGAGACTGAATGACATCGTCCGTCCACAACACAGTGTTATTCTGTCTCGCCAGAGCAATTGCTTCGGCACCATAGAGTCCAACATAATCCGTTATGCTCTTCCGTTCTTCCGGTGACCACGACGCAAGCTGGATAGGAGAAAGTGTTGTGACGTCCTCGTGAAGCTCCTTGAGAAACTCTGCGTCTCTCTCCAATCGCCGTTTTTTCTCCTCTGCAGTCTCCTGATACATCCGGTACTCGCCATCTTCAAATGCAAGAATGCCGCCATCCGATGCCTCGGTCATATCTGGCCCCAGCGTTTCGTCGATCTCTAGCGCCGTCGCATCCGACATTGCGAATGTGTAGACGTTGGATTTCAGCACCTTCGTAAGGCCGAGGAGTCGCAGGGTGGCAATTGCCGACAAATCCAAGATGATGGTAGAGGCATTCGCCAGTGCTGCGACGGCTCGCTGGTATTCCTCGCTTGTTCCGACAGCGCACTTCACTCCCAGCTTATCGGTCAAGGCGATGTTCATTAACGCTTCGTAAGCATTCTTGCCGAAATGTGCACCGTACAGGTGGAGCGACATCGGCATGGCCTGGTAGACCTTTCTCGTCTGCTCGGCTCGCATGGATCTCGTTTGCGCAGAAGCCAGTACGGCGGCCAGTCCGAGTTGTAAGGGATGGTCAGCCGGTTCAATCGGAACGGACTCGACAACATGCGAACCTGGGAAATTCCTCGGTAGCTCCGCTAGGCAATAGTGGTGCATCCGGAGATACTTCGGCATGATTTGCTTGATGACTGCTTCGGTATCCCGAATGCTTCCTTTCACTTCAACGAAAACATCTCCGACCCTCTTGCCAAGCAGTTCCGCTGTCCGTGGATCGGCGGGCGAGATTTCATCGAAGTCCCGGACAGGGCGGTCTGTCTTCTCAAGAACAACCCACTTCAGTTCGCCGCTCGGTTGCAGTTGGTATTGAACCGCTGCGCCCATGACGACCTCCGGGAGGGAAATCTCGGGGATCGCCATACTGCCTGTGGCAAGTACACTTTGGATCATCGCCTTATACGCATCCAGTTCATCAAAATGAACCCGTAAGTAGCGATAGGCATAATCGACGGTCTTGGCCTTGTCTGGACCTTGGCTCAGGACCCCTACCGCGACCCGAATATACCCACTCGGAAGCTCTTCTACGGTGGGTAGGTCAGCGATAGACGATTTGACCAAATCAGGTTTGCGATGCAAAACGCCGATGGTCGAAAGGCGCAATTGCGCGACCTTGTGGCCAGAATTCTCTCTTAAGAACGTCGTCAACCGGGTAATGGCTTTGGGAATGTTGTACTTTTCGAGGAACTGAACCTCGAACTCGATCTCCTCCCAGGGTCGTCCGGGTTGCTCGGACAGCTTGTCAAACACATCCATGATGATGTCGTGGCGTTCCAGCTTGAACGCACAATCGACAAACAGCCTCAAGTCAAAGGCTGGGGACTCACTCGCGTAAAGCTCTTGAAGGAGAGACAACGCATCTCCCGGACGCTGTAAGCGCATGAACGTCCTGGCCAGGAAGTCCTGGGTTTCGAGATGGGTCTCTCCCGTGCAGCGGGACTTAGCATCAAGAGCAATTTCAACCGCACGGTTCGCGTCCTGCTCGACCCCACTCTTCAGTGCTAGCTCGGTCGCGGCGTCAACCTGTCCGGAAAGGCTGCGCAGATACGAGTCAGCGACATCGATCTTTCTACGACGCACCATCGCCTTGACCGCCAGAATCGCCGCAGGCGCTCGCATGGGCTGGGGCAGCAAATTCGTGATTTCAAGAAGAATGGCAATCGCTTTGTCGAGGTTGGCATCGGTTCCTGTGGATGACAAGGAATACGCTTGCATCATCCGAACAGGCAGCACCAGAGCGATGTCGTTGAGCTTTTCAGCAGCGTCCGCAGACTCCTGGAGCTTGCCCTCGGCGAGTTTACTCTCCGCAAGTGCGAGAAGTGCGTCCTGATGGTGCGGCAATAATGCCATCGCAGAAGCGGCGTCACTGCTCCCTTCCGCCACCTTGCCTTGTAGCAGGTATCCTCGGCATCTCATCAGAAGAATCTCGACCTGGGATGGCTTCGCACCCTCTCGCTGGGCAAGTGACAGGGCTTCCGTGGCAATTGCCACCGTATTCTCCGCGTGCTGAAGCCGCTGTTTTGTCTTGAGCGTTCGGCCCCCCGCACCGGGCAGGGCGCGCCGCAGTTCGATCTGTGCCAGAACCTGACAAGGCTGAGACCATTCGGGGCGAAGCTTCTTCGACGATGTCGCGTAGTCAGAGGCGAGCTCCAGTTGATCCTGTTGGACCGCGCGTTGCGCTAGGGCTGCGGAAACCTCGGGATCTGCTCTGAGGATGGGGCCAAGTTGCTCGTCGATGTCGTTAATCTGCATCTCATCTGGAGCCGTCGCAACCCAGAAGGTAGCAAGCCGGGGAGATGCCGGATATTGCTTCCGAAGGGTAGACGCCAGGTCGAAGGCGCGGCGATTCTCACGCACGAGGTAGTATGCGAGTACCTCGTTAACCTGAGCGTGTTCGTTGTTCGGCTCGTACTGTGCCGCTTGGAGGAAAAGCTGCGAAGCTTCTGGCAGCTTGCTCTCGTGCAGAGCTACAAATGCCAGGTTGGATGCGATGCGGAAACGATGGTACGACGTCAGTCGCCCACTGTAGTTGTCCTGCACCCTCCTTAGAAGTATCTTCGCCTCGTCTGCCGCTCCTGTCCGAATCCGATCACGCGCCTGATCGATGTCACGATCGATTTCGCTGGCCGAATCATGTCCGTGCAGCTTCGACAGGCTCTCCTGAATTGAACTCAGACCTTCGCTCGCCTGTGTCGTCATCGAAAGCATCGCGGTACGCGTGCTGTCATCGCTCGCTTCTCTCTGGCGGAAATAGGATTGCACAGCCTTTGTAGGCATGACGCTGTTTACCGCGAAATAGCGAACATGGAGGTCGTGATTGTTGCGAACTTGCCTGGCCAGATCGAGATTGAGCTTACGCCACGGCTTGAGTTTCGTGCGAAGCGCTTCCAGCAGCCGTTCGTTTGACTGGTCCCAGGTAAAATCTTTCAGTTTCTCGTACTCAGTCGTAACCGCATCAAAGGCCGCGCGAACGTCCTCCTCAAGAAGTTGCTTTGGCCAGTCGGCCAGCAACTGTTCCGCAGGCTCGAAGAGGCCGCCGGGGGCCCAGATCTCATAGTTGACGCCCTCTTCTGGAATGAAAGGGGTATTGATGTCATGCAGAATTAACTTCACAAGCTCCCGAAGAATCTGCGGTTTCGTTACGGCAGCCGAAAGGTTCTTGCATTGCACGATGGTCTGAAGACTTCCATCGGTGTAGACAAGCACATCCCGGCCCTGATCCCCGGAACTCTTCACAAGAACCACTTTTGCTTGAGGATTGAGAGGGTCGCCGGAAAGCAGATGATAGGCCAATATCTCGAAGCGTGCGCCACCTAACTGCGTGAATGGAAGCGTTTCCCCGTCCGTATCGGGTAGCCGTTCGCTCTCGGTTATCTCGTCTGCCGCAATTTCACTGTTTGTAACAGCTTCGTAAAGGGCAGGAATCTGCAAACCAGGATCATTCATAGAACCTCTCACCGATGAAAAGAGGATACGCCTTCTAGCCTATTGAATTTCAAGCATAAGCGTCTGGGGGCGCCTCCATCTCTTTTGGCGCAGGCGACTCTCATATTGCAGCATTGTGCTTCTTGACCAGCTTCTGTGCGCTCCTGTCTTTATGCGTTCGCAGATCAGTCCCGGCGAGTCGCGATGTGTCCCCAAATCCCTCAGGAGGTTCTGGGTTTGCCAGCCGCTGATAATGTCATGTTCTCAAAGGCTGCGTCTCATTGCTACTTGATTCTCAGATGCCATCCTCGCCGCAGTTCAGCGCCGGGAACTTCTTCTTCGCGCTGGATGGCCGTTTTGATCGTGTCGATGTCTGGCCTTGAATCTCCCACAGAACTCTCGAGCATTCTGCCGAGTTCGTCGGGGAGATTTGCCAGCACGGTTCCCCAGAGGACGCCGCCGACACGGGCATCGATCTTGCGATAGGCCAATGGCAAGGCTTCGTCATCGGTGATCCGCACCGAGTCCTGACTGTTCTTCTGGGCGCGGAGGGTGAACTCGCGTCCCTCGATCGCTTTAAGCTCGCGACTCATGAGGTAGTTGAGGACCATGTTTTTCGTTCGCTCCACCTTGCCGGCGGCGGCGCGGGCTCGGTCGCTGAGGCGTGAGGCCTCCGCTCGGCAGAACTGCTCACGCGCCTCCATCCGGCTCAGGAAGCGGCCAATCCGATCCACCTTCTCACCATGAGCTTCGCAGAATTGCTGGAAACGGGTTAAGAGTTCCCCAGAGGGCTCTCCTTCTTGCTTGGCTTGCTCCTCGATTTCATCGAGAAGGCTGTCCAGTTCCGCGTCGATCTCAAAGAGCGAATTCGTTTCAGCAATCGTTGACATTGTTTTCCCCCTTCACTGGAGTTGCGTTCTGCCAGCGGCATCAAGCGGCAATTCGTTCCTGAACATCGATTGCTCTGGCGGCTTGGTAGGCAAGCGCATCAGCGCGGGACTGGATCGGATGGCCGCAGTGCCCCCTGATCCATTGCCAGCGAATTGTTCGCTGCGTGTTGAGAAGGATCAACTCGCGCCACAGTTCCTGGTGCTGCAACTCGATGCCACGGCTGTTGCGCCAGCCAAACCGCTGCCAACGAAAGACCAGGAACCGCATTCCATCAATCAGCAACTCCGAGTCAGAACGTAGTTCGATTCGCGCGCCGACTGGCGTTAGGCGAAGAGCCTCAACTGCGGCGCGCAGTTCCATTTCAGAGACGCTTGACCACGGGACCGATCCGGCGATCTCCTGCCGCTTTGTCCCGTGAAGCACGATAGCTGCCCAGCCGGCAGGGCCGGGATTGCCGATGGCCGAGCCGTCGGTAAAGACATGAAAGGCATTGTCCATGTTGAATCTCCCCCATTGCACACGAGGGCTTTCCATTTATGCAGCGTGCATTGGGATAACGCTTCCGAAGGGCGCATGACGGCCGCCGGTGGAGGCCCAAAGCACGGGATAGGCTGGAGCGTCGTCGGGAAATGTCCCGTAGAGGTCGGTCAGAAATACCAGCGTCTGCGGCTGAATGCCATGCTCCTTCAACCAGTCGAAGCATGGAGCGAAGTCGGTCCCTCCGCCGCCAACAGGATTGAGATGAACGGTCTCACCGGTCTGGTAGGTTTCAACTTTGTGTATCTCAGTGTCGAAGTACAAGACGTGAACGCACTGTGGCCGCTGGCCTTCGAGGATTGAGCCAACCTCAGCCTCAAAGAGACGCAACAACCGGCCATTCACTGATCCTGAGCAATCGACAGCTATGGCAATCTCTCCGACGCCCTCCCGCACAACTCCAGGCAGATAGAGTCCGTTCCAGATGTGGCGGCGGTTGGGTCGCATCCAACTCGAATCGGCCGGAATGGTATCTGACCAGAGCCGGCGGAGCAATTCGCGCCAATCGACGATTGCCTCTGCGGCTCCTTCGAGAGTTCGAGCAAGACCCGCTGGAGCCTTGCCTGCCTGCTTCGAGAGAGTGACAGCCTGGTTGACAGCAACGCTCCACTCTCGTGCCTGCTCTTCGGCAGTTGGTGTTTCTTCGTTGGGCAGCGGTGCGTCGAGAACCTGACCGATGCCGCCCTCCGTGACGGGTGCTGCTGGCCCATTTTTGTTGCCTTGCTTTTCCGGCGTTTCGCCCGCACCGTTTCCGACACTGTCGTTTGCACTGTTCTGGCCGCCAGATTGTGGCTGTGCTTCTGCTTCGCGCAGGTTGTAAATCTGCTCTGCACTCATGCCGCGGAAGCGTTGGTCGACGAGAATGCCATCGGGAAGACTGAGGCCAGCATCGAGAAGTAGAGGGTTGATGGCGTAATCGCACGCCTCATTCCACCGTTTGGGATCGCGCTTGGATCGCCTCAAGTGATGCTGCAAGGCAGGGTGCATGACCTCGTGGGCAAGCACCCCGGCCAGCGTCGCCGAATTTAGCGTATCAACGAACTCAGGGTTGTAATAGAGCGATACACCGTCAGTCGCCATGGTTGATATGGACCGGTTCTCCCGCCCCTTCAAGCGAAACAGGAGCGAGCCGAAGAACGGGTGGTCCAACAGAAGCGTGGTGCGCGCCTTCTGAATGCGAATAACCGCTGGTGTCTCGTTTCTCATGCCGCAGCGGGCGCCTCCATGTACGCAGACATACGAGCCAGGATGTCATCGACGGTTGGAGCATCGGGAGTTTCCTCCGGTACGACGGCTTCGCGATCACGTAGAACGCTGTCAATCTCGGCGACGATCTCCGCGGCATCGGTTGCCGTGGCCACCCTCAGCAGGTCATGTTTCTTCAGGTCCTGGGCCGTAAAGCCACACAGCCGCTGCCGGATTTGATCTGCGAAACGGTTCAGGTCGGCATCATTATTCACATTCAGGTGAGGCAGCAGTTCCACCAGGTCAAAGACATTCGTAACCATCGTGGCGTGGAAGCGTGACTCCGGCTCATTCAGGCGGTCCACCATGTGCGAGACCACATCCCTGAGCCGCCTCCATAAATCCTCAGTCCCGCGCGTCAAGGATTCGCGAACATTGGAGTCGATCTCACGAGCCACACGCGCCTGCTCCTCGGCCGACATCTGCACACGAAAATCGTTGCCGGTCGGGATCGGTAGTACCTCCAGCTTGACGCCAAACTTCTTGCGTAGCTTTTCGGTCGCCGGGTAATCTTCCTCTCGAAACAGGCCATTCAACTCCGGCCGAACCTGCTCAATGTATTGCGGATAGACCTGAAGAAAGCTCTCCACGCCTTGCTCAAAGCTGGCCTCGAACTCACGCATCCGGGCCGTGAGATCGAAATAGAGATTCGACGGCAGCAGGCGGAATCCCTCATCGGACCACGGCAACGTGATCCTGTAGAAGTACTGCCGCACCTGCCCCGCGAGCGTGCGCAGTTCATCCAGTTTGTCGGCGCCGTGAAGCAACTGCTTGTTGTACCGGCCAGCGCCCTGGTGCGCTCCGTTCTGGTTGGCAACGTCGCGGCTGATTCTGCGATCGTGTTTGACGGCCGTCCAGATGCTGATATGGACGGCTGCGAGCATTGCGCGTTCGGTAATCATTGAATGGCCTCCGAATGTTGCACTCCGAAGCGGACGAACTCCGGTGTGTGGGTGATGGCGGTGTCCCGCGCCGCCGCGTCGCGCATCGCCATGACGCGCATCTCGGTTGGCATACGGTCCAGATACTTGAGTCCCCTGGCCACAGAGTTGTCTGTCATGGCCCTACCCAGCGCCGTGGCAATTGCGATCTGCGCCGAGGTCTCCGTGGGAAGTGGCGCCGTCTCTGGGTTGAGCAGAATCTCGTCAATCGATGGCAACTGGCGGAAGAGCCGCAAGAATGCAATCAACTCCGCCGCCGCCGCAGGCCCAACTGTACCGTCGAGCAGTTGCGCCTCAAACTCGTTTGCGCCGGAAAGGAAGGTGGTCTTTTGCCGGTTTGCAATGCCGCGCAGAACATTGGAGGCCATCTCCCACGAGCGAGGAGTGGGCCAGGCGTTGGCATCCGAGGTGGCATCGGCTGTATGCAGCAGCTCCGGCTTGAAGCGCAGAAACGCGATGATCTCCGGCCGGACGCCGGCGCCCACGGCCCACTTGCACCAGTCATTAAGGTCGGCTTCGAGTTCGAGATGAACAAAGCGATTCCGCAGCGGCCGCGGCATCGAGAAATGGACTCCTCGCTCGGAGGCTGGATTGCCAGCGGCGATGACGACCCAGCCGTCTGGCAACACATACTCTCCAAGTTTGCGATCTAGCACCAGTTGATAGCAGCCTGCCTGCGTCATCTGTGGCGCGGATGTCAGCTCGTCGAGAAACAGAATGCCTTTCCCTATGGTGGGCAGGAACTTGGGTGGCACCCATTCGGTCTGGTCCTCTTTGATGCGCGGCAGTCCTCGAAGATCGACTGGATCGAGTTGCACGGCGCGAACGTCAAGGAAGTCAAAGTCGAGATCGTCCGCGACCTGCGCGACGATCTGCGATTTGCCGACGCCACACGCGCCCCAGATATGCAGAGGCACACGTTCGCCGATCAGCGCATGGAGCGCCTCGTAAAGCTTGGATGGTTTCATTTGGATATACCTCAGGCGGAATACTGGTTCAGGCGTGAAGAATGGCCGGTCGGCCATCCATTCGGGAATGCGTTGGGTTGCGGTGCTGGGCGCTTTGGGGCTGAACAGTGACGACGATATAAACTGATTCCTGAATGAATTCATCAAGAGACCAGCAAATCGAGACGCTTCAGGCCGCGCTCAAGGCGGCCCGTGAGAACGAGAACCGGTGGATGGAACTCTCCGCCGAGTTCTCCACGGATGCTGAACGGATGGAACAGTGGTCCAGCACCGCGAAACTCAGGCGGTTCGAAGTCGAGCGGGTCGAGGCGCTTTTGGCCGGTGCGGCGGAACCTTGTGGCTTGGCGCAACCAGTGTGCAGTGCGACGGTTGATGCAAAAAACAGAATGTGAGAGACGGCATGAACGAAACGGAAATGAAAGCGGAGTTGGATCGTCTGCGGGCAGAAAACGCAAAGCTCAAGAGCAAGGATTCAGCAGGGTTGAGTCTCTAGGTCAGCGAGAAAGGCGCCGTATCCCTCTACGGAATGGGACGTTTTCCCGTCACCATCTACAAGGAACAGTGGCTTCGCAGTCTTGCCAGCGCTCCTGTGATCGAGGCATTCATCCAGGAAAACGACAGCAAACTCAAGACCAAGGAGTAGCGGTGTCCACAACATCCTTCTGAGTAGCTCTCCGAGTGGTAAGGCTATTTGGCAATAGATAATCTCTCCGCGAACGAAAAATCCGCTTGCCTGTGGCACTATCCAACTCCCACTTGAGTCCCAATGCCAATTCAAACGTCACCGATTGCTACACTCCCTTCTGTCAGACTCTCCACTTCTGTGTTTGAAACAGATATAATCCATTCTCGACATGGAACTTAAGATTTATCGACGTGCTGCGGAAGTGAGCCGTTTTTCAAAAGTTGTCCAGGAACAAGGCGACTCAGAACGCGAAGTTCTTGGCTTCTTGCCCCGTTGCGTCTATAGCGAGGCAGCGGCGCAAGGTAAGCTCTTGGTTGCAACGATCCACATGGCTGGACAGGAGAATTACGCGGGCCACCTTCTGTTTGGGGGACGATTCCCGCACTTGAGAGTCTTTCAGCTCTACACTCTGCCTCAGTTCCGTGGCCGGCAAATCGGGCGCAAGTTAATCGATGCCTTAGCTTCAGAAGCTGAATCGCAATACTGCATCTCGATTTCGGCACGGGTTGCCGCTGACCTCCACGCAAATGAGTTCTGGGAACGCATGGGCTTTAGGACGATTCGCACTGAGAGGGGCGGCGTCACGACCGGGCGCCAGATAAACGTGCGAAGACGGGAGCTTGAGAGCCCAACTCTTTTCAGTGTCCCAGAGATAGCGCGGGGAACTGCGCATCAGGCGCACTCAAGAGTCGAGCAGCCAATCTATGCGCTAGATGTCAATGTTTTTCTGGATGTAATCAAAGATCGCCCGCGAGGGGAATATGCTGGACGACTATTAACGGCCTCACTGAGCGGTATGCTGCGTCTTTTCGTCGCGCGCGAATTCATCAATGAACTTACGCGAGCGACAAAGGATGAGAGCGTGGACCCCGTTGTTCAGCTCGCCATGACACTGCCGCAATTCACGCCAGTTCCAGACCTCTTCTTAAGCAATCTACGAGAGGAATTGGGGCGAATCATTTTTCCAACTCGTCTAAACGCAGGACAGTTGCGAGTTCGAGACCACTCTGACCTGATTCACTTAGCTACAATGATTTACCATACTGCGTCTGGATTTGTTACAAGCGACGATTCGATCCTTTCTAAACAAACAGAACTGCGGGCAAAATACGGCATCGAGGTAATAGGACCTGTCGAGCTTGCGGAAATCTATCTGCCACGCCAATGGACGCCGACCCAACTTACCGCACAGTCTACCGATGGGGCCTCCATTGATGTTCGTGACCTCACTGAAGCGCGAAGGGCTGATGTCGAGTCTTTCCTGCTATCCTGCTCAGTGGAAAGGCCGCAAGTTACGCTTGCAACCTCGCCGGGGCAGTCTGCCTGCCCGCGCCACCGTGTCGTTGTTTCCATCAAAGAGGAAATCATCGGATTTGCTGCTTGGGATGCAGCGCGTGGTCCACAATCATCTAGCGAAGCTTGGCTTACTGTCGATCCAATTAGCCCAATGGGGGAACTAGCCTGTGACGTGCTTCTTGACGCTATGTTCCGGGACACGTGCATGTCTCGCCCCGCACGCGTACTCCTCGACGGTCAACACACAAGCCGCGAATCTCTGGAATATGCCAAGGAGCATGGATTCAGAACTCCCCGTAAGTTGAATTCCTCGTCCATCCTCGAGAAGTTCTGCATCGGAAGGATTATCACGCGCCTAAACTGGGAAGAGCTGAGATTGCAAATGGCAAACTCGTTCGGTCTTGCACTTCCAACCGCGCCACCTGTCTACACTGGACCCGACACGATCATCATGATCGACGAGAATAAGGGTACAGAGGAGGCAATTCAATTGCGGGAATTTGAGGCACGTTTCGGGCCGGTCATCATGATGCTTCCAGGGCGGCCCGTAATCGTTGTGCCAATCCAACGAGCGTATGCAGATCTCCTCCTAAGCACCGCCCGTCAACACTCCCTCTTTCCCCCGCCTGAGGCATCTGTTCTTGGCGAGAAGCTATATCTAAGCAGCCCCCGGACCCTGTCGGTGATTGCGGCTGGTGCCGTAATCTTCTTCTATGAGTCAATCGGGACCGACAACGGTCTTGGTGCGATCATCGCAACCGCGCAAGTTACACGCACGGCGGTTAAAGAGACAGCAACACTTGACTCTGGAACGACAAGACGGGGTGTGTTGACCTCAGAAGAGGTCAACAGCGTTAGCGCCAATGACAGGACCGGGCTGACTTTTTTCAACCAGTTGATGCGGCTTGAGAATCCGATCTCCCTGGCTCGGCTACGAGCATTGGGTTGTGCCGATGGAGCTAACTTTGTGACTGCCCGCCAAATTGACGAAATCGCGGCGTTAAGCATCATTGAAGAGGGGAAACCAAGTGTTAGACTGTCGTGACATTCTGATCTCGCTGGCTCCTGCCTACACGAGAGCCATACTTGAAGGGCGAAAGACCGTCGAGCTCCGTCGTAGGCGGATCAACGTAAACAACGGCACACGCATCTGGCTCTATTCGAAGGTCCCAACCGGCAGAGTAGAGGGAACCGCTCGCGTCCAACGAATCCACGAAGCTGATCCGAAGGGGCTTTGGTCCAAATATTCAGATTTGGTTGGCATTTCAAGAGCAGAGTTTGATGAGTATTTTCAGGGTTGTTCCAAGGGATGCGCAATCGTCCTAGATAGGGCAGAAGCAGTTGTCCCATCCCTCGATTTGGAAACCATGAGGAATAAAGTTGCAGGATTCCATCCGCCGCAGTTTTTCAAGCGATTGGATGCAGAAGAGGTCAAGGCACTCCTACAAACATCAAAAGGTAAGCATGTGGGAAGACGCGTCTCACGCCCATATGCGCGAGTAGGTGCGTGTTTGGACGCTAACGGTGGCTGACGTATAACAGCCCATTGTGTGCTTATTATCGGCGCTATCAGCATTCCCCAAACAATCCGGGCGTGCGGCTGGCTATCCGAATCCCTCTTGAAGAGAGGAATGATGGCCGTCAGGCCGCGTCTTCTAGTTCCTCGGACTCTTCCACTGGCTTATCGTCGTCGATTTCCGCAAATCCAGGGTCTTCTTCTGGCTCGGTCGGTGCAGCGGCGGGTGTGGCCGCTGGTGTCGGCATATCGAAGAGGCTTGCGGGGTTTTGCGGTGCCTGCTTCGCTGGCTCGGCAGGCTTGGCGGAGGAGATATTCTGAGTGACTTCTGTCTTCGCCGGTACTGACCTTGTCGCGGTCTTCGACTTCGCGCGCGCCTCGGCCTGAGCAGCCTTGGAAGCCGCATCCATCTCGGCCTTCGCCATCTCCAGATTGTTCTTCATCTGGAGATGGAAACCAACAAAGCTGACGATGGTCGAGGGCAGATCCTCGTCGAGGGCGTCGGCGGTTCCGGTCACGCTAAGTGGGATCGTGAGTGCATCATTGTCGCCGTCTTTGAGCTTCTTCGGCACAATATTCACCCGAATCTGGTCTTCATCGATAAGCGTGACCGTCAGCAATACGGCGCGGTCCCGCAGGACTGGTAAGAGTTCTTTGAACATGGATATGTCTCCTTTTGAAAGGTGATAGTGGAATCACGGTCTCCGAGCGCGCTTTCGCGTCTTCGACCAAAGCTGTGGATCGACTGGAAGCGCGCACATCTGACCACTCTGGGCATTGAAGAACCCACCGTGGTGAGTGAGCTTTCCGTAGCGGAAGAGCCGCGCCAGCATTGCCAGCGCGCTCGACGCCAGAGTCTGATTGATGAAAGGTTCCTGGCGGTCCAACGCCTCGACTGCGGAGCAGCTGGGCAGCGGATCTTCACCGGCCGCGGCGTCGATGATCTCGGGATACAGCTCGCTCACGGTCCGCAGTCGGACGGCTTTCCTCCGGTTGCGCGCGTTCAATGGCTGGCCGAGAACGAACTGGCCGCTGGCGGCGTTGTTGCCGAGGTCAAGCCAGTACGCTGTGCGGTTCCTGGTCTTTGTCAGCGCTCGCGCTATGATGCTTCGTGCCGCGCGCGTGTCTACGCAAGCAATAAGAATGTCAATGGAGGTGTCATTGACCCGGTCCAGCGTCCGTTCATGGAAATTCGCCGGCTCGGCCCGCCACCGCGTTCCCCAGAACAGGTTGATGCGATTGATCAGGACGGTTGCCTTGTTCTGCCCGATGTCGGAGACCGAGAATGGCTGGCGCACACAATTCGTCTCAGAGACGGTATCAGCGTCCATCATAACCACTTCCAGCCCGGATGATCGCCCCCAGACCCGCATCGCCTGGTCAAGATAAGGCAGGCCCATGGCAATGGCGCTGCCAGTTCCGCCCGCACCAACGACCAGGACGCGCACCGGTTTCTGGCCCAGTAGATCGCTTGAAAGCGTGTGCTCGATGCGCATATCAGCTCCTCTCTCCGCGCACAAACTCCGTGAGCGTCTGAGGCAAGACGATGAGTGTTTCGAGTGGAAACCGTCGGCGCTTCCCTGCCAGCCCCGTCCACAATCCCTCGAATCCACCTTCATGGCGCGTTAACCGGCCGACGTTTGCGTGCGTGAAGGCGCTCTCGTAGAAGCCGCACTCCCAGGCCGGAATTGCGGATACTGACGCCGAGTCCGGGCGCCTCATGGTGCCCGTACAGACGCGTCCGTCGTCCGAAAGATTCCAGAAGGGCGCCACGGCAAGTTTTGTTGAACCATCCGGGCGCTTGTTCTCAGCGAGCGCCCGAATGTTGAGTTCGCCATTCAAGACCCGCCAGACCAATGGAGGTTGCGGAAAGATGCGGCCGTTCAGATCTACAGCCTTGCCTTCGGAGTTTTCATAAAACATCTGGCGGCGTTGCATCGGAGTCCACCAGACGATCAGGCGGTCCGCCTTGGCTAGAATGTTCGAAGGCAAGACTTCGGCCTGGACACTGCCGCCGAGGGAACGAACCAGAGACTCAATGAATGCCACCGTGAGCGGTTGCGCCGGACCGAGAATGGGTGGCGCATCCTTGCGGGCGGTCACGTCGTGGCGGGTAATGAAACTGTTCTGCCGGTCGCGGTAGACCAGCAGAGCCTCATGCAGCTCGAAGCGATGGTTCTCCCCGATCGAGAGATGTACCTGCATAGCTTTTCTCCCACCCCTGAACCTCCTCGATCAACTCGAAAAGTTCGCAATTGAGCGCAATAAAGCGATCCACGCTCCGCAGTGTGTGCCGAACTTCATCCGCCCTGCGTGGCGAAAAGACGACGCACAAGGTTGGCTCGGCCGTGCCTTCCATCATGTATTGGCCCTCTTCGTCGAAGCAGGCGGTGATGGCGTCATGCTCTTTGAATGTGACAAGCAGAGACGGCAAGGGAGGGTCGTCGTAACAGCCGTGTTCGAGGTACTCACGCGACTGTTTAAATGGAAGCCGGGAGAGCCGCTGAATGCGCCGCAGCCGCTCAATCCATGAGCCATATTTTACACTGCGGAACTTGCGCAGCAGTTCGCGGTCGCGCCGTCTCCAATCAGGGCATTCGCGCTTTAGGGTCTTCCGGATGCACTCCGGCAATGCCTTTTCGACCTCGGGAAACTCATACTGGCCGCTGTTCTCTTCATCGTCCTGCTCGGCATACTCCCGCATTCGCTCTTCATACATGAGCGCATCGTCGTGGTTGTAGATCCGCATCACGCGATAGAGCGACAGGGTCAGTGCCCAATAAAACGCAGCACCCAGCCCCTCCGCTTCCGCCTCCAGCGCATCGATTGCCGGCCCGATCCTGAAATATCCCGATCCACCGCACTCGATGGTTACAACGAGTTGCCCGCTTTCGAGTTCCGTATCGTTGCCCGCACGGCCGAGTTGATCGCTCACTTCAAGGTGATATTCGACATTGCGTTGAATCAGATCACCCCGCCCGGCCCCAATGCCGCTCATCATGGCGTGCTGAGCGAACGCAAGGGCATTGCCGCCACACTTTTTCCAGATCTCCGCAGTTCCAAGCCCCTCGCCTACCAGGGCGGCGCAGAGTTCATAGACGAGTTCCACATTGACCTCGTGGCTATACTCGGCGCGAACATCGGCGAGCGACGGCAATGCCTGGCCAAAGGCTGGAGCAAGAGTTACTAGCCCAGCGGGGGAAGCAGTTCCGGCGGCGTCGGTAGCTGGTAGCTCCCCGGAGCCACATACTGCCGGATTGCCTCTGCGACGGCGTGCGCGAGATCGCAGGATTCTCTGCATCGGAGATGCCTCGCCAGAATGAGATTGGCTTCCGGAGGCGGTTCCGCGGCCTTCTTGAGAAACAGCACTACCAGTTCTTCTTGCGACAATGCGGTCGTGGGCACGACTCACCCCTTCGATCCGATGGCACGGTTGAAGGTGTAACGCAGCGTGGTCCCGGTGTCTTCCGGGCCTGTGAGGGTTGCTGTTGCAATTTCAGGATAGGTCGGCGTGAGCAGATCTCGAACCTGCTCAACGCTCATGTGCGGCGCTGGATCGGGAATGCGAACACCGTTGTAATTGAACTCACGCAAAAGAACTTCTGCTTTGAGACTGGCCATTGGTCTATTTCTCCTTGTGGATCGTCATGGTTTGATTTCGGGCAAAGAGTGGTCGCCTGCTGCCTTCAGAAGAGGCTGGCTTGCACGGGCAACCAGGTGCTCTCTGCGACCTCTGGAGCAGGAGATGAAGAGGCCGAGCAATCCGGTCCTTCGTCTTGCTGACGGTTGGCGACTGTTCGATACTTCGCTTCAAGCCGCTTAAGCGTCTCCATCTCGCCGGAACGCACAGCCTCTGCAGCGCGCAGTTCATAGCGGGCGAGGTAATTGCGCTTCCGAATCTCTTGCTTGATGGCACGCTCTACATCGCAAAACGTGTACTCTGGGTCGCCCCAGCACGGCCAGGCGAGCGTGTGACGCAAAAATCGCAGCCGGTTGGCATCCGATGTGAACCATGTCCCATAAAAGGTTGCCAGATCACAGTGAGCTATGTTGCCAAAGCACATCGAGAGGCGGTTGTAGAAGCTCTTGGAAAAGGCGGTTCGTGCCCACTCGGATTCGATGAAGTGCAAGAAGGTGTTGCCAAAGTCGGCCTTGTCTTGCGCCGATGAGAACTTTGTTGGCACAAACTCTGTGGGAAGAAACGGCCCTTTCGGCATGGAGTGTCTCCATCAAGGAAAAGGGCCAGCTTGCGCCGGCCCTCTGTGTTGCCTTTGATTGCGCACCGGCTACCGCCGTTATCGCTGGAACGATTCTCCCATCGGCTACGCTACCACCGTTCGCTGCCGTTGGGGGATCTTCTGATCAACAAGAGCAATGCAGTCAACCTCAACCGAAGAGGCTGAGTTGCACGGCAGTCTCTGTGCTCGTTGACCACGGCAAGGACTTCTTCCGCACCTTTGCGCTTACTGGAGGGTCAACGAGGTGAATGCCAGTCCGTTCATCTGATGGACCTATGGGTTCGATGGCGGACAGGTCGAATACTGGATTGTCATCTTCTTCGACATGCACTGCGGGCGGTTGCGGTAACACCCGCTCCCGTTCTCTCTCTAATTCACGCCACATCTGATCGGCACTTGCCCCGACTCCGGCCTTCTCGACCAACTCCCGCGCCATGGCGCTCATCAGGTCTTCGTCGGTGTCGAGCGATTGCAACCCCTCGCCGGAGAACTTGCCCTCCATCATCAGCGCGACGAGCATCTTCTTGCCCATCAGACGGAGGCAGGTCTCCTGCATCGTGCCCGTGTAGGTGACGAACTTCACGCGAACCGCGTGTCGCTGGCCGATTCGCCACGAGCGGCGGCTCGCCTGCCGCAACGTATGCAGCGAGTAGCCTGTCTCGTAGAAATACAGCGTTGGAAAAGCCAACAGGTCGAGTCCTGTCTCCACCAGTTTCGGGTGGCAGATCACGACTTCAACTCCGGCCTTCAGTTGCCGCTCGTACCACTCTTCACGCTTGACAGTAGTAACCGAGGAGCGCAGCACGGCAACCCTGAAGCCAGCCTGCTGCAGGACAGTTTCCAGCCGCAGCGTGACGTCCTTCTTGCCCGTGTAGGTCGCATACACCTGGCAGCGCCGTCCCTGCCTGAGTTCCTCGCGCACGTCGGCAATGAGCGCGTGTTCCTTTGCGTAGAGGCCGTCCTCCTTCAGGTTCTGCGGCGTCGTCACCAGGAATCGCACATACTCTTTCGTCTGTGGGTCAAATGCGCGCGCCCAGATCTCCTCGAAGCCGTAGGGGTGGTCGGGATAGAGAAGAAGCGTGTTGAGTAGAATGCTCATCAAGCTCTTGTTGCCTCTATGCGCCCGCATTGCTGCCCTGATGTCCACTTCCAGTTCTTCGTAGGCCTTGGCGTGTTCCTCGTCCATCTCGACCGAGAGCACGCTCTCATCGTATCGCGGTAGGTTGTCCGCGATGTCTTCGAGCGACAGGAACGCCGTCGTGGTCAACAGGAACTTGCCGAACAGCATCGGCGACGCGCCCGGCTTCTTCAGAACCTGGATTGTCTTCTTCGTTGCCCGTGAGCAGGCATTGTCCGTGTCCCTCATCTTCTCGATGGTTTCAAGTACGCCGTACTGCTGCTGAAAGTCGCGCCGCCCTTGGCCACCGTAAGCAAAGCCCTCGCCGGCCATCGTATGCGGCTCCATGCGGTAGAAGATGTTGAACAGATCGTCCGCATAGCCGCCCATCAAAGTGCCAGTGAGAGCGATCAGCCTCTTTGCCGCGCGTCCCAGCACACCGAGGCCATTGCCTTGGGCTGTGTCGCCAGCCAACTGGTGCAGCTCGTCCGCAATGGCGAAGTCGAACCATCCGCCCATGTATCGGCCAATGTATTCGATCGGCGCCATGCGCTGAATGCGGTTGCGATCCGCCTGCCAAAGTGCGGAATAGCGGGTTGTTCCCTCATGCGGCAGAGTTAGCGATTCCGAGAGTTTGATCTTGTCAACGAAGTCGAGGTGGGTGAGCTTCTGCCGCTCCGAGTCCATGATCGCAGCGCCAGTGTCGGGATTGATGACGCCTCCGAGATTCGGCCCGGATTTCGCCTTGATGTAGACGTGTTCCCAGTAGTAGCCCAGCTTCCCCTTGTCCTTGCCGGTGATGAAGAAGGCAGGGCCGGAGCAACGCTTGCCCCACTCCTTGCGGCCCATCCGCCGCAGGTCGGCAAGAGAAAGGCGCAGACCCTCGTACACGATTCTTCCCTTGCGCAGTTTGACTTCACAGATGCCGTGCGGCTTCTTGGGATCGCCGCCGTTGCGCATGTCCTCGATCAGGAAGGTTCTGGCGCGCGGCACAGTCAGCAGAGCTTCACGCGCCCACTTGTGAGTAATGTGCGAAGGGCACATCACCAGCGTTGTGTTCGGCCTCCCCTCCGCCAACACATGGATTGCGCCCAGTGCCATATAGGTCTTGCCAGCCCCGCACTCGGCCACGATCCGCGCCGCCTTGGCCGTGCGAAGGTACTTGGCCGTGCCTGTAATGGCAAGTGCCTGGGCAGGCAGTGCCTTGCGCAGAAGTGTTGCAATGCGCGGCGCCACCGGGTCTTTCGTGCTCTGAAGCGGAGGATAGGTTTCGAGAATGCGCGAGCCGAGTTCGACCGCGTGAGCACGCAGATAATCGAAGGTAGTTTCCATGGAGATGCCTCAAGGAACCAGAATTGTCGGTCATTTAGTAGGCATTGCAGAGAAAGCAGTGGACGAAAGAGCAAGCTCCGGCAGCGACTAAGTCCATGGTTCGCCCAAACGCCCAGAACCGCGAAGCGAAGACCGATAGATATCTCCCTGAGCGCTATGAGCTGTTACCGTAAAGCCAGAATTCCGCAGAACCTGATCGGCGAAGCGTTGCCGACTTGTCAGTACCAACTGATCAATCAGTCGCCCTCGTGTTCTTGCCATGTAGGATGATGCCCGCCGTCCTGTTAGTCCCCCGTTGGCTTTTGGGGTTGAGTCTTGTATAGGCGTCAGTGTGAAGTCCTTTGCTTCGGCGAGCACCCTTTGTGGGATGATGTAAGAGACCGATTCATCGAACTGCGCGATCTTCTCCAAGAGGGCATGGAATTGTCTACGTCGCCGCTGACAAAACCCGGACAGCTTCGTGAGGGGTTCCAATACCAAGACCTCTACGGAATGAATGTGGCCCTGTCATGGCTCGAACATCCAGCTGACTTCGTTTGGGTTCAATTTGAGGCCGAAGAATACGGATACCTCGACGATGTGGTGATCCACAAGTCAGATCAGACCTTGTCTCTTATTCAGATCAAACACGTCACGGAACGGCCGGATAGACCCGGACTCTCACTCGATGACTTGCTACAGAAGAAGACAGCGCGGAGCCGGTCACTCTTCGAGAAATGGTTTCAGTCCTGGTTGTCCGTTGAGAGTGATCCTCAGTACAAATCGATCGACGCCATCCTTTACACAAACAGGCCGCCAGCGGAGGACTTCGCAGCAGTTCTCAATGCTGAGTTCCCGCAGAAGATCGAAGCCGCAAAGCTCCAAGAGAAAGACTCCACTATCTTCGAATCGTTCCGCAAGCAGACCGGAAAAGCTGTCGAACGCCTTGATGCGTTCTTGGGAACGATCGCATTCCGGTTCAACAGTGCCGACATCGAGCCAACAAAGCAAATTCTGAGATCAAGGGCGAATCAGCTAAACATATCGGCTGAGGGCTTCTCGTCTCTCTTAGATCAAATCTCGATCTGGTCCACGCGCCGAAACACCGACGGAACGACGGTCAAGGTCAACCTCGATGCCATCAAACGGGCCTGCGGTTGGCGTAAGGTAGAGAGGCTCAGCGAGGCCTTCCCAGTCGCTTCAGACTACGTTCCGTTGGGCGGTGATCTTTTAGAGGGATTCGCACAACATCTGCTGTCTCTTGACGGCGGTGACTACATCCTTTCAGACGTTCCAGGCGCCGGTAAAAGCACATTCTTGGCAAAACTGTCTGAATACTTGGAACACAAGAATGTTCCGTGTATTCGCCACCATTACTTCCTCGGCAATGACGACGAGTCAAAGTTCGAGCGTTTGAATTCACGTAGGACGGCGGACGCTCTTATCGCGGAGCTGGAAGCATTTGTCGATGTTTCGGTGAGTCCTTCGCTCGATATGCTCAAGGACATCATTACCGCGGCATCCGCCGAACTTCATCAAAAGGGACGGACGCTTGTCATCCTTCTTGATGGGCTCGACCATGTGCTCCGTACCGAAGATGAAGACGAACTGGCCCTGCTTCTAAAGCAACTCCTGCCGCCACCGCCGCACCTGTCAATCATCTTTGGCACACGGCACATCCCATCAACCAGAGTTCGGTCACTCTTCCAGCAGGTTCCCTCGGACCGTCGATATAACGTGCCCCGACTGAGCGCAGACGACTGTAAGGCAATGTTAAGAGTGCATTCCACGATTGACATACCGGAAAATGCAGTGGAGGCTGTTGCCACGCGCTTGGCAGAGATCACCGAGGGTCTGCCTTTGCACGCCCACTATTGCCTTGTCCAATTGGAAGCCCTCAGTCAGCAGGGCATCGTTCTAGAGCACACCCTCGATCAACTCGTACCCTACGGCGGTGATCTCGGAAAGTACTACGAGACGATCTGGGAGACTTTGAGCCCGGAAACAAAGGTTCTCGCCATCGTCCTGGCGATAGCAGAATTTGCAGTACCTCGCGAGGCGATGCCGGTTCTGTTTAGTGGTACAGCTCCAGATTTGCAACGAGCACTTGAAAGTCTACGACCTTTCGTCAATGAAACCTTCGATGGCCTTACTCTCTTTCACACCAGTTTTCAGGAGTTCGTCTCCAACCATACAGACACCGAAACATACATGGCAGCCAGCCTGGAGCGACTGATTCAATGGCTAAGAGTACACGCAACGGCGTCTCTACGTTGGCGTTGGCTTCACGCCAAAGAGTTTCAGGCGGGCAATCCCCGGCCTCTAATCGACTCTACGAATCGTGCCTGGATCATCAACTCCATCAAAGATGGACGCCCGCTTCATGCTATCGAGGAGCTGCTGCGTTTGGCATGTCACGCTGCGATGATGCAGTCGGACTATTGCACCGCACTCTTTCGCGGCATGTCAGCAGACCAAATTGAGTACAACCCCGACGCTAACGACACCATCTGGAGTGACGCTCTTTCGATGGTTGGGTTTCAGCGATTGGATCGGGCTTCAGGGACGTTGCACTTCACTGATTTCAAACACGACAATAGCGATGTCCTTCTGGAGATGACGAATCGCGCACCCAGCGGAGAATTGCCGGCCATCATTGACGAACTCTTCGAACGCTTTGAAGCCATCGCCTATGCGAAGGGGGTCATGAACCATGAGTCTGCACTAGAGGGAGCTGCCAAGTACTACGTCAGTGCGCTGGCCGTCGCACGATCGTCTCTGCAAGACGTCGTCGCGTTTATCCGGCGCTTCAATTTCGAACCTGCTCGCCTTGCCGTTTCTCAGGACTACATTTCGGCACTTCTATCCTCTCAACAGTTCACCAACGCGTTGGCTGCAGTTGAGTTGGTGCCCGTAACTGAAGATCAGAGAGCCCTTCTCCGAGAGAAGATCACGTTTACCAGCTTTTCGCAGCCCGGCACCTACGCATCCCAAGCTGCTGGCGAAGGTTTATGGGCTCAACTGGGTGATAAGGTGATCTTGAACCATACAGCGCCCGCACGATATGTCTGGCCACAAAGCTCGGAACTGCCTTTATCTATCGAGAGATTTAAAGATGAAGAACGCGCAGCCTTGAGCCGTGCATTTTATTCCGCCTGGCTCAACGGGCTCGTTGCCGGGACGACTAACGACCGCGCATCTCTTGATTCCTGGATCAAAGATGTCCGGACACAAGGCTGGTCCGGCGAGACAGGCTCCCACCTTGCATCGATGGGCTTCGCAATGGGAGAGATCCTTGTTGGCCTTAATCTGGATCTATGTTCTCCCCTTTCGAAACTCAACGAAGTTGATGTCATCACTCCCGGCGACCCTAGCTGGGAGGATTATGAGCTTTGGATCAGCTATAAGCTGGCTCTACAGAACATTCTTCGTGACAGTCTCGCACTTCGTTTCGCGTTCCAGCAGAAGGCAGTTGACCCAAGCACGCTGAACCGGATCACTTCGATTCCCGGTTTTGAAGAATACGATCAGTACAAGCTTCTCCTGAACTGTGAGGCAGGACTACTCCCTCAGGACATAGTTGTGTCGTTCGTTGAAGCCCGTCTACAAGCTCTCCGAACGCGCCTCCAAGAGTTCCCCGAGCGCGCAGAAGCTTACCTGGAGATAGCGACGCTAGCTCGAAGGACCGGCGCTTCGTCGCTGAGTGAACGCTGTTTGCGCGACGCCATCGATAATCTCCTCGGTTACGGAAATCACAAGGACATATTCTTCTACGAACTGCTTGAATCCCTTGAAGTCGCTGTTCAAAATAGTGTTACCGATGTACCAGCTCTGTTGGATCGTGTTGCCCCTGCTGTGAACGTGATTCGACACGTAACTGATGGAGATGAAACCGGCCACCTTGTCGAAGAATTCGCAGGCATCAGCTTGCAACTAGGTTCTTCGGCGATAGCGGCAGCAGTCTATCGACAAATGATGGACGACGAACGCTTTTACCAAGCAGAAAGTGTATTCGAGAAAATCGCTGAATTCGGCCAGCTATCCAATGTATGGGTGCGCTCACTACTACTTACATCTGTCGATTCAGCTACTCGCCGTCGGATTGCCCAGCGCGCAGAAAATGACAAAGATGCCGCAGCATTGGCCGCCGAACTTCACGCAGTCGATCATGATCCAATCCTTCTGGTGTCTACGCCTATAAGCTCGACGGCGGGTCGCACAAGACGGGAAGAGAGATTGAACCTGATTGAATCAACGGTCAGAGCTACGCGGCCTGAGGATATTTCGCCACAGCAGTTTATCGAGTTCTGCATCCAACATCACAACGACCACTACCTAAAAGACTTCAGTGAACAGTGGTTGGACTCCTGGGTCCCCAAGGACCGCAAAGCAGCCTACGAGTGCATGACGAACGCCATGAACCAACGCTTAGTCCATTCTTGGTCTGGAGACTTGGAGCTCAAGCTCCTGCCATTAGTGCTCGAATTTGAAGGTCCGGCGAAGGCCTTTGAGGCATTGATCGCCGCCGCACTTGCAGTCCACGTTTGGAATAGCTTTTACACGCAAGCGGAGAAGACAGAGACCGTGTTCAATTTCCTGAAGAAGCACTTTCCCAAGCATATCGATACTTTTATTCGCAGAACGGTCGAATCTGCCGGTTATCGCAAGCGCTTGGGAGCACTGCCGGTACGGCGCGGTGCACAATTCTTCTTTTTTGCTGGCCGCCCAAAGGAGGCTGTCGAGCTGATCACCGCAGGAGTAGAACGGCTCATCGAGCTAATGGCAAATCTCGAACTGCCTCCAATTCTCTGGACACGCGAAGAGAGCAACGTTCTCTCCTCGTTGTTCACGAGACTCTTCCATGTTCACCCTGAAGTCCGCTCCCGTGCCGCTCAATCGCTAGGAGAACTGCTGCTCAATCATGAAACAAGTGAACCGACTCGGAGGGAGCTGGAGAGTCGTTTATCCGCTTGCCGCCTTGAATCACAGCTCATCACCCTCTTGTATCCGATCGCGTATGCCCGTCGTCAAGGTTATGCTTGGCCTGACTCGGAACTTGTACCACACCTCAAAGAGCGCTGTTCCGCCTTGGACTTGGTTTTAGGGAGCATGAAGCCATGACTGACGAATCTAAAGATGATCTCTCCGGCCATACCCTCGAAGTGTTCGCGTGTCCGCCCGATTATTCCCCAAGCAGATTCTTCACGAAGTACAACAAGGCTTATGTCCCTCCCATCTACCATAGCAATCTGACCGACGTTGCTCGTTCCACCAGTACTGATGTCCTGCGACTCTGGGGTTGGACTTTTGATCGACTGAGCGAGCAAACCGGCAATCGAAAAGATGCACAGGAGTTTGGCAGATACGTATCCGATCATCGTGACGGGATAATCCCCTGCGGGTCTTCGTTGACGACTGAAGTCTTTAAGTCGGCATACCTCAGAGTTCTCGAAGCTCTGGCGTCAACAAAGTTAATTGATGAATCATCACACTTGGAACTTTCCGCCATCGTGTGCCCGCTTGATCTCAGTCTATGGCAAATAGGTTCAAATGAACGACCGCAATGGTGGCCTAAAGCGTCTCAAACTACGGGCATCCTTCAATCCTCAGAAGACTGGGAGAAGACCAGCGAAATCGCCTTAGCGAGTGCGAGCGGTGGAAGCCTTGTCTTCGCAGAAGGACCACTCGGCTCCAACGAGGACGTATTGCAGTCTTCCTATTTCACCCTGATCCCGTTCGGCTATCGGGTTACAGGAAAACAACTTCCGTCACCCGAGCAGATCTTCAGGTTATTACAAAGGCCAACCTGGTCGCTCGATAGCCTTCACCCTAAAATGCTCTCGATCTTCGATGTCCCTTTGCCGGAGTGGATTCCTGACAATCACGAGGGCATAGAGATAGGAGATCTTCTACTTCTTCCTTTACTCGCGCGTATTCACTCCATAAATATCAACTGCTGGCAGTACTGGCGAGGAATCAACCCTCTCGTCTTCCCGTCTGTACCACTAGCAAGAGCTGGAAGAGCGGCTATGCACACTCGCAGCTGGAGCCTGGAAGACGGGGGGCGCAGCGTCTTTTCAGGATTCAGCTGGATAAACGGCCCGATGCGGCGGCTAAAGTTTCGATACGGCGAGTATGGTCAATTTGGGACCGTCGATCGCAAGTGGTTGGAATCGATACTTGATGAATTTGATTTGAGATTGGGTTTCGTTCTCAGGCACGATTACAGAATTCGTAAGAGCGAGCACAGCGAACACGAAACTTCGTCCTTCGCGAAACTATTAAGGATGGACGGAATCATTGTTCCTGACATTGCACTGTGAGGATCGGCGTCAGTGCTCCGACTAGTACCGATAAACGCAGTAGGACCCCGGAGCATCTCTGGAATGATGATAAATCGCCTTCCCACTCAGGGAGCAGCCAAGGAGGTTGTCGTGGATGAAACCCCAGTTTTTCGAGTTGCGGTCAGGTGATGGGCCATTTAGAGGTGACATGAACCCAAGACTCCGATGCAAGGAGCACTGGAAATGGGTTCAATGAAGCCGTCAGGGAGCATCGAGGCCAGTGAATTGGGCCATTTGTCTGCGGGAAGCACAGCGCCTGGGACTTCAAGCCTTCGCCGACCCAATCGAGCACTTCCTCGGTTGTCGCCGAGATCAGCACTGGCTGGCATCCAATGCCGTCGAGCGGCTTGATGCGCTCTTCCGTTTCGACGACGCCGAGAACGTGCTCGGCCCATGATGTTTCGGCAGGCAGCCCAAGAAAGCTAACCAGCGTTGCCCAGGCCTGATCCCGCTGGTATCCCAGCAGAATCGTCCGTCCCACGCCTCCGTTGGTATACAGTTGTTCCGAAACAGCCACCAGGTGCCGAACGGGATGCTTCCGGTCCGGCAAGCTTACGGCTCCCTTGTAACAGGATGCGTGCTCGCCGAGAAAGACCTCCTTTACTTCGCCGTCGGGGAATGTCAGCGTGAACGTGGCTTTCTCGTGCACAGCCGCCGTGATCGCGCCAACGTCGGAGTCGTTGCCGAAGACGCTGATGAGGTGCGCCTGTTCGTCTTCGCCCACATAGCGGTCCACCCGCAGCCGAATCCGCGTCGAGGTTTTCTCCGTCATGCGGTGATACTCAAGCAACCCGAGCCTCAGGTGCGCATTCTGCATCGTCCTCTCCTTCCGGCTTTACCGGGGTCTCGGTCAGCTTCAGGGTTCTTCCGTCGGCATAGACCAATCGCAGTTCGTTGGCCCATCGTTCCCGATGATGGATGATCTGCTCATCGCCATCCTCTTCGACGAATGTGGTCACATGCTTGACCGATCTCCATCGCGCAATATGCCGGTCATCGCCCTGGCCGAAGACGCCGTTCAGCAGGCCGGCCGTGCAGAGCAGCCCGACGTGGCCGCCATGCAGCGGCGTGATCGGACGCCCTGTGGCTACGTCTTCGCGTGGCATCAGAAACGGCAATGTCTGTTTCCATGCACCCGACAGCGGCAGCAAGTCTTCCAGCAGGTCATACGGCAACCCGCGATAACTCAGAGCTGCCTCTCCGGTTGGAGGCACGAAATATGGTTCGCACGCCCCCGGCGCCAGCTCCGGCAAAGCCTGAAAGCTGCCATACGGGCTGATACGTTGAAGTTGCCGTCGCGCCTCCTCGACGGCCACGCCGCGCACATTGCGGCGAACTCCCAGAACAGCAATCTGTCGGAAGCGAACCGATTCTTCGTCAGTCATGCGAAAGATATTCAGCCGGGCGAAGTGTGAACTGAGCACCCCGGCGCACTCGTGCAGGCGCTCGAAGGGAATGACCAACACCAGCACACCCTCCATTACCAGCCAGCGGAAGGTGTGTTCGAGAAACAGACGCTCCATGCGGCTGTTGCCAACCGAGCCGATTTCGGAGTCGTAGGGCGGATTCAGGTACAACAGCGAGAAGGACTCAGGCTTGGCAACGGCGTCGAAGGTATTGCCCTGGATAGTCGCGATGCCCCTTGCACTTGCAGCCAATGCTCGCTCGGCATCGAGTTCTACACCGTAACGCCGTACATCGGTGCCTTGGGTAATCAAGTTGAGAGCCACGCCTTGACCCACGCATGGATCGACCACCGATGCCGGTCCAGTGAAGCTGAGAAGCTGACGAAGATTACCGCCTTCGCTCGGTGGGAGTGGGTAAAACCCCATCTTCAAACGCGCAACATTACGCGCCATGGTTCCTCCTTTGGCGATGAACTCTGGGTTGTGAGTCAGGTCGTCTATTCTTCGGGCGGAGGTGCTTTGCGCACCATGATGAAGAAGGTTCCTTCCGAGATAGATACTGAGATTGCCCGTCTCAAACAAGCCGGGGCACTGCTGAAAGCATCAGGCGTGGTTGTCGCCAAGTGCAAGCCTGGCCGTCCGGCCAAGGCGGCTTCCTTTGCGGCCCCTCAAGTTCAAAAGGCCAGAAAGCGCGGCAAACTCAGCGCCGAGGCACGCGAACGCATCCGGCAGGCACAAATCAAGCGGGGGGCTGCGGTGAAAGGTGCTTCCAAGACGAATATGAACGCCCCCGTTGCGTCGCTGCCCAAGGCAAAGAAGAAGGCTGCAAAGGCTGCTTGATTGGAGTGAAGGGCTTCCGTTAGTTCAGGCCAAGCGAATACCGTGGATGCGCAGAGCTTCCAGGAAGTCCGGATCGTTTTCGGAAAGATTCTCGGACTGAGGATTCTCCAGCGGGAACGGCTCGAAGATCGCCCAGTTTTCGAGCGAGTGGCCGTAGCGCGATCGATAGAAGACACCCGCAAAGTTCGTGCGATAGGCTTGCCGCGATGCAAGCTGAGTAAGACGCCGTGGTTCAGCCGTCTCCAGCGCACTCAGGTCGATGTCTCGTATACCAAGCCGCAATGCTTCCGAAGCCAAAGTTCTACGCAGATGACTAACCCACGCCGCCGCATAGATGTCGGCAAAGATGCCATTGAGCGTGGCCTTGCCCATCATCCGGCCGACGAGCCATTCGCGCGGCAGCGTTCCCGTCGGAAGAAAATCGTTGTCGCCTTCGATCTCATCCAGTTCAGCGAGCAAGGACAGGTCAGGACGGAAGCGGGCCAGCGTCTCGATAAAGCAGGCCAAACGCTGCGACGAGGCGTAGAGAACCCGATAGTATCCGTCCGGGTCGTCGAAGCGGTTGCCGAAGGTGCCATCACTCTGCGCCAGAAACCAATCAGGCGGTTGCCAGGCATCGGGACGGCGGCCAAGACGAAAGACAGGCCCCTCGGGCCGACTGGTTTCAAGTTCCACAGGCCTATCCTCCGGCAAGAAACGCGCGGGCGGCGCTGAGAACTGCGGGCGCCACTGCATCAATATCATTCTCGCGCATCAGGCGTAGCGGCACTCTGTCTCCCAGTTCCGGGTTCACGCCCGTCAG
>Ga0224553_1000051_pt1 | contig 55244 bp, 47 predicted proteins | sample 714S21014metaG_FD_179897 | JGI IMG/M metagenome (GOLD analysis project Ga0224553, IMG submission 179897) | Peat soil microbial communities from Stordalen Mire, Sweden - 717 S2 10-14 | ecosystem: Environmental > Terrestrial > Soil > Wetlands > Peat | place: Sweden: Norrbotten County, Stordalen... | reverse complement strand
GCTTTGTCAGCGGTGCCGGGCAGCAACGCGAGATTTGGGCGACGAGCTCTCTCTGACCTGCAACGAAGGCGACAGCGTCACCATCCTGGCGGCGCCTTTGTAGCCTTCCAGTCGGCTCAAGAGCAGCCGGGCAGTCTCCACACCCAGGTCGTAGGCCGGCTGGGCAACAGCCGTCAGCGGTGGTTGCAATAGTGAGGACCAGGGCATGTCGTCAAAGCTGACGACGGCGATGTCGGCGGGAATGGTCAGCTTCGCCTCGGCGATGGCCTGGAGGACGCCGATAGTCATGAGGTGGTTGGTCACGAACACCGCCTCGGGACGTTCGACCTGGTCCAACAGCTCCTGCATGGCTAGCTGACCCCCAAGCTCGCGGAAGTCGGCCACACGCACCAACGAGTCGTCCAGAGGAATGCCGGCCTCCTTGAGAGCCTTGCAATACCCGACATGTCGTTGGTAGCCAGTCGTGGTCGTGAGCGGGCCGGTGATGCACGCGACGTGCTTATAGCCTCCCACCAACAAGTGGGTCACCGCCTCGTAAGCACCCAAGACGTTGTCGACGACGACGCTGTCGGCCTGCTGGGCCGGAAGCGTCCGGTCGGCGAGCACCACGGGGATACCAAAGTTCACCAAGGGTGACAGATCGGTGCGCGGGCCCGATGGTGTGAGGATCACGCCTGCGACGTTCTCCGCGACCGCGAGCTCTATGTAAGAGGCCTCTTTGGCGAGGTCTTCGTCGGTGTTGCAAAGGAAAAGTGAGTAACCGGCCTCGTAGGCGACGTCCTCGACTCCGCGCACGACCGATCCGAAGAAGTACCCCGTGCGTATGTCCGAGATGATCAGGGCCCAGACCCGATTGCGGCGGGTGCGGAGGCTGCGCGCGACACGGCTCGGCCGATAACCCAGGTCCTTGACCGCCTGCAACACGACCGCGGCCAGACGGGGGTCAACCTGCGGATGGTTGTTGAGCACCCTGGAAACCGTCGCGGTGGAGACCCCGGCGGTGCGGGCCACGTCGACGATGGTGGTCATGGTTGAGCGATGTTACTCACGGCGCGTCGGTGCCCCTCCTTGAGGGCCAGACTTGGGACTGCCATCATGGTGCACGATTACTGTGAGGTCTGCAACAACACGCACCAACGCCGATCCCCGGTGGCGAGCATCGACCGAACGGCCCTAGCTGTTAGAGCCTTTAGTCCCTAGACCGGGCGTTCTAATCTCTTGGAATGTTACTGAAGAGTAGGTAAATCGTTTTCTAAGACCTTGTGTCGCGACCGCTTGACGACGGGATCTGAGACAGGCGGAAGCGCCGTGCAGCACTGTGATGAGCATCAGAACCGGTCGCGAGCGGGAGTTGAACCACCAGATGGAAATGCGAGTGCTCAAGGTCGTAACTGTCGGTGAGATCCTGGTCGAGATCATGGCGGACGAGCGCGGTCACGGGTTTCTCGAGCCCCTGAGACTAGTCGGGCCCTTTCCGAGCGGTGCTCCGGCGATCTTCATCGACCAAGTCGCAAAACTCGGTCAAGCCTGCGGGATCGTCGGCTGCGTCGGAGATGACGACTTTGGCAGGGTGAACCTGGAACGACTCAGCCGTGACGGCGTCGACGTCAAAGCAGTCGAGGTCCACCCCGAGTATGTGACTGGCAGCGCGTTCGTCCGTTACCGCGACGACGGTGACCGCGACTTCGTGTTCAACATAAAAAACAGCGCTTGTGGTCAGTTGCGGTTGACACAAGCTGCATTGGAGCTCTTGGGAGAGTGCGACCACCTGCATGTCTCCGGCGCCTCACTGTCTTCTGCCCCCATGATCGAGATGATGGCGAAGGCGATCGAGCTGGTGAAGAGCAAGGGCGCCTCAGTTTCCTTCGACCCGAACATCCGCAAAGAAGTGGTCCGCGACCCGCAAGTGCGCGCGGCTCTCAAGACCACCTTGGCCCACTGCGACACGTTCTTGCCGAGCGGCGAGGAGTTGACGCTCCTGACCGAAGCAACGACATCGCAAGCGGCGATCTCGGAGATTTTGAGCTTGGGCGTCACGGCCATCGTGGTGAAGAACGGAGCCCAGGGAGCGACCTACCACGACGTCAATGGCAGCGTCAGTGCGCCGGGCTATCCAGTGGACGAGCTGGACCCCACCGGCGCCGGTGACTGTTTTGGCGCCACGTTTGTCACGTGCCGGCTACAGGGCCGCAGCGTCGAAGAGAGCCTGCGTTACGCCAACGCGAGTGGTGCGCGGGCGGTGACCGTCAGAGGTCCGATGGAAGGTACCTCGACGTTCGCTCAGCTCGACACTTTGAGGTCAGGCGCTCAAGCTGGCCGCGCGACACGGCTGAGTGCCTTCGTGTCGTCACATGGCACCGGTGCCGGCCTCAGGCCAGCCGGCATCACCTCGGTGTGCTCGGCACATCCGATGGTGGTCGAAGCCGCCATGCGTCAGGCCGCCGCCGACGGGACGACGGTGCTCATCGAGGCGACCTGCAACCAGGTCAACCACGAAGGTGGCTACACCGGTCTGACCCCGGTCGCCTTCCGCGATCGGGTGTACCGCATTGCTGATGAGGTCGAGTTCCCCCGAGAGCAGATAATTCTCGGTGGCGATCACCTCGGGCCCAATCCGTGGCGGCACCTGCCCGCCGAGGTTGCCCTGGCTCAAGCCGAGGCGATGGTGGCTGCCTACGTCTCGGCAGGGTACGAGAAGATCCACATCGACACCAGCATGGGTTGCCAAGGTGAGCCGGACCACCTGCCAGACTCGGTAACTGCCGAGCGCGCTGCTCGCCTTGCGGTGATAGCGGCAGCGACGGCGACTGAGGCCGCTACGAATCCTCGTTACGTCATAGGTACCGAGGTGCCCGTCCCCGGTGGCGCGCTCGAAGCGATCGAGCATCTCGAAGTGACTAGACCGGAGGCCGTAGCCGCCACCCTTGAAGCTCATCGGCGGGCCTTTGCCGCCGTGGGGGCCGATGCCGCCTTCGAGGCGGTGATCGCCCTTGTGGCACAGCCCGGAGTCGAATTCGACGACAGGAACGTCGTCGTCTACCAGCCAAAGCGTGCTCGTGAGCTGAGTGCGGCGCTGGGTGAGATGCCTGGGCTCGTGTTCGAAGCCCATTCCACGGACTATCAGCCCCAAGAGGCCCTCACCGGGCTCGTCAGCGATGGCTTTGCCATCCTTAAGGTCGGACCGGGCCTCACTTTCGCCCTGCGCGAAGCCCTCTATGGACTCGACGAGATAGCGGCAGCAATCGACCCCGGCTGGCGCGACCACTCGTTGATGGCAGCGATGGAAAGGGAGATGCTCGCCAACCCCGGGTATTGGCAGTCGCACTATCGGGGTGATCCACAGGACCTGCGTGTCCTCCGCCATTTCAGTTACAGCGACCGTATCCGGTACTACTGGGCGGCTCCGGCGTCACAAGAAGCGGTCGGAAGGCTCTTGGACCACACGACTGGGATCAGTGTCCCGGAGCCCCTGATCAGTCAATTCCTCCCGACGCTCTATTCACGCGTTGCCAGCGGATCATTCGATCCGACTCCCAGGAACCTGGTGATCGAATCCGTCCGCGATGTGCTTCGTGTCTACGCGGTGGCCTGCGGCGCAACGACGTCCATGGGGACGTTCTCCGGTTCCGGAGACAGTCCGCGATGAGAAGGCCCAGCGGCGGGCCAGCAACACCTGCAATCCATCAAACAAGAACCACTCAACAGCCACAGGAGATGCCATGACCGAAGAACTGACTCGGAGACGCGTCATTGTCACTAGCCCCGACATTGTCGAAGTGATCACCGAGGCCGTACCGCCACTCAAGGCAGGCGAAGCGCTGGTCGAGATGTCGGTGTCGGGGATGTGCGGTTCGGACAAGGCCGGCGTCCACGGCGAGCACGCGTTCATGAAGCCCCCCTACTACCCCGGACATGAAGTTGTCGGGGTAGTCGTCGCCATCGCGGACGGCGTGGACGCAGTCGAGGTTGGGGACCGGGTCACGATCGAGCCGACTCTTGTGTGCGGGCATTGCAAGCCATGTTTGAACCAAAAGGAGAACCTATGTGAGAACCTGGAGTTCTTCGGCTGCGGGTATCGCGAAGGTGGGATGGCCGACGTCTTCTCTGCGCCCGCTGCGCGGCTGCACAAGATCCCAAAGTCGTTCAGCGACCACCAGGCGGCGCTCATAGAGCCCCTAGCCACGCCGGTGCACGCCGTACGGCTGGTCGGAGACCTGACGGGCAAGGCGGTGGCGATTCTCGGCGCGGGCACGATTGGGCTGCTGACCCTGATCGCCGTCCGCCGCGCCGGGGCAGCCAAAGTTGTGAGCACCGACATGTTGCAGTCCAAGCGCGACCTGGCTCTCGCGCTAGGAGCCGACGCCGTGGTCGACGCGGGGGTCGAAGATCTGGCCGGGGTGGTCAGAGCCGAACTCGGGGAAAGCGCGGACGTGGTCTTCGATTGCGTGTCATACGAGGCCACCCTGCGAGAGGCGATCAAGATCGCCATCAAAGGGGGCACCGTCGTCGTACTGGGAGGACCGCGCAGGTCCGCGACCGTCGACCTGCCCGTTGTCCAGGAGTACCAGATACGCGTCCAAGGAGCAGCCACTTATCGCTGGGAAGACTTTGACGACGCCATCGAGATCATCGGCGGCGATGACTTCGACGCCGAACGTTTCATCACCGCCACCTTCCCGCTCCCCAGAGCGGCGGAGGCTTTCGCCGCCATCGCCGCCGGTGGCGAAGTCAAGATCCTCGTCGTAGCCGACCGAAACGAAGGCTGACACCGCCGAGTGCTGGTCACCTTACGCCGCCCCTCATCGGGGCGGGATGAACGTCCTTGTCGCGTGAGTAGGTGGGTCTTGTGTCGGTCCGGCTACCCCTCGCCCTAGGAGTTCCCCGGTCACAGGCCAGCGCCACTTGAGAGGAATTCCTTCGATGGCACAGCCCACGTCAGTTGATGGAGCACAAGCCGCAGCACGCCGCGGGACAGCACGCGTCGTAGCCGTGGACCTCGGCGCCTCGAATGGACGAGTATTCGTCGCCGAGTTCGGTGAGGAGTACTTCGAGTTCGCTCAGGTCCACCGGTTCTGGAACGGAGCGATTTCGGTCGGCGGTCATATCCGTTGGGACGTGTTGCGTCTCTACCGGGGAATCCTTGACGGTATTCGTGCCGCAGGTCGCTTGGGACATCTCGATTCGATTGGCATCGACTCTTGGGGAGTCGATTATGGATTGCTGGATGCCGATGGATCGCTGCTCGGCAATCCCTTCCACTACCGTGACGATCGGACCCAGCCTGTCGTCGACCGGGTAGTCCAGAGCGTTGGGCCCCTCGATCTCTATCGCCGGTCGGGCATCGCCGTAGTGCCCTTCAACACGATCTTCCAGCTTGTTGCTGGTCGCGAGGACGCCCAATTCGCTGTCGCGCGAACTCTGCTCCTGACGCCGGATCTGCTCGGATACTGGCTCACCGGATCTCTCGGAGCCGAGGAGACCATCGCCTCCACGACCCAGTTGCTCAGAGTCGACGGATCCGGATGGGACAGCGAGCTTCTCTCAAAGTTCGGTATCCCACTAGGTCTCTTCCCGCCGATCCGCCGGCCGGGAGAACGGCTTGGCCCGCTGTGTGACGAGGTGCTCGCCGAAACCGGCCTGGACTACGCGATCCCCTTCACCGCAGTCGGCTCACACGACACCGCTTCGGCCGTGATGGCCGTTCCGGCCCTTGACTCCAATTTCGCATTCATCTCCTCCGGCACGTGGTCCCTCGTCGGCGTTGAGTTGGACCGGCCGGTCCTGAATGAGGAGAGCCGCGCCGCGCAATTCACCAACGAGCGGGGTGTCGACGGTTCGTTCCTCTACCACCGCAACGTAATGGGGCTCTGGCTGCTCCAGGAGTCGATGCGAACCTGGGAACGTCTCGGCGAGAAGCTCTCGCTCGAGGAAGTTGTCTCCCTAGCCGCCGCGGAATCACCTCTCAGGACGGTCTTCGATCCCGATGATCCGGTGTTCTTCTCGCCCGGAGACATCCCTGCCCGGATCACGCAGGTGTGCCACAACATGGGCGAGCCGACTGCCGAGACACCGGCACAGGTGACGAGGGCCATCCTCGACAGTCTTGCCCTCGCATATCGCCGAACGCTGCGGTTGGCAGCGGAGCTGTCAGGAAAGCGCGTCGATGTGATCCATGTCGTCGGCGGCGGGGTTTACAACGCTCTGCTCTGCCAGCTCACCTCCGATGCATGCGGGCTGCCCGTCGTCGCCGGCCCGGTCGAGGCCGCAGCTATAGGAAACGCGTTGGTGCAGGCCCAGGCCTACGGGGCCGTGGGAGCTGGTCGGTGGGCCGCTCGCGTGATCGTTGCCGAGCGAACTGAACTTCGCGTCTACCACCCATCACAAGGAGAGGCTGAACGGTGGCAAGCCGCCGAGGCACGCGTCGCGGGAAGTTGAGGCGGTGCGTGCGGCCCGCGTGATCCACAGGCCCACTATCGTGCCAGCCCGCCACCGCAGCGACCTCAGAAAACCCACACCTCTTCGCCGATCGGCGCGATGTTGTTCGCCCATATCCAGTTGATCGCCTCGTTGCTCACGCGAACACAACCGTGTGAGACAGGAATTGGCGGCACGTAAGTGTCGCCGTGGATCGCGATCCCGCCCTCGGTGAAGAACCTTGGTCGCCACAACGTGCCAAGCGAGTCGACATCGAGACCGTTGATCACACCGAAGATATGGAACACACCCTTCGGGGTGATCGCCACCGACGTCCCGGTCTTGTCGGTGTAGGTGTAACCACCGCCCGTCGAGGTGTTGAGCGTGTAAGCCAGCTTGCCTCCCTGGAGCACCATGACGAGGTCGTCCTCCAGATCCACCTCGATAAGGTTGCCCGCCGCGGGGCGTGGCTTGGGGACTACGCCACTTGCAAGCGCGAAAACGGTCCTCGTGCCGACGACGCCGTCACGGCTGAGGCCAGCTGCCTTCTGGAGTGCCCACACTGCCTGCTGGGTGGAGTCACCGAAGACACCATTCGGTGGTCCAAGCCAGTAGCCGAGCTCGCTAAGTCGCTCCTGGAGTCTGCGGACCGAGATACCGGAGTCGCCGAGCTGCAATCCCGGCTGTACAGCGGTGTTGGTCGTCCAGATCTGCGCGCGCGCCGGTGAGTAGATGATGGCGTCACCATCGTTTTGCACAGTGAGGTAGTAGTCGTTGCTGCGGACACCCCCGCCGCTTCCCGAGCTCCAGAGCACCTGAAGACCCTGATACATGACGAGGTTGCCGTCGGTCTGCATTACGAGGTGGTCCGGGGCGTCGTTCCGTGTGCCGGAGTTCCAAAGGGGGTGGCCCTCCCAGTAGAGCACGAGGTTGCCGTCGGACTGCAAGACAAGCCGGTACTTTCCGCTGGCGGAGACGAGCGCGGAGCCGTCCAAGAGTATTCCCCCCGCCTGCAGGCGGGACTGGTCGGTGGCCTGGGTCGTGTGAGCGCGCAAGGCGCCGTGGAACGTCGTCGCACCACTGGCAGCGGGCAGGGCGAGCACGGTCAGGGCGAGCCCGCTCAGGGTCAGGACTCGAAACAATGTCCGCCGCCTCGGCATACCTCTCTGTCCCGGTCGCTTCTTGATCATGGAACAAACGCGCACAAAACCCTCCGGACGCTCGACATCCCTCACCGACGCGCACGCCAGTCCGCGCGCGTTCATCAGATCGTAAACGGTTCGGAGCCCGTCCGTGTCGTCGGGCGACCGTGAAGCGAGCTGGGTCGCCGTGCTCGGACCAGCGGAGCGGCGTCTTCGCAATAGGCGGCCAGTTCAGATCTGCACATCGCGTACAGGGGACACGATGAGCTCGAGCTCCAGTTCGTCGTGAAGCGCGACGCCGTTGTCGGCGACGAGCGGGATCGATGGCTTGAGCAGCCTGGCCCGGTCAGCCGCGCCCGGGTCAACCGCGGTTATCCGAAAGCCGCGCCGCTGGTAGAACCTGATCGCGCGCAGATTGTCGTTCGTCGTGATCAGCCACACGCGTGCCACGCCTGAGCCCTCTGCGACCTGGATGACGCGAGCCAAGAGCGCGGTGCCGATGCCCGAGCGCCTTCGGAGCGCGTCGATCGTGACCACCTCAACTCCGTCCCCGTCGACCTGATAAGTCAGCAACCCGACTCGCTCCGGTGTGTCAAGGCTCGTGTCCACTGCGATGAGCGCTTCGAGCGCGGCTGCGTCGCGCAGGCGGTCTCGAGTGACGATCGTGGTCGAGCCCCACCGCTGTGACAGCGTGCTCACGATCCACTCGCGATCGGGCGCAGCCGCCGACCGGATCATCATGACGCGACGATGCCACATAGGCCCGAGGAGATGTCCGAGAACCGACACTGCCCGCATGGAGCCTTCCGGTTCGCCAGCCGATGACCCTTGAATTTATGACTTGACCAGTCAGGTATCGCCCACTACCCTCGGGTTCGGAGCGGGGTCATCGGACCCGTCGTGGGCAACCAGAGAAAAGAGGGGCCGCTGACATGGCCGACTGGGGTTTCGAAACCCGACAAATCCATGCCGGAGCCGTGCCAGACCCGACCACCGGGGCCCGCGCGGTGCCGATCTACCAGACGACTAGCTATGTCTTCCGTGACACCGCCCATGCGGCGGCACTTTTCGGGCTTTCCGAGCTCGGCAATATCTATACGCGAATAATGAACCCGACACAAGCTGTCTTCGAAGAGCGCATGGCCGCGCTCGACGGAGGCGTCGGCGCCCTCGCAGTCGCGAGCGGTCAGGCAGCCGAAACAATCGCGCTTCTCAACCTGGCCGAGAACGGCGGGCACATCGTCTCGTCGGCCTCTCTCTACGGTGGCACCTACAACTTGCTCCACTACACACTTCCAAAACTTGGCGTCCAAGTGAGCTTCGTTGAGGACCCCGACGACGTGGACGCGTGGCGCGGTTCGATCAGGCCCAACACCAGGGCCTTCTACGCCGAGACGATCGGCAACCCGAAGGGTGACGTTCTCGATTTCGAAGCTGTCTCGGCGGTTGCTCACGAGCACGGTATTCCGCTCGTGGTCGACAACACCGTGGCCACCCCTTATCTGTGCCAGCCCTTTCTGCACGGAGCAGACATCGCCGTGTACTCGGCGACGAAGTTCATCGGCGGTCATGGCACCTCCATCGGCGGCGTCATCGTCGACGGCGGGAAGTTCGACTATGCGAAAAGTGGGCGCTTCCCGAATTTCACCGAGCCGGACCCGAGTTACCACGGGGTCGTGTTCTCTGAGCTGCCCGAACCGCTCCGCCCAGCTCAGTACATCTTGAAGGCACGTCTTCAGTACCTGCGCGACGTGGGCGCGGCGATCGCTCCGCTGAATTCGTTCCTTTTCCTCCAGGGTCTCGAGACGCTCAGCGTCCGGATGGATCGACACGTCGCCAACGCCCTTGCGGTAGCCAAATGGCTCGAGGCACGCGACGAGGTCGAATGGGTTAGCTATCCAGGACTGGCCTCGAGCGCATGGCATGCGCGCCAACAGCACTACCTCCCACGAGGCGGCGGCGCGATCCTCACCTTCGGCATCAAGGGGGGCAAGGAGGCCGGGAGCCGCTTTATCGAGGGTCTCGAACTGTTCAGCCATCTTGCGAATGTCGGCGACGTCCGTAGCCTGGCTATCCACCCGGCCACGACCACACACTCACAGCTGACCGAGGAAGAGCAGGCGAGCACCGGCGTCACACCGGACCTGATCCGGCTGTGCATAGGCCTTGAGACCCTCGCCGACATCTTCGCGGATCTGGACTCGGGCTTCCGAGCAGCCAAGGGCGCCTGAGCTGGGCACTGTTTTGATCGATGCCCCGGTCACTGGGGCTTGGCGGCCAGGAGACCCTCCCGGCCGGCGAAAGTTCGCGTCGCTGTTCGGTCGCGGGCGCGACCGATCTGCTCGTCTCGATCTGGAAGCCGGTGGCCATTTGGGCGAAGTCACAGTCGCCTACGAGACATGGGGCAAGCTGAACGAAGACGCCTCGAACGCGATCCTCGTCCTGCACGCCTTGAGCGGCGACTCGCACGTCAGCGGACCCGCCGAAGCGGGCCACCCGAACCCAGGCTGGTGGGGTCCGATGGTCGGGCGGGACGCTCCCATCGACACGAACCGCTTCTTCGTCGTCTGCCCGAACGTGCTCGGAGGTTGTCAAGGGACCACCGGTCCGAGCTCGTGGGCGGCGGACGGGAGGCCATACGGATCGCGTTTTCCTGTCGTGACGGTGAAGGATCAAGTTGTCGTCGAGCGCGCTCTTGGCTATCAGCTAGGCATCGACACCTGGTACGCCGTGGTTGGTGGATCCATGGGTGGCATGCGCGCCATGCAATGGGCGGTGGACTTTCCCGCCAACGTCGAGCGGGCCATCGTGATCGCCGCCGGCGCGGTCGCCAGCGCCGAGCAGATCGCTCTCTGCTGGCTCCAGAGCCAGGCGATCCGCCTCGACCCGGACTTCTGCAACGGCGACTATTACGACTCGGCACGCGGGCCAGTGGCCGGCTTGGCAATCGCCCGCGGGATTGGCCACTTGAGCTACCGCAGCGAGGTTGAGCTGCAACGGCGGTTCTCCAACAACTCCCAGGATCACGGGACGCCCCTAAACAGCGGCCGCTACGCGGTCGAGTCATATCTTGAGCATCACGGCGAGAAGATAACCAGCCGTTTCGACGCGAACAGCTACCTGGTGCTCAGCCAGGCAATGAGCCACTACGACCTCGGTCGTGGCTACGCCGGAGCGAGGGAGGCTCTCTCCCGGGTTCGGGCCCAGGTGACCATCGCCGGGATCGCGTCAGACCGCCTCTACCCTCTGCGACTGCAATGGGAGCTGGCCGACCTGCTCGGATGTGCGGACGATGTTCAGGTCATCGACTCGATCGTCGGTCACGACGCGTTCCTCGTGGAGCATCTGGCGATGGGGACAGTTATCCGACGAGCGCTCGGCTCATAGCAACCTCGTAGCCCGGCCCGCGGTGGAACGTGCTCGCGCGTGCCGAGCTGCAGTCATTCGCCTTTGAGATCCCGGTGTGAGAAGGCGGTCCCGCCGGCAACCGCCGCGACCACGCCGATGGCGACGAGGACTCCTCCGCTCGCCCAGTCCGGGCTCACGGCAGGCGCCGCTGCCATCTGGTGGAACAAGGAGGCGTCAAGTACCCAGTGGTTCAGGCCTACGACACCTCCTATGAGCTCGACTAGGAACGACCAGACGAGGACACCGTACGTGGCAACCGTCGAGGCGCGGGGCCAGAAGCCGAACACGAGTGCTCCGATACCAAGGATGCAAACCGCGGGCGGGACGACGTTGAGTCCGGCCTGGAGCATGGTCCCAAAGCTCACGCCGCTCTGTTGGCTGGCTGCGCCGAGCCATGTGGAGACACCGGCGACCAGTCCGCCCAGGATGAGGACGACGGTCACGACACCGAGCCTTCCGACAAGCCACGATGACCGTGAAACCGGGCGGACGAGAAGGTGATCGAGCCGCCCCTCGGCCTCTTCGGCCCTGGCACTGCTTATCTGCCCCGAGGCCACGAACGCGAGCAAGACGGCCATCAGCAGAAAGGCCACGCCGAGATACGCCTCGGTACCAATCGCCCCAAGTCGTGACAGTGCTCGCGTAAGACTCGTCGAGCTCGCTATAGCGCTTCCCGCCGACTTCGCCACCAGTCCGAGCACGAGCCCGTACGCGGCGATACCAACGCCCCAACCCGCGAAGGTCGCTCGCGCAAGGCGGAGGTCCAGGCCGGATGGACCGAACAGGAGTGTGGTGCGCGGGGCCGAGCTCGTATGGTCTCTGATCACGCTGGATCCGAGATCTCGCTCACCTGCGAGGCAAATCGTCAGAAAGCTCAAAACGGCGGTCAGCCCGACAACCGGCAAGAGAGCGAGTGGATGGGGTGCCGTCAGCGGCTGGAGCTCCTCGACCCACCCGAGCGGTGAGGTCCATCGGAGCCAACCGAGGCCGGTGCCCGAGTCGGCGACCATGCGGAGCGCGTAGCTCACGCCGAGGACGGCACCGCCGTAGGCGGATGCCTGGCGGCGCGTCGCGGCAAACTGGCTCGCAAGAGTCCCGACAGCCAGGAACATCGCGGCAGCCGCCACGATGGCAACAGCCAGAAACAACGCTCCGGGGGCGCTGACATCGACCTTTGACGAACGGCCGACCACGACCAGAATGGCGGCGCTGATGGTCCACAACACAGCGACACCGCAGGCCAGGCCGACGAGGGCCTGGGCGGCGGCGGCCCTGCGCGTGGTCTGACCGGCCAGCAGGAGCTCCCAGCGCCCGCTATCCTCCTCGCCGCGCAGCAGCCTCGTGCCGGTAAGCAACCCCCAGACCGCTCCGACCACGGCCAGCACGGCCAGACACTTCCAAACGGTGAAGCCCGCCACCGTCTGGATGTCGTGGGCGGGACCGACTAGAGCGCTCACCCCGGCGTTCGCCCCGAACTCCTTGGCCAGTCCAATTCGCTGGGCGACGGTCTTGTAGCTCGAGGCATACGCGAGTGCCTGGGTCGCCACGTAAAGCCCGAACACATACCCCCAGAGCACCCCGGAACGTACTGTTCGGCGCGCCGTCTGCCGGAAGACCATCGTCGCGGCCCTCCGGTCCCGCGATGCCACCCGGCTGACGGCGAGCTCAGCCTGCATTGGCCGAGGTGTCTTCGGGCTCGACGTTCACTCCGTACTGCGCCAGAAAGAGCTCCTCCAAAGATGGCTCCCGGCTCAACAGCTGCTGCACCCCCGACGCTGCCAGGACCTGCAGCAGAGGCTCAACCGTCCCTCGCACCTGGCAACGAACCAGATGACCCACCACCTCGACAGAGGACACCCCGGGGACCCGCGAAAGATCGGGGACAGGACCGTCGAAGGTCGCTTCCACCGTGAAAGCCGAGAGGTGGCGCATCTCCTGCAGCGTCCCCATCTCGACGAGCACGCCCTCGCGGAGGATTCCGATCCGGTCGCACAGCGCTTCAACCTCGCTCAAGATGTGCGAGGACAAGAAGATCGTCTGACCTCGCTCGCGCGCCTCGTGGACGCAGTGACGAAACGCCTGTTCCATCAACGGGTCGAGGCCACTGGTCGGCTCGTCCAGGACGAGGAGATCGGGACGCGTCATCAGGGCGGCAACGAGGATCAGTTTCTGACGATTCCCCTTCGAGTAGGCGCGAACCTTCTTGGAGACGTCGAGATCGAAGCGGCGGATCAGTTCTTGGGTGTAAGCCTCGTCCACCCTGCCTTGTACGCGGCCGAGCAGGTGGAGGGTCTCAGTGCCGGTGAGCGACGGCCACAGGCTCGTTTCGCCCGGAACATAGGCCAGGTGCCGGTGAACTTTGACGACCTGGTGCTGACAGTCGAGCCCGAAGATCTCCGCGCGTCCGGCCGTCGGCCGAATCAGCCCGAGCAGCAAGCGAATCGTGGTCGTCTTGCCCGCCCCGTTAGGGCCGAGGTAGCCCACGACCTCGCCTTCGGCGACCTCGAGATCGAGGCTCTCGAGCGCGTGGACATTGCCGTACCGCTTGGACAGGCCCTCGGTCGAAATGGCCTTCGCTCCCATTGGCACGACCTCCTTGTCGTTCAACAACTTAGGGCCCCAAGGCGCCGACGGCCGTCGGTCCCCCAGAACCTGTTCAGCCCGTCCGAAGGCCACCTCCGGTACGCTCGGCGCGGTGATCGACCTGCATCTGCACTCGACCTGCTCCGACGGCTCGGAGACTCCAGAACGGGTCGTGGAGCTGGCAGTAGCCGCAGGTTGCACCGCGATGGCGCTGACCGACCATGACGGTCTCGGCGGTATCGCCCGAGCGAGAGAGCGCGCCGACATCCTCGGCATTGGGTTCGTGCCGGGCTGCGAGGTCTCCTGCGCGTTTTCGCCCGGGACCATGCACGTTCTCGCCTATTTCACCGAGTCCGGTGAGGGTCCCCTGCAGTCAGAACTCGAACTTCTCCGCGAGGAAAGGACGAAGCGTAACGAGCTGCTCTTGCAACGACTGAAGGATCTCGGGTTGCCGGTCACCTCCGACGAAGTCGAAGCAGCCGCGGGTAGCTCGGTCATCGGCCGACCCCATTTCGCGTCCGTCCTGGTAGCCAACGGTGCCGCGACGAGCATTCAAGACGCCTTCGAGCGCTTGCTCGCCAAGGGGACCCCGGGCTACGTCCCCAAGGCGCGCATCGGCGTCACCGATTTCATCGCCGTGGCAGCCCGCTCGCGGGCCGTCGCGGTGTTAGCCCATCCCTTGACGCTCGGTCTCGACGCAGCGAGTCTTGATCGCGTCTTGGAGGAGCTCGCCGCGGCCGGACTCGCAGGAATGGAGTGCTATTACGGGCGATACTCGCCCGAGCAACGCGCTGGGCTCGTGGAGGTGGCAAGGCGACACGACGTCGTCGCGACCGGGGGCTCGGACTTTCACGGGAGCTTCAAACCAGACCTCGTTGTCGGCACGGGAACTGGCGACCTCGACGTGCCGGACTCTGCACTCGAAGAACTCCTCGCCCGCAAGCCCCACTGACGATCTTGATCGACGCGTCCACCGTCTTCGCGGCCCACGTCGACTCATGGCAGGCACAGGGCCGTCTACGCGAGCTGTATGGCGGTGGCACGGCGGAGTACGCCGGATGGAAGTTGATGTCGAGTGGGCTTGACTATTCCTACTTCAACGCCGCATGCGTGACCGACTCGATGCTCGCGGACATTGGTCAGGCGCGAGAGTGGTACCGCTCACGACACCTCGCCTGGGGCACTCTCATGCCGTCCGGCTCAGCCTGGCCGCACGGGCGGCTGCTGCTGACACAACAGCTCATGGCTTTGGAAGACGCAGCATTCTCGCGAGCGGTGACGCCCTCGGGGTGTGTTCTTCGGCAAGCAGATGCCAGTGATGTCGAGGTCGTGGCCCGGATCGATGCGGGAGCGTTCGGCTCTGACCCTAAAGAGGGCCGCGCATGGTTGGAACCTCTCTGCGTGTCGGACGGGGCCCGTGTCGCCATCGGCGAGGTCGACGGACTTCCAGTCGCGACCGGTTACTCGCTCCTGTGCGACGGCGACGCCGGGTTGAGCGTGTACATAGGTGGGATCGCAGTGCTCCCGGCTGCCCGTCGAAAAGGGATCGGGGCTGCACTGTCGAGCTGGCTCCTGGGTCATGGCTTCGAATCCGGTGCCAGGTTCGGCCATCTCCAGACCGATTCCAAGGACGCGGCGCGTGTCTACGAGAGGTTGGGTCTGAGCGAGTTCGGCGGCATCGACATCTACGGAGGAGAATGAGCGCCGATCTTGTCACTGCCTGCGGTCAGGGCTGCGGCGCGGTCTGAAGAGTCGCCAGGATCGCCCGTGCCAGCTCCCGTGCCGAGGCTGGGTCGAGTTCCACCGCGACTCTTGCGCGAGCGCCGCCGTCGAGGTTGAGAAAGTCGATATTCAGGCTGTGCTCGGCGGGATAGTGCGTCGGATGATCGAAGTAGAACGTGGCGCAGGAGAGTGAGAACCACCCCTCAGACCCCTTGCCCGACCCGCTGACATCCAGCCTCTCGGTCTGGTAGGTACACATGACCGGCTCCTCCCACTCGTCTCAGGAAGCCAGGTACCGGCCGAAGAACTCCCAGATGCGTTGCCATCCGTCTTTGGCGGCATCGGGTCGGTAGCTCGGGCGGTCAGTCGAGAAGAAGGCGTGACCGGCTCCCTCATAGGAGTGGAACTCATAAACCTTGTCGGCAAGCTTCAGGGCCTCTTCCAGCTCGGCGACGTGCTGCGGTGACGGGTACTGGTCGTCGGCGCCGAACAGGCCGAGCAATGGGCATGAGAGATCCGGCGTCATTTGCACGATTGGGGAGACCCTGAGGGGACTGCTCTCGGGTGGGGTTCCGACGACGAAGGCTCCGTAACAGTCCACCGCGGCGTCGAGCGGCAGGCTGCATGCGGACAGGAACGACTGACGACCACCTGAGCAGTACCCGATCGTCGCCACGCGACCGTTCGAGGATCCGAGCGACTTCAGAAGGCCAGACGCGGCCTGAACGTCGCCCACGAGCCGCTCGTCGGGCACCCCTCCGAGCGCCCGGGCAGCGGCTGCCGCGTCGTCAGGTGAGGCGCCCGGCGCCTCGCGGCTGTAGAGGTTCGGGCAGACGGCGAGATAGCCGTGCGCCGCGAACTTCCGGGTGATCTCCTTCATTCCCTCGTCGTAGCCGGGCAGGTGGTGGATCACCACTACACCGCCGAAACTTCCCTCATCGAGCGGTTGGGCGAGGTAACCCTCGATCTCATCGCCACCGTGGCCCGTAAAGCGGACAGTCTCTGCCTGCAGCGAGTCCGACATGTCGGTGCGTCCTCCCTCGTTGTCGTCGATTGAAGATCTGGCCATCGTCAATGGCAGAGCGGGTTCCTCGTCTCGCTTGCGCGTGACGAGGTCAGAGATCAGGAGAGCTCGTAATCGAGGTGAAGCTGATGCGTGCCGTCGTGGGCGATCTCGATTCGGCCTTCACCAGAAATCCGGGCAAGCTCTCCGGTCCCCGAGCCCGGCACGACCGGCCATCTGGCCCATTGACTCTCGCCGGCCATCGTCCCGGCGTGAAGGACGGCGAAACTCCCCGAGCGACCGTGCACCGATCCCGATATCCGTTCCACTGCCACGTAGCCTGCCCCGCCATTCTCGGCGCGCACCGACAGCATCTCCACGGTACTTTGAGCCTCTATGTCACCCCGGAAGGTCTTGGCAATCCGGATGCGGGTGTACTGGACACCGGGATCCTCAACAAAAGGGGGCTCTTCATCGAACGAGTCAAGTATGAAAGAGGACACCGCTATAGGCATGAGCCAGACGCTACCAAGCCGATCCGGCTGCCTGCACAACGATGACCTACGGTCGCTGCCCTGTCCCTCAGATGGAAAAGTCCTCCCCCAACCACACTCCGGTCTCGGACGGACGAACATCGTGACGGTGTGCGTGACCTTCCACGGCCATCTCCAACTCGTCGACGCGCCCGAGCAGCGAGTGCAGACTAAGACCGAGGAGGTCCGGCATGAAAGCGGACTCGAGGTCCGGGCGGTCCGTGGCCAGGTGCGGTCGGCTACGAGCGATTACCTGACCGGGCACGCCTACCACCACAGAGTTGGGTGGTACTGACTTGACGACCACGGCGTTGGCGCCGATACGGCTGTCGTCACCGATGGTGATGGCGCCGAGGACCTTAGCCCCGGCGCCGATCGTGACCCGGTTTCCCACCGTCGGATGGCGTTTTACTCGATTGAGACTCGTGCCACCGAGGGTTACACCCTGATAGATGGTCACGTCGTCTCCGACTTCAGCCGTCTCGCCAATGACGACGCCAACGGCGTGGTCGATGAACACGCCTTGGCCGAGCACGGCGGCAGGATGGATGTCGACGCCGGTGAGCACGCTAGCCAGGCTCGAGCAACATCGCGCGAGGAACTTGAAGTCGTTGTGCCACAACCAATGGCAAACACGGTGGCTCCAGACGGCATGGACACCCGAGTAGCAGAGCGCGATTTCGAAGCTGGACCGCGCGGCCGGGTCGCGTTCGCGAGCCGAGACCAGATCGCGCCGCAGGGTGGCGAGCATGGTCAGTCGCTGAGGCCCTCGAACAGAGCAGTGGAAAGGTACCGCTCGCCGAACGACGGGACGATGACGACGATCAGTTTGCCCGAGTTCTCCGGGCGTGCCGCCAGCTGCAGGGCGGCCCAGATCGCCGCGCCCGAAGATATGCCGACGAGCAGGCCCTCCTCGCGCGCCGCCCGACGGGCTATGTCGAACGCGTCAGCATTCTCGACGGTGATGATCTCGTCGATGACCTCTCTGTCGAGGATCGCCGGGACGAAGCCCGCTCCTATGCCTTGGATCGGGTGAGGCCCTTTCTGACCACCGGAGAGCACGGGCGAGGCCGCGGGCTCGACCGCCACGATCTTCACGGAAGGCTTCCGCTCCTTCAGCACCTGGCCAACGCCGGTTATGGTTCCCCCGGTGCCGACTCCGGAGACGACAATGTCGACTTCGCCATCGGTGTCGTTCCAGATCTCCTCGGCCGTGGTGGCACGGTGGATCGCCGGGTTGGCTGGATTCTCGAACTGCTGCGGGATGAAGTACCGCGAATCGGTCTTGGCTAGTTCCTCGGCCTTGGCGATGGCGCCGGGCATGCCCTCGGGACCCGGCGTGAGGATGAGCTCGGCCCCGTAGGCGCGCAACAGCGCGCGCCGCTCCTTGCTCATGGTCTCGGGCATCGTGAAGGCGCAGCGGTAGCCGCGGGCCGCGCAAACCATCGCCAGGGCAATCCCGGTGTTACCGCTCGTGGGCTCGAGGATGATGGTGTCGGTCCCGATCAGGCCCGCCTTTTCTGCGGCATCGATCATCGCGACGCCGATGCGGTCCTTGACGCTATGGGCCGGATTGAAAAACTCGAGCTTGGCGACAACCCTCGCCCCGCCCTCCCCAGGCAAACGACGCAGGCGCACCAGGGGCGTGTTCCCGATGAGCTGTGTGACGTCTTCAGCGATCTTCATGCTCGTCAACCCTTTCTCGAGACCTGTCGGACCTGTCGACATTAGATGGAGAAATCTGATGGTACAAGTCAGAGTTATCTCAATGTGGAATGACTCTTGTATTGTGGAGTGATCTTGGGCCTACTACTGTCGATGACCCATGGTTGCCGAAGGAGCTCGCCGGACCGGGACTCAGGCGGTGGAACGTGCGCTGGGTCTGCTTCGCAGCTTCGAAGTCGGACCTCCCACCCGGTCGTTGAGCGAGCTCGCCCAGCTGACCGGTCTCACCTCGGCCACCGCACACCGCCTCCTGCGGGCTTTGTGCCGTGCAGACCTGGTTTCGCACGATCGGAAGACCGAACGCTACGGGCTCGGCGCAGCCCTTGTCCCGCTCGGCTCCAGAGCCGCTGACGTCCTGGGCGTCTCGGCCGTGCGCCCAATGCTCGATTCGCTCGCCTCCACAACTGGCGAGTCGGTCAACCTTGGCGTGCGCGACGGCAGCGAAGTTCTCGTATTGCTCGGCGTGCCTTCGACCCAAAGCCTTCGCTTCGATCAAGCTGCTGGGACACGAGTGCCCGTGTATGCCTCGGCGATGGGCAAGGTCCTACTGGCGTTCGACCCCGATCCGGATGAGGCCGTCAGGTCCGTGCACCGGCTGACCAAGCTCACGGAATGGACGATCACGTCCCGTTCAACTCTGAGCAGCGTCCTCGAGGAGACACGCGAGCAGGGCTGGGCCATCAACGACGAAGAGCGCGAGCCGTACGTGCGGACCGTGGCGGTACCGGTGCGATCCGCCGACGGATGGGCCTTGGCGGCGGTGGCGGTTCAGGGGCCTTCGTCGCGCATGACCGACGATCGGATCAAGGCGTTGCTTCCCAGCCTCCAGGCCACAGCGGCCGGTGTCTCGACGTCGCTGTCCGCACTGGGTCCCCGCGGCCTCAATCCTACGACGACAGATCTGCCGACTTGACCCGCTCGCGGTCAGCCGACTAGGTCAGTTACACCCACCCAAGGGTCGCAGGCACGAGGTAGAGCCCGAAGGCGACCACCACGAGACACAAGGTGGTCGTGATGAAGCGCCGTGGCCCGCGCATCCGGTACTCGCTCGGCAGAGCGCGGGCTTCCAGCACCAACAAGAAGCCGAGCACGATCGGCAGGAGCAACGCGTTCATCACTTCCACGTCGATCACCACGTTGACAAGATTCAAGCTGAGAAGCACGATGGTCGCCCCGAGCACGTGGGCGAGCGCGTAGGTGAGGTAGAACTTTGCCGTGTTCCTGTCAGGCCGCTCGTTGAGGCTGTGAGTCCATCCGAAGACCTCGGCGATCCCCCAGGCCCCGGCCAGGGACGCGACGAGCGCAGCGACGAGCGCAGCACCGAGCACCGCCGTCCCGAGTAGTACCTTCGCCCCGATCGCGCCGAGGAAGGGACGCAGCGCCGAGGACATCTCTGTGACGGTGTGGAGCTTCACGCCCAGGTGGGAGCGGCCCACGGTGGCGGCGAACGTGAGAACGACCGCGATCATGATCAGCTGGGTGAGGCCTGCGCCGACCGCGGTGTCCCGGCGCTCACTCGGAATGTTGCCAGGCTTCAATCCCTTGTCGAGCACGGCACCTTGCTGGTAGAAGACCATCCACGGCATGATCACGGCGCCGACATTGGCAGCCAACAAGAACACGTATGAGCTGTTGCCGAGTGGCAGGTGCCCCAGTTCTCGGCCTATGGCACTGAGGCTTGGATGCGCCATCGCGACAGCGGGTATGAAGACCAGCTCCGCGAGCCCGAGCGCTATCCCGATCCGCTCGGCGCGCCGGTAGCTGCCCGTCATGGCAACGCCGATCAAAAACGCCGCTGCAACCGGGACGGTCAGCGTTCGGGGGACGCCCATCAACTCGCCCACGCCGGCGATACCCGCGTACTCGGTGAACAGGGCTCCGACGCCCGATGCGAAGAGCGGCAACGCCGCGAGAAGGGCCCACTGCCTTCCGAAGGTTTCCCGTATGAGGGCCCCATGACCCTTGTTGGTAAGGATGCCGAGCCGGACTGTCATCTCCTGGACGACGTAGAGAACCGGAATGAGCACGAGTTCGGGGAGAATCATCCGGTAACCCCACTCGGATCCGGACTGGGCGGCCGTTATCAGGCTTCCCGCGTCGGTGTCCGCGAGCATCACCAGGAGGCCCGGACCCCACACGGCCAGGAGCCCCGCCACAAGCCAGCGATGACGGGACCGCTCCTGTCGGTCAGCCAGCGACGAGGCCGGTTCTTTCAAGGGCTACAAAGCCCGGCAGGGAGTTCCGATACCGCTCGGGCAAACGTCAGCGGATGGGCTTGCGGTACCGCTTGGCGAGACTGACGCCGGGATGCATCAGCGGCGGTCTCCTCGACGAGGTCGAGCCGGGCCCAAGCGATCTGGTCCATGGCCTGCAGGCTATATGGAGGTACGAGAAGACCGGGCTATCCCAGGCAAACGAGGGGGTCGTGAGCCCGGAGTCCTCGGCGCGCCTGGTTCAGGGTGACGACGTCCGTCCTTCAGTCAATCAGGCTCTTCGCCTCGACGGCCGAGCATTTCGCTCGATGAACCGGACAACTGCGACGGCTTCTGTGTCACATCGCCAGCAACGGTCACACCGGTTTCGCACACTCCGTCAGAGCCACGCCTCACGGTCATTGCCAGCTCCGTCGCGGAATGTGCATGCTTCGGGTCACCGAATGACAATGAGCCGCAAGCTCGACAAATAGAAGAAAGGTACCCGTCGATGACCGTCAGCACCCTGAGCTCGCATGACAAGGTGATGCGTCGCCCGCGCAGTAGTTGGTTTCCGTGGCGCCATCCGCAACACGACCACCCAGCCCTGCAAGCCGCCCACGATGACCGCACATTCGGAGAACGCGTCGCCGACGACATTGCCAGCTTCGGCGGCTCGTGGCCGTTCATCTTCATCTTCCTCGGGATGATCGTGGTCTGGATGGTCGTCAATACCGTCCTGCTCCAGCACGTGATCGGCCGGCGCCCATTCGACCCCTATCCCTATATCGCGCTGAACCTGGTGCTGTCAGGCCTTGCCGGAATCCAAGCGCCAATCATCATGATGAGCCAGAACCGGGCGGCAGCACGAGACGAGATCCTCGCCTCGCACCACTACGACGAGACTCACAGGATCGACGAGCTACTCGCGTCGAATACCGCGCTGACCCAGCATGTACACGACCTGGCGCAGAAGATCCACCAGATGACCGAGCAGATCTCCGGGCGAATACCCTCGAGCGGCACAGGTGTCTGACCTGACGCGGCATGCACGAATTTGGACTCACGCCACAAGCGCGCCCCTGACCTCGGGCGGGGTTCTGGCCTCTACAGCCGGAGCCGTGCTCAACAATCGGTGGAGAGTCGGTCGGCAAGGCGAATTCTCACGTCTGCAGCGACGGCGCCTTTCTCGAGCACGAAGACTGGATTGAGGTCCATCTCGGTGATCTGCGGCAAGTCGTCAACGAGCGCGGAGACGCTGTGTAGCAGGCGCCGCAGCGCGTCGACGTCGAGAGCCGGCGCCCCCCGGTACCCGGTCAACAACCGGAAGCTCTTCAACGATCCGAGCATGTCGTCGATGTCGAGGTCGCTCAACGGTGCTATCCGCACAGCGACATCAGAAAGCAACTCGACCAGCGTGCCACCGAGACCAACCATGACGAGCGACCCGAGCAGAGGATCACGGTTCACACCGACGATCATCTCCTGTCCCGATCCGATCTGCTCCTGCACGAGAAAATCGGTGGCAACTCCGGCCATCCCGGCCGATTCGAGGTCGGCGCGGATCTCCTGTACCGCAGTCGCTGCTCCAGTCGGGGTCGCCACGCCGAGCCGGACACCTCCGATATCGCTCTTGTGAACAGTTGCAGCTAGCTTGACCGCCACCGTGCACCCGAGCGCGACCTGGGCCGCCTCGGCTTCATTTGGGGTCCGGACTCGCACGGACCGGGCCACGGCGATCCCGTAGGCGGCGATCAAGGCCTGGGCGTCGAGCGTGTCCAACCACCCGTCGCTCGCGCGCCGACTGGCCGCGGCTACCAGCCGGCCCACAGCTTGGGCCTCGACGTCGGGTCTGAGCACTCGGGCCACGCGCCGAGCACGTCGGTCCTGCCATTCGACGCTCCGCCCGAGGGCGCGCGCCGCGTTCTCTGGGAACGCGAAGGACGGGATGCCTGTTTCGTGGAGAGAGGACGGTGGCCCCTCCTGGTTCATGAATACGGTGAGCAGCGGCACGTCCCCTTCGATCTCGGCACGAGCCGCGATAACCTCGGCCGCCACGTCCGAAGCCCGAGTGAGCAGGGGCGTATTGAACATGACGATCAAGGCGTCGATCTCTGGAGCTGCTCCGAGGACGCGGACCGCTTTGCCGTACTGCTGCGCGGTGGCACTGGCGATCATGTCGACAGGGTTGGACACGCTCGCCTCCGGCGGGAGCAAAGGCCGCAGACGCGCTGCGGTCGACGCTGTGAGCTTGGGCACGACGAGCCCGTTGGTCTCGCAGGCGTCTGCAGCAAGGATGCCCGGCCCGCCCCCATTGGTCAGCACAGCCACGCGGCGTCCCCGGAACCGCCTTTGAGAGCTCAAGATTGTGGCGAGATCGAGCATCTCCTCTATCGATTGGGCTCGGATCACTCCCGCCTGTTTCAGCAGAGCGTCCACTGCCACGTCGCCGCCGGATAGCGCGGCCGTGTGAGAAGCCGCCGCTCGGACCCCAGCTTCGGTCCGACCCGCCTTCACTGCGACGATTGGGATCCGCCGGCTCACCCATCGGGCGATTGGGATGAACCATTGCGGGTCCTGGATCTCCTCCAGGTAGAGCAGGATCAGGTCCGTGGCGGGATCTTGGCCCCAGTAGAGGAGAAGGTCGTTTGCGGAAATGTCTGTGGTGTTGCCCACCGACACGAACGCGCCGATCCCGAGGCCACGATTCTTCGCCGCCTCCAGGACGGCGAGCCCGATCGCGCCCGACTGGCTGAGCAGGGACGTCCTGCCCGGAAGGGGGAGGACCCGGCTGAAGGTGGCGTTGAACCTCTCATCGCCGGTGCCACTGAGAATCCCCGTACAGTTCGGGCCGACGAGCCTCACGCCATACACATCAGCTTCCTTGGCCAAATTCGCCTGCAGTGCGGACCCGTCTGGGCCGGTCTCAGCGAAACCTGCCGAGATCACACATGCCGCCGTGACGCCGAGAAGGCCGGCTTGGGCGACCACTGAGGGAACCGCGGGAGCAGGCACGCAAACGATGACGAGGTCGGGTACGACTGGGCAAGATGCCAGATCCGGATAGGCGGCGATGCCCTGCACCGTCGGATGACTCCTGTTCACCGGCAACACGACTCCGGCAAAGTGGCTGTCGACGAGGTTGCAGAAGAGCAAACCCGCGATCGTGTTCGGATCCGAACTGGCCCCGACAACAGCTATCGAATGGGGGCGCAGGAACGCGTCCAAAGCCGCCCGTCCCGCGTCGGACCGCTCCCGTAGAGCGGCGTCGGTGTAACGGGCGCTCGCGGCCTCAAAGGCCTCGCGGGTATCGGCCCCAATCCGGCGACTGATGCGCAGGGCCTCCTCCGAGACCTCGGCATCCGGCTCGCTCACACGCCCGATCCCCTGTGCAGGACTCCCACCTCCCCAGTCTCCTGCAGTTGCCGCCCTACTTGTAGGGTCAAAGGGCACTCGGACCGCTCTCGTCTGGCCGCGTAAATGGCTGATCGCGGTCGTGACACGCGGTTGTAACCGGGATGAGGAACCCTTTGACCTGGGAATCCTGGCGCGTGCCCTGGCGCAGTGGAGGATCGTGGGCCGGGCCGAAAGAGTCTTTCGGCCCGGCCCACAACGACATAAAGGCCTACCCCGCTCGCGCCCATAGGTCGAAGATAGGAGCGGTGAGACCGTCTTGTCCGGTTTGGGTGATCCAAGGAGCACCTCGCACGATGCCCGGAGCCTGGCTCTCACTGGTGACGGGCGCAGCACCCTTGCGTCCGGTTCGAGTCGAGCCGCGCCCACAAGGTTGCGGGCGCGCCTTCTAGCCAAGACAGCGGTGGGCGCGAGAAGCATCTGAGCCGTGAGATGCCAGCCCCTGCAGGAGGTAACGCCATGACCAGCGTGGCCGAACGACCCAAGCCCTTCGTTTTACCGGAGTATTGCAAGGGCTGCGGGCGCTGCATCAGCTCGTGCACGAAGGCCTGCATCACGATGGGTACCGAGATCAACCCGGTGACGGGACTCGTCCCGATTGTGCTCGACCTGTCGCGGTGCAACGGTTGCGGTCTCTGCTTCGAAGCCTGCCCCGAGCCCTACGGTCTCCGGCCACAAGGTGAAGAGGCGGCTTTCGAGCTGGTGGATCCCAGCACGGTTCTGGGGCCCCGCCCCTATGCCGCGCCCCAGCCTGAGCCGTGGCCGGACACCTCGGTTCCACTGCCAGAACGAGAGCCGCTCATTGTCAAGGGGACCTATGCGGCAGCGGTCGGCGCGGTGCTAGCCGGCTGCCGCCACGTCTTCGGCTACCCGATCACCCCCTCGACCGAGGGCGCTGAGCTGATGGCGAAGGTGCTTCCGGAGCTGAGCGGGGTCTTCGTCCAAGCAGTCAGCGAGGTCGCGACCGTCAACATGATGTACGGCGCCGGCGGCGCAGGGAAGCGCTGCATGACCTTCACCAGCTCTCCCGGATTCAGCCTGATGCTTGAGGGCATCTCCTACATGATCGGTGCGGAGATCCCAGCAGTGTTCGTGAACGTGATGCGAGGTGGGCCCGGGCTGGGCAACATCGGACCAGAACAGGCGGACATCAAGCTGGTCTGCCGTGGATTGGGCCATGGCAACACCCACGCCATCGTGCTCGCGCCGGCAACGCCGCAGGAGATGCTGGACATCGCGATGCTCTCCTTCGAGCTGGCATTCAAGTACCGAAACCCGGTCGTGATCGTCGGCGACGGCTATCTCGGCCAGATGACCGGAAAGGTACGGCTGCCGCGCCAGATGACCGAGCCGGGGATTCCCGAGTGGGCAGTGTTCGGCGACCGGTCGCATCGGGGCAATCTGATGTGCTCGCTCGACCTCTCCGAGGTGGGACTCGAGCAGCACAACGTGCGCTTGAACGAGAAGTACGCACAGATGACAGCCGAAGAGCAGCGCGCCGATCTCTACCGGTGCGACGACGCCGAGATCCTCATCGTGGCCTGCAACACACCTGCTCAGCTGGCCAAAGGCGCGATCAAAGAGCTGCAGGATAAGGGACTGAAAGTTGGCCTCTTCCGACCCATAACACTGTGGCCCTTCCCAATCGAGGCGCTCCTCACTGTGCTCGACCGCGTGGAGCGCCTCGTCATTGTCGAGGCGAGCAGCGGCCAGTTGGAGGACGAGCTACGGCTGGCACTGAGCCACGCGGAAGTCCACGCGCCGCCACCCATGAGCCACGTCCGCCGCATGGGTGGGATCCTCCCGTCGCAGGACGAGATCGTCGAACACGTGCTAGGTCTGGAGGAGGTGCGCTGATGTCGACCTCGGTGTTCTACCGCCAGTTCGAGCGCCACGCCAACGGCGAGGGGATCAATGCCCACTCGACGACTTACTGCCCGGGCTGCGGGCACGGTCTCGTGCAGAAGTTCCTCGCTGAAGCCATCGACGAGCTCGGAGTTCAGGACCGTACCGTCCTGGTCTCGCCGGTTGGCTGCTCGGTCTTCTCGTACTACTACTTCGACGTCGGAAACACCCAGGCCGCGCATGGTCGCGCCCCCGCGGTAGCTATCGGGCACAAGACGGCGAACCCGGATTCGATCGTGATCTGCTATCAGGGAGACGGCGACCTCGCGTCAATCGGCCTAGCTGAGATCGTGAGCACCGCACAGCTCGGGATCCCGGTCACGGTCATCTTCGTCAACAACGCCATCTACGGCATGACAGGCGGGCAGATGGCCCCCACGACCCTCATCGGCCAGCGAACAACCACGACGCCGAAGGGTCGGACCACCTTGGCCGGCCAACCATTGAAGATGGCGGAGCTGATCTCGGGTCTGGACGGGCCTGTTTTCGTCGAACGGGTCGCTCTGTTCGACAACCGACGGCGTACCCACGCAAAGCGTTCCATCAAAAAGGCGCTCGAACTGCAAGTAGCCGGTACCGGGTTTTCATTCGTCGAGGTCCTTTCTGAGTGCCCAGTCCATCTTGGCCTCGAACCCGAGGCCGCTGAGGAGTGGGTGAGCGACAACATGGTGCCGATCTTCCCCCTTGGCGTGAAGAAGGACGCCACGGAGGGCATCGCCTTCCCGGTCATCCCGACAGCCACGTTCGATCCTGCGACCACCTTGAGCGCTGTGGGCGCGACCACCGAACGCCCGCCTCGTTTCGCCGAGGACTTCCCAGCCCACATCGACCCCGAGGACATCAGCTTCAAGCTCGCCGGTTCCGGCGGTGACGGCGCCCAGACCGCGGCAATGATCCTCACCCGCAGCGCGATCAACGAAGGGTTCGACTCGACCCACATCCCGAGTTACGGCCCTGAATCTCGCGGCGGCACGTCTTATGCAGACGTACACGTGGCCCTGAAAGAGGTGATGTCACCTGCCGCGCCACGCCCTCATGTTCTCGTTGCATTCAACACTCCGAGCCTCGCGAAGTTCGGACCAACGGTTCGACCCGGAGGGATGGTCATCTACGACAGCTCCGTCATCAACGGCCGGGTAGAAGGCCTAGCCGACAGGGTCAGGACAGTGGCAGTGCCTTTCACCGGCGTGGCCAGCGAGCTTGGCGCAGCGCTGGTGAAGAACGTCGTCGCGCTAGGTGCCCTACAGGGAGCAACAAATGTCTTTCCGACAGAGACGTTCCTCACTGCCATCCGCGCCACGCTGAAGCAGAAGTGCGCCATGATCCCGATCAACGAAGAGGCCTTCAAGATGGGTTCCAAGCTCGCCAGCGAGCAAGTCGGCTAGTCGAGCTCTCGCGTCATTAGGAGCGAGCGGCCACGGGACGAGCTCAGTAGTTGGGCTGTTCAGTCGCCGTGCTGGGCGATGAGGGGAAGCGGGGCTTGATAGGTGGCATCCCCCTGTGTGACGGTCAGGATGTGGTTGGCGACCAACTGGTCGAGGACTTGACGTTGGCGTTGCTTTGCGAGCGCGAGGTGCTGAACGGGGTCGTATGACGACGGCGCTTGCGGAAGTCCCGCGAGCATGGACGCCTCGGCCCAGGTGAGCTGGTTGGGGGCAACGCCGAAATAACCACGAGCGGCACTCACATAGCCCCAGTAGCCGTTCCCGTAGTAGATGGCGTTGAGGTACATCTCGAGCACCATCGGTCTTGAGTAGCTGACTGAGAGCTTGAGCCCGAGCCCAACTTCCTCGAGAGTTGTGCCGAAACCGCCTCCTGCCGTGTAAAGCTGCTTCGCCAGCTGCTGGGCGATGGTGCTGCCGCCGGGGTCCCCTCCTGTGCGCAGGGCCGTCAGGCTCGCGCGTGCTGCGCCGTCCAGGACGTTCAGCACGACGTTGCCGTAGAAGTGCTCGTCCTCGACGGCCACCACTGCCTCGCCGAGCTTGACCGGCACCGGTAACCGTCCAACCTCGCCGTTGTGCGCTCGCACGATTGCCGCTACGAGCGCCGGAGCATTGGCGACGCTCGGAAGGGAGATCGCGTATCCCATGGTAGCGAGAACAACCGCCACGAGCAGACCTAGCACGGCCAGGATTGCCCGGCGAAGCCGGGCCTTCCATCCTCGTCGCGACCGTCTGGGCCGGGCGACGGCGGGAACGGCCGGGGCCGATCCGTCAAGAGTCCCGGGGCCCTCGGGGTCGGGTCTTTGCGACATTGCCTGGTCGTCCGCCGTACCTTCGATCAGAGCGCGAGGTGCTGGTTCCGAAAGCCTTGGAAGACTCGCACCCACAGTGGCTGAACCCTCAGCCATCAAGCGCCTCGAGCCGCACCACAGCATCGATCCCGCCGGAAGGCGAAGCGTCGAGCCACGCAGTTCCACCCGACATCCTCGCCAGCTGCGCAACGATGGCGAGTCCGAGCCCGGTTCCGCCAGATGGGGCGCCCTCCCGTCTCCAGAACCGATCGAAAGCTCTCGTCCTATCTGCCGAACTCATCCCGGGGCCGTCGTCGGTCACATGAACCTCGATGACGTCAACCCCGCGAACTGCCCGCAACAACACATGCCCCGTGGAGGGGGTCGCTTCGATCGCGTTCGCGAGGAGATTGTCGAGGATCTGCTCGAGATGACCCGCGCAAGCAAAAGCGCTCAGATCCCGATCTTGCGGTTCAACCGCGGTCGTCTCACACGCGAGGCTCACCTGACGCTCCTCGGCAAGGGCGCTCCACGCCTCAGCACGGTCACGCAATGAAGCTGCGACATCGATGGCCTGCCTCGTTGGTCGGACGCCTCCCTCGGCTCGCGCGAGCGTTAGCAGTCCGTCGACGATCCTGGAGAGCCGGTCGGTCTCAGCGAGCGCGGGCGTGAGATCGGCTCGCTGTTCTGGATCGAGCGAGTCCTCGAGATTCTCGAGGCGCAAGCGCAACGCCGTGAGCGGAGTCCGGAGCTGATGGGAGGCGTCGGCAAGGAACGCCCTTTGCGTGTGGACCAGCTCTTCCAGGCGGTCCGCCATCTCGTTGACGGTGCCGCCTAGCGCGTTGAGCTCAGCTGGACCGCGCCCGATCGGCGCACGCTCGGACAAACGGCCTGCGCCGACCGCGGCAACGGCCGACTCGATGTGCTCCAGCGGGCGGGTGAGGGATCTTGCGAGAATCGTCCCGAGGGCCGCCGCCACAGCGAGCACACCGACCCCGAAAAGGCTCAGCGCGATCCAGTGGTTGCGAATGCGGACGTGGAGTGCCGTTGCAGACTCGGCGACGAGGAGAACCACGTCGCTCCGGTGAGCTGAGGACACGACACCGCTCGAGCCCTGGGCCGTGATCGCGACGGGAAGCGCCACGTAGAGGAAGTCGTCATCGGAGTCGTTCGAGCCCTCCTCGCCCGAGACGTGACCGGAGGCAGCCGATCTCGTGATCGCCTTCGTACGGCCTTCGCGCAGCTCCTCGACGGCACCTCGTCCCGCCGACGCCAACACGTGTCCGGACGATATGACTGCGACAACAGCACTGTCAGCGCGTGCGAATTGGCTGATAACGAGTTGAAGGCCGGATCCAGCGTCCCCGTTCAGGCTACCGGCGACGAGCACGGCGAGCGACGAGGCGTCGCGTTGCACATCCGACATAGCCGTCGCTCGGTCGTTGCGGGCAAGGCTGAGTCCGAGAGGAACTTCGAGCGCAACGACCAGCCCGAGGGCAAAAAGGAAGAAACTGGCGAGGAGCCTCCGCCTCATTGAGGAACAGAAAGCCTGAAGCCAACGCCCCTGCTCGTCTCGATCCACTTTGGATTGCCAAGCTTCTTTCGGAGGGACGCGATGTGGACATCGACTGTCTTCGAAGTGCCGTACCAATGAGGGTCCCAGACTTCAGCGAGGATCTCGCGTCGGGTGACCATCGCCCCTGGATCGAGCGCGAGCAGGGCAAGCAGGTCGAATTCCTTTGGAGTAAGGGACAGTTCTTCGCCGGCCAGCAGCACCCGGTGGGAGCGCCGGTCGATCTCGAGCTGGCCGACGAGCTGCGAACCGGGCACGGGCAGTGGCGATGTGCTCCGACGGCTCACAGCTCGTATGCGGGCGACGAGCTCACGGAAACCGAACGGCTTGACAACATAATCGTCTGCTCCGAGCTCAAGTCCGACCACCCGGTCCGTCTCGTCGTCGCGTGCGGTGACGATGATTATCGGGACCGAGGAGCGAGCCCGCAGCTGCCTGCAGACCTCGAAGCCTCGTGCGTCTGGAAGCCCGAGGTCGAGCAGGACGAGATCGGCAGGCGGCGCTGACAACGCTGCCGCGGCCGTCTGCACGAGAATCACTTCGAAGCCTTCACGGCGAAGCCCGGTTGCCAATGGCTCGCCGATGGCGTTGTCGTCTTCGACCACTAGTACTTGCACTGCTCCGATAGCTTTACACAGGCGATGAGGATCGGCTCGTCGCGTCGTGTCAGCAGCCACGCCACGAGCGGACTCCGGTCTTTGCGGTGCCATGGGTCGAGGCTGAAATCCTTGCCGAATCTTTACCCGTTGCTGGGTTCATCTTGGACGGCAACCTTCGTAGGGTCATAACCAGCATGACTCCGCTCACATTTGACCCGACCTTCGCCTCTCCCGGAGGAAAGCATCGCCGGCAGCCCGTCCTATCGCGGCCGGGCACGGTTCCACGTCCCGTCGTCGCCGAGGTCGCGACGATCCTGGCCGGGCTTGGCTTCGGAGCGTGCGTCGCCCTCGCCGTCACCGCCGAAAGCTGGAAGCAACTTTCGGCCCCGGGAGGCATCGCCATGTTTCTCGGCAATCTGTCGGGTCTGGCTGGAAGCTACCTGGCTTTGATCATGGTGCTTCTTGTCAGCCGGGTCCCGATCGTTGAACGAGTACTGGGACAGGACAAGCTGCTGGCATCGCACCGGCGGCTCGCCCCGTGGCCCGTGTCCCTCATCGTCGCCCATGCCATCCTGCTCACCTTTGCCTACGCCGAGGCTGCCCGAACCGGTGTCTGGCACCAGATCGGTGCGTTCATCAGGTCGTACCCGGACATGCTGACAGCGACGATCGCGCTGGCCCTGATGGTCGCGATCGCTATCACGTCCATATACTCGATTCGCCGTCGCCTCCGACGGGAGACCTGGTGGGCCGTCCACCTTTTCATGTACCTCGCGCTTGCCCTCGCGTTCGCCCACGAGATCGCGCTTGGACCATCGTTCGTTGGGCACCCGCTCACGCGGCTCGTCTGGTCTGTTCTCTGGGCCGGTACTGCCGGCGTGGTCCTCGCCTATCGATTCGGGCTGCCCCTTTTTCGTACTCTCCGTCATCGCCTCGAGGTTGTCGAGGTTCACCCCGAAGGACCGGGCACTGTCTCGGTCATCTGCCGTGGTAAGCATCTCGATCGCCTCGCGGTCGCAGGGGGACAGTTCTTCGAGTGGCGATTCCTCACCAAAGGGATGTGGTGGCAGGCCCACCCCTTCTCGCTTTCGGCGCGGCCACGACCGCCCTTCTTACGCCTCACTGTGAAGGGCATCGGCGACTACTCGTCGGCGGTGGCCTCATTACGACCTGGCACCCGCGTCGCGATCGAAGGGCCGTACGGGGCCTTCACAACTCATGCGCGTCGCCGGTCAAAGGTTCTGCTCATCGCCGGTGGCATCGGCGTGACGGCCATCCGCTCGTTACTCGAGGATCTTCCTCGGGACTGCGATCCGGTCGTGATACTTCGAGCCTCTACCGCCGAAGAGCTGGCCCTCGCATCGGAGGTGGCCGAGCTCGTCCGCCACCGGAAGGGTCGGGTTCATGAGCTCGTGGGTTCCCGCTCGGAGGTGCGAACGGACCGTCTGTCCGAGCTCGTGCCTGACATACAGAAGCGGGACGTCTACGTATCAGGGCCTGAGGGGTTCGTGAATCGCGTAGTCGCAACCGTTCTGCGGCTCGGAGTCCCGAAGGACTCGGTGCATTTCGAGGTCTACTCCCTGTGAGCGGGCGCCGCGTACGGCACATGGGCGCCTCACAACCACGACGAAAGCGGTGCGCAGAATGAGACGTGCTCCAGCGGTGGTCGTTGCCGGCGCGGCCGGATTCGCCGGAATTGTCGCAATGCACACGGGCGGCGCGCCTTCGATCCTGACCGGGACCGGTCCCTCCACTCCGGTCACCTCGTCTCCGAGCACGACAAGCCCTGCCAAACCGCCGACGGGCGCAGCGTCTTCAGCCGTCGGAACAGCCGAACAGTACGGCTACGGCGTGCTCGCCGTAAAGGTCACCGTTCAGGGAGGACGCATCACAGACGTTTCTACCTCGAAGCTTCAGACAGCAGAGCAATACTCCCAGTCGCTCGCTCAACAGGTCATACCAATGCTTCGCAACGAGATCCTCTCGGCCCAGAGTGCGCACATAAACGCGATCTCGGGTGCTACCTATACGAGCGAGGCTTACGCCTACTCCGTCCAGTCGGCACTCGACGCCCTCGGGGTGAAATGACGCTGCCGACGTGATCGTTCACGCCGAAGAAGTGATGGGGACAGTCGTGTCGTTCCACGTCGAACCAGGCGAGTGCCCGGCGGTGGAAGCCCACACCGCCCTTGAGGCGGCCTGCACGAGGCTCCACGAACTGGACGACATCTTCAGCACTTGGAAACCGGGGAGCGCACTCAACCGTTTCCGGGCCGGGATCCTGCGCCTACCACAAGCTCCGCCCGAGATGGCTCTCGTCCTCGAGCTGTGCGACGAGGCACGGGCGCTTTCGCAGGGTTGGTTCGATCCTTGGGCGATGCCTGGCGGTTTCGATCCGACCGGCCTGGTCAAGGGCTGGGCCACTGAGCAGGCGCTCGGAATCCTCGAGCTCGCCTGCGTTGAATCCGCAATGGTCAACGGCGGAGGCGACATCGCCCTCTTCGGCTTGCCCAAGAACGCTGCGGCGTGGCGGATAGGGATCCGCCATCCGTGGAGGCCGGATGCGCTCGCATGTGTGCTCAAGGCCGACCGGGCGGTTGCCACTTCAGGTTGCTACGAACGCGGCCCGCATCTGATCAACCCCAAGAACGGCAGGATGCTGTTCCGAACCGCGTCTGCGACTGTTGTTGGCTCAAGCCTGCCACTTTGCGACGCCCTTGCCACTGCGCTCGTGGCCGCCGAGGACGCGGGACCCGAGTTAGTTCGTTCGCTCGATGGTTACGAGGCATATGTCATCGGGGTCGACGGCGAGGAGGACGCTACGGAGGGAATCGTGTTCGCAACCGAAGGCGTGAGGTGAGGCGAACTCCCGTGGAGCTTGTGAGGACTTCCTGTTTTCGTCACCACGATGTCGGCCCGCGGCGACTTGTGACAAATCTTTACCGAGTCTTGTCGGAGAGCTGGTCCGCGAGAACCCTAAGGTCGACCCAAGGTGGAACTCGAGGAGGCCGATGAACGCCAAACCAGCCAGAAGCCGCCCCACACACACCGGCGACGAGAACGACGCTCTGACGAACCGATCCGGTTTGCCGTCGCGGGCCAGGCGACGGCGGTGAGCCGAACCCAACTTCACTCGTCGGCGACGTTGCCCTTCGAGGACGGGATACTGCCACCCGCACGTCCGGCCAGCAAGCGATTGAGCCTGATGACCGCGTGGCTACGTGCGACCCGGCCGCGTCAGTGGACAAAGAACCTCCTGGTTTTCGCAGCCCCCGCCGCCGCAGGCTCCATGACCCAACCGAGTGTCATCGTCCGCAGCGTCGTGGCGTTCTTCGCGTTCGTGGCCGCCTCGGCCTCGACATACCTTGTCAACGACGTGGTCGACCGCGAGAATGACCAACTTCATCCCGTCAAGAAGAACAGGCCGGTGGCGTCGGGCCAGGTTTCTGTGGGCTTGGCACTATGGAGCGCGGCCGGCTTGGCCTCGGTTGCACTCGTAACGGCCGCCTTGGTGTCAGGAGCGGCGCTAGTCGGCGTCATCACCGCCTATCTCGCGATCAGTGTGCTCTACTCGGTGACCCTCAAACGGGTGCCGTTGGTCGAACTGGCCTGCGTGGCAGCAGGATTCGCTTTGCGGGCGGTCGCGGGAGGGGCTGTCGCCCACGTCACGATCTCGCCTTGGTTCCTAATGGTGGCTTCGTTCGGTTCCCTACTAATCGTCGCCGGGAAGCGCAGCGTCGAACAGGCCGTGCTGAAGGACCGGGGGGGGCTGCACCGATCTGCACTGGCCGCATACCCGGCGGCGTTCTTGAGAAGTGTCCGCATGCTGGCCATGTCGGTCACCGTGACGACGTACTGCCTTTGGGCATTCGAACGTGCAGGACGGCTCGGGCTTAGCGACCGCGCCGAGGACATTGTGTGGTTCGAGCTGTCGATCATTCCCTTCGTGCTCGCCGTTCTCGTCGTTGAGCTTGCCATCGAGCAGGGTCGCGGGGGTGAGCCCGAAGAGCTCGCCCTGAGCGATCGTGGTCTCCAGATGCTCGGACTGGCGTGGCTCGGGTTGTTGATGTGCGGGATCTACGCATGAGCGCTTCCTCTCAGCGCGAGCTCCTCGCCGGTTGGGGCAGGGCACCGGTATCTGGGGCAACGGTGGTACGGCCGGAGTCGTTATCGGAACTTGAAGATCTCGTGCGCCTTGCACGTGACCCTCTTCCAATGGTCGCTAGAGGTCTCGGACGCTCCTATGGCGACGCGGCGCAATGCGCCGGCGGCCAGGTAGTCGACTGCACCGGCTTGAACCGTGTTTTGGATCTCGACATCGCCGGAGCTCGAGTGCGTGCCGAGGCGGGCGTCTCCATCGACGAGCTTCTCAGACTCCTCGTCCCGAAAGGGCTGTTCCCTTCGGTCACACCCGGCACACGATTCGTCACGCTCGGTGGAGCTATCGCGAGCGACATACACGGCAAGAACCACCACCTGGATGGCACTATCAGCCGGCACGTGGACTACCTCCGAATCGCAACTCCAAAAGGGGTCATCGAGTGCGGCCCTGAACGGCGCAGTGATGTGTTCTCGGCTACCTGCGGCGGAATGGGCCTCACCGGCGTCATCCTCGAGGCCGACCTCCGGTTACTGGCGATAGAGACCTCGACCATGCGCGTGGACACCGAACGGACAGGTGACCTGGACGCCTGCATGACGCGCCTGTCCGATGACCAGGATGCCTACAGGTACTCGGTGGCCTGGGTGGATGGCCTCGCCGGCGGGCGACACTTGGGACGATCCGTACTGACCAGGGCGAACCACGCCGTCTTGTCGGATCTTCCTGCCCGGGCTCAGCATGATCCGCTTCGCTTGGACCTTTCGAGATCAATGCGTGTTCCAGTGGCGCCTCCGACCTCCCTCCTCACTACTGGGACAGTCGCGGCGTTCAACGAAATGTGGTACCGGCGCGCACCTCGCCACCGGACCGGAGAGCTGGTTCCCCTGTCCCGCTTCTTCTACCCGCTCGATGGCATCGGACGATGGAACCTGCTCTACGGACCGCGGGGGTTCACCCAGTACCAGTTCGTCGTGCCGCTTGGCGCCGAAGCGACTGTGCGCTCCGTGCTCGAGCGCCTCAGCAAGGCTCGGGCCGCCTCTTTCCTGGCGGTCCTCAAGCGCTTCGGTCCCGAAGGGTCGGGCCACCTCTCGTTCCCGATGGAGGGCTGGACGCTCGCTCTCGACGTGCCGCTCGGATCTCAGGGGCTCGCTGCGCTGTTCGACGGCCTCGACGAGCTGGTCGCGTCCGCAGGAGGCCGCGTCTACCTGGCCAAGGACGGACGCGTGAAGCCCGAGACGCTGGCATCTATGTACCCGCGCCTCGCGAATTGGTTGGAGATCAGGAACAGCCTCGATCCCGAGGGGGTTTTCAGCTCGGATCTGGCGCGTCGCCTCGGGCTCGCCCGGGCGCGCGGTCCAGTGATGTCGACGATGGCGGTCTGATCGACGCGACAGGGATGCCGCAGACCGCCCTTTTCATCGAAGGTGCTTCGCAGATCGCCCGCGACACCTGGGCCCTGCTAGCCGAGCGCAGCCTTCGTTCCGTCGAGCTACGGACCCGCGGCGTCGACCGTGTACTCACGTAGTTCCTCGAGGTCACCGACACCGCCCGACTCGACGCGTTCGTGGACTGCGCGGCCCCAGAACTTGGTTCGGTTGATCTGCTGCTCGTCGCTGTGGGGGACCTCGGCACATCAGAGTTGGATCCTCTCGGCGCAAGAACGGTCAGCCGGACAACCGCGGCGAACTTTGTCGGGCCCGCCGCTACTACTGCCGCCTTCGTGGGTAGGTTGCGCGCGCGAGGGTCAGGACGCGTCGTCATCCTTTTCTCGGCGGTGTTCGCGTCCGAAAGGCCAACCTCGCCCACGGCGCCGCCAAGGCAGGGATCGACGGCTTCGGTCGCGGCCTGGCCGACGCGCTCGCGGACAGCGGTGTGGGGGTAACCGTCGTCAGACCGCCCCGGGATTCGTCAGGACCAAGATGACCGCGGGAATGAAGGCGGCACCTTTCGCCGTCGAGAGCTCATCGGTAGCGGAGGCAATCGTCAAAGGTCTCGAGACGGGAGCTCTCACAGTGTGGGTGCCACCGGTGCTCCGAGCCCTGTTCGCTCTGATGCGTGTGCTGCCCCACGGCTTTGGAGACGAATCCCAAGCTGAGCGACCGGCAATCGCAGCCTCTACCAGACCACACCGGTGCGACAGCGGAGGTGGCTCGGACCCTCTCGAGTGACGCGCCAAGTTCAGCGGGCCGACATCGTGATGAAGTCGCGTGCCCACCAGGTCTCGAAATATCGGGTCGGAGGTCCGGCCATGTCGGCGAGAGGCAACAGGTCGGTTGCATTTGCCGGTGATGCCAGGCCCGTTAGCGTAGAAGGGGCGAAGGTGGCGAAGTTCACCCAGTCGGTGTTGATGTCCAGCTCCATCGCCCGCACCGCCCCGGCACGCACCAACAGGCTGGCAAGATCGGTGATGTTGAGGCTCGGTCCCCCCACGTAGACGAGGGCGCCGTCGCCGGTCACCCCGATGCCCGAACGCGACACGTAGACCTGGTTGCCGAGAGTGTTGCCCCACTTGGTCGTGTCGTTGGCATTGAGTCCCGACACCGGCTTGCCGTTGTCCACAAGAAGATTGAGATTCTGCCTCACAGCAACCACGTCCGAGGTCATCTTGACGTCAGTTCCCCACGCGCCTACCGCGGCGGTGCCATTCCGGTAGATCACGAAGGACGCTGCGCCGGCACGCAACGGGAGGATCGTCTGACCCTGGGTGTAGTAGCCGCCGTTGGCATCCTGCATGCGGAATCCCGCATTGAAGGCAGCTACAAGCGTACGAGCGGCGGTGGGCTGGACCGGAGCCGTGTATGTGTAAGGGCCGCCGCCGGGTATGTAGCTGCCTGAGTACAACGTGGCCGACAGCAGCCGCGTGTTCAGCCAGGCGATCCCATCCACGACGCTTGTGTGGATCGCATCCGGTCGGAGAAACGTCGCGTAGATGGCTGGGATACCTTGCACGAGACGGCCCACAGGCCTCCAGCTTCCCTCACCGGCCAACGCGGGATGGGCAAACGGCACAAGCGACGTGGGAACCGTGAGGTGGGCAGTTGAGTCGCGGTGAAAACCGGTGGCGCGCACGCCGGTGCGTTGCTGAGTGGGTAGAGCCTCAGCCAAGGGTCGCCCTCCCACGGGAGGCTGATGGTGTGAGTACCACCAATTCTCAGCCGAGTTCACTACCGACCCGGCGCCGTTGTCACGCAACCACTCGGCAAAGCGCGCCGAAACCGAGAGACCCAACGCCTGATTATTGAGTGCGCTTCCCAGCGAGGCCCAGATGGGTGTGAAGAGCACGATCACAGCCAAGGTGCCTGTAGCAAATGGGTGGCGACCGGGCCAGGTACGCCGAAAGCGTCGTAGCTGGCGAGTGCGTAGCCGGCGGCCACGAACATAGGCGCGGTGGCTTCGCCATGACGGCCAGTGAACACCCTTTGCACGGGGCTCGTGGATGACTCTCGGGCTGGAAGGGGCGCTCTGTCCGCCAGAACGTCGAGCACCCGAGCCCCGCTCAGTCGTCATCCTCGTGGCCGAGACTTTGGGTCGCTCGGTCGCCGAGGCCTGACGTCGTGGTGGGGAAGCTACACGATCGCTAGTCATTTGAAAGAGCATGCCTGATGCGTGCTCATTAGCGTCGGCAACTGAAGTCCTTCTTTCCCAAGTCTTTGCCGAATCTTTTCGAAAGAAGGGTGTCGACCATACCGGATGGACCGTTGAGGGAGCAGGGCGCCGCGCGCGGGCTATGAGGCACAACCGGCTCACACGTAGCAGATTGCCAGGTTGTTCTTGGTGTCCTCGAAGCCTCGAGGCGCATGGTGGTCGGAACGAGCCGGAAGAGCAGCTCCAGAACAAGGGGAACAGACATGAACAACAGCGACGCCACTTGCCTCGCCCTTATCGCGCCCCACGGTATCGAAGGCGTTTCGCGGACCCTGCGCCGTGACGCCATTGACGCGCCGGCGGCGGCACCAGGCAACGGTGCCACAGTCGTTCGGGCGCGACGCCCAGTTCAGATCGTAGGACCTGTTCATGATCACACGAAGTCGCGAAGGAGAACTCCGCTTGCAGGCTTGAGGCACTTGCGAGCCGACTCCGGAGGCGTCACTCTCCATAGCCACCCACAAGACAGGCCAGTGAAGCTTCCGTCCGAGAAGGGCGACCGGGTGCGACGAAGATGGCGGATGCGGTCGCCCCCGGTTCACTAGAGCTTCGCGGGCTCGGCGTCCGGGCATGTCGGGGAACTCAAGTTTGCCGTCTTGCGTCACGTGGGCTCAAGGGTTCGGAAAAGAGTCGGCAAAGATCCGGCCAAGAAGATCCCTGCTTGCGCGCGTCAGAGGGAGGCTTTCCGGCACGCTAGGCGAATGACGGACGATGGGACAGCTTTCGGGTCGGAGCGATCGCAGGGGCTCTCGGTCCTGCGACAATCCGCGAAGCGAATTGTGGCGACAGACCTGACAACAGGCGAGACACGACGGCGCGTCCTTCACAGCGACGGCGGGGTTGAAGCAAACGCCCGACTCACGGGGTCGTCGGCGGCAGTGTTGCTCGTGCTGCTCGCTGCCGAGGGACTCACGATTCCCTTCATCCAAAGCCTCCTCACCGCCCACGTCGTCATCGGGATGGTGCTCGTGCCACCTGTCCTGGTGAAGCTCGGCTCAACCGGGTACCGGTTCTTCCGTTACTACACAGGAAAACCGGCCTTCGTGAAAAAGGGCCCTCCTCCCGTACTTCTCAGGTTGCTGGGGCCGGTGGTGGTCGTGCTCACCCTGGCGTTGTTCGGGAGCGGTATCGCCTTGCTCTTCGCCGCCGCCCGGTGGCGGTCGGACCTCGTGTTTCTCCACAAGGCGACCTTTGTCCTGTGGTTCGGCGTCATGACCGTCCACGTGCTCTCGCACCTCGGTGAAACCTTGAGGCTTGCCCCGCGCGACTGGTACGGGCGAACCAGGCGTCAAGTCGCCGGCACCAAGGCCCGGCAGTGGCTACTCGTCGTGAGCGTGGTGCTGGGCATCCTGCTGGGGACGCTGCTCGCGGCAAGAGGAGCGACCTTCCTCGTCCACGGGATCGTGTCAGGCTGAGACATACAAGGTCAAGCGTCACAGCCCGCGCCGTCCTGGTGGTCGCTATCGTCTGAGCCGAGGCTCTTCGTGTCATGTCATGGGCGCCCGATAGGGTCACAATTCGACGTGGGTTGCACGCAACGGACGCGACTGCTCGCTTCGGTCTGCCTGTGACGGCGGGAGCGGGCAGATTGAAATGGGACCGGGGGGAACCAGAGTGTTTGCATCGTTCGACACCATTCGGAATGACAATTCGGGGCGATGTCACGATGTCGCAAGGCGGTTACGGCTAGTTCTCCTGGCTGTCGTCGCGTCGTTCACCACAGCGATCGCGCCGGGGATTACCGCCGGAGCAAGTATGCCGACATCGCCCGAGGCGACCTGGACGCGGGTCTCGCCGGCTACCAGCCCGCCCGTCCGCGACAGTGCCTCAATGGCCTACGACTCTGCCACCGGAAGCGTCGTGCTATTTGGCGGGGCAAACGGCGGCAGCGATCTCAACGACACCTGGACCTTCAACGGGGTGACTTGGACGCGTCTCTCCCCCTCGACCAGTCCCCCCGCCAGGGCATACGCCTCCATGGCCTACGACCCAGCCACGGGGAAGATCGTCCTCTTCGGGGGATCCGGCAACAGCGGCGACCTCAGTGACACGTGGACTTTCGACGGTACGAACTGGACAGAACTCTCCACCACCGCGAGCCCGCCAGCCCGCGACAGCGCCTCCTTTGCCTACGACGCGGCCACGGGGAAGATCGTCCTCTTCGGGGGGGAGGGGAATGGTGGCAACCTCGGCGACACCTGGACTTTCGACGGTACGAACTGGACGCAGCTCTCCCCGCCCGCGAGCCCGCCCGCCCGTTGGTATTCCGCCATGGCCTACGACCCAGCCACCGCAGACGTGGTCCTGTTCGGAGGATCCGGCAACGGTGGAGACCTCAGCGACACGTGGACCTTCGACGGTACGACTTGGACAGAGCTCTCCACCGCCACGCGCCCGCCTGCCCGCGACAGCGCATCGATTGCCTACGACCCGACCACGGGTCACCTCATCATGTTCGGAGGGGAGGCCAGCAGCGGAGACTTGAGTGACACGTGGACATTCGACGGCACGAACTGGACTCAAGTCACTACGGCGAGCAGCCCCACCGCCCGGGATGGCGCGACCATGGCCTATGACTTGGCCACTTCGGGCGTGGTCCTGTTCGGAGGCGAGGCCGACAGCGTCAGCCTCAGCGACACTTGGACCTTCGCACAGATCACCGTCGTCCTCTCCCAAGCCAGCCCGACCGCGGCAACCGTCGCCTACGGTGCGGGCTACGGCGGCCACCTCGCAGTGACGAATGCCGCCGGAACCGTCAGCTACATCGAGGCCAGAACGGACGCCACCGACGTTATTGTCAGCGGGTCCGGGGCGATCCGCGCTGCCACCTCGCTGGCACCTGGCACCTACACGGTGACTGGCAGAGACAGCGATACCAATGGTGACATTGGCAGCTGGACCTTCAGCCTCACCGTAGGCAAGGCTTCCCAGACTGTTGTATTCACCTCAACTGCACCTTCCGACGCGACGGTGGGCACCGACTACGTAGTGAAGGCCACGGGCGGTGCCTCCGGCAACGAGGTCACTTTCAGCACAACGTCGATATGCACCGTGTCGGGATCTACGGTGAGCTTCATCGGCGCGGGCGAATGTGTCGTCGACGCGAATCAGGCCGGCGACGCGCATTACCTCCCAGCTAGCGAGGCCCAGCAGACGATAGCCGTCGGCAAGGCTTCCCAGGTCATTACCTTCATCTCGACTGCACCTTCCGACGCTACCGTGGGCGGCATCTACACGGTCCGGGCTACCGGCGGTGCCTCGGATAATGCGCTCATCTTCAGCGCAACATCGATGTGCGCGGTAGCGGGCGCGATGGTGCACTTCATTGGCGCTGGCAGATGCGTCGTCAACGCGAACCAGTCCGGCAACGCCAACTATTTTCCAGCGATCCAGGTCGAGCAGACGATCATCGTCGGCAGGGCTCGCCAGACCATCGCCTTTACCTCGAGGGCGCCGGCGGATGCGAGCGTGGGGGCCACCTACACAGTGAGGGCCGTCGGCGGAGCCTCTGGCCACAAGGTCATCTTCCGCACGAGGTCGAGGTGCATCGTCTCGGGCTCGGTTGTGCGCTTCACCGGCGTGGGCATCTGCACTATCAACGCGAACCAGGCTGGTGATGCGGACTATCTCCCGGCCACCGAGGCCACGCAGAGCTTCAGGGTTGCCAAGGCGTCGTCCAAGACGGCGCTCAGGCTGTCATCGAAGGAGGTGACCTACGGAAACGAGCAGGTGGAGCGTCTGTCGGTCACTGTCTTTCCGCAATATGTTGGGACACCGACTGGGAGGGTGACGATCAAGGAGTCCGGCACAACTTTGTGCGCGATGGTGCTCTCATCGGACAAGCGAACATGCACCCTCTCGCGCAGGGAGCTCACGAAGGGCACTCACCACCTCGCCGCTACCTACCTCGGCAGCACGAACTTCAAGCGGTCCAGTTCGGCCCGGGAGGTCCTAATCGTCATCAAATAACCAGCCGCTGGCTATTTGTTCAATGGTCGGGTGTGAAGCCCAGACTCCAATGAGCGCGGCGTACTAGAGCGCTCGAACACGAAGGCTTTGCCCGTCCAGCCCGCGACAGGTCCCCGTTGCAGTCGTCCGAGGACCATTGTGGGACGACGATTCTCTCGGTACCGTCGAAGCGGGTGGAGAAGATGCGTGTACTTCGTGTACCGCCCACTGAATGTAGGCACAAAGAGCGCCACGAAACTCTGGATCTTCGGGAAACCCCGCTTTGTCGACTGCCTTTACGAAGCATTCGAGGAACCGATCACCCAGTTCATCGTCTGCCCCCGTCGAAGCGTGAATGCTGATCATCGCAAAGTGCCCACCACCGGTCGCGGACTAGCGGGAGGTCCCCCGAGGACTTCGGACCAGTAGCTGGTAAGTCGCTCGACATCTCGGGATGTCCCTCGTGGGAGAACGGGTGACTCAGTACCGGGTCGGCCAGACAACGCTGGTGATCTGTGGCGGCGAGCTTCAGAAACGCCGCCTCCCCAACAGCGAGGTCGAACATTGAGGCACCTAGCGCGCCATCTACCGTGCCACGACCTTGCGCGCATGCGCCACAGCCTGTTGCTCGCGACGCCGCAGACATCTGCTGACTTGCAGCTGCAGGCGTCTTGAGAATTCCTCGCCGCTCTCACTCCGACCGCCTTGGCAAAGCGCGGCGGAGCTTGCTTACCCGGAGTCGCTGACCGGAGCCGTGGGACTCGCCGGAGCGGCCTCGACGACGTCGCGAACGAACTCGTTCGCTGCGGTCTCCAAGCAGGCGAGCATTGCGAGGACGGGCACATTGTCGGCAAGGGCACGCCTGGTCATCGCCCACACCTGGCGCGCCGGCTGGTCGCCCTTCAGTCTCCGCACCGCTACACCGGGATGCAGCGAGGAGCCGAGCGCGAGCATCGGCACGAAGGCCACCCCGAGCCCGGCGGCGACAAAGCCCTGCGCGGTCGGATACTCGTCCGCGTCGATCGCGTATGCCGGCCGGAACCCGGCCCGCATGCAAGCGGCCTCGATGACGAGCTGACAGTGGCCCGGGCAGGAGCTGACTCCGATCCAGCGCTCCGAGGCGAGAAGAGCCAGATCCACCGATCGCTCCGCAGCCAGCGGGTGCGAGCGGGCCAGCACGACCCGGAAAGGATCGGCCAGCAAGTGTCGGTGGACGAGATCGTCGTCCACGACGTCACCGCGAGATCTCGTCTCGACTGCCACTAGGACGTCAATCGAGCCGCTCCGCAGAGTGGTCACCGCCTCGTCGCCTTCCACGACGACAAGGTCAAGAGCGACACTCGGATGGACCGCCTGGAAGGCGGCGAGCGCGGTAGGTACCAGCGACGACCCGGCCGTCGGGAACGCACCTATCCGGATCCTTCCGCTGTGGCCAGAGGCAAGCGCGGAGAGGGCGTCCTCGGCGTTCTGGATCGAAGCGAAAACGCGAGTCGTGTGCTCGCATAGTAGTAACGCGGCGTCGGTCGGTCGCACCCCCCTTCCCACATGCTCGAAAAGCCGGACACCCGTCTCGCGCTCGAGTGCAGTCATCTGCTGACTCACAGCCGAGGGCGAGTAACTCAGGAGTGCCGCGGCAGCCGACACCGAACCGGTCTCCACGACGGCTTGAAAAGCTCTAAGACGACGGACATCAATCACAAGATAATTAAGCCATACTGAACGATTGTTCGCAACTAGTTGCTTGTTCTTCATCGTGGGCGGCACGACAATGGCTTTATGGAGTTGTGGAGAACCGGGTTAGGGATGCGGGCATGATCTGGCTGGCGGTGGTCCTGGTGCTTGTGGGCCTGCCCTTGGCTACCTTGCTCTTCGGCGCGGAGAGCCGGGATGGACGTGACTGGAAACCACTCCGCGGGTTTCCCGGCGTGACGGCTGACCCGGACCAGCCGGCCGTGCACACGGCGGGTGCTGGCGGGACCGGTCTTCTCCTGCCCCGGAGGGAGCCCGTCAACGTCAAGCACGCTTGACGGGCATAAAAGCCCCCGCAGACGGCGCGTTTGTAAGAACTACTCCGTCACAAGGCAGGTGCTCTTTCGTTCTGCACCCGGCGTCTGCCACCTGACGCGAGCAGGCGGGGTGCTCGGTCCAGCCGCTTTGGTCGCGGGCATTTCAGCAAGAGGTGCTGTGGGGCGCCCACCGGACGACGATCGAAACCGTGACACCCTGTATGCCTATCCGGGAGGGCCCTGATGTACGACCACCGGGATGCTGAATCATGGACATCATTCGTAGAGTCCTGATTCGGAGTCTTTTCATGCTCGAAGAAATCTTCGGCCAGACGATCGCCGAAACTATCGACTCGCCGGAATTGGTCGAGTGGACATACGTCGCATGGTCGCCGCGTGATCTGTCTCTTTCCCGAGGAAGTTGGCCGTCGGACGGGCTTAAGCCGACGTTCGGCTTGATAGCCACCGCACAGGAAACTTCCGATTGAACTAACAATTCTTGACTGAGGTCACGAGTACGACGTGTCCTCCACTACGGTCAGGTCGACGAACTCCGGAGCGCCGTCGAAGATCTCCGCCATCGTCGCTCTCACAGTTCGCAATCCCTCCTGCCGCCGCGGATCTTCCTCGCGGGCGCGAGCGTTCTCCTCCGTCTCGAAAATGACGAGGTTGTACACCCGGCTCGGGTCCTTCTGGTCTTGCATGGCCATTGACCTCAGTAGGCCGGTGCCTGGTTGCTCGATCGCCCGCAGCTGCTCGTACACCCGCGGGAGATCGCTTTCCTTCCCCGGCTTGAGACGCATCGTGATGAGCTGTGCCCACATGTCGAATCAGCCCCGGATCACGTTGCGAACTGTCGCCACGATCGGCGCTTTCAACTCGACGCCGAGCCCAGCGAGGATCGGCATGAGGGTCGGTCCAAAGGCATCGAAATCCTGCTGAGAGTCCCAGATGTCGAAGACCTGGATTTCACCATTGGACTCGAGAGCCACGTGGTAGGAACGCCCCTTCGGAGCGCCAGCGCCAGCTGCCTCGAGCTGCCTGATCGCGTCGGCGTACTTCTCGGGCGTAAAACCTCCGTGTATGAAGTAGATCCCGAGTGACATACGACACCAGTCCTTTCCGCGCCCGAACCGGGCGATGAGAAACAAGGTGGTCAACTTAACCAAGGAGGGGTGGGATGGCAATAGGCATTCTGGTGACACAACCCTGAGACCTTCCTTCTTCCCGCCGGCATCGGAATTTGAGGACGGAGTGCAGCTTCCCGGCGCGGATGCCGAGCGGCGCGACTACAACACCTTCTTCTCGTTCACTGACCCCGACGGCACCGGCTCGACGGTCCAGGAGGTCGGCCGAAGGCCTGGCCTGCTGAATGGGAGATCACACCCTTGGGGCGACCGCCGAGGCCCAGGGCGCAGGTTCGGGAAGCGACGACACACCCGAATGGCAGAATGACGGCCAGCTCATCGCCTTCGGTCGAACCTGAACGCGATCGTGAGTGAAGATTCTTGAGTTGAGTGGAGCTGAGGGGATTTGAACCCCTGACCCCCTGGTTGCAAACCACTTTTGGGCGTATTTTGGCGAACTACAGCGTTGTGTTACAGCAGCTCAGAGAGTTATCCACACGCTGGCGAACTACCCGGAATGTCAGCGTCCGCGCGATAAACGCGCGATGGATTGGTCATCAGTCGCGGGGACAGCAGGGGCGAGCGAGTTGCGGCATCAGGCTCGAGAGGGTCTCGACGGGAGAGTCAACCTCGTCGACCTCTGGCCGCTCAACTGAGAGCTCCGGGATAATGGTGCTGCATCCCGATTGCCCGCACAGCGGAGCGAGACCCGCCAGTAACTTCCTCTGAGTGGTTGCGGAGCGGTTCGGCGGAGGTCTCGAGACAGGCCCGCGCGGGCGTCTTCTCTGCTGGGTGGTCCTTGATCGGCTGAAAGCTGATCAGTCTTCCTCTCCCTTCTGACAGGCAAGGTTTGACCCCGATCCGGACGAGATGCTGAGGGTCCTCGATTCCTCGCTCCCGGCGGTCAATCTCGCAGCGCTCGACGATCCGGAGAACGAAGAGCTTCTGCTCGAGTGCGTCGCCGACTCTGTTGGGGCGGCTCGCTATTACCAAGATCCAGATGCGCTCGATCTTGCCCTCGCCGATCCGCGGATTCAGGCTGCACTCGCCCCGGTGGCCACGCGCATCGCCGCGGCGCCGGCAGCGAAATGGTGGTCGGATCCGGTCGACCCGTCGAAGCAGGTCTACGTAGACAAGCGGGAGGACGGTTCCATTCGTCCTCCGGTGTTCAGCGGAGCTCAGGTTGTCCTCGAGGCCTGGCGTAACGGGACAACCGGCCCCGGCAGACGCCATCGGGGGCAGTGGGTCGGCGGTCCATGGTGGTCCACTCCCGTCTCGTTCTTCACCGTGGAGGACATCAAACGCTACGGCGAGCCCCTGCCCCGGGTCGCCGGAACGACGCGATCGCGTCCAGGTCTCGGTGCCGTTGAGCTCCTGCTCGAGGAAGACAGCTTCGGAGCGCTCGCCGCGCTGTGCTGGCCGGTTCGCGCCCGAATGCCAGTTCGTGTCTTCGAAATCGACAGCCCCGTTCATTGGATGGAGCTCGTCGAGCGTTACGGCGTCGACGTGACGGGCAAGCGCATCGCGCACTGGTCGCTGGCGACGGGACTCGACCGTCGTTGGGTTATTCCCGACTGGCTGGCCGTGGCCGAGGACTACGAGGTGGTGCACCTCACCGTTAACGGATACCTCACGACGTCCGGACGCGCGTTAGCTGTCGACACCGGAAGTTCGACCTTTCTGGCCGGCTGGAACCCCGACATGTCGTACTGGCTCTCGGATGTTCTGGAATCTGCTGGCTCCCCGACGCTATGGGTATCCGAAAAGCACCACCCGGAGCGACGGTGGCGGCTGGCGGACGAAAGCGCCCCGTAAAGCCGGGTGGTGAGGCGGCCCGGCTCAGGTGAGCCGTGGTGCGCCCGGAGCCGATGGCATCGCCGTACCACGCGTCCAACGGTGCGCCGGTGACCACGTTCCCGGCTTCCTCAGCCCAGAACACGAATTGAACTCCCTTGTGGTCGGTTCCCGAGCAAATGGGACCCCGGACGGGTCGTATTGGTCGCGTTCCCAAGACTGGGCGCTCTCAGCACCCTGAACGTGAGCCGCATTCGGTTGCGCTGCTAATGCGGCCCTGCCGTTCAGCAAACAGCTCGGGTGAGCAGCTAGTCCCACGAATGGCCAGCAATGGACGTTTCTGGCGAGACTTGGCCTCTTCGCAGCTTGCCACTATCGACCGGTCGTCACATCGTGAGACTGAACCTGGGTCGAATCAGATGGCGGTGACCGGCAGCCGACAATTGTGAGAGGAAGCGGCGTTCGACCTCCTAGATTGTTCTGTATCTCGGCGTAAGGTTGGAAGCCCCCGGCGAGTGCCGCCGACAGTGCCACTGACGCGATCAGTTCCTCGGTGGCGTCCCTGCCAGAATGGGTCGGCGCCGGGGCGCTCGATTCCCAACTTCGTCCGTCGCACCGAGGTGTTAGGACATGGCAAGGCTCGCTCCGGTAGTTGCAGCGATCACTTTCCTCATGCCCGTCGCCGCGACTGTGGGCGCCAGTCCATCGTCGCCGCCGACGCTGGACATCACGTCCTACGCCGCGAGCTGGCTGCCCGCACCGCCGCAGGCACCCAATTGGGGCCCAGGCCCGGACGAGCGCGGCCTTCTGTTCACCCAAGGCGGTACCGGGTTCCTCGTTTCGAGCCAGTCCCTCGTTCCGACGGGCGCAGGGTCAGTCGCCGAAGTGCAGCGCACCCGGGACCAGGGCAAGAGCTGGACGACCGTCTGGCGCCGGAGCAGGGTCTCGCTCTCGTGGGTGGGGACCGTTGGCAGTGAGGTGATCGCCGCCGGGATCTCACTAGTGGTGGGACAACCCTTCCTGATAGAGAGCAGCGATGGCGGTGCCACCTGGCAGACGGTTCAGGTCGCCCTCAGCCCGGACCTGGTCCCCGGGGTGGAGAACTCTGATGTGCAGCAGGCGTTGTGGTCGCTGTGGGCCTTTGACCAGTTTGACTTCGTCACGCCAAGCCTCGGGTTCGCCATGCCGGATTCGATGACGGGCCAGGCCGCGTTCATGACCCCTGGGCCACTTGCTCTGCTCCGCACGACCGATGGCGGGAGGAAGTGGTCGCGCGTCGCCTTACCGGGCGGGGTGCCCACAGGCGGCCTGGCATTTGTGGGCAACGGCCGTGGTTTTGCGACCGGCTCCGGCTCCAAGTGCCTCGGTCAGATCTGGCAGACGAGCGATTCCGGTCTCGCATGGTCACCCGTACCAGGCACGTGCGTCGACGACTGGCTCGACGCTCTCTCGTTCCCAACTCCGAGCGAGGGTTACGCGGGTGGTGGTGACTGGGCGAAGTACACCAATACCGGCCGGCAGCAGCTCGACCTGTTCCGCACGACCGACGGCGGCGAGCACTGGGCAAAGGTGTACCAATCCGCAGGACCGCCAGGCCCGGCGCTCGACTACAACCCCTTCGGCGAGGTGGACTTCGTCACCTTGGAGAAGGGTTTCGCTCTTGACGGCGGCCAGACGGCAGGCGCCGGCGGCCCTATCGGCGGGCACCTGTGGATCACAACCGACGGCGGTCGCCATTGGTCCGAGCAAGCGGTTGCAGGTCTCCGTCTCGTCGTGGACGGCAGTCACGGCGTGTGGTTGATGAACGGCGGGCCGGCTGCTGGCGGCGACGTCGTCCTCCGCTCAGAGGACGGAGGTCGCACATGGTCGGAGGTGGGCAACCCCGCGCGAACTGCTGTCTTGAATGTCGCGGGCAGCGGGCGCGAGCTGTGGGTGAACACCGAAGCAGGTGAGTACATAAGCCATGACGGCGGACGCACCTGGTACCGGCCGCCTGCGGCGATGGGACGGGTATCGCTGAGCTCGGATTACGGCTCTTCGCTGAGCTTTGGCCCGGGGGGCTTGGCGGTCATCCTCAATGGTGACGATGACTTCTGGGTGAGCGACGACGGGGGACGGACGGGCAAGACCGTGAAGGTGCCGATCCTGGCTCAGATCGGCATAGTTGCCGTTGCCTTCGCCAACGCGCGCGACGGCTTGGTCGTCGGCTCGGGCCAGTGCGGCTCGGACGAGGTGCTCGCCACTTCGGACGGTGGAAGGTCGTGGCACAAGGTAGGCGAAACGGGCGTGCTGCCCATCTCGTTCGCTTTCGACGGACCACTCGCTGTTGCCGCTGGGTGCCCGGGCAACGAGATCTCGGCCAGCTACGACCAGGGGCGCACCTGGTACGACTTGCCCCTCGGCAACGAGCTGTCTACGTCAATCGTGTCGGTGTCCGTAGCCGGCGATTCCGTCGCAGTCCTGTGCTACCTCATACCGAGCGGGCGCGAGTACATGCTCTTCAGTGCAAATGGTGGACGGCAGTGGGCAAGGTTGAGCTTCAGCGGCCCGGGCGCCAAGACGGTCCCGGGGGCCCTGGTTCTCACGAGCCCGCGATCTGTATGGGCCTATGGCCCTCCCGGGATCCTGTGGCATTCCACGAACGCCGGCCGCACCTGGTCTGCAGTCCGCCTCTTCCTACCCTTGGTGCCCTGATCCTTGGTGACGGTGGTCGGAGACCGGGCGAGGCTACTCGGCACAAACCAGCGACCTCAGCATTATCAGAGTCAGTGAAAGCGTTCTCGGGCGTCGCGCCCAATCGCATTTGGTGAGGCGCGCCCAAAGTTCACCACGAGGCGACGAGGCGAATCGGCGGTTGTGCTACAGCAGGACTGGCGTCCAGGTGGAACCGCCATCAGACGTCCCGAAAATCAAACCTGTGCTCAAGAGGGCGAAACCGTCGAGATCGTCAGCGAAGGACACGCTCGCGACGTCTTGCCCAACAGTTCCGAAGGCCGCGGGTAAGCCCCTCAGCTTCACGAAGATTCGCCCACCGTCGGTCGTCCTGAAAAACCCCGGCCTCACCGCGGTGATCCCGGGCTGGAAGAACGCCGTTGAAGCGGACACCGGCCACAGTTGGGTCCCATCGGTGCCGAAGCCGAAGATCTGTAACCGGGTCAAGTGCGCTCCGCCGTCCGTGGAGCGAAAGAAAGCCACCTGCATCCCTGTAGAACAGGAGATCCACAGCACACGGTCCGAGAACGGCGTGGTCCCGCAAGAGATAGCGGATGGGGCGACAAGCTTCTCGAAGGAACGACCTTCGTTCGTCGAGCCGAAGAGCGTCAGCTGACTCACCCCGTTGCCAACGAGGATCCAAACATCGGACCCGAAAGCGCTGAGGTCGATGCCTCCAGCCGCGTTGAACTTGCCGCTATCGGGCGCAGGTTCCTCCACCCACGAGGAGAACCAGTTCGTCGATCGGTACAGCCCGTAGGAGGGGCAGCTGTCGCCGTTCAAGCAATGGATGACGACGACATACGCGACCGAGCCGGCCGCTTCCATCCGGACGGTGTTCCCTTTCGCGAGATAAACCCAGGTTCCGCTGATGGGTCCGCGAGCGTGGGACCAAGATCTCCCGCCGTCGCTCGTGACAAAGAGCGAGGAACCGACAATGGCGACGCCTCGCTCCGCGCCTTGGAACTGAACGGTGAGATTACCGTGGCGGTAAACGGTCGTCAGGCGACTTGCCGGCGGTAGGGCCTCTTGTTGAAAACTGCTGCCGCGGTTGTCGCTGCGGAATAGCTCGACCCGTCCGCCTTCGGGTCCCGAGGAGGTCCCAACCACGTAGATGACGTTGTTGGTTGGCGTGAACAGCTGGGCTGCGACAAATCCCTTTTGAGGTTGCGCTGCAGTCGTCGATGCGCCACTCCCCCTCGAGGCTACCGAGGTCGTTCTGGCTGCTGGGCTCATTGTCGGCCCCGTCGTCGACCCGTGGAGGTTCGTGAAGCCAGCGAGGGCCAACACGAGAACCACTGCACCTATCGCGCCGAGATTGCGCACCGTGCTCATAGTCTCACCAAACATCCACGTAGCGGGTTCGCGTTCAGGCCCGCACAGAGGTACCCACGTTCGCCCGCCTGGCGGCCTTGGGGATGGGTGTAGGTCGGCGATGACAGGCCCGGGGCGCCGGCTTTTGCCGGTCCTCGTTTGCCGACAACTCAACTCCCTTTGCGGCTCGTCGAGGGGCAGACTACCGACATGGTTTGCGAGGTCCCGACCATCTTCCCTGTCTTGGTCGAAGGAGAGCGGCTTCGACTTCGCGAGGTCGACATCGACGACTTCGAGGCGACGTGGGAGTGGGCTTCGCGTGCAGAGTATTTTCGGTTCTTGCCGATTGACCAACCAGACCGTGATGCGGAACGAGCCTGGTTAGCCTCTGTCGTCGCCGAAGCGCACGAGACAGCACGGCGTAGCTATCAGCTGGGCGTCTAGCTCGTAGAGGGTTCCAGGCTCATCGGCATGGTTCGCCTCGAGATCGAGTCCGAACGGCATCGGAGTGCAGGCATCGGTTACGGCATCAGTCCAGAAGGTGCACAGCCTTCCGACAAGGCGACGCATTCTTGGCATCGATTGATCGCGGAGTGCTCACGGTGCCGGTGCAAAGGGTACGAGGCCAGATCCCGTTGCACGCCCGTGGTCTTATCGCCCTTTGGATTCACTACCACCCGGAGGTCGCCCGGGTGAACCTGAGCAGGCTTGCCAGCGTCAGCTATGACTACAACGAAAGGCGCCGCTGGTTTGACCTCGCCGATCAGGAGGGACGCTCGCTCAGGTTGCTGTACCCGGTCACCGGGCTCACGGAAAAGGAGACGGCCCTGCTCACGGTTCTGTGTAATCACGTCCGCGAGTGCCACCTGATGGTCGATCTCGACACAAGAAGGGTGCTCGGTATCAGCGACTATCTCCCCTGAGCGCCGAGCAAAGCGAACAGCCGAGTCAAACCCCCGACAGTCCTTTTGCCCGATTCGAGTGCTTCTCTACGCCGGGAGCCGCGTGAGCTCAGATCGTCAAAGTCGGCCGGAAAGCCTCGCCCTCAAGCGCGTGGGCGAACTCGGCTCTGGGCATGGCGAGTGTCGCGCTGAGCCTGATCGCAAGCTCGGTGGCTGCCCGGGCGCGCGTCCGGTCCCGGAGGGCCTCGACAGATTCAACAGGGCTAGCAGGGCCAAGAGCTATGTGATCGGCGGGGATGTTCCATCGGTCCCGGTAGGCGGCGACGGTCGTGACCGCGTGCATCCAACGTTCCCTGGCGATGGGCTCGCAAGGTGGTACGCCAAGCGAGCCGACCCAGGCTTGGCCTTGCGCGACCGCCTGCTCGGCCAGCTCCCGCGCGCGGCGTTGCATCGTGATCTCTCGCTCATCGAGCGCCCGGGCCATGTCGGGATCGGTGACTCCGACGGCGCGGGGGATCAGGCCCGCAACGAGGTTCACACATAGCCGGTGGTTCGATCCGGCAGCCTGTGCCCATCGGCGCACTCGAGCGTTCATAACCGAGACCGGGTCGCTGGCATCGTCAAAGCCGCGGGCTGTGACGAACTCGGGGAAGTGTCTGTTCACGTCCAGTCCCCGTGATTCCGCGTCTCTGAGCGCGGCGAGGAGCGGTCCGTAGGTGGCGCTCTGGCGGATCTGTTCGAGATGATCAGGACCGAGTCCGGAGCGGACGAGCAGCTCGTCGAAGCGTTGCTGCAGGGCGACGGCGGCCAAGGTCTCGTACTCGGCGGCAAGGACGGCGAAGTCTTCTACCCGGCGCTGGGCGAGCTCGAGAGCCTCGTGGGCGGAGAGGTCGGCACCCTCGTTGGCGAGCACGCCGACGAGCACCTCGGCGGCACTCTGCTGCGGGGAAAGGTTGTCGTGACCGGTGGCGGGATCGGGATCGAAGCTCGTGTCGACATAGATCATGTTGGACTCACGCCCGCGTGTCGCGGCTACGTAGAGCACCTCGCGAGTCGTCGACGGAGAGACGAGCGTGTGGGAGGTGTCGGTCGTGCGACCTTGGCTGCGATACGCGGTCGTGGCATAGGCGAGCTCGACGTGGCTGGCGACGTAGTCGGCGGGCAGCAAAACCTCAGGACCCCCGGAGCTGCGCCGCACGGCCATGGTCCCGTCGGGGTTGGTGGAAGAAACTACGAACCGGTCGCCGTTTTTCACCCAGCTCTTTCCGACACCAAGCAACCGGTTGTTCTGGCGGGTCACGATCTCGTCTCCGACGCCGGCTGTCTGCCCGTCCGCGATTGATAGCCCCGCCTCGGCGACAATCCCCTCGGCGACCTGGCCGGCTCTCGCCCGGGCGTTCAGCTCTGTGACGGTGGCGGCGTCCCCGGCGATCATGAGGCTCGCCTTTCCGGCTCCAACGTCGGAGCACCAAGCGGCGTAGATGGCGTCGAGAAGCTCTTGGCGCTCACCGGCCTTGATGCGGCCGTGGGCCTCGTAGGAGGCGATGGCGGAGCTGTTTCCGAGGCGCAGCTCGATGCTCGCGGCTTTCTCCCACTCGGAGTCGAAGCGCCGCACGTCGCTCAGCTCGGCGACGAGCTCACCGCGGTCCTTGACAAGGAGGGAGAACGCCCCGCCGGCTTCGACCGAACCACCCTGGGCGAAGTCCCCCAACAAGAGAACCTTGGAACCGGCATCTTTCGCGGCGCCCACGATCTCATCGAGGGCAAAGGTCCCAGCAAGCGAGCTCTCGTCGATCATGACAAGCTGTCCCGGCTTGAGGCGCCTCTCGTTGATCGCCTGGTTCGTCTCGGCGACGCTGTCGCGGAGCTTGGCGGCGCTCGGAGAGTTCGGGTAGGCGTGCCTTGCCAGATTGAGGGCGAGCCGGTCGCGCCGCGCCGTCAGCTGGGGGATGCGCCTCCACTCGGTGAGCCACTTGGCGGTGTTCTCGGTCTCTATCCCGAGCTCGTCAGAGAGCACCTCGGCCGCGACCGCAGAAGGGGCGAGACCGATGACCGACCCGGGTCCGTGGACCTGTTCCCATACGGCGCGAAGTCCCGCCATGGCAGTTGACTTGCCCGTGCCGGCCGGACCCACGAGGACGTCAAGGACGCGTCCGGAGGTGGCGATCTTCTCGACGGCATGGGCCTGGTCGAGACTGAGTCGGTAGTCGCGACCGGGAAGATTCGCCTGGGCAACATCGGCGACCACGGCCGTGCTCACCCGTGGCCCACCAAGCTGCCTGCCCGCTTCGAGGAGGCGTGCCTCTGCATCGAGAAGGGACCCTGTCGTGTAGACGAGGTGGCTCTTCGGGCTGAGCCTCGAGGAGCCGTCGGGGCGGATGTAGCGCTCCGGGGTGTGGTGCAACGCGGGCGGGGTGAGGCACACCGAGCGGGCGATGGCGAGCTCGGTGATGTGCTCGGCGACAGCGACCCGGTCATCAGGAGCTGCGAAGCGCACGCCGTGCAAGATGCGGTGCGCCTCGGCCAAAAGGTTCTGGCGGCCGTAGGTGGAATGGTGCTCGGCGACCGTGGAGACGACCGTCTCGGCGGCATCGGAAAGGATCGCCTCGCCGAGATCGTCGACGTGTAGCAGAGGCAGCTCGCTGCGGTTCTTGAGGCTCGAGACGAAGGCCAGCTGCTCGTCTTTTGCAACATGTGCTTCGGCCCGGGAGCGCCAGGTGTCGGTGAGCTCGCCGAGACTGTGTCTCTGTTTGTCGGGCCTCGTGGCGATCGTCGCCACGGCATGTAAGCGCATGTCCTCGACAGCGGTGGGCATCCTCTCATGGACGAGGTTGAACTCGGCCCGGAGTCGCGCGGAGTGCTCGGCGATCTGAACCGAACGCCGCGAGAACTCGGCCATGAGGGACTCGGCGACACCGGTGATCTCATAGCGCGGCTTTGCCGAGTGACGCCGTCCCCGCGCCTCCCAGCCGAGCCCGAGAGCCGAGGTCAAAAGGTCCGAGAGGACTCCTTGGTGGAGCTCTGAGAGCGTCGTCGTCGCCTTGAAGATGGCCCTTGAGTCAAGGGTCCTCCACTTGCCGTCCGACACGGACTTGCTTCGATTCCAAACCACGACATGGCTGTGCAACTGGGGATCGTCCGACCTGCTAGTGAAGTGGGTGAATGACGCCGCGATGACCCCGGTGATGTCCTCTTCGACGATCCCGTTCTTGCCAGAACGCGAGTGGAACACCTCCTTTTCCGCGTAG
>Ga0224553_1000044_pt1 | contig 56856 bp, 37 predicted proteins | sample 714S21014metaG_FD_179897 | JGI IMG/M metagenome (GOLD analysis project Ga0224553, IMG submission 179897) | Peat soil microbial communities from Stordalen Mire, Sweden - 717 S2 10-14 | ecosystem: Environmental > Terrestrial > Soil > Wetlands > Peat | place: Sweden: Norrbotten County, Stordalen... | reverse complement strand
AAACGAAAGCCCCACAAATGAAGCCAGCGTCGTCAGCACACCAATCGTTTCCAGCCAGGTCGGACGCTCGCCCAAAATCAGAATGGCGCCAAACAATGTCCACAGCGGGCTGGTGGCGCGGATGGGCGAACCCAGCGAAAGCGGCAGATGTTTGAGCGCAAAATAAGTGAAAACCCACGACGCCGCGACGATGGCCGACTTCAGTGCCAGTTGCAGATGTTGCATCGGCGTGATCGGATCCGTGACCAACGATGACGGCAACGTACCCGGATGAAGCATCTGCACCATCAACAAGCCAACCCACACCGCCGCACCGGTCAAGGTGCTGAAGAACAACACCGGTACGACGGCGTTGTTCTGCACGGCGTGCTTGGTGCAAAGCTCATACACGCCGAGGAACAAGGCCGATACAAGGCTGGCCGCTATCCAGTGCATAGAAGCATAGGGCAGGCTTCCAGCCTGCCCCTTGATATTTTTTCGGAATGAGACAGGCAAGATGCCTGTCTTGCTTTACTTACATGTGCGAGATGATGTTGCTGCCAAACTGCGAACATTTGATCTCCGTTGCGCCCTCCATTTGGCGCGCGAAGTCGTAAGTCACGCGCTTGCTGCCAATCGCGCCGTTCAAACCTTTCAAAATCAAGTCGGCGGCTTCCACCCAGCCCAGGTAGCGGAACATCATTTCGCCGCTCAACACGACCGAACCGGGGTTGACCACGTCCTTGTTCGCATATTTCGGCGCGGTGCCGTGCGTGGCCTCGAAAATCGCATGACCGGTGACGTAATTGATATTGCCACCGGGAGCGATGCCGATGCCGCCGACTTGCGCGGCGAGCGCATCGCTCAGGTAATCGCCGTTCAGATTCAGGGTGGCGATGACGTCGAAATCGGTCGGGCGTGTGAGCACCTGCTGGAGCGTGATGTCGGCGATGGCGTCCTTGATGACGAGGCCCGCGCCGGGCTTGCCATCGGGAATCTTGCACCAAGGCCCCTTGTCAATCTCCACCGCACCGAATTCCGTCTTCGCCAGCTCATAACTCCAATCACGGAACGCGCCTTCGGTGTATTTCATAATGTTGCCCTTGTGGACAATCGTCACCGACTTCTTCTTCTCGGCGATGGCATATTGGATGGCCGAACGCACCAGGCGCTGGGTACCGGTCTTCGACACGGGTTTGATGCCGATGCCGACCAGTTCCGGTGATTCCGCGCCGAAGCGGATTTTTTTGAAGTCCTTGGGGAAATTCGCCTTGAGGAATTCAATCGTCTTGAGCGCCTGTTCCTTGCCAGCTTCAAAATCAATGCCCGCGTAAATGTCCTCCGTGTTTTCGCGAAAGATGACCATGTTGACCTTCTCCGGATGCTTCACGGGGGACGGCACGCCGGTGAACCATTGCACGGGACGCAGGCAGACGTAGAGGTCGAGCATCTGGCGCAACGCGACGTTGAGCGAGCGAATGCCACCGCCGACCGGCGTGGTGAGCGGGCCTTTGATGCCGACAAGATATTCCTTGAAGGCCTCGACGGTGTCGTCCGGCAGCCAGTTGTCAAATTTGTTCTTGGCTGCCTCGCCGGCGAACACTTCAAACCATGAGATTTTGCGTTTGCCGCCATAGGCTTTCTGCACTGCCGCGTCGAACACGCGCTCGCTCGCGGCCCAAATGTCCGGGCCGGTGCCGTCGCCGCGGATGAACGGGAGGATGGGATTTTCAGGAACGGTGAGTTTGCCGTTCTTGATTAAAATTTTTCCACCCGTGGGCGGCGTTACATCCTTATAGGCCATAATTTAATTCAAAGTTCCAAGTTGCAGACGAGAGGAAAAGGCTGAATACGAAAGAAATCAAGGAAAGAGTGATAAACGTCCGCCCTTACCCTGACTTTCTGCTGGCGTGAGGGAGAATATCAATCAAGCCACCCCAATCAGTTTCATTGCTACTGGCGCGGCTTCGGCAAATTGCGCTTTCACCTTGGCCACGGTGTTCTCGATGGTCAGACCGTATTTGCGGCGGAGTTCGTCCTGGGTTGTGGCGTGTTCGATGAACTGGTCCGGCCAGCCGATGCGCACGACGGGCGTCGTTACGGCCTTCTCGTTGAACAGTTCGAGCACCGCCGAGCCGTAACCGCCCATCAGCACGTGGTCTTCCAGCGTCACGATCACGTCAGCCGCCTTGCCAAAAAATTCGTGCGACCCGGCATCCAACGGTTTGGTGAAGCGCGGGTTAATGACCGCCACATCGAAACCCTCCGCCGCGAGTTGCACGGCAGCCTGGCGGGCGAGCGTGTTCATCGGGCCAAGGCCGAACAGCGCGACCTTGTGCCGTTTTGCGGCATTGCTGGAAAAGTTCTGGATGACTTCCACCTTGCCAATTTCGAGCAGCTTGGGCTGGTCCTTGATGGGCACGCCTTCCGCCGCGCCGCGCGGGTAACGGATGAAGGTGGGATGCTGCTGGTGCGTAGCGGTGAACATCATGTCCACGAGTTCGTCCTCATCCTTTGGTGCCATCGCGATGACATTCGGCAGGCAGCGCAGATAGGAGATGTCAAAAATGCCGTGGTGGGTCGGGCCGTCGTTGGCGGAGAGGCCGGCGCGGTCCATGCAGAAAATCACCGGCAAATCCTGCAAACAAACGTCGTGATGAATGCAATCGAAGGCGCGTTGCAGGAAGCTGGAATAAATCGCTACCACCGGATGTAATCCCATCGTCGCCATGCCGGCGGCAAAAATGACAGCATGCTCCTCGGCAATGCCGACGTCATAGTAACGGTCGGGCATCGCTTTTTCCAAATACTTCAATCCGGTGCCGCTGGGCATCGCGGCGGTGATGCCGACGAGCGTGTTGTCTTTTTGGCAGAGTTTGACGAGCGTCTGTCCCATCACATCCTGATAATTTGGCGGCGTGCCGGGTTTGGGGGCGGGCGTTTCGCCCGTTATCATGTCATAAGGCCCAAGGCCGTGAAATTTTTCCGGATATTTCAGCGCGGCATCAAACCCCTTGCCTTTTTGCGTGAGAATGTGGATGACAATCGGATGATCACATGTCTTGGCAAATTCCAGCGTGCTGATGAGCAATGGCAAATCGTGTCCATCAATCGGGCCAAGGTAACGCAGCCCCATTTCCTCGAAGAAAATCGGGCTGCCGTAGCCACCGCGCCCATCCGCATCAGCCGGGTTGCCGGCCTGCTGCAATCCGACGTCGGTGATGGCGCCCTTGAAACCTTCCTCAGCCTTGTGCGCGAGCTTCAACGCCAGTTCGCCCTTGGGCAGGCGGCGCACAAAGTTTACAAAGTCCTTCGCCAGCTTGTTGTAACGCGGATGCGTGATGAGCTTGTTGAGATAGTTGGAAATCGCGCCGACGTTTTTGGCGATGCTCCATTCGTTATCGTTGAGGATGCCGATGAACCGCTTCGTCGTGTGGCTGAGGTTGTTGAGCGCTTCGAAGGAAATGCCGTTCGTCAGCGCCGCGTCGCCAAAAATGCAGACGACGTTTTCGTCGGTGCCGTTTTTATCACGCGCCGCCGCCATGCCGAGCGCGGCGGAAAGCGCCGTGCCCGCGTGGCCCGCGCCATAGCAATCGTGCGGGCTTTCATCACGTAATGCGAAGCCGTTCAGGCCGTCCGTCTGCCGGATGGTGCGGAAGCGGCTCTTGCGATCCGTGAGAATTTTGTGAACGTAAGCCTGATGGCTCACGTCCCAGACAAATTTGTCCCGGGGGGTGTTGAAAACGCGATGGAGCGCGATGGTCAATTCGACCACGCCGAGATTCGGGCCGAGGTGCCCGCCATTTTTGGCAAGGCCGGCGATTAATTCTTCCCGAATCTCCCCGGCCAGTTCCTGAAGCTGCGACAGCGTGAGTTTCTTCACATGCGCCGGCCCGTCCACCATGTCGAGATAACGACTCATATATTTTGGGTCTGGGGTCGGGAAATCAGCCTTCGGACAAATCCGGTGACAACGGCTTCAATTTCATTTCGCCCGCCGCATTTTTCTCCAACTGTTGAATCTTCAATTCCGCCTCGGCGAGTTTTTCCTGGCAGATTTTTACCAGCTTCGTCCCTTCCTCATATTTGGACAAAAGCGTTTCCAGCGGCAGGTCGTCGGACTCCATGGCCCCAACAATGCCTTCAAGTTTTTTCAAAGCCTCTTCAAACGGTGGACTGTTCCTGGCCGCATCATTGGCCTTGGCTGATTTTGACATGTGAAAATGCTAAAGAAAACCATCGCGTTCGTCCAGCTTGGAGTCGTTCGGAGCGAGGCAGCGGCACGTCAGGCGCGTGACTGAATTTAACACTCACGCGATCCGGGAAACGTTCAGGGCGAGGCGGGCCGCACCCATGAATGCATGGAAAAGTCAGCCGGTCAGGAAGCCGGAATGATCTCAATCCCGTTGATCTCGGGGCTCTGAATGTTGGTCGTGAAAGTAATGTCAAGCTTGCCGTCGGTGATGTCCACGTTGACAGTTTCGACGTAGGCGCGCTTGGCACCACCGGCCTTGGCCCAGACATCAAAATCCTTGAACTCATGGCCCGCGACATTAAAGGAAAAGACGCGCTGCCCCGCCCCGGTGATGTCGTCATAAGTTTCGGCAAAATGCAGTTTCACAATGTATTTGCCGTTGGGAAGCTTGTACGAAAAAGAACTCATGCCGTATCGCTCGGTGCGATAAATAGCCTGGTCCTGTGTATTGGCGATTTGCGCATCGTTGTCCCGATCAACGACGTCGCCATCCACAAAACCCTGGTCGGGCAGCCAGACGTTGCCGCTGGAATCGGTGTAAGGGGCGGTGGCCCCGGCTTTAATGCGAATCGGTAATCCCGCTGCCACGGGCGCGGCGGGCACAGCCACAGCAGGCGCGGTTGCGGCAGGAGTGGGCACAGCCGCAGTTGATGCGGTGGCAGCCACAGCGGGCTTGGACATCGCACACGCTGCTTTGCAGCAAGATTTATCTTTGGCCGACTGACAGCCGACCAGCAACAAGGCAACCACCGCTGAAATAAACGGGACACATGACCATCGCACCAAACATTTTATATTTTGCATATATTTCTCGCTTTGTCTTGGGGTTTGCAGCCCTCAATTTAGTAACTCTCCGAAAAACTGCAAGCCGTTTTTACGTTTCGCTGAACCGGTTCCGTGGCAGCAACTGCTATCGTTTGTCAACCTTGCTCAAAACCTCACCCGCTTTCAAACGCGTCTTCAAATGCTGGCCCAGCTTTACGTCTCTTGCTGCCCGTAAAACTTGTCCCGTCGCCGCGTCCATCGTGATGGAATAGCCTCGCGACAACACCTGTTCCGGCCCCAGCAAACGCAGTCGCGCTTCCGTCGCCTCAAAACGATTTCTCCCGTTTCGCAAATGAACGTGCGCCGACTCGCGCAAACGCCGCTGATTCAACACCAACGATTCGCGCCGCTGCCGCAACAATTGCGCCGGACGAACGCGCAACAGTCGCGCCCCCAGATTCTGCCAGGCCACCTGCCGTTCCCTCGTCCTCTGCCTCATGCAGCGCAGCAAACCGGCCTGCAAATCGTCGAGTTGTTGCAAAAGTTCGTTCAGGCGCCGGCGCGGATGCGCCCGCACCATGCGCTGCGTCAAATCCGTCACGAGCTGCCGGCTGGCGAAAACCCCTTCCGTGATGATTTCCGCCGCCACGCTCGGGGTCGCCGCACGCACGTCCGCAACGAAATCGCTGATGGTAAAATCAATCTCGTGCCCGACCGCCGACACAACGGGAATGGCCGATTCAAAAATCGCCCGCGCCACAACTTCCTCATTGAATGCCCACAGGTCTTCCAAACTCCCGCCGCCACGGGTGACAAGAATCAAATCAATGTGGCACAGGCTTCCAGCCTGTGAATCTTTCTCTCTCAGGCCGGATACCTGAGCCACATTAAACTCATTCAATAATCGAATCGCCGCCGCGATTTCGTCCGCCGCGTCTTCTCCCTGCACGCGGCATGGCGCGAGGATGATTTCCAAGCCGGGATTGCGCCGTTGCACGACGTGCAGCACATCGCGAATCGCCGCGCCGGTGGGCGACGTGACTAAGCCGATGCGTTGCGGATATTTCGGCAGCGGCCGTTTCCGTTCTGGCGCGAACAGTCCTTCCGCCGCGAGTTTTTGCTTGAGCTTCTCGAACGCAACTTGCAGCGCGCCAACGCCTTGCAACTCAACCGCCCGCACGATGAGTTGATATTGCCCGCGCGCCTCATAGACCGTCACATCGCCTTGCAGTAAAACCTTCTGCCCGTCCGCCAGCAACTCGCGATGCGAAACCTTTTCGCGGCTGAACAAAACGCAGCTCAATTGGGCCGCGGCATCCTTGAGCGTGAAATACATGTGGCCGGAAGATTGCGCCCGCAGGTTGGTGACCTCGCCCGTCACCCAGACCGAGCCGACCGATTTTTCCAGCAACCGCTTGACCTGCGCCGTCAATTCGCTGACTGACAACACGCGCCGTCCAGTTTCTGTCGGGAACAGTTCTCCGAAGTCCCATTGTGATTTGGCTGGTTTGCTCATCAAATTCCAATGAATTAAGCCATGCCCGCCGGGCCGAAGCAAGCGAAGGTGGAAATGGAACACGGACGATTCGTCAAAAAGTGGACAATAAACCTACAGGACCTGAAGCGATTGATGTTGGACCAGCGCGGAATCTTTCGACCTGATCCGCAACCGTCTTTTAATACTTCCTTCTAATCGCCACCGGAGGATGGTGCCTTTCAGTCGTCCCCAGCGAGTTGGCCACGCGACGGAAGTGGTAGCCGAGGATGGCGAGTTCAATGGCGTGCGGGAACTGACGCGGATGCCGGATAAGCGTGCCCCAAAACAGCCGCCAATATCCCACACGCCCCCGATGCCACACACCCAGCACCCAGAAGGATTTCAGGAAGGCTATGCAATCCGCCCGCGACAGGCGCAGGCGCGGGCCGGTCGGGCGATGGCTCTTGAGGAGCGTCCGGATGCGTTGGTAATAGTGCCGCGGCTCGTAAAGTTTCTTCACCAGATCGCGGTAACCAGCTTGCAGAAACTCGCGGTTCAATTTGGGTTTGAAGTTCAGCGTGGCGTCGGAGTTGTTGCCGGAGCTTTCGACTTCCAGCCGCCCCTCGCGCTTCAACCGCTGCCACAATCGCGTCTGCGGCAGCGCGGTGAGCAATCCCACCATCGCCGTTGCCACGCCGGAGCGCTGGATGAATTCAAACTGCCGCTTGAAGATGTCGCTCTTGTCGCTGTCGAAACCCACGATGAATCCACCCATGACCTCCAGCCCGGCGCGCTGCAGCGTTTGCACCGAAGCCACGAGGTCGCGGTTCCGATTCTGCTGCTTGTGACATTCCTCCAGCGCCTCGACCGAGGGCGTTTCGATGCCAACAAAGACTTTCTTGAACCCGGCCTCGACCATCAGGACGCACAGCTCCAGGTCATCGGCGAGATTCATGGACGCCTCGGTGAGAAACCCAATGCGGCTTCGCGTGCGCCGCCGCCACTCGATCAACGCGTGCAGCAGCGTCTTGGTCCGTGGTTTGTTGCCAATGAAATTGTCGTCCACGATAAAAACCATGTCCTTCCACCCACGCTGGGCCAACGCGTCCAGCTCGGCAATCAATTGCGCCGGCGTTTTTGTGCGGGGCACGCGCCCGTTCATCACGATGATGTCGCAAAACTCGCAATCATACGGGCAGCCGCGCGAGAATTGCACGGCCATCGTCACATAATACCGAAATTTGATGAGGTCCCAGCGCGGCACCGGTGTTTGGGTGATTTCCGGCCGGTTCGTGCAGCGATAAACGGGTTGTAATCGGCCACTCCGCATGTCTTCCACGACTTGCGGCATCACTTCCTCGGCCTCGCCCAGAACGAAGTGCTGAATCTCCGGGAATGCTTCGTGGCCGGTGGTAAACAGCGGTCCGCCCGCGATGACGGTCTTCTCCAAGGCCGCGCACCGCGCCACGATTTCGCGCACCGAATCCTTTTGCACGATCATGGCGCCCAGCAACACATAATCCGCCCAATGCAGGTCTTCATCCTTGAGCCGTTCCACGTTCAGGTCCACCAGCTTGAGCTGCCACTCCGGCGGCAGCATCGCGGCCACTGTCAGCAATCCCAGCGGCGGCATGGACGCCTTTCGGGAAACGAAGCGCACAGCGTGCTTGAAACTCCAGAACGTGTCGGGCGTTCGCGGGCTGATGAGAATTATTTTCATATCAACGGTGAAACGATGAAGCCGTAAGTTTTAATTTAAGCCCGATACGGAGTTTATGCAACGTGAATTGCTGGAAATTCCGATGCAACGGGAGCACCCCGGCTATTCAAGCTCGATGCCGACGGGACAGTGATCGCTGCCCAACACATCCGGCTGAATGAAGGCGCGTTTGAGGCGCGGGCGCAGGGATTTTGAAATGAGAAAGTAGTCAATGCGCCAGCCGACGTTCCGGGAACGCGCGCCGGACATCGGACTCCACCAGGTGTAGTGTCCCCCGCCCTTCTCGAATTCGCGGAACGTGTCCACAAAACCCGCGTCCAAGAATGCCGTGAAACCGGCGCGCTCCTCCGGCGTGAAACCGTGGTTGTGAACGTTGGCGGCGGGATTGGCGAGGTCAATTTCAGTGTGCGCCACGTTGAGGTCGCCACAGAATATCACGGGCTTTTTCCGCTCCAACTTTTTGAGGTAACGAACAAAATCGCGGTCCCATTGCTGGCGATACGCGAGCCGCGTGAGTTCGCGCTTGGAGTTGGGCACGTAAACATTGACAAGAAAAAAGCCGGCGAACTCGGCGGTGAGCACGCGGCCTTCCTGGTCGTGCCCGGCGATGCCAATGTGCGGCGTGATCTTCAACGGGCGCATCCGGGTAAAAATGGCGGTGCCGGAATAACCCTTTTTCTGCGCGGAGTTCCAAAACGTCGTGTAGGCCGCCGGCCAGAGCTGTTCGACGTCGTCGGGGCTGCATTTGGTTTCCTGAAGGCAAAGCACGTCGGGTTTCTCGGCGTCGATAAAATCAAGAAAATTTTTCTTCAGCACGGCGCGCAGGCCGTTGACGTTCCAGGAAATCAGTTTCACGGCGGCAGAATAAACCACGGATGAACACGGATAAACACAGATATTGCGTCCCTGGACGCGTCCTGCCAGGCAACGAGCCGGCGGGACGCCAGCGCTCCCAGGACGAATTATTCCGGCTGGAACACGATGGCGCTCATGGGCGGCAGACAAAATTCAGCGGAGTGTGGCTGGTTGTGGCAGGGAACGTTTTCGGCGGTAACGCCGCCGAGATTGCCCTGGTTGCTGCCGGCGTAGATGCCGGCGTCGCTGTTCAAAACTTCGCGCCACTGGCCCGCGCGCGGGAGGCCAATGCGATATTTTTGACGCGGCACCGGCGTGAGATTCAGGATGACGGCCAACTGGTTCGCGCCATCAGCGGTCTGGCGGACAAAGGACAGCACGCTGTTCTCGCGGTCGGCGCAGTCAATCCAGTTAAAACCGCCCGGGTCGTAATCGCTTTGCCAGAGCGCGGGCGTGGCGGCGTAAAGCTTGTTCAAATCCTCGACGAATTTTTGCAGACCGCAATGGAACGGTCCGGCGTTGAGCAGCCACCAGTCGAGCTGGCCGTTTTCGTTCCACTCGGCGCGCTGGCCGATTTCGCCGCCCATAAACAACAGTTTTTTGCCGGGGAACAGCCATTGATACGCGAGCAGCGTCCGAAGATTGGCAAATTTTTGCCAGTCGTCACCGGGCATCCGGCCCAGCAAAGACGCCTTGCCGTGAACGACCTCGTCGTGCGACAGCGGCAGGATGAAATTTTCGCTGTGTTGATAGAGCGTCGCGAACGTGAGGTCGTTCTGGTGGTATTTCCGGTAAATGGAATCGCGCTGGAAGTAGTCGAGCGTGTCGTGCATCCAACCCATGTTCCACTTGAATGAAAAGCCCAGCCCGCCGAGATACGGCGGCCGCGTCACCTGCGGCCAGGCGGTGGATTCCTCGGCGATGGTGACGATGCCGGGAAATTCCGTGTGCGCGAGGTGATTGAATTTTCTGAGAAATTCGATGGCCTCCAGATTTTCCCGCCCGCCATACTGGTTGGGAATCCATTCGCCCGCCTTGCGCGAGTAATCGAGGTAAATCATCGAGGCCACGGCATCCACGCGCAGGCCGTCAATGTGAAACCGCTCGCACCAGAACAGGGCGTTGGCGACGAGAAAATTCACGACCTCATACCGGCCAAAATTGAAAATCAGCGTACCCCAATCCTGATGGGCGCCCTTGCGCGGATCTTCGTGCTCGTAAAGGGCGGTGCCGTCGAAACGCGCCAGCGCCCATTCATCGCGCGGGAAATGCGCGGGCACCCAGTCCACAATCACACCGATGCCCGCCTCGTGCAGTGCGTTGACGAGAAATTGAAAATCATCCGGCGTGCCGTAGCGGCTGGTGGGCGCGTAAAAGCCGGTGACTTGATAACCCCACGACGGATAAAATGCGTGCTCGGCCAGCGGCAGGAATTCGACGTGCGTGAAGCCCATGCGTTTGACGTAAAGCACGAGCGGCGCGGCCAGCTCGCGGTAGCTCCACGATTCGTTCGCCGTTTTTTTCCGCCAGGAACCGAGGTGGACCTCATAAACGCTCATCGGCGAGCGCAGCGCATTGCGTTCGCGACGCCGCTTCAACCAGGCCTCGTCATTCCACTCGAATTGGCGCGTGTCCCAGACGATGGCGGCATTTTTCGGCGGCACCTCGAAGAAAAATCCGCAGGGATCGGTCTTGAGTGAGATGCGGCCGTGCGCGTCGCGAATTTCAAATTTGTAATGCGCGCCGACGCCGACACCCGGAATGAAAATTTCCCAGACGCCGGACGCGCCGAGCAATCGCAGGGGATGAAACCGTCCGTCCCACTGGTTGAAATCGCCAACGACGCTGACACGCTGCGCGTTCGGCGCCCAGACGGCGAAGCTCGTGCCGGGCACCCCGTCAATCACGCGCAATTGCGCGCCGAGTTTTTCGTAAATACGGCGTTCATCGCCCTTGCCGAACAAATACAAATCCGATTCGCCCAGCGTCGGCAGAAATGAAAACGCGTCGCGGGTGCGGCGGGTCCGGCCTTGATGATTGGTGATGACCAGGTCGTAGGCATAGACGCGACCGGTCGCTTTCGTGGTGCCTTCAAAAAGCCCGGCCTCGTGGATGCGCTTGAGCGCGAACCGGGGTTTGTCTTTTTCGTGAACCGGCTGGACTTCGACCTGGGTGGCATCCGGCAGAAACGCGCGAACCACGAGACCCGAACCGTCGCCCAGCGGGTGCATGCCCAGCAGCGTGTGCGGCGACTGATGCATCAGTTCAACCAGGCTGTGCAGTTCATCTTTGGTCAGCAACATGACGGCAAAAGGTTAGCAGAGTTTTTTCGCCAAGGCACGATATTCGTAAACCGAGACCGTTGCAAAACCAGCGTAGCGGCTTTCGGCATCCCGCAATGCGGGACGGACAATTCAAATTTCCGAAGAAATGCGGCGGTCTGCCGACACGCCGCTACGATGAAAGAACGATGAACTTGGACGCCTCACCACTCCAAAGCTTTTTGCTCGTGCTGCTTTTTCTTTGATTCCGGTGCTTTCTTGAAGGTCTCGTCCGTGGCGGCGACGGTGGACGGGCGCTCAATCCCCTTCCCTTCCATCAATTCCTTCACCGTGCGGAGTTGTATGCGCGGGCGCAGCGGGGCTGCAAACGGACGGCAACAGCATGGCTGGAGGATGGCGGCGCGGCAGCGCCGCCCCACCAATTTGGCTCAAACTGACCCGCTACTACCAATTCGATGGGCGGGTGGGAAAATTGTCAATTATTGGATGACCCCTTTTTCAGCGGTGCCAGCCACCGTGCCCGCCTCCACCATACCAGCCACCTCCCCAGCCCCAGCCGAAGGAAAATGACACCGGCGGATACCAGGCATAATCCGGGTAGTAATAAGGTTGGTAATAATACGGTTGATAATAGTAAGTAGTATCCGGCACGGTTTGAACATACGTCACCGTCGGCGCAACTGTGGCCGTCGAACCTGACACTGTGGTGACGGTCGAAGAAGCCACCGGCTGCGGTGCAGGCGTTGTCGGTGTGGCTACGGCCACCCCCGGTCCGGGTTGGTTCAACATCGCCGTGATGACTGTGTCAGAAATGCCTTGTTGCCGCAGATAAATGATCTGGTCCACGGTCAAACCATAGCTGTTCCGGGAGTTTTTGATGTAAGCGATGATCGTGTCATCGCCGATTTTAGCCTGCGCGAGTTTCACAACTTGTGACACGCCGTAAGACAATTGCGGCGCGGACGCATTGACCGCCGCCGGTTGCACCGTGTTTTTAGCGGACGAATCCTGTGACAGCGCCGTTGACGCCGATAATGCCAGCCCGGCGATGGCCATGACTGCCACCATGTTTTGCCAATTTCTTGTTTTCATAAATTCACCTGTTAATCAATTAAACAGTACAATATCGCGCGGGTTGCTTCAACCGTCAATCTCCGCAGGACCGCATTCCCACGACAATCCGGGTTTGTGCCGTCGCATTTTTCACAACTCCAGCGCTTTTTGCTCGTGTTGCTTTTTCTTTGATTCGGGCGCTTTCTTGAAGGTTTCGTCCGTGGCGGCGACGGTGGATGGACGCTCGATCCCCTTGCCTTCCATCAATTCTTTGACGGTGCGGAGTTGCAGGCGCGGGTATTTCTGCCGGTTGGTCTTGTGCTCGTAAAAGCCGGCGCTGGCGGCTTCGGTTTCCATCGGGCCGGTGGGCGGTTGCAGGGAAATTAAAATGCCGATGGCGGCTTTCTCGAGATCCAGCACGCCGCGCAAATCGCGCACGTCTTTCACGCCGGTCTTGCCGCCCTTGACTTGGATGATGATTTGTTCCGGTTTGGCGGCTTTGGGGTCGTCGCGGAAAAGGATTTTGCCGTCTATGCCGTGGTCCGCGCCTTTCTTTTGCTCGACGGGGCGCGCGCCGACAAGGCCGAGCGCCCACCATTGGAATTGATATTTGTCGTCTTCGGCGAGCGTGGCAGCCTCGTTGGGCGTGGTGGGTTCGCCGATGATGCGGACGATAGATTCGTGTAGGACAGGCGGGCCGCTCACGAATTTCAGGCGGTGGCCATAGGTGTCTTGCAGGCGGTTCTTGATGAGGGAAATGGCGAGTTGCGTCACGTCAATGCCGATCCAGTCGCGGCCGAGTTTTTCGGCGGCGTCGATGGTCGTGCCGCAGCCGCAGAACGGGTCCAGCACCACGTCGCCGGGATTGCTGCTGGCCTGGATGATACGCTCCAGCAACGCCACGGGCTTTTGCGTCGGGTAGCCGAGACGTTCGGCCGCTCCGGAATTCACAGGCTCAATGTCAGTCCAAATGTCGCGAACTGAAACGCCCGGCAAATCTATGAGATAGGTCTTCAGCCTTGGATTGCCGTTCTTTGAAAAAATAATTCTGCCGTCAGACCAAAGCTCATCCATTCCAGCTTGATCAAACTGCCAATGCCGTCCCGCTGGAGGCTGAATTACTTTGCCACCAAAACTCCGTCCAGGCCCTTGACCAGCACCGCTAAGATCGGAAACGCGATACAGTCCTTTCTCGTCGCGCATCAAGTCGTGTCCTTTCGCGTTTTCTTCCGATTGAGGCAGCGTGATTTCATTCCACTTTGATTCAGGGTTTTTTGAGTAGAACAGGATTTATGTCGTGAACCCGGCCAAATTGACTTACGGATTTTCGCCCGGTCGTTCGTTCCCAGATGATTTCATTCCGAAAATTTCCCCCGCCGAAAATCGCATCCAGCAGAAGTTTGAGGTAATGGGAGGCGGTGGGGTCGCAGTGGAGGTAGAGGGAGCCGGTGGGTTTGAGGACGCGGCGCAGTTCGACGAGGCGCGAGGACATCATGGTGAGGTAGGCCATCATGTCGTTGCCGCCTAGAAAGGTGTAAAAGGCCTGCATCACGTCGGAGACCTTACCGGGCTGCTCGGTGACGGCGTCGTAGGCTTTCTTGGTCTCAATGTCCCAATGCCAGGTGTCCTCGAAGGCGTGAATCTGGCTGGCGGCGTCGGTGCCGTCTTTTTCGTGGAAGAAGGCGTTGTAGTTTTGGGCGGAGTTGAAGGGCGGATCGAGATAAACGAGGTCCACGGTCTCGTCCTTGAGGTAACGCCGGAGGATGTCGAGGTTGTCGCCGTAATAAAGCGTGCCCATTTGAAAGTTTATGGTTGAGAGTTGAGGGTTGAGAGTCAAGCGGCAATGCGGTCAGTGGAATAACATCAATTTTCCATAACAACTGGAACTTTGGTTGATTTTGCGGAACCCCTCACCCGGTCCCGCTTGCATGCCCACCCTCTTCGTTGCGGGAGGCGAGGGACATGATGAGGAAGCGGTTCTGAATTGCAAGCCGGCCGGTTTTGTTAACAACTCATTTCTTGTTAATAAGTAAATTTGTGTTCGAGGAAAATGGGCATACCATTCCTTCTTATATCTTAACCACGATGCCAGCACCGGGAAATCAAGCGCGACAAATTTTGGTGGTGGACGACGAACCCGCCGTCTGCGACGCCATCAAGATGATGCTCAAGTTTGACGGGCACAAAGTTCAGACTGCCAATGGCAGCAAAGAAGCTTTGTCCCTGCTTGAGCAGGGCAAGTTTGACCTGATCACCGTGGATTATGCCTTGCAGGGAATGCAAGGTGATGAACTGGCCGCCGTCATCAAGCAGCGCCTGCCTCATCAGCCAATCATAATGATTTCAGCCCATGCCGAAATGTTGAAGTCTTCCGGCAATCCGCTGAGGGGCGTGGACTTCATAATCAGCAAACCATTTTTGCTGGCAGACCTGCGCGCAGCCGTGGCCAGGGTGTTGCCGGGAAGCTGAAGGTTGGACGGTAAATTGGCAATGGGCCATGGCGCAACCTTTGTTTCTGAAACAAAGGCTTCCTGAATTTCAGAGACAGGCGGGACGCCGGTCCCACCATCAAAGCTTTACAAATATTCGTTCGAGCTGCCGCACGTGCGTGTCCAGCGCGCCATCGGTCCACACCACGAAATCGGCGCGGGATATTTTTTGTTCCACCGGCCATTGCGCGGCCAGGCGCTGCTGGATTTGCTCCGGCGTCCACCCGCGCGCGAGCAAGCGTTCGCGCTGGGCCGGGGCGGAACAGGCGACGCAAATGATTTTGTCAAAATGGGATTCGGCCCGGGTTTCGAAAAGCAGTGGAATCACCACAACAGCGAGCGCACGGTTTTCCTGGCGCCAGATTTCAACCTGGGCGAGCCAGCGTTCACGGATGCGCGGGTGAAGGATGGCTTCGAGTTTTTCGCGCGCCGTGGCGTCAGAAAAAACGATGCGCGCCAGTTCATCACGGCGGAGCCGGCCGCCGGGGGCCACGATCTTTTTCCCGAAGGCGTCCCGGATTTCGTTCAATGCGGGCTGGCCGGGTTGAACGAGCTGGCGCGCCAGTTCGTCGGCGTCCACCACCTGCGCGCCGCGGCTGCGGAGGAATTCGGCAACGGTGGATTTTCCCATGCCAATGCCGCCGGTCAGGCCACAGACTTTCATCGGCTCGCGGGCGGGTTACGGCCCAAGGATGAGGTCGCGATAGAAGCGGAATGGATAGTTCGGATCAATCGCGTTTGTAAAGGTGAATGAGCCAAGGTTGGTGTAAATCGGGATCCAGTTTATGAGGTTGGTCGAAGCCTGGATGACGTTGGTCTGGTTCGCCCCGCTGGTAATGGTGAACTGGAACGTGCCGTTGGAGAACACAAGACTTCCAAATTGCGGCGGGACGCCGCCCCCGATTGGCAGGTTAACGTCGTCGATGAACGCGGCATCGAGTCCGGAACTTAAGCTGGGATCTTTGACGTAGCTCCATTCCAAAGTATGCGTCCCGGCGGTCAACGGAAATGCAAAGTTGGCCCAACCCACCTCTCCCGACCACTGTTGCTGCAAAACACCGTCCACATAGAAGCTGAAGATATCCCAATACTGCTCGGAACTGACGCGATAATCAAAAGAGCCGATGCCCGCCCCAAAGGTGCCCGTGAGGAACAAAGAACTGCTTTGACTGTCGCCAATGACGCCTGACCTGGCCGCGTACTGGCCATCTGCGACGACATTGGTTTGCACAACCCAAGGTACGTTCCCGTCAAAAACCGTCCTCCACGGGAGGTGCGTCAGATCCCCGGTTTCGAAGCCGTCGCTGAACGCCATCGGACCGAAGGAGCCGGTGATGCCCATGTTGCCGGTAATGACAAAGGAGAACGGATTGGCCGACGAATTCACACTGCCAGACGACCAAGCATTAAACTGGTAATCCGGGTTGGGAAACGCTGTCAGAACGACGGTGGAGCCGCTGGCGAAATCGCCGGAAGTTCCCGGCATCACCTCGGTGCCGCCCAGGGAATTAACCGTGGCCACCTGCACGGTGCCTCCCGCATTGTTGGTGACTGTCAACTGACAGAGACTTGCAGGGACAAATGAGTAAGACAGCACGATGTTACCGAAGGCGCCGTCATAGCCGTCCACGGCAATGTAGTAAACCAGATTGGCCCTCACCGCCTGATTAATCAGGCTGAAACCACCTGGCGCGCCATTATAGGCATCATCATTTTCGGCGATGGTGGTGAGATGAGCGACGTCCGGGCCGGTGTACAAGGCCAGGAGCGTGTCAAAGGTGGAGTTGGTCGTGCTAAGGGTCAGGACGCCATCAGACGGAGGTTGAAACGACCACCAAACGGACTTGCCCCCGGTGTTGCCGGCGTGGTTGGGCTCTCCCAGTTCTTTTGTGGCGCCGGCATTGTTAGCCGTGACCGGACTCAGGTTGGTCAATGGAGTCGCATTAACAAAGAAATCATTGGACGGAACCTGGGGGATGTAAACGACCTGGATGCCAACCGGCGCGGAAATGTTGCCCGCAAAATCTTCAGCCAAAACGCCGATGTTGTTCAGCCCCGGCGTCAGGCCAAACGTGTCCGACCAATTGGTGGTGCCCGCAGCCACGATCAGGCATTGACCATTAAGGCTGATGAACACCTGGCTGACGCCGGAAGCGTTTGGCTGCTGGTCAATGGCCGTGCCGGAAACAGTGAGCAAGGCATTGGTCGTTCCATAACCATTCAGCGGACTGGTGATGGTAACCGTGGGCGCATTGGTGTCAGGTTCCCCCCCGGGCACCACATTGAATCGAAGCGATCCCACCGAATTCGAATTTGCGCTGGCCACGGCGATCTGATACGTCGTGTTCGCCACGGCATTAAAGTTGAGATGGGCTGACATTCCCGTGCCGGCGCTATTGGTGGCCGCCACTGGCTGCAAAGTGGTCAAAGTGCTGCCGGTATAGACGGCCAGAACGACGTCAATCGCACTGCCATAAGCGTCAAGCAAAACATTCGTGTTAACGGACGGCGTCCAATTCCACCAAAGCGAAGCCCCCACAGTGGGGTCGCCATCATGTTGTGGTTCACCCGACTGCAGGGTGGCATATCTGTTATTCGACAGATACACCGCACCAGCGGCGGGAACTTTTATCGAGTTGGTAAAGTTGTTGTTTCCGGGGATCGGCACCACGCTGTAGGTGACCACGTTGGTGCTGTTCGTCTTGCCGGGGGCGGTGATGAGGAAGCTCAAAGTCAGATTATTCGTGTTAGCGGGCACGCTCAAGTACGCGGTGTAAATGTCATCGTTGGCGGTCACGTCGGGGGCAACGCCATTGTTCTTAAAAACGATATTCGTGCTGCCAATGATGGTCGCGACCACCGTGGCATTCGTCACGGGCATACCATCAGTCACCTGCACATAGATTGTTTGCGTCGTGCCTTCAAGCAGGATTGAACCGTTGGCGGGCGTGACCGTCACTTCCAGTATGCCATCAGGCGTGCAGGGTGGTATGAGAATATCAATCAGGTTTTGTCCGTTGGGGGAGCCCCAGCCGGTGCAGAGGTCGTAACCGGTCACGGCATAGAAGTTGGTAGGGCTGGCCAGCCAGGTGTTGTCGCCGGTCGTGATATCGTGAAAAGCAGAGGCATAGCCAGATCCTTTGCCAATCGCGTAAATGGCCGGGTTAATAAAACCGACTGTGGACTCGCCTTTGGCCACAGCCTGCTGATTGACCAATGCGGTAAAACCAGCCCACAACGGCGCCGCAGCGCTGGTGCCGCCGACAGAATAGCCGTTGCCATCATTCGCAAAGACTAAAATATTATCCGCCGTCATGGCAACATCCGGAATGTTCCGATTGCTTGTCGATCCGCCATTAGCCGTCATGTTGATGTTGGCTTGCCAGCTCGGGATCAGGTAATTGGGGCTGATTCCGCCGCCGCTGCCCTCGCCGCCGCCCCAGTTCCAAACCTTTTCCGTCGCATAACCCCCGCCTGGAAGGGTCGTCAAAGTTGTTCCCCCGACAAGCGTAATATATGGGTTATCTGTTTGTTGCTGGTATAGGATTGACCAGACAAATGCGTCATTGTCACCGGAAGCCTGGAAAAACGACTGCCCTTGGGCAGCATATTGCTTGTATATCAAGTCCCAAATGGGGTTGTCGGGAAGCAGCCAGGAAGAACTGATTTGGCTGGCCGAATCATCTGTGGCTATGAGGTTCAACATGTCGGTAATAGTGGCATCGTTCCCGTCATTTAACCCTTCATAAACGACAATTTTGGAAAGTCTCGGTGACATGGAGACCACCATTTCAATGTCCAGTGCCACCTCAACATTGTTGGCACCAGGAGGACCGCTAAATCCATCCACCAACACATTGGACAATGGAACGCCCGGCAATCCGGCATAGTTTTCGTAGGTCGTGATGTCATTTGGGTAATAGCCATCCAATTCAAAAAGCGCGACCGTCTGTCCCGAGCCGGTGAGTGAGACGTGCGGGGCATAGGCAGCCCGGAAATCGTTCCCCATGTAAAGGCCGATTGGCCCGGAACCAGCGGCAGGCACCGTATTGGCTGCGCTTGCCGCCCCGGCCAGCGCCTTGCCCGACACGGCATTAATCGGCGTTGCCTTAAACAAAGGACGCGGCACGTTAAAAGTGTCAAGGCCGCCGATGTGCAACACCGGAACCGTCAAGTTGAGCGACGGCTCGGCATCCGGTGCATAAAACGTGCGGGCTTCCGTTGGGTGCTGATAACGGTGCATCTTAACATGGAAAGCTTTTTCAATGTTCGTCACTGTGCCGCTGACATCCACCAACATGCGATTGGGGTGAGTCCCGGTTACGGTAAACCCATTGGCCTTGGCGAAGGCAACGACCGCCTGATAATCCTGCTCGGTCGGGCCAAACCGCTTCGTGAACTGCCCCGGCGTCAAATACCGATGGTAATTGGTGCTGGCCGGATCGTAAATCTGCTGGAGGAGATTGGTGAGTGCTTCCCCATTTCGTAATGGCAGGCCGATGGCAAGATTCAGCCGCTGTGATCCGGCAAGGCTTTCAACGGGCTGCAAGCGCGCCACCACCGCCGGAACGTGTCCGGGCAGTATTTGCATCGCCGCCGACTGGGCGGGTGTCGTGAAGGGGAGCAACCCGGCCACGCTGGCTGCGGCAACAAATTTTCCAACCCATGGCCATTGGGCAGTTAAAAATCGAATCTTCATGAATTCTTTTTGCGTAAGCCATCAAAGCCTGATGGCAACCTTCGGCGACATGCTCACGTAATCTCTGTGTTGCGCTGCTTTTCTCAACCGCGATCCCGCAATCCAAAACGCGTCACGGACTGTAAACGCGATAAAACCGTTTGGCGGCAGCTGCCGGCGCATTGGTGTCAAAAACGGTGACCATTTGATCGATGGGCACGTTATTGGTGTAGGTCAACAATGGCTGCCAATTCGCCGGCGCCAAATTCGTGGTGAACTGGACATTATAAACGGTGTTTGGAAACGCCACCCATGAAAGGGCCGGGACGGATGATGACGACTGGTTCGTCCGCGTCCCAATTACGGTGTTTACAGTCGTATTCGTGATAACAGTCGTGGTTGTGTTGGTGATATAACCGGTTATACGCCCATGAATCCGATTCGTTATAACAGTTGAGATTGTGTTGGTGGTATAACTATAACTATACAATGCGAATACGATTGGTGACGACTGTGCCCCCGGCGGCACGTTAGTCAACGTCAGATAAGCGGACGGCGCACTGAAAGGATTCGGGTCGGCATAATTAGGAATCCCATTGGAATTCGAATCAATGGTGGTGGCAAAACGCAATGCTTTATTGAATTCGTAAGACTGGCCATTGATTAACACCGCCACGGAACTGTTCGGCCCGGCGAACGTCTGGACCCAGCGCAGGTGCCCGCCGAACTGGCCATTCAAGAATTCCTCCGGTTCCTGTGGCGGCAAACCGGGTACCGCGGGCGGCGGGGTAAAGCCGAGCTTCGCGGCGGCATAATAAATCACCAGGCTCGGGTCAATCTGCAACAGGTGCTGCTGGATGTTGTCCCAGTTGGTACCCAAGGCGCTGAGGTCGAGCAGATCCACGTAAAGGCCATTGGTGACGCCCCCGCCCGTGGCGCCGGCAAAGAAAAACAACGGTGGATCCGTCACCAGCGATCCTTGCGGGGCCAGCACCAACTGGCCCAGGGCCACATTGTTGGAATAACCACTGTTGACCGGGCCGCAGTTTGTGCCCGCCCAGTAATGGTCAACCTCGATCGAAAGATTGGTCGGCGCCACCGTGTTCATGGTAGTCCCCAGCAAATCTCCGAGTCGCGGTTTGATCCACAAATTGAAACCGTATTTGCACGTAAAAGAATTGCCCGAACCACCGCCGGTATCGGCCAGCGAATTGGTCGCGGTAAAGTCCAGTTCACCGCCGGAGGCCTGGAGCGTGCTTTGATTAAACTTTAAATTATTGGCAAAGAATTGAATGTCGGCCCCCGAGGCAACCTTGCCGTTTTGGAATTTGCCGGTCGCGGTCGTCACGTAACAATCTCCAACGGTGGTATTCAGAGTCCCGTCATTTTCAAAGTAATAACTGTTAATCGTCTGGTCCCCGGCCGAAATAAACCCGTTGTTGACGAAGGCCATATAATTGGCCGGCCCATCATCTCCAAAATTCGCGTCGTTGGGAATGGACAGAGAACCATTGTTGGTGAAATAACTGAGGGTGGGCGCCATGGCATAGACCCAATTCTGAATGGGCGCGGCGACATACGGCGTCCCGGAGACGGGATTCATCGGGGAAATACCGGGGAAAGTGAGATTTCCATCAAGGGTGAAGCTCTGGCAATCGAGGAGAAATGATTCCACCACACTCACAGAATCGCCGATGACGATGCTGTTGGTGTTTCCGACGTTGTTGGTGCTGTGCAGGAGCAAATCATAAACCGTGACCGGCGCTGTAATTTTCAGCCCGCTGGCATCCACCACAAAAATGTATAAATTAATTTGCAGCATATTGGTCAAATCCGCACGGATTGTAGAAGTGGTCGTGTTCGTTGAGGGAGCGACGGGCGGATTGGTGACCGTCATGTAATTGGTAGTGATTATCATCGCATAATTGGTCCATACACCCGACCACATGCTATTCGTCCCATTCAACCGGTTAACAAAGGGAAAAGCAAGATTCGTGAAGTTCAAACTGCCGTTGGTGGTCCCCAGGTTGAAACTAAGATTCTGGCAATCCATGACCGCGTTGGCACTGTCAGTCAAGTTGGGTGTCTGAATCACGATCTCCCCTTCGGCGCTCACCCGTGCCTGGTTGAGATTCAAATTGTCGGCATAAACCCGGACCCGGCCCGGCAAATTGGTGACGGAACCATAGGGCGGCCCTTCGGCGGCCTGATTATCAACGAGGGCGGAGTGAGCGGCCCACCAGCCGCCCGTGACAAGAAAATTGGTGAACGTCAACGGGTCGTAATAAAAATCGGCGGGAGGCGTCCCGAGACCGGGACTCCCCGCGCCAAACGCGCCCGGGTCTGACCGCGACACAAGGTAGTTGGTCGGGCGGTAGGTCGGGCCACTGCAAAAAGCGGCGGGGTTGATTTGATAATCGGGGAGCAGTGCCAGAAAGGGGTCGCGGGCCAAAGTATCCACCAGGTAAATATCACTGGTCTGCGGTTGTCCACTTGCCGCATTCGTGTTTACTGTTGATAGTTGCACGGCAACGGTTTCGAAAAGATTCGTGGGGTTCCCGCTGGGCACAAACCTTATCTGCCCGTTTATTGCATCGTTGCCAATGAGCACAAAAACGCCCTGACGGAACTGGTTGGTGGCCAGAAGCACGGTGTACGTCGTTTGGTCAGCATTGGTGGCCGTCACCGTCAGCAGTCCCGTGTTGTTACTGACTGAATCAATCACGGTGGGAACGAATGGCCCGATGGTAATATCTTCTAATAACCCGCATGGCACAGCCATATCGGAGCCCGAAAAGCGGTCTACTTCGATGCCATCCCACCATGATCCGCCCACGTATAAATCGTTGGTCGTTCCCCAATACAAGTCATAAATACCCACATCCGGACTGTAATGATTGGTCAACACCCCGTTGAGGCTGCCAACCGACGCTATGGGGCTGATCTCCACCAGACTGCGGCTAAGATTCACACTTGACCCGGTCAATATGATCTCGCCATTGGCGCCGGCGATGAGCGAGCCTTTATTGACGATATTCGTGGCCGATACCAGCAAATAACCAATGGTATAATAGGTGGGATTGAGGATATTTTCTGGAAGCGGATCGAAGGTGCCATCCACCGCCCGAATCGTTCCGGAACTGTCATTAAAGAAGCTGGCGGACATGCCGCGTCCACCACTGCCCGTTCCATAATCGAATTCCCAGCCCACCGAGCCGGTCATCGTGCCTTTATTGGTGTAGTTCAGCGTATGGGTGGTTTTATAGGGAATGGTGGAATTGATATAGGCGATTTGTTGATTGATGAGAACGTAATCTAAGGTAAGCAAGGGCTCGAGGGTATAAACATCCCATATGCCAGAGTTGTAGAAATTAGTCGCGTCAATCTGCGGCAAAGAAGAAACTGTGTTATTATAGATGTCCGAATAATATGCGATCGTGCCTTTGTTAATGTAAGTGGGAATCGCGGCCGTTCCCGCCAGCGGACACAAAATCAAACCAGCCAATAGCGGCAACGCCATTGCCTGGAGCCGTCTGCCGGATTTGGAAAAAGTAGGTTTCATTTGACAATCACTCCTTAATGAATCGTAATCGAATAATCCATCTGCACGGAGCGGGCGCTGGAATCATTCATTTGAACAATAAAATCATACGTGCCAGCCGGGTTGTTTATGGGGGTGCCGGAAATGACACAAGTTGATGTCAGGCCCTGCAGGCTCAACCCGGTCGGCAAGCCGGGCGAGTTCGTCGCCAGCATCCAAGTGTAAGCCGGCCCGCCGCCGGTGACCGAAATGGTGACGGCGCTGGTAACAGTGTTGGTAACGGCGTTGGTGACGCCGTTGGTGACGATGTTGGTAACGACGCTGGTGTAGTAATAGTAAGGCACTCCATTGGTCGCATCCGGCAGCGTCGCCGGAGATATTTGGATCAGCGCCTCGCTTTCCAGCATGGCAATGCTCGTGCCGTTGGGATAAACAACCGGATCGTTGGTCGAACCGTCGAACGAACCCCAGACAAAATATTGCAAATAGGCCGCGTCCGGCCCATTCAGAAGAAAGTAGGGGGCAGAGACATTCTCGAAAACCGGGCCGACTTTGTCAAAAGTTACTGTGGAAGGAGGGTCAATGGTTCCCGGCCCGGCAGAGTTGAGCGGTATGTGGGTCAGATTGAAATTAATGGTCCGGGAATAGGGAGGAACCCAATCGTTCTCTTCTTCCGGACCAGGCAGCAAATCTGCCGCGGAAAATAGGATGTCGGGCCGGGTCAGCACTCTTTGGAAGGTCTGAACCGTTGTCTGGCTGCTGTCGGGCGGCTTCACCGTCAACGTGTAGGTGTTCGTAATGGGTTGAATAAAATTGCCGGTGAGCGGATCAATGTTCTGGTCGGGCACGCGCACGAATTGAATTTTTTCAATGCCTTCATATTCCCCGGTGGTGGAGTTTGTGCCGCTGGAACCACCGATAAATTCGCAAGGCGCCACCCACAAAACATGATTCGTTGAAACGACGACCACGTTCGTCGAAGTGATGGTGGTTGTGGTTCCGTTGGTGGTGGCGGAAGTCCCCAACAAATTTGTAATGGCAACCACGTTGTTGGTCAATACAGACAGAATTTCCAATCCGCACAAATTGGTGGGAATGAGGAAAAAATCTCCCGACACGATATTGGTCCTGAAGGAGGTGGATTTGGTGGTGGTAGTGGTGGTCATCGTGCCGGCGGGTGCGCCTATGGCCGGCTTAATCGTGGTGGTTTGAATCTGATAGCGAACCAGGGAATTGGTGGCCAGAGTGTAGATCACCACGTTGGCAAATGTGTAGGTAAAACTGCCGTTGAAATTGGTAATGACGCTGCTGATCACCAGTCCCGGATAAAGCGTCTGAAGCGCGGCGGGATTGTTGGTGAGCGACGCCAATGTCAGCAGCGTGAGATTGGACGTGGTCAATACAAACTCGTCATTGAGATTGGTAATGGTCAGGCCGCCGCCACTTAACGGCGTGCTGTTGGGCGCCGCACTTTCCGTGTAGCTTGGGGTTGAACTGTATAGCAAACGCAAGCCCGCCATGTCGTCCCGGGTCAGGCCGGTGTAAAAAAATCCGGTTGGCAACGAACCCACGGCGGCCTGCCCGCCGGACGCGACCGGGTAATTTTGTTGGGTCAAGGGATCGGAGGGTAATTCAACCGCGTCTGTATCAGGCGGCCCCGGGAGTGCGCCGCAATTGTCAACAGGAATGGTATAGGTATAAAGTACGCCGTTGACGTAAGCCGAATATTGAGACTGGGTCAACGGACTGGCCATGATGTCGAAATTCCTCATGGCCACCAAATAATCCATATTGCCGGGACATGGCGGGATTGTTCCTATATGTGTACGATTGTGCAAGATCCATACATAACGGATGGCATCGGCCAATCCCAACTGCTCCATCATCAAAGCCAACGTCTGTGATTTCACATCCAGCAGATTTACAGCGGACAAATTGTAATTTTGCGATAGCGATTGCAAAGGATATTCCGAAAGGTCGGGGCTGTAGCTGTCCACGCCGTTGGTCAGGTATTGGCCCGTCAGTGGATTGTTGGTAAATGCGTTGTTCAAGACGGCCATGGCGCTGTCCACGGCCTGTTCGCCATAGACCCCGAAGAAACCGGCAAAATTTTGGTCAAAGCTGTAATAAATCACCGGCGTATTGCGGCGATATCCTTCACCGATGTTCTTTGGCCCTGTTGCCAGATTGTTGACGCCTATGTATGGCGGGGCGCCATTATAAGCCGGAATCGGATCGAAGCCAATATCCACAGTTTGCCATTTGTCGCTGAATGTAGTGGGAAGCGTAGTCGTAGTATATGTCCCGCTCGGCCCCAACAAGGAATAACCAAAGGCCGTTTGCCAGCCAAACGCCAGCAAACCCACCCACAAAATCTTTTTCAACAATTGCAACATACGTAATTTCATTGACGCAATAGCACAATGCGATAATAACCCGCCGGACCGCTTCCGACATACATCCCATCATTGGTGCCCAACGCGAGCCGTGCCGAACCATTGGACACAACGCTCCACGAGGTGAAATTCGTCGTCACCTGCACCTGATACGTCAGGCCCGGTTGTGTGTTCCAACTAAGATAGAATTGACCCTGCGATGTCCTGGTCAGCGTCGTTTGCAGCCAGGTGCTGGGATCCAGCGGATTCCCGCCGCTCAGGAACACCTGATAAGGTGTTGGCCCGCCGGATGCCAGCGGCACGGTTGCGGACGGCCAGTAATTCGTGGTGTATTTGCCGTTGGAATATCCTCCGAAATACTTTGCCATCCATTCATACGGAATGCCGCCCCAGTTCAATCCGCTCCAGGTCGAGCCGCTGGCCGACGGGGAAATCGGTGAGCGCCGCCCATCCGACGTCACATAATCCAATTGGAATGATTCCGTGCTGTTGGTCGTCAGCCCATTCGCCGCCGTCATCGTCCATTGATTGCTGGTCACAGTCACCATCGGCGCATTTGCGCCATTCACATAGACTTCGTAGTTGGAAACGGAAATTCCTTGCTGCGCCAGCGCCGACCAGGAGACCTGCAACTGCGGCTGATAAATGTTGTTGCTCAACACAAACGGGGCCCAGACAAATGGCGCGGCCATCGGCTGCAACATGGCGTTGACATTCAGATAACGCTGCGCATACAAATCAAAGGCATACGGCGCGCCGGTATAACTGGTCCAAACCACGAGAAACTGGCTCACGCCATCCGAAGCCACCGCCGGCTGCATTTGCGAACTGACGGTGGTGGTGTTGACCCGGAATTCACCGCCATATACCGAGCCGTTCCCGCGCACAAATTGTGCATAAACCCCCTCGCGGGAGCCGTCCTGTCCCAGACTGGTCCACGTGATCAAATAATCCGTTCCCAGCGAACTGATGCGCGGCGCGTATTGATCGCCGTAAAGATGGGTGTTCACGCGGACAACCGTGCTGCCGCTGCCCGGGGCCGCGCTGGTGAACGAGCGCGCGTAAATATCCAGACTGTTGGTCATGGGACTGCTCATGTCGCGCGCGTCCCAGGCAATCATAAAACCGCCGTCCGTGCCGGCGGCCGCGCTGGGGTGAGCGCACGGATTTGAATCGGTATTGACCAAAAATTCATCGCTCTGCGGGTTGCCGTTCGCGTCGTAAAGCCGCGCATAAATGTCAATGCTCGGAGCGAGCGCGGCCAACTGGCTGGGGCTTAGGAGTTGGTCCGGCGCGCTGCCAACCATTCGTTCCTGCTCGGACACCCAGGCAACGACGAATCCGCCGCTGGCCAGCGCCGCCACTGTCGGCGTGCGCTGGTTGTAAAGGGTAATTTGATTGATTAAAAATTCAGCGCCAATTTTCACGCCGGCCGGCGACAGGATTTGCCCATAAACGTCCTGCATACTGCCGGGACCGGCCTGGTTAAAACTGCCCCAGACGATCACGACGTTGCCGCTGGCCAGCGTGGTCACGGCCGGGTTGATTTGAAAATTTACGGTGCTTACAGTCGTGTTGTTGGCAACCGTCGGGATAACCGTCGCGGTTGTGTTGGTGATATAACCGGTTATACGCCCATGAATCCGATTGGTTATAACAGTCGAGGTTAGGTTGGTGGTATAACTATACGATGCGAATACGTTTGTGATGTACTGCGCACTGACAGGCACGTCGTCGCCTGTCAGCCAGATGTTGCCGGCAGAAAGAAAACGCGCGTAAATCTGCTCCTGACTCGGCTTGCCGCCCTGCCACACAAAGACCGCGCCGCCGCCTTGCAGCAAGGCCACGCGGGCATTGGCCTGATCATTTGTTCCCTGAACATTGACCCGGAAGGAACTGCCCGTGCCGCCGCCCAACTGCATGGCGCTCACGCCCCAGCCGCTGCCATCGGTTATGTTGTCCTGCCAAACCACAAAGCCGCCGCCTGGCGTCACTGCCACGTCCGGTAAAACCTGATCGCCCAGCATCGAGCCAATGATCGCGTACTCCGTACCATTCGTCGTGTAATAATTGGTCTGGGCAAAAACGGCGGCGGGAATTCCAAGGAACAATCCCCAGCAAAAGCAAATGGCGGCCCTGCGGACGAATAATGACAACAACATAAAAGGGTCAATAGACTTTAGACGCAGCCGGGCGTTTTGTCCAAGAATACTTTCGCCCAAACACGCGCACCGCCGCTGAAAAAACAGCCGCGCTCCGTGTTTGACCGCCAACAAACTTTTGTGTTCCAAATTCATTTTCTAAATCAAAACCGCCTGCCGTTCGCGCACCGATTCCTCCAGCGCCGCGAGCATGCCCTTGAAACCCCAGCGCTGATACAACTCGCGCAACCGGCCGGCATCCGCCGGTTTCTCCACCAGCGCGCCCGGCGAGAATTCACACGGCAAATCGTCATGCAACCGCACCAATTCGCCATTGCGCCGCACCACATCCGCCGCACCGCGCACCGCCGCGCGCAACTTTTCCGATTTCACTTCACCCAGCCGCTCATACAGCGCGGTGACCGAGCCGAATTGTTTCAGCAATTCAGCGGCGGTTTTCGGCCCGACGCCGGCCACACCCGGAATATTGTCCACGGTGTCGCCCATCAAACTCAACCAATCCACAATTTGCGACGGTGCCACGCCGGTTTTGGCGCGCACCTGCCCATCCGTCCAAACCGTCCCGCTCTTGTCGTTCGGGTTCAACAATCCGACCCGCGCCGACACCAACTGCATAAAATCTTTGTCGGAACTGGCAATGACCACGGCCATGCCCGCCTCCGACGCGCGCCGCGCCAGGCACGCGATGTAATCGTCCGCTTCCACGCCCTCGCGGCAAAACGAGGCTACCCCCGCCGCTTGCAGATGACTGACGATCCCGTCAAGCTGCGGCTTCAAATCGTCCGGCATTCCCGGACGCTGCGCCTTGTATTCCGGCAACAGGGCAGTGCGTTCGGCGCTCAGACCGCCGTCCCACACCACAATCAAATGCGACGGCCCGATGGCCGCCCGCATTTTTGCCAGCATTTTGACGAAGCCATAAATGGCATTCGTCGGCTGGCCACCCGGCGAACGCAAATCGCGAATCGCGTGAAACGCGCGATAAGCGTAAGCGTGTCCATCAATAATCAGCAACCGATCCACAAATTTACCGGGTGCGAGCGCCTTGGTTCCAGTATTTCAAACGGGTTCGTGATTTTCACAATTTTGTTTCACCCGGAAACTCCACGAACAACGTTGTTCCGCGTTTGGCCACTTTTTCACCGCACCGGCACGGGCGCCGTTTCGGCGTTTCCCGGCCGCACTTCCACTCCCGGTTGTTGCGGTGGAATGGTGCTTTGTAAAAACGGCAGTTCATCGTCCGAATGCACCCGGTTGCCAGCCGGATCAACAATGGTGGCGGTCACAAAAATCATCAGGTTTTTTTTCACGGAAGTTTTTGACTGGCTTTGAAAGAGCCGCCCCACCAGCGGCAGGTCGCCGAGCACCGGCACCTTGTCCTTCTCTTCCTGGACTGACGAAGAAATCAATCCACCGAGGACCACGGTCTGGTTATCCCAGATGTTGACGGTGGTGATGACCTGGCGCACGGTAAAGTCCGGCAGAATGGTGGGAATCATCACGACGTTGAGACCACTGCTGATCCCGGGAATTGACGGCGGCGTGGCGTAGCCGCTGAACTCGGTCAGCGACGGGATCAATGTGAGGTTGACCGTGTAGCCGTCGGACAAAACATAAGGGATCACGTCCAGCACGGGGCCGACTTCCATCTGTTGCTCGCTGGGCGTGATGGCGGAGGTTTGCACGGCTTGGTTAACCACTTGGGCCTGTCCTGAAGGGATAACGCCCAACAGCGCAATGGCCACGCACAAAACAAAACCTTTTACAACTATTTTTGATTTTCGACTGGTCTTCATGGTGCTGGTTGGTATCTAAAGTTATAAAGTTGTTATGGGGTGGTTGTCGTACCCGTGGTCGTTCCACTGGTTGTACCTTGCTGGAAGGTAAAGCTCGTGATGATGGTCAGAATTTGGGTCGCGCGCATCTCGGTTTGGCGACCGCTGATGGTGGTCACTTCAGGTTCCGCCAGCGTTTCGGTGCCGGTGCGCTGTTCCAAGGCATGAATAACTACTTGAAAATTGGGATCGGTCAGAATTCCGGTTATCGAGGCAATGGCCGGAGCGGTGTTATTAAGACCGCTCGTTAGACTTTGAACCGTGGGGTTAATGGTATTAACCAGGGTGCCACCATTTTGGTACCCAGGAAAAATACCCGATGAATAAACACTCCCGGGACCAGTCATTTGCGAAGTCGGCACACCGACCGATCCGGCGTTGCCGCCGGTCCCTACCACTCCATTGCCCATATTGACATTCCCCAAATACCAGTCAAAGCCCAGCGCCGCATTGTCATCCTGCTCCACTTCAATGAATCGGGCCTTGATGTGCAACTGCGGCGGCGTCATGTTCAACACCTGAATCGCTTTCTCGATGATGTCCAAATCCTGCGCGGTCGCGCGGACGAACAACACACCCAACCGGTCGTTAAAGAAAACGCTCTTCGGCGGGTCCAAATTCACACCCAGCGTCGTGAAGAAACTTTTGGCTAAAAGACTGATGTTCGCTGTTAGATTAGTTGTTGTCACATAAGACAACCCGCCGTTACCGGCGCCACCACCACCGCCGCCACCGCCACCGCCGCCGCCACTGCTTGTTTGACGCATGCCGCTGCTTCCGGGAGCTGCGTTAATCACCGGCACAACCGCGCCGGTGTTCTGTCCATTCTGACCGCCGCCACCACCGCCGCCGCCGCTGCCACCGCTACCGCCACTAGAGGAGGACGAACCAAAACTTTGCGCACTCACGCTTTCCAAGCCTTGCTGGAAGGTGTTGGGATCCACTTTAAATGTGCGCGTTTCCAATTGCATCGTGTCCGGCCCCCTGGTTGAGAAAACGATGGCGTAATCCTCAACGGAATATTTGATGGGATGATCAGCCACCAACACAATGGCATCCAGCACATCCGCCAACCGCACATCGCTTAATGTCAACTTGACATTGATGGAACTGGCATCCACGGCTTCACCACCGCCGGCCGGAGCCGCCACGGGCAATCCCGTGGCCGGGTCAATGGTCGTTGCGCCGCCGGCGGGCGTGATGGCCCCGGCGGCTGCCGGTGCGTTTGGATTAAAAAGAAAGTTAATTCCCTTTTTGTCCGGGTCGCGCAGCTTGGTTTGTTCGCTCAGATTGCGAAGCACTTCGACCAACGGCAGTCCTTCGGGCCAGGGAACCGAATCAAGCCGGATGTGGTCAAGCTTGCTGTAAATGACCTCGCGACCGGCACCGGTGTGGACGATATTGGTCAAGGCATACGGATTGGACATGGGCAGCAACCCGCGGTTTACCGGATTCTGGTAGGCTTTTTCCACCTGCACCATGCGTTCTTGCGTGTCGATCGTGTGCGTGCGCGCTTCACGGTCATAACGGGCCTGCTTGACCAAATTCATGTAGTAGAAGGCACCCGCGTTGTCCGGATCGAGCTTGACGGCCTCTTTTAATTTGACTTCGGCCTCATCGAACTTGCCCATTTCGTAAAGTAATTTGCCGTCCCGCACCAATGTGCCCGCTTCTGTCTTGTCATTGGCGATATACTTGGTTTGTTGCACGGTCGCATCGTCTGGCATTTTGCCGTTCATGGAAGCAAGCGCTCTGTCGTTGTTCTTCTTGAAGGCAAGAGCGGCGGCATTTTGTGGGTCCACTTTTAACACGCGGCTGACCTGGGTGGCGGCTTCGTGCAAATCGCCTTTACTTTGTGCCTGACGGGCGAGGGTAAGCCGGGTCGAAGCCAGGCCGGAAATGGTTTGCGCCTTTTCTTCGGGGATGCCGGAACCGATTTGCTCGACCAGCGTATTGGCATCTTCGTAAAGTTTGGCGGCCCCGGTCAAATCTCCGCGCATGGCGGTATTCTTGGCATCCAGAAGTTTTTGGCGCAGGATGATGGTATTGGCCTGACGAAGCACGGCTTCATTGACCGCCGCGTCCGTGGGACTGGTTTGCGCCGGCAACATTGCGGCGGCGGCCAGCAACAAAATAAAGCCGAGTGAGAGAGGTGCTGCTTTTGTCATGGTTCGTTCCAGGTTCGTCGTAAATCGATGTAAATCAAATTAGCGCCATCAGACGCCGGTGTTATCGTGACCAATTATGCTTCAGAATTTCAAGGATTGGGGCTGTATGTCAATGTCGTTTTTTTATCGTTTGATCTGGCCTTTAATATCACCGAGTCCTGGTTGATGGCAACGATAATGTTGTCATCGCCGGCAAATCTTAAATCCGCGTTGACGCGCTGCCCCTGCCATTTTTTCCCTTCGGGATCATATTTCAAGTCCGCACAGTAACTGTCTGTGCGGCGAAAGGGCTTGTCTTTGGACAGCGTGACCTTTTCGCCGGTGTCCGTCAGTTGCAAAATCAATTTCAATTGCGCCGGATTCCCCGGCGAACCGCTCACATCGACAATGGCGAAGGCTTCATTCTTTTCCCCGACCTTTTCCCCGACCGAAGCATAATGCTGCCGTTTGCCGCGCTGCGCAGGCAAAACCGCCGCCTCGCGCTCCATGCTGATCACATAGCGCGTGCCAAATTCATTGGTCTCTATCGAATCCAGCGTGAGAATCAAACAAAGCGGCGTGATTTTGGTAACGACCGCGGCGTCCTGGCCAATGAGCCCGAGCTTGACCGGCACCAGAGTTCCATCAACTCTCTTTTGCCATTGAACCGGATTGAACAGTTTGTTCGTTGTCGAAAAATCCAGCTTATAAGGCGATTGCAGCCGTGCCGATACATTTGTTTCCCGCGTCAAATCCAACGGTTCCAGAGGTTTGACCGCGTGGCTGATGATACTCTGACGGTTGTTGGCCAGCTTCTGCCGGTCGCTGGGAATCAAGTACAGCATGAACACCAGCACCCCCATCAAACCCAGCAACACAACGCTGAGCAGGATTTTCTCGTAATGTTTTTTGACGAAATCCATGAGCTTACTTTTTCGGCAACAATTTCACAACCTCGACCACCAGCGTGACGCGCAACAGTTGCTCGTTCAACACCGTCTGCAATCCGCCCCTGCCCGGCGTCCCCGGCGGCGAGGCTGCCGGCGGAGCTGCCAGCGAGGGTGGCGGATAGGGCATCGGCCCCGCTGTCTCCGGCGACATCGCCGCAGCGGTGCCAGTCAGTTGAACATTGATGCTCTTGACGATGAATCCGTGCGGTGACGAGGCAAAGCCGGCAAGCACTTGGGCGATTTCCGGACTGAACGAACGGAACGTAACCTGGTAGGGCGTCAGAACGGCCAGATTGTTGGACACGGAATGATTGTCGAAATAATCGGCCTGCGGGCCGTTTGCGTCGTCATCCGAAACGCGGACGCGCTGAATCCCGTCCAGCGAATTGACCCGCGCCGCAAAAAGAATTTCCGAAATGGTTTTCACTTCACCAAACTGCGCGGCCAGCGCTCCCAAATTGCCGGAAAATTTGACCAGCGAGCGTTGCGCTTCAAAGGAGAAGTTATACTTGGGTGGCAGGGTCACACTGGCGGCCTCGGCTTCATGTTGCAGTTGGTCAATGGTCCGGCGGAGCGCAGCGGCGAACGCTTCACTCGAAACGGCATTGGTCCCCGTGTTGGGAATCGGTGCAATCGGTTGAAAATAATCCGCCGCCTGTCGAATCCAGTCTCGAACCTGGTGTTCCTGTTCGCGCGCGGCGGCGATGTTGTCCACCCGGTCGTTGCCCGGCGAGGGTTTTTTGCCGGTCAAATCCCGCAACGTGTTGTAAATCCCGGTCAACTTGTCAAACGCCGCCGTGTTTTGACTCCACCCTTTGTAATTATAAAACCCGGCCGCCCCCAGCAGTCCCAGGGCCAGTATGCCGCCAATCACAAAAAACAAGTTTCGCTTGATCCAGGCCATATTACAAATTGAGTGGATTTTGCAGCCCCACGGTTATGCCAAACGTAAATGTGCCGGTAACATCATCGGGGGTGATATCTCCCCTGAGCTGCGTCGTTTTGGGATCAAAAAGCGGATCTTCCTGAAACGCTTTGAGAACCGCATAGGCAATATCGGTGTTCGCCGCAGAATCAACACTGGATAAATTCACCGCGCGGCAGATCAGGGTGATGGTGCTGGCGGCGGGTTTGGCCGTGGCAGCGGGATTGGCCTCGGTCCCCGGGACATCGCTGTCACCCGGACTCGGAACCGGCATAACCGGCGCGGGAGTGACACCACGGCCGGTGGCAGGAGTTTGCACGGCGCCTATCGTCAACTGTTCAATCCAGATGCCCGCTTCGACCCCGGCTCTTTGCGCCGACAATTTTTTCTTGATGTCGTCCTCGGAGCGAATGAGCACGCGTCGCAATTCCGTCAGCACGTCACCCCAGTAATATCGCTTCTCCATCCAACTCGTGATTTGAGCCGCTTCTTTCTGCGTCGCCTGCAATTTTTTATAGGTCCGATCAAACTGGTCAGCCTTGGTTTTGAGTTTTTGGACCTGCGGCTCCAAATCCTTGATTTCATTTTCTTTCGATTCCGCCAGTTTTTGAAAGAGGAACCCAACCGCGCCCGCCACCGCCACCAGGCTCAACAGGGTAAAGATGAAATACGGTTTCTTTTCATTGAACGTCCGCCAGCGCAACGTGCTGCTCGGCATCAAATTCATTTCCACCGGACAATTCGCCAGATTCCGCAATCCCAGGCCGACCACTTCGCCCAGCGAGTGTGCCACGCGCGCCAGTTCCTCCAGATTCACCGCCGGATCAATTTGCACGTTGCGGAACGGATTGAAGTATTCGACCGGCACATTCAACTTTTCCGCGAAAAATTGCGCCGTATAAGGCATGATGGACGCGCCGCCGGACAAAAACAGACGCACCGGCTCCGAACCGCCCTGTTGCCCGCGATAAAACTGCTTCGTCTGGTTGACCTGGATGTGCAGCTTGGTCATGAACTGCCGCGCGATTTTGGCGATGGCCGCCTGGTGCTCGCTTTCCGGCTCCTCGTAAGCACCGCCGAGGCTGACGAAGCCTTCGGCAACTTTCTTCTGTTCGGCGATTTCAAATTTTAATTTTGCCTCGTGCGCAAAATCCTGCGTGATGGAATTCGCGCCCAAACTGATGCTGCGGGAGAAAACCTTGCCATTCTCGAAGAAGAGCAGGTTGCTCGTCTTGGCGCCGATGTCCAGGAGCATCGTGCAATCCGGCAAATCGCCATAGTTGTAGCGAAAGGCGTTGCACAATGCCGCGGGTGACACGTCGCACAGTTGCAACCGCAGCTTCGCTTCCTCCGCCATGCGAAACAGACCTTCAACCACCTCGGATTTGATCGCCACCAGCAGGACTTCCAGTTCGCCACCGGTGCTGGAACCCAAAATTTGATAATCCCACACCACCTCCGCGAGCGGGAACGGCACGTTCTGTTGCGCTTCGTATTGGATGATCTGCGTCACCTTGCCCGCGTCCACCGGCGGAAGCTTGACGAATTTGGAAAATACTTGAAAACCCGGCGCGCAGACGTTGATGTCCCGCGCCTTGGTGCCGGTTTCCGCCAGCACCTCGCGCAAGGCCTTGAGCGCGGTCGCTTCGCGGGAAGATTCCTGGGCGCCCTCGAGGCCAAGCGGCTTGATGGAAAAACTCTTGAGACGCAAACCGCCGGCTTCGTTGATTTCAAACTCCGCCACCTTGAGGCTGCCCGCCCCGAAATCCACTGCCAGGAATGATTTTGTGTTCAGCATTTCTGTTCGCGCCGCTCGCCGCCGTCAACGCCGCCAGTCTGTTCGGTTTTGGGTTTGAGCCAGCCCATGCTGATTACGGGAAATTCCTCAAACGGTCAAATAGAAATCTAAAAAAAAGAGAAGGCTTCTCCACCTGCTAATATATCATTGCGTCCAGCGCCCGGCTTTGGCTTTATTCTGCCGTGCCGGGACAGCCACAAGCCGTCACGTCCGTCATGAATCGCTGTCGTATGCAAATTTTTTATTCAGGCTGTGTGCAGGGTGTTGGATTTCGCTACACTGCGAAAACCGTCGCCATGGGCTTTGAAGTCACCGGCATCGTCCGCAATTTGCCGGACGGACGCGTTGAATTGATTGCCGAGGGCGCCCGCGAGGAACTGGCGGCGTTTCATGACGCCATTCGTGGCGCAGGACTTGCTGGCTTTATCCGCGACGAAAGTGTAAATTGGAGGGAAGCAAAAAATGAATTTCACGGTTTTGAAATTGTCCGCTAAACGCAATGAGATACGCCATCATCGCTGACATCCACGGCAACTTGGAAGCGTTCCAAACCGTTTTGGCTGACATCAAAGCCCAAAACGCGACGCATATCGTCTGTCTCGGCGATGTCGTCGGTTACAATGCTAATCCCACAGAATGCCTCGCCATCGTCCGCGAAATGAACATTCCCTGCGTAAAGGGAAATCATGACGAATACTGTTCCACCAACGACCCGCTGGAAGGTTTCAATCCCCACGCCGCCGACGCCGTTCACTGGACGCGCGAACAACTTTCCAAGGAAGAATGCCAATGGCTGCGCGATCTCAAGTACACCCGCATGGCCGCCAACTTCACGATGGTTCACGCCACGCTCGACGCGCCGGAACGCTGGGGTTACGTCTTTGACAAACTCGCCGCCGCCGCCAGTTTTCCGTATCAAAACACACAACTCTGTTTCTTCGGCCACACCCATGTGCCCGTCGCCTTCATGCGCGACACCGCCGTCCGCGGCGGCACTTATTCAAAGTTTAAAATTGATCCCTCCAAAAAATATTTCATCAACGTCGGCGCCGTCGGTCAGCCACGCGACAACAACCCCAAATGCGCCTACGTCATTTACGACATGGACGCCGGAACCATTGAACTGCGCCGGCTCGATTACGACATTGCCACCGCGCAGAAAAAAATCCGCGCCGCCGGCCTGCCCGAACGTCTCGCCGAACGGCTGGAATTCGGCAGGTGATTTCAAGGTGACGGGTGACAGGTGATGAGTGGCAGGATGCGGACTCGTGCGTGGTTTGCCATGTCACCGGTCACTCGTCACGTGTCACTTGATTGAAAATTTTAATTCTCAAACCCAGCTCGCTCGGCGATGTCATCCAGGCCCTGCCCGTCCTCCGGCTGCTCAAATGTCATCTGCCCGCAGCCGAAATTTTCTGGTGGATTGACTCCAACCTCGCGCCGCTCCTCGAAGGCGACCCTGATTTGACCGGCATCGTGCGTTTCGAGCGGCGACGCTGGGCCGCGCCGCGTCACTGGCCGGAAATGCTCCACAGCCTCCGCTGGATGCGTGAACAAAACTTCGACTGGGTTATTGACCTCCAGTGCCTCGCCCGCAGCGGCGCTTTTGCCTGGCTCGCCAACGGAAAATTTCTCATTGGTTTGGACGAAGTCCGCGAAGGCGCGCGGGGATTTTACGATGTTGCCGTCCGGCGCGCCTCGTTCCACACGCACGCCGTGGATTGGTATCTGGCCGTGCTGCCGCGCCTGGGCGTGCCGGTTCACAACCATTTTCAATGGCTGCCCGAACGACCCAATGTCGCCACCTCCGTCCAATCGAAATGGCCAACGGCCGGCGCGCGGTGGATTGCCCTTCAGCCCGGTGCGCGCTGGCCGAACAAACACTGGCCAGCTGAAAATTTTGCCGAACTCGTCCGCCTTCTCGCGAAAGATTTCACCGGCCAGCGCTTCGCCATTCTCGGTGGCGTGGAAGATAAACCGCTCGGCGAAATGATTTCGCGCGGCGCCCCCGAACGCTGCCTGAACCTGTGCGGACAGACTTCGCTGCCGGAAATGATCGAATGGTTGCGGCTCTGCCGGTTGATGGTCACCAACGACACCGGCCCGATGCACGTGGCCGCCGCGCTCGGCAAGCCGCTCGTGGCGCTGTTCGGCCCTACCGAGCCGCGCCGCACCGGACCCTATGGCCATCTGGACAGTGTGCTGCGCCTCGATCTCCCCTGCTCTCCCTGTTTGAAATCACACTGCACCTACGAGAAACCGGACGAATGCCTGAAGGCAATTTCACCCGCCGCGGTTTTCGAACATGTCTGCCGGCAACTCAACTCGGCCTGACCGCGGTCTTGCGCTTTTGCCGCGTGGCGTTAGCCTCGACCGCGTGAGCACTTCCACCCAGACGGCGTCGGCGGGAACCACTGGAAATGAAACGCCCCGCCAGCCGGTCTTCGTCACCACGCACTGGTCGCTCGTGCTGTCGGCGCGCGACCCCCAATCACCGCGGTCCGCCGAGGCGCTGGAGAAACTCTGCCGCGCTTATTGGTATCCGCTTTACGCCTATGTGCGGCGCACCGGACAATCCAGGGAAAATGCCGAGGACCTGACGCAGGCTTTTTTTGCCCGGCTGCTGGAAAAGAATTATCTCGAAGCAGCGGAACCGGAGCGCGGGCGCTTCCGCAGTTTTCTGCTGATGGCGCTGAAGCGTTTTATGGCCAACGAATGGCACAAGGCGCACGCACAGAAGCGGGAGGGCAGCCGCCGCTGCCTGCCGCTGCCGCTGGACACGGCCGAAACGCGCTACGCCCGCGAATCCGTAAACACCGCCACGCCGGAACAGGCCTTCGAAAAACAATGGGCCCTCACGCTGCTGGAAACGGTGTTGAGCCAGCTGCGCACGGATTATGAGCAGGACGGCAGGGGGCGTTTGTTCGAGGCGCTCAAGCCGTGCCTCCTGGGCAGCCGCGAATTACAACCCTATGCCGAACTCGCCGCCGCGCTGAAGATGTCCGAGGGCGCGGTGAAGGTGGCGGTGCATCGCCTGCGCGAGCGGTACCGGGAACGGCTCAAGGCCGAGATTGCCAAAACCGTGGCTACGCCGGCAGACGTAGCCGCCGAATTGCGCCATCTGTTTCGCGTGCTGGGGCGGACAGGGTAATGCCACTGGCTGAAGTTCAATGGCCAGAGTAATTTCAGTTTTTACGCTGAAAAAACCAATTTTACTTTGGCCTGCAACCTTTGGCTGAAGCATTGCTTTGAAGGCCCTGTAACCTTCGCCCGGAAATCCTTAGTGTAATGGGTGAAAGAATTGTCATGGAAACGAAACGCATCTGTTCAATCTGCGGAAAGCCCCTTGCAGCCAGCGCGCCCGAAGGGTTGTGCCCCGAATGCCTGCTCAAGGCCGGCCTGCCTACGGGCGAGGACATCGGGTCGGACACCGAAACGGGAGCGTCGCGCCCCCGCTTCGTGCCGCCAAAGCCGGAGGAACTGGCCGCGCTGTTTCCTCAGCTTGAAATCCTCGGGCTGATCGGCCAAGGCGGTATGGGTGCCGTTTATCGCGCACGGCAGAAGCAGCTCGACCGGATGGTGGCGCTGAAAATTCTGCCGCCGGACGTCGGCCGGTCGCCCTCATTCTCCGAGCGCTTCGCCCGCGAAGCAAAAGCGCTGGCCAAGCTGAACCATCCGGGCATCGTCACGCTGTATGAATTCGGCCAGGTCGCTCAACCCTCAACCCTGAATCCTCAACCTCTTTACTACTTCCTGATGGAATTCGTGGACGGCATGAACCTGGGCCAGTTGCTTCGGGCCGGCAAGCTCGCGCCCAAGGAGGCGCTGGCCATCGTGCCGCAGATTTGTGATGCGCTCCAATACGCCCACGACCGCGGTATCGTACATCGCGACATCAAGCCGGAGAATATCCTGCTCGGGTGCGAGGGCCAGGTGAAGGTGGCGGATTTCGGCATCGCCAGAATGGTGGGGCCGGACGCGATGTCGGCGTTCGGTGTCCCGCCTTCAGGCGGTCCGGACCGGCTAAAGCCGGGACACCCAGCCCTCACTGCCGCGGACAAGGTCCTGGGCACGCCGCAATACATGGCGCCGGAACAGAAGGAGCATCCGCTGGAGGTGGACCATCGCGCGGACATTTATTCGCTGGGCGTGGTGTTCTACCAGATGCTGACGGGCGAACTGCCGGCCGGGAAATTCGAGCCGCCTTCGCACAAGGTGCAGGTGGACGTGCGGATTGATGAAATTGTTCTACGCGCGCTGGAAAAAAACCCCGAACTCCGCTACCAGCAAGTCAGCGAAGTCAAAACTCTGGTGGAAACCGTTGCCACTTCGAGCAGCATCGGCACCCCGGCGGCGGCGAGCCCGGGCATCGGCGAATCCACCAACGCAGGCAGGTTCAATGCGCTGCTCGCAGGTTTGCTGGCGCTGCTATTCTGGCGCAGTTTTGTTCCCCGGTACGTGCTTTTCTCCAACGATGCTCCCCTGGGAATCCGAATGGCTGAGTGGATGCGGCTTCCGTCAGGATTGCTGGGCCGATGGGCCGATCTCAACAGCCTCGGATTCAATGGCGGCTCTTTTGGAGAGTCTCTCTCCACGCTAATTCTTTGGATGCTCGGTCCGCTAGGTAGCAGCAAATTCCTGGCGCCGGTCATATTGTGCCTCCTCGGGATGTGCGCCTGGTTCGCGTTTCAGCGGCTGCGCCTGGCACCATTCGCCGCGCTCCTGGGCGCTTTGGGAGTGGCCCTCACTTCGTGCTTCTTCTCGACGGTCTGCTGGGGAGTTGCTCCCATGGTCCTGGGCATTGGCATGAGCTACCTGGCCATCGGATTGGTGGCATCGGCGAGTCGGGCCGCCGACAGGCTCGAACGCTGGGCATCCTACGCCCTGGCTGGTCTGGCCGCCGGGATGGGCGTCATTGAAGCGGCCGATGTCGGAGCTGTCTTCAGCCTCATTGTCATTGCCTTTGTCGTGTTCCATTCGCTGGTTGAAGACGGTCCTTTCCTGGCGAAGGTCGCTCGAGGCATCTTCCGCATGCTGGTCGTTGCCGGCTTTGCCTTCTTCATCGCAGGGCAGACGGTCATCGGCCTGTTCAATTCCCAGATGAACGGCGGGGCTGGCACCGGACAAGATATGCAAGCGAAAGCCCAACATTGGGATTGGGCCACGCAATGGAGCCTGCCAAAAACTGAAACGTTCAGCTTGGTCATTCCGGGTCTGTTCGGCTATCGGATGGATACGCCTGATGGCGGGAATTACTGGGGCAGGATTGGATCCGATCCGGCGATTGACCGCTGGCGTAACAACGACCGGCAGGGGGAGCAACCGCAGGGGCTCATGCGTTTCTCCGGCGGCGGCTATTACCTGGGCGTGCCGGTTGCGCTGGTGGCGCTTTGGGCGGGGATCCAGGCGTTTCGCAAAAAGGATTCCGTCTTCACACTGTTCGAGCGGAAGCTGCTGTGGTTCTGGAGTGGGCTGGGCATCGTCTGTCTCCTGTTCGCCTTTGGCCGTTTCGCGCCGTTTTACCGCCTGCTTTATGCGCTGCCGTACTTCTCAACCATCCGCAACCCGATCAAATTCCTCAACCCGATGATTTTTTCCGTGTCGATGATCTTCGCCTATGGCCTCAACGCCTTGTGGCGGCAATACCTGGCATCCGCAAGCTCCCTTCCTCCGGGCGACCGGCCCAGGAACTGGTGGTCCCGGGCCAGCCGATTCGATCGGCGTTGGGCCATCGGCTGCGCGCTGGTGCTGGGGCTGAGTCTGGTGGCCTGGATCATCTATGCCAGCTTCCGGGAACCGCTCGAACGCCACATCCAGACGGGCGGATTCGACGAGCAACAGGCACATCTCATCGCCGCTTTCAGCATCGGCCAGGCTGGTTGGTTTGTGCTGCGCTTCGCTTTGGCTGCCGGCCTGCTGACGCTGATCCTCGGCGGCGTCTTTGCCGGGCCGCGTGCCAAATGGGGCGCTTGGCTGCTGGGTTTGCTGGTGGTCTTTGACCTCGGCCGCGCCAACCTGCCCTGGATCGTTCACTGGGATTACCGGCAGAAATACGCCACCAACGACGTCATCGAGTTTTTCCGGGAGAAACCCTATGAGCACAGGGTCGCAGCGCTTCGATTCCCCGGTCCGCAGCAGCCGTCTTTGCTGGACACGCTCTACCACATTGAGTGGGCTCAACATCATTTTCTCTATTACAACATCCAATCGCTCGACATCGTCCAGCAACCGCGCATGCCCGAGAACCTGGCCGCCTTCGAAACCGCGCTCCGCCCTCAAGGCTCGAACACGCTGTTCCGCATGACCCGCCGCTGGCAATTGACCAACACCCGCTACCTGCTCGGCTCCGCTTCGTCCCTCGACCCGCTCAATGCCGAACTCGACCCCGCGCTGCACCGCTTCCGCATCGCCCGAAGTTTCGAGATAGTGCCACGCGGGCAAAGCCCGGCCAAACTCGAAGATCTCACGGCGGTCTTTAACACCAATGGCCAATATGCCATCTTCGAGTTCTTCGGCGCGCTGCCGCGCGCCAAAATTTATTCCCATTGGCAGGTCATTACGAACGATCAGGCGACCCTGGAACAACTGGGCAGTGCCAGTTTCGACCCGGAACAAACTGTGCTGGTCAATACCGCCCTGCCCGGCAGCCAGGCGACGGAAAGCGCCGACCGGAATGCCGCTCAGGAAGGGACGGTCGAGTTCGCCAGTTACGCCTCGAAACACATCGTGCTCAAGACCAAAGCCGATTTCGCCTCGGTGCTGTTGCTTAACGACCGATTCGATCCGGCTTGGAGGGTCATTGTCGATGGCCAGCCAGCATCTTTGCTGCGCTGCAACTATATCATGCGCGGTGTCCAACTCGCGCCCGGCACCCATATCGTCGAGTTCACCTTCCAGATCCCCATCGGCCTGCCATTCGCGCGCGTCGAAGTCGAACCCGACACGCAATTGGTCGAATTCGTCTTCAAGGTCCCGATCGGCCTGCCTTCGTATATCACCCTGTCGGCCTTGGGCGTCGGCTTGGTTCTCATCGGCGTGCTCGCCGTTGCTGGCCGCCGGAAGGGCGCCTCGGTATCGAGGAAGTAAAACGGATTACTATCGATCCCGGCGGCTATGGGATGAAAGGCATCCTGGAACCGCGCCGCACCGGTCCGCATGGTCATTTGGAAAATGTGCTGCGCTTGGACCTCCCCTGCTCGCCCTGCCTGAAATCGCATTGCACCTGCGAAGGTTTTCGAGCAGGTAAAATGTAAACTGCAAACGATTTAAGTAAAGGAATGGCGGTCGGCCACTGCTCCCGATAGACGCGCATGAACCTCGCGAAGCGTCTGGACTGCGCGCGGTTTACCGCCGCTTTGCCTCGCGGGAAATCATGGTGCTGCGGAATCCTGAACGTCGGCCAATTCGCATTGATACAAAAGCGGTGCTAAAGCACTCGCAGTCCAAACGCTGGCGCGCTGGCCGGATGGGGTTAGGCTATTCTGGCGCTTTTCTCCGTTGTTCCTCCATTCGCATCAATGCTCGCACGGACTGCGTGGGCTTGCGTTTTCAGCGCGAACGGCGTTACGTTCGCGCCGGTGACCACTTCCAATCAGACCGATCCCGGCTCAACTTCCGCCGGCGCCGAACCGCCACCGCGGCCGGCGTTTGTCACCACGCATTGGTCGCTCGTGGTTTCCGCCGGGGGCAATGAAACCACGCACGCTCGCAATGCGTTGGAACAACTCTGCCGCGCCTACTGGTTTCCGATTTACGCTTTTGTGCGGCGGCAGGGGCACAATCCGCACGACGCGCAGGATTTGACCCAGGAATTTTTCGCGCGGCTGCTGGAAAAAAATCAGTTCGCCGGCGTGGACCGCAACCGCGGCCGGTTCCGTTCGTTCCTGCTGGCGGCGTTGAAACATTTCCTCGCCAACGAATGGCACAAGGCCCGGGCGCAAAAACGCGGCGGCGGACAGGTGCCCATTCCCATTGATGCTTCCACCGCCGAATCGAAATGCGGCATTGACCCGGCGGACCACCTCACCGCCGAGAAAATTTACGAGCGGCGCTGGGCGCTGACGCTGCTCGACCAGGTGCTGCGCCGGCTCCGCGACGAATATGCCCGTGACGGCAAGGAAAATCTATTCGAGCAATTGAAACCCACGCTGACCGAGGCGAGCCGGACGGTTCGTTACGCGGACATCGCCGCGCAACTGGGCACCAGCGAAGGGGCGGTGAAAGTGGCGGTGCATCGCCTGCGGCAGCGTTACCGCGAAGTGCTCCGCGCGGAAATTGCGGACACCGTCGCCAGCCCCGGCGAGGTGGAGGACGAAATCCGGAGCCTGTTTGCGGCGCTGGCAGGCGGATGAACTCAACCACAAAGAACGCCGAGATCGCAAAGCATTACTTTCTTCAGAGATTGGGAATTAGTTTTGATCTTTGAGTTCCTTGCGTTCTTTGCGGTTAAGAATTTCCGTAACCTTTGGCTGGTTTTTCTTCAGTAAGGAATGAAGGCGTTGCGCAGGTGCAAAACGCTCAACGGGAACAGAATCGAAATAGCAGCTATGAAAAACATAATTTTCGCAGACGCAGGTGGCGGAGTGTTCGTTTTGACATGGCTGGTCATTGCCGTAATCGCCTGCTTTATCGCAATACAAATCAAACGCAGGGCTAGGATCGAGCTCGGTATTTTTGGCCTCATTCTTGAAAAGATTGGTATGAGAAAAAATCCCGCTCCGGCACCCACTCCGCCAACCCAAATCATCCCCCGCAAATGCCCGCAATGCGGCGCGGAACTGAAACCGGATGTGTCGGAAGGGCTTTGCCCGGCCTGCCTGCTGCAACGCGGCATCGCGACTGAAGGCGGCGCGCCACCCGGCACCCCGCCGTTCACACCGCCCACGATCCCCGATCTGGCAAAACTTTTTCCGCAACTCGAAATCTTTGAACTCATCGGCAAGGGCGGCATGGGCGCGGTTTACAAGGCGCGCCAGCCAGCGCTGGACCGGTTCGTCGCGCTAAAAATCCTCGCGCCGCGTTCCGGCGGCGACCTGGACTTTGCCGAACGGTTCACCCGCGAAGCGCGCGCGCTCGCCAAGCTCAGTCATCCGAACATTGTTGCGGTGCATGATTTCGGCACCGTAGGACAGGCTTCCAGCCTGTCTCCATCTGAAATATCCGGCGGGAAATCAGAGACAGGCGCGACGTCTGTCCTACACTTTTTCGTCATGGAATACGTGGACGGTCCGAACCTGCGGCAGATCGAGCAGGCCGGCAAACTTCCGCCACGCGAGGCGCTGGAAATCATCCCACAAATCTGCGCCGCTCTCCAGTTTGCGCATGACGAAGGCATCGTCCACCGCGACATAAAACCGGAAAACATTTTGCTCGATAAAAAAGGCCGGGTGAAAATCGCCGACTTCGGCCTGGCGAAAATCCTGGGGCAGGAACCGAAGGATTTCCGGCTGACCGGCGCGCGCGACGTGGTGGGCACGCCGCATTACATGGCGCCGGAGCAGATCGAGAAACCGCAGACCGTGGATCATCGCGCGGATATTTATTCGCTGGGCGTTGTGTTCTACGAAATGCTCACCGGCGAACTGCCGCTCGGAAAATTCCAGCCGCCGTCGCAAAGGGTGCAGGTGGATGTGCGCTTGGATGAAATCGTGATGCGCTCGTTGGAAAAGGAGCCCCAACGCCGTTATCAGCACGTCAGTGAAGTCAAAACGCGGGTGGAGACGATTGCGCAAACTTCAGCCCCGCAAGCCGTGTCAACAACTCTCAACAAAACCGTTACTGGCACTCCGCTGTTTCCGCCTTCGGGCGGGTTAACTTTTACCTCCCGGTTTGCGCTCAATGTTGCTCGCACCGGATGGGTCCTGGGTTGTTTGGCCGCGTTGGGCTTCATTCCCGGGTTGAAATGGATGTTCGGTTTCTCCGGATTCTTCGGGTTCATTGGCTTCGCCGTTCTGATTGAAAGCGTTCATCGCCTCAAACATCACATCCTATTTGGTGAACCAGCCGGCAGAAAAATCGCCCCCATCATCGTTGGTGGTGTGGTGCTGATTCTAACGGTGGTTCTCGTCGGCTTTTTTTCCGTAAAAGCATACCTGAACCCGGGACCGGGCGAAACCAAACCTGCCGCCGGAGCGGTTGCCAACGAACCCCATGACGCGGCCAAAGCGCCGGTTCCAACAGCACCGCCCGTAATTATTAAAACGGTTCCCGAATCCGGCACAGCGGGGGTTGATCCCGCGTTGACCGAACTCCAGGTCACCTTCAGCAAGCTGATGCAAGACGGCAGTTGGTCATGGTCCGCCTGGGGTGAAGAGTATGAAGAGTATTATCCCGAGACGACCGGTTCGGCGCACTACCTGGAGGATGGCCGGACCTGCGCGCTGCCGGTGAAGCTCAAGCCAGGCAGAGTTTACGCTATCTGGCTCAACAGCGGCAAGTTCCACGACTTCAAGGACACCAACGGCCAGCCGGCGGTGCCGTATCTGCTGATTTTCGAAACCCGGAAATGACCCGATATCCGTCAACAATCCACAACCAATACAATCCACAACCAAAACTTCACCTATGAAACGAATCTTTGCCTTGCTGCAATACATAATGAGGCCGGCCATCGCGATTTGCCTGGCGTACCTGCTGGTCGGTCCGCTCCTGGCCGCCGAAAGCGCCGGAGAAATGAAACTTCAAAAAGCGCGGGTAGCGTTGACCGGGGAACAGAAGGACACCGTTCAGGCTAAAAAACTGCTGCTGGAGATTGTCGAGAAGGACAAGGACACCCTCGACTCCCAGTCGCTCTGTTACGTCTATGTCTATCTGGGTTACATCGAAGACCGGGCGGGGAACCGGAACGAGGCCATCCCGTGGTATCAGAAAGCCCTGAAAATCAAGGACGCAGACCGGGTCCAGGAATGCGCGACGTTCGGGCTGGAAAAACCGCTGACTTGGATCCGGCATCTGGACGAAAACGCCACGCCTTCGCCCCGGCAACAAAACAGTCCGGCGGAAGCGAAACTTCAGCAAGCGCGGGATGCACTTTACGGCGAGCCGAAAAAAGCCGATCTTGCGAAAAAACTGCTGCTGGAGATTCTTGAAAATGACAAGAACACGCTCGCTTCCCCGTCCCTTTGCTATGTCTATGTCTATCTGGGTTACATCGAAGACCGCGCCGGGAACAGAAACGAGGCGGTTGCCTGGTACAAGAAAGCCTTGGAAATTAAAGACGCCGACAGGGTGCGGGAATGCGCGGCTCTAGGTTTGGAAAAACCGCTGACTTGGATCCGGCATCTGGACGAGGGCACAGAGAAAATTTCGCTCGAATCAGCCCCGCCCGTGGTGGTGCGCACGGTTCCCATGGCGGGCGGGGCGGGGGTTGATCCTGCCCTGACGGAAATCCGGGCCACCTACAGCAAACCGATGCAGGACGGCAGTTGGTCCTGGAGCATCTGGAACGAGGAAAATTATCCCGAGACCATCGGCGAGCCGCGCTATCTGTCGGATGGCTGCACCTGTGTGCTTCCCGTGAACTTGAAGCCTGACAAGTTCTACGCCATCTGGCTGAACAACGGCAAGTTCAAGCGCTTCACAGATACCAACGGCAAACCGGCCGTGCCTTATCTTCTCACGTTCCGCACGGGGACTTCAACCGGCGCGGGCGAACAACGTCTGAAAGCCCTGGTCGAAAACTTCTTTGCGCACAACTACCGGGACATCACCGCGCGTGACACGATTGAGTGGGGCCAGGTGAGCACGGACGACAAGGGGAACTCGTCCATCCGCTACAAATACCGCGCGAAGATCTGGGACAAGGACACCGTGACGAACAACCAGGTCTTCACGTTTGATCCACAGGACCAGTTCGTTTCGGTGAAAGACGTTGCGACCGCCGCTTCGCCAACGCATCCATGAACCAGGACCTCTCCTGGATTGCGGACGCTTGCGATTCAGCTTCAGTTCGTTAAGTTTGGGGCGTGAGCGCCCCCTCGCATACTGCGACACCAGGCACAACTTCAACCGGGAGTGATGCGCCGCGCCAGCCGGTCTTTGTCACCACGCACTGGTCGCTCGTGCTCTCGGCGCGCGACAAAAATTCGCCGCAATCCGCCGACGCGCTGGAAAAACTTTGCCGCGCTTATTGGTACCCGCTTTACGCCTATGTCCGGCGCACCGGACAATCCAAGGAAAATGCCGAGGATCTGACGCAGGCGTTTTTCGCGCGGCTGCTGGAAAAGAATTTTCTCGAGGCGGCGGAACCGGAACGCGGACGCTTCCGCAGTTTTTTGCTGATCGCGCTCAAACGATTTCTGGCGAACGAATGGGACCGGGTGCGCGCCCAGAAACGCGGCGGCGGCCAGACGCATGTTCCGCTGGATACGGAACTGGCCGAGCGAAAATTCAAGGCCGAAACCACCGCCGGGGAAATTTCACCCGACCGGTTGTATGATCGCCGCTGGGCATTGACCCTGCTGGAACAGACGATGGCGCGGTTGCGGGCGGAGTTCGAGCCGGCGGGCAAAACCGGCGAGTTTGACCGGCTGAAAACTTTTCTCACCGCTGACAAACGCGAGATCCCCTGCCCGGCCGTCGCCGTCGAATTGGGGATGAGCGAAAGCACGTTGCGCGTGGCCGTGCATCGGCTGCGGAAGCGTTACCGGGAATTGTTCCGCGAGGAAATCGCCCACACGCTGGCCGAAGGCGAGGACATTGACGAGGAATTGCGGCATTTGCTCACGGTGTTGAGCAAGTAGCCAAATCCGTGTAACAACCCGCCGGATTTTCTTAAGTAACAGGTAATGAGCGAAACTTCGCCAAAATGCAATCGTTGCGGCGTGCCGCTGCCACCGGACGCGCCGGAGGGCCTTTGCCCGCGTTGCCTTGTGGCGCTGAATTTGGCCACGCAAACGGAAGTCCCCGGCGAAACCGATCCGCCCGGCACGCCCGTCAACAAGCCGCCGCCCGCACCGCCATTGCCGCCCGCCGAAATTGCCAAACTGTTTCCGCAACTGGAAGTTCTCGAATGTCTCGGACGCGGCGGCATGGGCGCGGTCTATAAGGCCCGCCAGCCCCGGCTGGACCGGCTCGTGGCGCTGAAGATCCTGTCACCCGAGAAGCAGGACGACCCGAAATTCGCCGAGCGTTTCGAGCGTGAAGCGCGCGCGCTGGCGCGGTTGCATCATCCGAACATCGTGACGGTTTATGATTTTGGCACCGTAGGACAGGCTTCCAGCCTGTCTTCATCTGAAAAGCAGGATGAGAAGTTAGAGACCGGCGCGACGCCTGTCCTACATTACCTGCTGATGGAATTTGTGGACGGCCTGAATCTGCGCCAGTTGCTGCTGAACGGCAAGATGGCGCCGGGACAGGCGCTGACGATTGTGCCGAAGATTTGCGAGGCGCTGCAATACGCCCACGACCAGGGCATCGTCCACCGCGACATCAAACCGGAGAACATCCTGCTCAACAAAAAGGGACAGGTGAAAATCGCCGACTTTGGCATCGCGAAAATCATCGGCCAGGTGCCAAAGGCTGTTTCGCTCACCGGCGCGAAGGACGTGGTGGGCACACCGTATTACATGGCGCCGGAACAGATTGAGAAGCCGCAGACCGTGGATCACCGGGCTGACATTTATTCGCTGGGCGTGGTGTTTTACGAAATGCTCACCGGCGAGCTGCCGCTGGGGAAATTCCAGCCGCCTTCGCAAAGGGTTCAGGTGGATGTGCGCTTGGACGAAGTCGTGATGCGCTCGTTGGAAAAGGAGCCGCAACGCCGCTATCAGCAAGTCAGTGAAGTCAAGACGCAGGTGGAAACGATTGCAGCGACACCGGAATCCAGTAGGAGCCGACGTGAGGAGGCTCAAACTGAAAAGGCGGAAAATAGCCAGGGACTTCACGCGTCGTTTCCAGCTCCATTTAGCAATGTCTTGGTTCAGTTCGTGGCGATTGGCGCGGCAATGGTGGTCGTTTGCCTGGTGCTTCTCCTCGGCATGAGCTCGGAAGCAATCGGCGCCAGGACGTGGAGTTATTTCCGTTTGAGCTTTGAAATCCTCGCGGTGTTCGGCTCCATGGGATTTCTTTTTGTCGTTTATCGGGCCATAAAGACGAAGACGCCCGAAGCCCGACGAGCGGTGAAATCCGCGGTGCCATGGATGATTGTCATGACAATTGGGATTCTATTTGGTTTCTGGTCGCCGCATCTTCTTTCGGTCAAATCCGATTTCATCGGCCAAGCCTCGTTTCCCAAAGCCGAGGTCCTTGAAGAAGGCAAACTTGATGTTGTTAAGCCCAATCAAGGCACACACGTCTCTCCGGAACAATTGGTCAACCAACCCAAATTGAATGAACAGATATTTGCTGCCAAGGCGCAAATTATTCGACGCCGAGCACAGTTGGAGGTGCTATCCAAACTGGACAATGCTCAACTTCGCGATGTGCTGCCAGAAGTAACTAAAGATTCATTGCTTGATAGACTGCTGCGGGATTTGGACATGGCTCAACTACAGCTAAAACTTCTGGACACGACCAACAATTCCAACCCGAAGGTGCAACAACTTAATGACTACATCGCCGCGACGAACAAAAAGATTGATGACCTTATGGCAGGACTTTTAGCCGGCCTGAAAGCTCAACTGGAATCACAGCAGGCCGCTCTGGACGATCTCAAAAGTAAATTGGCGCAGACTGCCAGCGCTGCGTCTGGAGACGAGTCCATTCTGGCCGATCAACCGCCCGTCGTCGTCGAAACGCAGCCCATTGCCGGCACGCGTGACGTTCAACCGGGCGAAACAGAGATTCGCGTGCGGTTCAGCAAGGAAATGGCCGATGGTTCGTGGAGCTGGTCCACGGCGTGGCAGAATTCAACGCCGGAAAGCATCGGCCCGCCGCACTATCTGGCCGACCAACGCACCTGTGTCATGAAAGTCCGGCTGGAGCCGGGACGAACTTATGCCTGGTGGCTGAACAGCGACAAATTCAAGAATTTCACCGATCTTGCCGGCCGGCCGGCGGTTCCGTATCTGCTGATTTTCCAGACCAAACAAAATTGAAAAGCAAACTATGAAAACAAAAGCATTGCTCACCACCCTCATCATCGGCGCGATCTGTCAATTCGCGCCGTCGATCGGTCAGGCGCAGGACGTTGATTCCATGGCACCCGTCGTCGTGAAAACCGTGCCGGAAGCCGGCACCAAGGACGTTTCGCCCGGCATAGTCGAAATCAAGGTTACCTTCAGCAAGGAGATGACAGACCAATCCTGGAGCTGGTCATCAGCCTGGAAAGATTCCACGCCGGAAAGCATCGGGAAACCGCATTACGAAGCCGACCACAAGACCTGTGTGATGAAAGTCAAACTGGAACCCGGCAAAACCTACGGCTGGTGGATCAACAGCCAGAATTTTCACGGCTTCAAGGACGCGCAAGGCCATTCTGCCGTGCCCTATTTGCTGGTGTTCCAGACCAAGTCCAGCTAGCTCCGCCCGCACCCGGAAACGGCGCAAGGCGTCCATCGTCTTGCGCTTTTCGCGCCGGCGGCTAGTCTGCCGGCGTGAGCACGTCCTCATCAGCCACTGGAACGGGAACCACGTCACCGGGCAATGAACCGTCACCCCGCCAGGTTTTTGTCACCACGCACTGGTCGGTGGTGCTGACGGCGGGGCGCAGCGATACCACCCGCGCCCGCGCGGCGCTGGAAAATCTATGCCAGACCTACTGGCCTCCGCTCTACGCTTACGTGCGACGGCGCGGCTATTCGTCCGAAGACGCCCAGGACCTCACGCAGGCGTTTTTCGCCCGTTTGCTGGAGCGCAACGCCGTGGCCGCCGTCGCGCCGGAGAAGGGCCGGTTTCGTTCCTTTTTCCTCGCCAGCATGAATCATTTCCTCTCCGACGAATGGGACAAGGCACGGGCGCAAAAACGCGGCGGCGGAAAGGTGATTTCGCTCGATTTTCAAAGCGCCGAGACGCGGCTGGGCGAAATCCCGGCGGAAAATTTCACGCCGGAAAAGGCGTTTGAACATCGCTGGGCCATCACGCTGCTCGAACAGGTGTACCAGCAATTGGGAGAGGAATATCGCGCGCAGGGCAAAGGCACGCTGTTCGACGCCCTGCGCACCGCACTGGCCGGGGCGAGCGATGCCGCGCCCTACGCCGAACTGGCACGGCAACTGGCCCTGACCGAAGGCGCAGTGAAAGTGGCCGTGCATCGGTTGCGCCAGCGTTACCGCACATTGCTGCGCGAAACCATTGCCGACACCGTCTCGGGCCCGGACGAAGTGGAGGACGAACTGCGGTATCTCTTCCGGACGCTGGCGGGAGGGTGAAACGTAAAACGTGAGGCGTGAGGCGTGAATCCGGGTTCACGAATCACGCCTCACGTTTCATGATTTATGTAACCTTTGGCCGATTCTTCCTTTGTATGGGGTGAAGGAAACGATGATATGACTGACGAAAAAAAATGTCCGCATTGCGGGAAACCGGTGCCGCCCACGGCGTTGGGAGACATTTGCCCCGAATGCATGCTCAAGGCCGGCCTCGCCTCACAAACAGAGGGACCGGGCGGGGCCGGTCCGCAGGGAACCAAAATCATCCAACCGCCGCTCACGCCCGCCGAAATCGCGGCGTTGTTTCCCCAACTGGAAATCCTCGAATGTCTCGGCCGCGGCGGCATGGGCGTGGTGTACAAGGCCCGGCAGCCGCGTTTGAACCGCATCGTCGCGCTCAAAATCCTGGCCCAGGAAAAGGACCAGGACGGGCAATTCGTCGAACGGTTCACGCGCGAAGCCCAGGCCCTGGCGCGGTTGAATCATCCGAACATCGTTACCGTCCACGACTTCGGCGAGGCGGGCGGGCATTGTTATCTGGTGATGGAATTTGTGGACGGCCTGAATCTGCGCCAGTTGCTGCTGGCCGGGAAGATGCCGCCGGACCAGGCGCTGACTATTGTGCCGATGATTTGCGAGGCGCTCCAATACGCCCACGAACAGGGCGTCGTCCACCGCGACATCAAGCCGGAGAACATTCTGCTGGAAAAATCGGGCCGGGTGAAAATCGCGGACTTCGGCATCGCCAAGATGATGGGCGTCGGGGACGGACGGCAGGCGCTCACGGGCGCGAAGGACGTGGTGGGCACGCCGCATTACATGGCGCCCGAACAGTTGGAAAAGCCGCTGACGGTGGATCATCGCGCGGACATCTATTCGCTCGGCGTGGTGTTTTACGAAATGCTCACCGGCGAGCTGCCGCTGGGCAAATTCGCGCCTCCGTCCAAGAAGGTTCAAATTGACGTGCGGCTCGACGAAGTGGTGCTACACACGCTGGAGAAGGAACCGGCGCGGCGTTACCAGCAGGCGAACCAGCTCAAGACGGACGTGGAAACAATTTCGGGAACAGTGCCCCCGGGGGCAGCAGGATTTGCAGCCCGGACTGGGGCTTTTTCTCAAGCGGCTGGCAAAACGACCAGTGACAAGGCCCTGCTCCCGGCGCTGCTGCTGGCCTTTCCCTTCGGCTTGTTCGGTGCGCACCGGTTCTATGTGGGAAAAATCGGATCCGCATTCCTCCAGTTGGGTGCCTTTGGCGGATGCATCCTCCTGATCATTGCCTGCGCCACTAACGCCCCGCAACCGACTACGGGAATTTTGCTCGGGTTCCTGATGCTTGGCTGCTTCATTTGGGCCACGATTGACTGGATTTTGATCCTCTGCAAGGCGTTCACCGACGGCCAGGGAAGGAGAATCACCAACTGGCTTCACCCGCAGGCCGGCGAATTGAATACCGCTGTCAGCCCGCTGGCCAATCCGCCGTCACCCCCGCCGCCGGGTGGAGCCGCTCCTTCAGCCGCCGGCCCCCAACCGGCGCCGATGGCCCATGAAAAAACGCCCGTCAACGGCACCGGCAAGATTGTTGCGCCCGCTGTGGGTCTCATGATCGCCGGTTTGTGGAAATTGTTATCAGCCTTTAATAATGCACTTTTTCTGCTGCCGGGTGGCAGTCAATGGCTGGACAAAATCATGGGCGAGCATTTCTTCAGTGGCAGGGGTTCGCTGGTAATTTTCGGGATCGTACTTTTTAAACTGGTTCCGGGTTTGCTGATCCTGTTCGGCGGCTATCAGATGTTGCGGCTCCGGAGCTACGCCTGGGCCGTGGCCGCCGGGATCATTTCCATCGTGGCCTGCAGCCTCGTCAGTCTGCCCATCGGCATCTGGGCACTCATCATTTTGGCGCGCCAGGACGTCCGGGAAACGTTTGCGCGGGCAACCGTTTCGCCCCCGTCCCGGACCGGCCTGTGGCCGTGGCTCCTGGCCGCCGTGGCGGGCGTGATTGTCATCGGCCTCTTTTGTACCGTCGTGCTTGTGCGTGAGGTGGTTGGAGGAATATCGCCAATCGGCGGGAAACCCGGCATAACTGCACGCATGGACGACGCCAGCGATTCAACGACTGGTGAAATGGCGATACCTGTGTCACCGGTAGCGCCGGAGAATGCCGCGTCCGCGCCTCCGCCGGTTCGCATCAAAGCCGGCTCGTCCCGGCCGTTGACGGATTCGGAAGGCAACTTGTGGTTGGCGGACCAGGGTTTTCCTGACGGTGAAACCACGGAACGTTCCGACCACCTGGCGATCGCCAACACCGAGGACCCGACGCTGTACCAAAGTGAAAGATACGGCATGACCTCGTTTGCATACCCCGTTCCGAATGGCAAATATGTTGTCAAACTGCATTTCGCCGAAACCTACGACGCCATCAAGGGGCCGGGCGGGCGGGTATTCACGTTCATTGTGGAAGGCCATGAATTCAAGGATTTCGATGTCTGGGCCAGGGCTGGCGGCGCCCAGCGCGCCTGCGTCGAAACCGTCACTGTGGAAGTGACCGATGGCAAACTGAACATTTACTTCATCCACCAGCAGGAAAATCCCGAAATCAACGGCATTGAAATCCTGCCGGCGCCCCCGGCCGTACCAATTCAAACCGACAGCAACGCCCTCATCGTCCCGGCCACCCACGGAGATTCCAGCAAAACTTTGAACATTTCGTCGCAGAACGGTCAGGTTGTGATCGAAACCACCAACGGCAGACTCACAACTGACAAGGTGCAACTCCAAACCAATCCTAATGGCTCATTGAATCTCACGGCCTCGAAAGTGCATTATGTCGTGGCACCAACACCGCCAACGTCGCCGGTGGCACCAGCGCCGCCAGTGCCGCCAACACCGGCCAGCGCGACAATGTCGTCGCAACCGATGACTGCCGGAACGCTGAGTGAACCTCATGTCCAAAAAACAAAAATCATCGGCAACCTTTTGACGAAGGATGAGTTTCAGCAGGACTTCAACCGGACGCTCCCGCTCGCCGCCAATGGCCGGCTCAGCCTCGACAATGTCAACGGCCGGATCGAAATCGCCGGCTGGGACCGCCACGAAGTGGCCATCAAAGCCCTCAAACACGGCAAGACCAGGGAAAGCGTTGAAGCCGCCAAGATCATTATTAATTCGAGACCGGACGAGATCCTCATCCACACGGAGCAGCCGTCGAGCGTGACCGGCTTCCCGTGGAGCTGGCTCTGGTTCAAAAACAGCAAACGAAACGATGGCATTGTGGATTACGCAATCCAGGTCCCGCAAAACGCGCGCCTGAAGAACATCTCCAGCGTCAATGGGCACATCGTGATTGAGGATGTCTCCGGCGACATCGAGGCGTCCACGGTCAACGGCGAGACACAGATCAGCGGCGCGGTCGGCAACCTGAAACTTTCCACGGTCAACGGCCGGATTGAAGCCCAACTGGCTTCGCTTGGCCGCGGTCAATCCGTGTCGCTGGATGCCGTAAACGGCCGGATTGAAGCGATCTTGCCGTCGAACGCCGATGCGCAAGTCTCGGCCAGCACCCTCAATGGCGGCATAAGCAGCGAATTCGCTTCGTTGGTGGTGAAAAAGGAATTCCCGGTGGGCAGCAACCTGAAAGGCAAGCTGGGCAACGGCGGCGCCCATGTCAAAGCCAGCACCGTCAACGGCGGCATCCGCTTCCGGCGCGGCAAGGACGTCCAGTGAACCGAACGCGGTCCCGGTCCGCAACTGTTCGGCGATGCCTCCGCATTTACACATTCTTACCATCGCGCTTGACTCCCGCCCGTCAGGACGCGATTTTTTACGGATGAAATCCGCCAACGCGATGCCGCTTTGCGTGAACTGGCAAAATAAATCCAACTCCGCATCAAAACCATCAACAACCTTCACCCAACCAAACCACCCATGAACGAAAAAATCATCATCCTTGCCGTTTCGGGCATCCTCCTTTGCGGCTGCACCACTAAATCCATTGTGTACCAGAACGTGGAGCGAACCAGGATTGAGTTCGAAAACGATGCGGCGGCCCGGCTGTTTTATGAGACGTTGAGCAAAAACTCCGCCAATCAAAAAACAACCGAAAGCACGACCACCGTCCATATTCCCATCATTTATAAGTCCGAACGCAAAGTGGTCCCCGGGCCAAATGCGGAATTCAACGAGGCGGTGGCCATTTGCGACGCCAACAAAGATGGCCGGATCACCGAAGCCGAAGCCAGGACTTATGCCAACCTGAAGCCGTAAAAGGTTTTGGATTCCCCCGGCGACCGGCACGGCGCGGCCATAGTATTGACCTCCGCAGCCTGCTATCGCACTTGACTCGAAAACCGCAGCGTCCCAATTCTTTGCCCATGAAAAAGAACCTGGGATTTGAAATCGTGGCCGTTGCTGCAATCGTACTCGCATTTTTGTCCTCTGGAATTGGTGCGACGGAAGAAACGGGCAGGCCCATTGTTCCGGCCGGTCATGTCGAGTTGTTTAACGGCAAAGACTTCACCGGCTGGACATTTTGCCTGAGGTCAAACGCCAACCCCGCGCTGACCTGGACCGTTACCAATGGTGTGATTCATTGCACCGGCAAACCGAACGGCTACTTGCGCACCCAACAGGCTTATCGCGATTACCAGCTCACGGTGGAGTGGCGTTTCGTGACTGTCGCGCCGAAGGCCGACAACACCGGCATCTTCGTCCACATGCAATTGCCGGACCAGGTCTGGCCGATGTGCATCCAGAACCAGGGCAAATCCGGCCGGCAAGGCGATTTATTTTTGATGGAGGGCGCGGAAAGCAAGGAACACAAGGGCATGGACAAAAACACGCCCGTTCCCATGCACGACAAATCAAATGAAAAACCCGTCGGCGAATGGGACACCAACGTGACCGTTTGCGCCGGCAACAGCGTGAAAGCCTGCATCAACGGCAAATTCATGAACGAAACGACCGAATGCACCATTTCCTCGGGCTTTGTCGGCATCCAAAGCGAAGGCGGCGAAATTGAAATTCGGAAAGTGTTTTTGGAACCATTGAAATAACACGCCCGGAGAAAGATTTTTCGAGGCATTTGATGCAATTGCGGCTAATGCGGGATGGACAAACAAAATTAGAGCATATTAAATAATACTATAGCCACAAAGGGACTGCGGCGGCATAGTGGGGGGCATGAAAACATTGTCTGTGGATCTGCGTGAACGGATTCTGGCTTCCTATGATGCGCGCGAAGGAACAC
>Ga0224553_1000043_pt1 | contig 56979 bp, 59 predicted proteins | sample 714S21014metaG_FD_179897 | JGI IMG/M metagenome (GOLD analysis project Ga0224553, IMG submission 179897) | Peat soil microbial communities from Stordalen Mire, Sweden - 717 S2 10-14 | ecosystem: Environmental > Terrestrial > Soil > Wetlands > Peat | place: Sweden: Norrbotten County, Stordalen... | reverse complement strand
TCTGCCAAGGCGCGCACACAAGCAGCCTTGGATGATGCAATCGCCCGCGCCATGGCTTCGGTCACCCCGGCAGATGCCAAGGGTTGGTTTGTCTCGTGTGGCTACAGTATTATTTAATATGCTCTAGCGCGCCAAACACAACAATGGCGGCTCGTCAGGAGCCTCGCCCCACCAAGTGGCATCATTGTCCGACAACGGGTGGCAGCCTGGAAAAACTCATCATCTCACCGTGCTTCCGATTGGGCCATCCCAAACCAATTATCGTCCGCGAGCACCACCGAGGTTTCCACCTGACGATCGGGAATTGACCAGTATTTTTTGAGCAGCCGGTCCTTTTCCGCCGGGGTCACCTTGCGAAAGCCGTGTTTCTCATAGAAGGCAATGGCCCAAATTGCCGCCGCCCAGGTCCCAATCAAAATCGGACGGGTCGTCGAGGCGCGCAGATGCTTCAACAAGTTACCGCCGATGCCCTGGTTCCGGAAGACCGTGCGCACATAAGCGTGCCGGATGAGCGTGACATCCTGGACGGGTTGAATTCCCATCACCCCGGCCAGTTTTCCGTCCAGCTCCATTCCCCAGAAAACCACACCCCTTTCCATCTGCTCCTTCAGTTCGGCAGGCGACATGTAGGGTTCGTGCCAGCGGTCTTCGGGAATGACACCGTGGTAAGCCTGGGCCGCATCGTTGATAATTTCCCCAATCACCCCAAACTCGTCAGAGCGACACGGGCGTATCATCCCATTTTTCCTTGCCGTCACGGCTCAACCAATTACTCGACGGGCACTCCGAACGCACCGGCTGCCGACATGATGGCCTGGTTTTTTGCATTCTGTTCCAGCTCCTCCCGTTTCCGGGCATCCTCCCCGGCCTGCCGCACCGCATTCTCAGCCGCATTCAAAAGGTCGTTGACGTTTTTGGCCAGCTCCGGCGTGAAGGCGGGATGAATCACAACCAGACATCCTTCGGTCAGTTCCATGCCCACACCTTTCAACACCAACGACTGTTGTAACAATCGCCGGATCTGTTCAAGCACCGTGGCGTCAATCTGCGGTTCCGTGCGAAAAGCGACTTTGCGTTTGTCGGACAATTCCTTGTTAATGGATTTAATTTTCATAATCGTGCGAATGCGACTTAACGAAACAAGCATGAACCACGCCAGGTTGTCGGCGCAAGAATTAACATAAGTGCCCCGGAAAACCGGGCCGTCGGAAGCCGGATGGCTCCCGGTCATTTGGCCGGCTGTAATTTGCCGCGCAGGACGTGGATGAGGGCCTTGACGGTGAGTTCGATGAAGAGAAACGGCTTGGCGATGAAGTCGTTGCCACCCGCCATCGTGGATTTGGTGCGGCTGTTAAAGTCGTCGAGACGGGTGCAAAAAACAACTGGGGTTTTCTTGTGCATCGGCAGGCTGCGCAGCTTGTTGCAAAGTTCGTAGCCGGTCATGCCCGGCATATCCACGTCGAGAAACACCAGGTCGTATTGATTTTCGGAAAGCAGCTTGAAGGCGGCGTTCGGGTCTTCGACGCTGACGGACTGGAGCTTCACTTTTTTGAGCGCGTAGGTGATGGTGCGGCAGGCAAGGGCCTCGTCGTCCACGACCAGAATGCTGGCGGGGGGGAGTTCCAGTTTTTCGGGCCGGGTGCCGTGATCAAACAGGAAGTCAAAAAAATCCACGGCGGTGGCGACGGTGCGCAACGTTGAGGCGTTGATGTTTTTCGGTTTTTCGCAAAGCTCCTTGAGCAACGCTTCGAGCGCGGCGGCCATGTGCGCGATCGCGACGAGGCCGGCGAGGCCGGCGTTGCTGCTGACCGCGTTGATGCGGGAATAGAGTTCGTGAATGTGTTCGAGCCGCGCCACTTCGGTGTCGGCCTTGACGAGGCTTTGCAAAGCGGTGCGCAGGACGGTGAGCGTGGCGGGCAGCCCGGCGATGAATGTTTTTCGGAATTCGGCCTGAAATTCAGCATCCGTCCCGCCGGCAACCTGGGCGGGTTTGGTTGCCGGCACACCTTCAACCTTCGGAGGGGCATGTGAAATCGCCTCTCCGCCACCGATGACGTTGCGCATCAGTTCCAACATTATCTTTGGCGAACAATTGATTTTGGAAACACATTTCGTCGCTCCGGCTTTCCAGGCGTCCTGCATCAGGTTGGTCGAGTAGGTGTTGGAAAGAACGATGATCGGCAGTTTGGAAAATTCCGGATCGCCGCGAATTTGCTTGATGACTTCGACGCCTGACATTTTGGGCAGCATGAGGTCAAGCACAATAGCATCAGGCTGGAACGTGCGCGTCATCTTCAGCCCGGCTTCGCCATCAGACGTGATCTCGGCCAGATAACCTTCCACCACGAGTTTGTTTCGATAAACATTCGCAATAATCTGGTCATCTTCGATGATGAGTATTTTTTTCATTAAATTAGCATTCCGAAGGCATAAGTTGGGAGTTGGTGGCTGGATGATTTCCGTTCATTTGGCCGGCTGCAATTTACCGCGCAGGACGTGGATGAGGGCCTTGACGGTGAGTTCGATGAAGAGAAATGGCTTGGCAATGAAGTCGTTGCCGCCGGCCATCATGGAGCTGGTGCGGCTCTCGAAGTCGCTGAGGACGGTAATGAAAACGACCGGAGTTTTCTTGTGCAACGGCAGGTTGCGCAGCTTGGTGCAGAGTTCATAGCCGGTCATGCCCGGCATGTCCACGTCAAGAAACACCAGGTCGAATTGATTTTCGGAAAGCAGCTTGAAGGCAGCGTTCGGGTCTTCGACGCTGACGGACTGGAGCTGCGCTTTTTCGAGCGCGTAAATGATGGCACGGCGGGAAATGATCTCATCGTCCACGACCAGAATGCTGGCGGGGGGAATTCCCTGTTTGTCGGGCCGGGTGCCGCGTTCAAACAGGAAGCCGAGAAAATCCACGCTGGCGGCGACGGTGCGCAGGGTTGAGGAGTTGATGTTTTTCGGTTTTTCGTAGAGTTCCTTGAGCAAGGCCTCGAGCGCGGCGGCCAGGTGTGCGATTTGGACGAGGCCGGCGATGCTGGCGTTGCCATTGACCGCGTGGACGCGGCGGAAGAGTTCGTGGATGTGTTTGAGCTGCGCCACTTCGGTGCCGGATTTGATGAGGCTTTTCAAGCCGGCGCGCAAGGCGGCGAGCGTGGCGGGCAGGCTGGCAATTAATGTTTTTCGGAGCTCGGCCTGAAATTCGGCATCAGCCTCGCTGACAACCGCGGCGGGTTTGGTTGCCGGCACACCTTCAGTCTTTGGAAGGGCGGGCGAAACCACGCCGCCGCCGACGGTGCGGCGTATCAGTTCCAACAGTTCCTTGGGCGGACAGTTGATTTTGGAGACACATTTCGTCGCGCCGGCCTTCCACGCATCCTGAATCAGGTTGGTCAAATAGGTGTTCGAAAAAACAATGATCGGCAGTTTGGAAAAGTCCGCTTCGCTGCGAATTTGCTTGATGACATCGACGCCTGACATTTTGGGCAGCACGAGGTCAAGCACGATGGCATCGGGCTGGAACGTGCGCATCATCTTCAGGCCCGTCTCGCCGTCAAGCGCGACCTCGGCCTGATAACCTTCCACGACAAGTTTGTTTCGATAAACATTCGAAACAATCTGGTCATCTTCGATGATGAGGATTTTTTTCATTAATGCGCAGCGCCCGGCGGCGGCGCGGCGGGATTCAACTGCGTCGCCAGAAAATCTTGAATGAGTTTGTATTCGCGCGCGGCATCTTCGTAAACCTGCGCGGCGGTGGTCAGCGTGCCGGAGGCGCCTTGCTTTTCCAATTCACGGAGCAGCGGCACGAACCGCGTCATGCCCAGCGTGGCGCTCGCGCCCGCGCAACTGTGCGCCACGCGGCGGACGTCGTCGGCTTTGTTCGCGCGCACGGCGGCTTCCAGTTGCGCCAATTGCTGGCTGGTCTGTTTGAAAAACAAGTCAACCAGTTCGCGTATGCTGTCCGCGTTGCCGTCGGTCAACTCGTTCAGGCGGTCCATCTCCACCGGCGGCACTTCAACGGCGGGCGCGGGCGCGTCGGCTTTGGGTGAGGGCGCAGTGGGTGCCGCCGGGGTCATTTCGTCTTTATTGATGGGGTCTTTTTTCATAAATGAACAGTGGCTGGCGTCGGCGCGGCGGAATTTAACTGCGCCGTCAGAAAATCTTGAATGAGTTTGAATTCGCGCGCGGTATCTTCGTAAACCTGCGTGGCGCTGGTCAGCATGCCGGAGGCGCCTTGTCTTTCCAATTTACGGAGCAGCGGCACGAACCGCGTCATGCCCAGCGTGGCGCTCGCACCCGCGCAACTGTGCGCCACGCGGCGGACGTCTTCGGCTTTGTTCGCGCGCACGGCGGCTTCCAGTTGCGCCAATTGCTGGCTGGTCTGCTTGAAAAACAAACCAACCAATTCGCGCAAACTGTCCGCGTCACCGTCGGTCAAATCGTTCAAGATGTCCATCTCCACCGGCGGTTCTTCAACGGCGGGCGCGGGCGCGGACACGTCAGCTTTGGCCACCGGCACAGCCGCGTCAGCTTTGAGCGTCGGCACGGGTGCAGGCGCAGGCACGTCGGCTTTGGCCGCTGGCACAGCCGCGTCAACTCTGGGCGTCGTCACAGGTACGGGCGCGCCGGCTTTGGTCGTTGGCACAGGCGCAAGCGTATCGGCTTGGGCGGCTGGCGCGGGTGCAGACACATCGGCTTTGGGCGCCGGCGTGGCCGGTGCCGCTGGAGTCGCTTGCCCACCCCAGCGTTCAACCATGGCGCGAACGTCCTTCGGGAGGATTGGTTTGGAGAGATAATCGTCCATGCCGGCGGCCAGGCATTTTTCGCGGTCGCCCTGCATTGCCTGTGCGGTCATGGCAACAATGATGATGCGGGATTGGTAATTCGGATGCGCCACGCCATCCTTCTGTCTTTCGCGAATGGCGCATGTGGCTTCCAACCCGTCCATTTCCGGCATCATCACGTCCATGAAAATTAAATCATACGGCTTTTTATCCAGCGCGTCGAGTGCTTCGCGTCCGTTGGCAGCGAGATCGGGCTGATAGCCGATGGATTGCAAAATGCGCGCGGCAACCTTTTGATTTATGGCGTTGTCGTCGCACAAAAGGATGCTCAAGGGCAATCGCTCGGTGAGGGGTTGCCCTGGTTTCGCTGTCGGTTGCTGGCGCACGGCGGCTTTCGGGCTGAGCAGGGCGCGAACGAGTGTTTCGCAAAGCTGCGCTGGTTTGACGGGTTTGTTGACCGTGTGGGCGAACACGATGTGCGTGCTGCCGGGCACATCCGAGTGCAGCCCCAACGGCATGAGCAGCACCAGCGGCATCATCTCCGCGCCGGACAATTTGTGAATTTCCATGGCCAGCGCGAGGCCGTCCATGCCGGGCATTTGCAAATCCAGGACGCCCAGGTCGTATTGTTCACCCTTTTTAAGCCATTCGAGGGCCTGCTGCGGACTTTCGGCGCTGTACGGAACCATTCCCCATTTGGCCACCTGCTCGGCAACCACACGGCGGACCGTGGCGTTGTCGTCCACAATTAAAAGCCGCAAATCAGCGAGTTTGGATTGAGGTCCCGCCAGGGCAAACGGCGCCGGCTGTTTTTCGGCCTGAAAATTGATGGTGAAATTGAACGTCGAGCCCGCGCCGTGCGAACTCTCGGCCCACATTTTGCCGCCCATCAATTCGACGAGTTGTTTGCTGATGGCCAGACCCAGGCCCGTGCCGCCATAGTGCCGCGCAGTCGAGGCATCCCCCTGCGAGAATGGTTTGAACAACCGCGCCAGGCGTTCGGGCTGAATGCCGATGCCCGTGTCATGCACGGAAAAATGCAGGTGCAGCAGCGAATTGTTCTGCGCCTCGTCCGGTTTCGTCGAGAGCAATTTGACCTGAACGAGCACGTCGCCTTTTTCAGTGAACTTGATGGCGTTGCTCAAGAGATTGGCGAGCACCTGCCGCAACCGCAGCGAATCGCCTTCGACGGTCACCGGAATCCCATCGTCCATCTGATACGCCAGATCGAGATTTTTTCCAAAGGCGCGCGCGGCCTGCAGGTCGAGCGCATCCTCCACGCAGGTGCGCAAGTTGAATGGCCGCGAGTCCAGTTCCAGTTTCCCCGCTTCGATTTTGGAAAAGTCAAGAATGTCGTTGACGATGGCCAGCAGCGATTCACTGCTGGTATGGATGGTTTCGAGATAGCTGCGCTGCTCGGTGCTGAGGGGCGTTTCGAGGAGCAGGCTGACCATGGCGATGACGCCGTTCATCGGCGTGCGGATCTCGTGGCTCATGGACGCCAGAAAATCGGATTTGGCGCGCACCGCCGCTTCGGCGGCGAGACGGGCCTCGGTCAAACTGTCGTTGTGCCGGCCCAAGGCATCGTGCCGGTGCTTGGTTTCCAACTGGGCGCGCAAACGCGCGCGAAATACCAGGGGTTCAAACGGCTTGTCCATGCAATCGTAAACCCCCAGGTCGAACGCGCGCAATTTGTCCACCGTGTTGGTCGGCGCGGTAAGCGCCGTGATGAGCGTGAAACTTGCCAGCGGGTTCTCCTGGAGTTGGTGCAGGAACTCAAAGCCCTCCGCACTGGACGACACCAGGTCAACCAGCACCAGATCAACCGGACTGGAACGGAGAAATTGAAGCGCTTCGCCCGCGCTGCGCTCCAGGGCGAAGGCGACGTTGTCTGCGTGCAACACATTGGACAACATCGCCAATAGTTTTGGGTCGTTGCTGACCAACAGGATCTGGAATGCCGGCTGGCTCATGTCTCAAAATTCAACATATTTTGTAAAAAAGCAGCAGGAAGCATTCCTTAGTAAACAAGATTCCCTACATTTAGCCAATCCGATTTTTAATGTAAAAAAGCCCGGTTTGGAAAGAAACATTGCTGGCGCGGCCCGGTGGCGATAAACTTCCGCCATGCTCCAAACGGTGCTCGACGCCGACTTCGTGGGTGACGCGACCTCTTTTCGCGACACGCACCTCACCGCGTATCGCTTCATGTTGCTGGCGCGCATGTTGGATGACAAATGCGCCGGCCTCTACCGCGCCGGCAAAATTCATGGCGGCGTTTTTATTGGCCGCGGTCAGGAAGCCTTGAGCGTTGCCATCGGTTTGGCGCTGAAAAAGACCGACGTGTTCGCACCGCTGATCCGCGACACGGCCGGACGGCTGGCGTTTGGCGAGCCGGTGGTTGACGCCGTGCGAACGTATCTGGGTTCCGTGCTCGGCCCGATGCGTGGACGCGACGGCAACGTTCACCGCGGCCGGCCCAAGGAAGGTTATTTGCCGATGGTCAGTCATCTCGGCGCAATGATTTCCGTTGTGAACGGCATGCTGTTCGCCCGCCGCATGAAAGGCGTCACCGGCACGGTTGGCGCGGCCTGCATCGGCGATGGCGGCACGGCCACCGGCTCGTTTCATGAGGCGCTCAATCAGGCCGCCATTGAAAAATTGCCGCTCGTGCTCATTGTTGCCAACAACCATTACGCCTACTCGACGCCAAATGACCGCGAATTTGCCTGCCGCAATCTGACGGACAAAGCCGCTGGTTATGGCGTGGAATCCCATTCCGTGGATGGCACGGATTTGTCCGCGTGTCTGAAGATTGTGGGTGACGCCGTGGCGCGCGCCCGCGCCGGTCGCGGCCCGCAAATGGTCGTCGCCACCCTGCTCCGGCTTTGCGGTCACGGCGAACACGACGACGCCAGTTACATTGATCCGAAATTAAAGGCGTCGCCGGCCGGGCGCGACTGTTTGAAAGTGGCCGAGGAACATCTGCTCCGCCAAAAATGGGCGGACGCCGCGGCATTCGCCGCGCTGCGCGGGGAAATTGTCCGCGAAATCGAGGAGGCCGTCGCCCAGGTCCAACGCGAACCCGCGCCCGATCCGTTTACCGAGGACTGGCGGGCGATTTCAACCGGACATCTGAACGAGGGACATGAATAATAATTCCAAAACATCGAACATCGAACATCGAACATCCAACGCCGAAGACCGCCTCGCGCGCGGCTATTGGATGTTCAGCGTTCGATGTTCAATGTTCGATGTTTGTTTTCCAACTCCATGAGCATCACCTATCTCGAAGCCATCCGCGAAGCACAGGCTCATGCGTTGCGCGACGACCCGCGCGTGTTCATTTACGGGCAGGACATCGGCGCGTTCGGCGGCGCGTTCAAGGCCACGAAAAATCTGGCGAAGGAATTTCCCGGTCGCGTGATTGATGCGCCCATCAGCGAGGACGCGATGGTCGGTCTGGCCGTCGGCGCGGCGATTGAAGGCATGCGGCCGATCATCGAAATGCAGTTCGCGGATTTCTCCACTGTTGGTTTCAACCAGATTGTCAATCAGGCCGCGACGCTTTTTTGGCGCACGCAAGTCCCCTGCCCGATCACCGTGCGGCTGCCCTTCGGCGGCACGTCCGGCAGCGGACCGTTTCACAGCCAGAGTCTGGAGACGATTTACGCACACTATCCCGGCCTGGTGGTTTTGACGCCGGCGACCGTTGAAGATGCTTACAGCATGTTGCTCGAAGCGGTGGCGATTGACGATCCGGTGATTTTTTGCGAGCACAAATATCTTTATTACCACCTCAAGGCTGAAAAATTACCGAGTGAAGCGCTGCCCGTCGGCAAAGCCCGCATCGCGCGCGAAGGCCGCGACATGACCATCGTCGCCTACAGCGCCATGGTGCATGAGGCCCTCGAAGCCGCCGCCGAACTCGTCCCGGAAGGCTGGGAAATTGAAGTGGTGGATTTGCGTTCGGTGAAACCGCTCGACACGGACACCGTGATGGCCAGCGTCGCGCGCACGGGGCGTTTGCTTTGCGTGGGGGAAGCCTGGCCGTGGGGAGGAGTGACGGCGGAAGTCATCGCCCGGGTCGCGAGCGAAGGATTCGGTTTGCTCGACGTGCCGCCGCAACGGCTCAACGCCAAGGACACGCCGGTGCCATATCATCCGAATTTGTGGACCGCGCACCGTCCCACCGCACACGCCGTTGCCGCCGCCGCGCGAAAACTGCTCCGTTTGTAAAAATGATTGCGTTCAACAAAACGAGAATGGAAAACAGAGGATGGAGAATGAAATTTCTTCGCCATCTTCCATCTTCCATCTTCCATCTTCGCTTTTAAACATGCCTTCCATTCCCATCATCATGCCGCAACTGGGCGAGTCCATCGCCGAGGCCAACATCATCAACTTCCTCGTCCAGCCCGGCGACACCGTCGAAGCCGACCAGGATTTGATCGAAGTCGAGACCAACAAGGCCAACATGAACGTGACTTCGCCGTGCCGCGGGCGCATTGAAAAATTCACCGCGCAACTGAATGAAAGCTACGCCGTCGGCGTGGTGCTCGGCCACATCGAGGTGACAACGGAAGAAGCGTCGCGATTGGGGTTTGACGTTCCCGCGCCGGCGAAAACCGGCGACACCGACCGCATTTCCGCCCCGGACGGGAACGGCGGCAGGAATCGCGTTCAACCGACGGTGCGTGGATTGCCGGTGCCGGCGAACGCGGCGGGCGCCAGTTACCTTTCGCCGCGGCTCAAAGCGCGCATGGATGAACTCGGTTTGCACGCCGCCGATCTCGCAGGCGTGGCCGGCAGCGGCGCGGCGGGCCGGGTGACCGTTGAGGATTTCGAAAGATTCATCGCGCATCTCGAAAAGCAAAAGATAACTCCGGCGTCGTTCATGCGCGTGGCCGTGGCCGACGCGATGCGCCGAAGCTGGACGCGCCCCCTAGCGCACGTCGGTTTGCCGGTCTGTCTCGATCCGCTGTTTGCCTTTCGGAAGGTGACCCGGCCCAAACCCGGGCCGGCACTCTGCGGATTGCGTGCGCTGGCCATTGCGCTGGCGGAAAACAGCGCTCCCGCAGGCCGGCTGGTGGGAAATAAAATTGTGCATCCCTCTTCAATTGACATCGCGTTCGCCGTCGAGGCCGAGGCGGGTGTGCTGGTTCCCGTCATTCGCCACGCGGACAAACGGTCGCTCAAAGATTTGGTCGTGCCTTACGACGAATTGGTCGAGCTGGCGCGGCAACGCAAGCTGCCGCCGGACGCCACGGGCGGTTCCATTGCCACCGTGACGAACTTTGGCACGTTCGGACTGACTTGGGCCACGCCCATCCCGTTGCCGGAACAATCACTGGTGCTCGGCATCGGCGCGGCCCGGCGCACACCCAGTTGGGACGCAGGCAAGAGCCAGTTTGTGCCGGTGATGGAAGCGAACCTCACGTTGAGCTTCGATCATCGCGTGATTGACGGCGGCGCGGCCGGACGCCTGCTCATGCGCATCGCGGATTTGATAAAGCACCCGGAGCAATTGTGATGGGCGGGCTGGCATCTTGCCAGCCTGTTGGTTTCCAGCCCTCCGGCTCCTGTTCGTCGAATCCGCTGGTCTTGAGCCGGCGCGCTTCGGCAATCAGGGTTTCGAGTTTGCCAAAGAATTTTTCTTTCATCCCGGTTTCGGCTGGCACAATACGACATTAACAAGAGGCTGAGGGGCCGACAAGCACGGGAATTGTTTTGGAAATGGTGGCGACAGACAAAACGCCGGCCACCGCGGCGCTCAGAAGGGACATCAAGCAGGCCAGTTCAATTATTCTCCATCTTGAACGTTGCAACAATGGGCCGGTGGTCTGAACCGACACCCCAATTCGGAATCGTCAGCGCGTAAGTTTCATTCGTCACCCAATCGCGCGCCATGGCCGGACTGAGCAGGATGAAATCAATCCGGCTGTAAGTGTCTTCCACGCCGTAGTAATGCGTCCACGTGACGTTGCGCGGCTCGAAACGCGGGATTTCGTTCGGCGTGTTGTCGCCGTTGCGCTCGGCCGGGCGCGTGTCGGTGAGTTTGAATTTTCCGCGTCCGATGATTTCTTTTGTGGAATCGGAATTTTTTACGTTGTTGAAATCGCCGAGCACAATCAGTTTGGCGTTCGCGTCGGCCTTGAAATGTTCATCCACGATGCCGCGCAGGGTTTTCGCCTCCTGGAGACGCAATTGAGATTCGTCGGCTTCGGGGACGGGCCGGCGCGATTTCAAGTGCGCGGCAATGAGAGTGAAGGTGAAATTCGTCGCGGCCCGGATGTCCACCTCGGCAAAACCGCGGCTGACGGGAAAGCGGCGGCCATCGAGCAGGAAGTTGTCATTGGTGTGCGGGCGGCAGGCAACGATGGGCAGCCGGCTCAACACGGCCACGTGAATGTTCGTGTCCCAGCCCTGCACGTGTTCCCAGTAAGGGAAATCCAGGCCCCTGGCTTTGAGTGAGCCCCGCAATTCCATGAGGGCATTGGTGCTGCCCATCTCTTCCAGTGCGATGACGTCGGGATTCAGCGCGCAGATGCTTTCGCAGCATCACCGATTGCCACTTATTAAAGGCTTTTTACGATTTTATAAAATAGTTGCCACACGGTTGACAGTGCTGAGGCAATGGGGTACAATGTCAACCAATGAGAGCAACGCAACAGCGATTCAAGATTCAACCGTTCACGAATCCGCGAACACAAACCGTTTCCTGGCGCGTCACCGGCACCAAGCGCGACGGCTCGCGCGTGCGGGAGAATTTCGCCCGCGAGCATGACGCCAAGTGCCGCCACATCGAACTTGAAGGCGAGTATCTTTCCCGCGCAACGGAAACCACCTTGCGGGCAACAGGATTGACGGACACGCAAATCAAACTCGCGGAAATGAGTTTCAAGCGACTGGCCGACGATGCCGACTTGCCCCGCGCCATAGATCACTGGCTTAGGCACGGCAAGCGCAATGCCGTTGTCACTGAGTCGCCCCGGCTGGACGATGCCGTTAAACAGTTCAACGCATGGCTGGACGGCGCGAAGGATTCGACCGGCAACGGCGTTTGCACCTTGCGCGAATTGTCAAAAGGCCCATTGCGCAGGACGGTTGGCATTTTTGGCAACAGCCTGCCGAATTTGCGCGTTGACGAAATCACGCCCGAAATCATCGAGGAACATCTGGCCGGATTCAAAATTTCCGCCACAAGCCGCGACGGTTACAAGCGGAGAATTTCCCGTTTCTTTTCTTGGTGCATCGAGAGGCCGCGCCGATGGACAACGGCCAACCCGTGTAACCAAATCAGGATTGACATGGGCGAGCGTCACGCGCCCGTCATTTTGAACCTGAAACAGTGCGAAGATTTATTGCGCGGCGCGGAGCGCAAAAGGATTGCGCCCTACGTTGCCTTGTGTCTGTTTGGCGGATTGCGCCCGACCGAAGCCGCCCGGCTGGACTGGCAGGCCGTGAATCTTCAAGACAAGGAAATCAGGCTTGAGGCCAGCCAAACCAAGACAGGCCGCGCCCGTGTCGTCACCATCTGCCCGGCGTTGCTGGCATGGCTTAAGGCTTACAAAGGCAGGCCGATTTTCCCCCCGAACTGGCGCAAGATATTTGACGCCGTGAAAAATGCCGCTGGCTTTGGCGAACATGACGGCCAAACGCCTTGGACGCCGGACATAATGCGGCACACCGCGATTAGTTTTTACTTTCGCAACTGTGGCAGCTATGGCCAAACCGCCGAGCAATTCGGAAACAGCGAAGCGATCATCAAGGCGCACTATCAAGGCCGCGTCTCGACCGCCGACGCCAAAAAGTTTTTTGCCCTGAAACCATCAAAATGAACACGCCTGAAATCATCATCCCGCGCCCCGGCTACGGCACTTGCGACCTAAAAACCGCTCTCGCCTTCGACTGGCGTGGTTGGCACTTGTCGCAAAAGCAGGATGGATGCTGGCAGCAGCGGGAAATTGCCGACTCGATCATCATCGGCGAGGCCATGCACGGCGGACATTTTTTCGCCTTTGATTGCCCCGTCGCCTACGGTGAGGACGTGCGGCGCAGAGCATGGACGGAACGCCGCGAAGCCATGCGGCAAATTGCGCGGGCAGCTGGCATGAACACGACCGCCGAGGGACACGGCGCGGAGTTTATCGAAGCCGTGCTACGCGATGGTGGCGAGGGTGTAGTGGCAAAACCCTTCGCGGCTCATTTTGGTTTTGACTGGGTGAAGATCAAGCGCGTTGAAACTCACGATTGCATTGTCACAGAAAACCATCCTTTCAAACGCTCCGTCCGGCTGTCACAAAATGGTATTGACCGTGGCTGGTGCTCCATCGGCAGCAGAAAAATATCCGTTGGCGAAGTGATTGAAATTGAATGCTACGGAATCACGGCCAGCGACAAATTCCGTGAAGCGCGCTTCGTGCGCGTGAGATACGATAAAATGGAAACCGCACAATGAACAAGAAATCAAAGACGCCGCCCACGCCGCCGCCGTCCAAACCGCGCAACACGCCGTTAAAAAAATTGCGTGCGTTGCTAGAGGCGGATATTGAACAAGCAACCAACCTTGCCAGTTTTGGCCGGGAACTTTCAGAGACGGAAAGTCAAATTGCTTTTTATCGTGTCTGGAAGCAATCGTTGCGGGCGAAGCTGGCAAGGGAAATTGGCGTGCCGGTGGAAAACACCAGCAACGGGCGCGGATTTATTGAGGACAAATTTTTCCGGGCGATTGAGACAGGCGACGCCAGCGAGATTCATGCAATCGCCGATGCGTTGACGGTTGTTAAAGCGTGCGAAGAAACTTTGCCCAAGCTTCCCCGTGCAAAAAAATGGCGCACGCAGCTATTGATGCTAAAAAGGATTCTCGATTTTTACGGCAAAAAAATGCCGATTAAAAAACTCGCAAAAGCGGTTGGCAGTGATGAGCACGAGAACGGACACCCCACCTTGCGTGCAATCTGCGAAGAAATCCATTTCCCGCTTCAATGTAAATAAGCAATCAAAAGTTCTTAATCCCCCTTGGATTAAGAGCGTTCTATGGCCGTAAATTGCGGCCAATGAATCCGAATCAAGTTTCAGAAAAGCCAACGGCAAGCAATGTCCGGCTGGCCAGCCTCGACGAGCTAATCGAAAATTTTCTCCCGGCGCATATCGCGCCAGTGCCGTCACGCCACAGGCTCCGCGCATGGCTGGACTCGGCCCGCGTTCCAAGGTTCAAACCGAATCCAACCGCCGTGCGCGGTGGCGGCGTGGTTTTTTACTCCGTTTCGGGCGTCGAAAAACTTCTGAAAACAAGGACGCTCGCGCCATGAAAACACCGCGCCCCAAATTCATCGCCATCGGAAACCAGACGCCCGGCCAGTTTATCGCCGGGCTTTACCGCCGAGCCGCGCACATTTTACGAACCGGCAAACGGTTGCCACCGTTGAAAAATCCATCCATCAAACAAAAATGAAAACTTCGTCCAAAAAGTACCCATCCATTAACAGCGCCGAGGGTGTCATGTTCATCCTGAAAAACGGCCGCAAACCGAACCAACAAAAAATCTTGGACAAAACACGCCCGGCCCGGCGTCCAAGTCAAACCCCGGCAGAAGGTTGGCCCCGTCAATGAAATCTTCACGAAGATTCAGCGCGGCCACTGGCACCGAGAAAGCCAAAATCCGCAAACTCATTCAGCGCGGCTGGGTGCCGGGTTTAAAAATCGGTGACATTCTCAGCAACCGGAAACGGCGGAAGGGAGTTGCACAAGATGAATGATCCAATCACTACACTTAGCACCGAGCCGATCACCCTTGACGAATCCAAGAGGCTGATTGAACTGGAAAAAATCATCGAGGCTGGACGGCAGACCTTCATTGAAGTAGGAACCGCGCTGGCTGAAATTCGGGATTCACGGCTTTACAAATGCGACTTCAAAACTTTTGAGGATTACTGCGTCCAGAAGTGGGGGTTCAAACGTGCCCATGCTCACCGGCTGATTGAAGCCGCTGGCATCGCAAAAGATTTGTCTCCCGCGGGAGACATTCCATCCGAACGGGTAGCGCGCGAACTGGTGAAGGTGCCAAAAGAGCAGCGTGAGACGGTTCTTAAATCCGCCGTGGTGAAGTCCAAGTTCGCCGGGCGCGAGTTGACGGCCAAGGACATCAAGATTGCCGCGTCGCCAGCACCAGCGCCGGAAGCTGGACTAAATCCCAAGTGCATTTTTCCCGCCGCAATGAGCGACAAAAAGAGAGCCGAGGATTGGTGGTATTCACGGGGAGCGACACCGGAGAAACGCGGTTTATTTTTCGGTTGGATTCTGAGTCTGCACAAGGGTGTAGTGGTTGTGAACAAGGAGAAGTTCAAGAAATCTGTCATGCAATGGCTGGAGCAGGAGGTCAGTGAAGCAGGAGACCGGACGCGATGAATGATTCAATCTCACTTGACCCGGCCCGGTTGGAAAACGTCAAACACCTCGACGGCGGCAGCGTAGAGTTTAACCCGCTCGTTTCGTTTTTCAAAAACGCTTACGAAAACCTGCCAACGGATATTCCCGCCGCGCAGTTCATCGCCAGCACCAAAGGCAATGAGCACAAAAGACTTGTCGAGGAAATCCGCGAACGCTTTCAGCGAGCTTTAAGTCGAGGCGTTGAATACTCACAGGCAAAACGCACGGTGGACACGCAAAAGAAAAAGCTTCCGTGTGTGTCTTTCGCCGGTGTTCTGCCGATGCGTGACAAAAAAGCAACGCCGAAATTCACCGGCTTATTTCAAGCCGACTTGGATTTGCTAGGCGACAGGCTTTCGGAAATTCGCGGCACGCTCCGCGATGATCCGCACGTCTATTCTCTTTTTGTATCGCCCACCGGCGAGGGATTGAAGGCGATTTACCGCGTGCCGATTTGCAAAACCGCGGAAGAATACAAAGCGGCGTTTGCTGCCGTGTCCGCTCGCGTTCAAGATTTAACGGGCGTGGAAATTGACAAGCTAGAAGATTTCACACGACTTTGTTTTGCCAGCCATGATCCAGATGCTTGCCTAAATCCGAACGCGGTTGAATTGCCGGTGGATTTCAGCCAGCCAGCGGAAGAAATAAAACCAACACCAGCGGCAACGGTGAAAATAGCGCCATCCGCCGCCGCTGAATCTCGTCGCGCCATCGCAGAGCGCGTTCTGGGCACGGTGGAGTGGCAAGATGAAGTTCTAGGCGACTGCCATTGCCCCGGTGAAGCACACCACACCACCGGAGAAAAGCCGCACGAATGTCAGGTGCATCTTGACCGTGTGCCGACGATTTTTTGCCTTCACAAAACTTGTGAATCCGCAGTAGCGGAAAAAAACCACCGGCTGCGAAGTGAAATCGGAAAAGCTGAAAAGGCAGCCGCGCCAGGTTCAAAACGGGCGGACATTGCTGCCGGGTATCTGGGCGAAGAAATTGAGCAGGCCGCCAGCGAAAAGGGATTCACAATCCGCACACCGGATGAAATTCTCGCCATGCGGTTTGATGACAGCGACCGGATGCTTGGCGACCACCTACTTGATGACGGCGGGCAACTCGCTTTGCTTGGTGCCGGAGGCGTGGGCAAATCCCGGTTGCTTTTGCTGATGCTGGCCTGCATTGCCGGTGCCCGTAGGTTTCTGACATTCGACACGTTCAAGCCGGAAATGAAATGGCTTGTCCTGCAAACCGAAAACAGCAACCGCCGATTGCAACAAGACTTCGCGCCGCTGAAAGCATGGCTTGGTGACGATTGGCCGCGTTTCACGGAGCGCGTGACCATTCACACGGTCGAAACGGATAGTGACGCATTTGTGAACCTGGATGACCCGGACGCGGTTGCCCGAATCGAGGCCGCAATCCAAAAGCACAAACCGGACGGAATTGCCGTTGACCCGCTGGCCGACTTCGCCGCTGGCGACTTGAACAAAGACGCCGACATGAAATTGACGCTGCAATCACTTTCGCGCTTGTGCCGTCGAGGAAATCCGAAGCGGGCAATCATCGTCCTGCATCATGCGATCACCGGCAGAGGCGGCGCGGCCAAGGCGACCGGCTACGACCGCGCCAGTTTCGCTCGAAATTCAAAAATGCTTCACGCTTGGGCACGCGGGCAAATCAATCTTGCGCCAGTTGACCCCGACAGCAACGACCGCTTAATCATCGCGTGCGGGAAATGCTCCAATGGCCGCGAGTTTCAAACCTTCGCCGTGCGGTTGAATCCCGACACTATGATTTATGAGTGTGACCCGACCGTGGATGTAAGCCAATGGGAACGGGATATCACCGGCTCGAAAGACAATACTCCGCTGATGAACCCCGACCGCGTGCGAGAATTGTGCACCGTGACGGGTAGCAGCAAGGCCGCGCTCGCCAAGTCCATCATGGATGATTGCGGATGCTACCGGGGCAGTGCTTACCGCTATATCGCCCGCGCCGAACAGTCCAAAAAAATCACGTTCAACAAATCGCATGAAACCTACTTCCGCAAATAGCTTTGTCTCCGCCGATTCTCCAGAGACAAGCCGGAGACAAGCCGGAGACGTGTCTCCTGTCTCTCTACCCCGTAGGGGGAGAGACAGAGACAACCGGCGGGCGTTGAGATTTTCACAAACCACCAACGCCAACCAAAACACCCCTGCTGACAAAGGAGTCACCAATGAAAACACCTGAAATTGAAATCCCGCATCCCTTGTTAATGACCTGGCCGCATTACTTCCAATGCAGGATTTATGAATCCGGATACTGGCGCGAGCAGATCGAACTGGCAGGCGGCAAAGTTGAATCAGTGCGGCCACTTCCTTCAGCCGGTAAAACGGAAATCGAAATCCGCTGGCCAGCGTCACGCCGCGAACCGATCACCATTCACGGCCCACGAATCCCGCAATGACATGAGCCTTGAACCCTTTGTCACGCGCACAGTGCCAGCCAGCGAGCTTGTCCGCACCATTGCACGGGCTAACGCCGCTGGCTTCCGGGCGGTTGGATTGTCAGTGTTACGCACGGGTTACAGGGTAACATTCATAAGTAACCAAGCCACAACGAGTAAAAGGTTCTGTCCAGCATGGTCAAGGGCTGGTGACCGAAGTCGCTTTCATTGCCCGCCCACAGAGCAAATCAAAGTTTCTTTTCCCACTTTATGAACACAATGAACACGAAAAAACTTAGTGAAGTGTGCGGATTGACCGCGCGACGGCTCGATCAGTTGACCCGCGAAAACATCCTGCCCCAAAAATCCAAAGGCGAATGGCCCGACGCCGACGCGGTTTTGAAAGCGTTGTTTCGGCATTTCCATTCGCGGCAACTCGACGAAGCGAAAAGACGTTTCGACGCGGCCCGCGCCAGCCGGGAAGAATTGAAGCTAGCCCTGGAGCAAGGCAACAGCATCCCGACTGAGGATGTTATCGAGGCGTGGAGTGACGTGGTTTTGATGATGAAGTCACGGCTCCTTTCCGCCGGCCACAATCTTGAATCACGCGGCCTGATTACGCATGACGTGCGCGTGCTGGTGGACGGCGAAGTCACCGAGGCGTTGAGCGAACTGTCAAAGGCAATCAGCTATCGCGCCGACGCGGAACAAAAATCACAAACGGCCAGCAAGAAAAAAACCGCCGAATAAGTTTTAAGTGAGCGCCGCGCCGTCCATCCAACACAAGCCGCCCCACACTGGCGAGGCTGGCTTTGCGTTTGATGACAGAGGCCAGCGCGTGCCCGTAACCGATTTTGACTTTGCCGACGTTGACCGTGACGCCGCGATTGAAGATTTACGCGCGGCTCTGGAATACCAAAAAAGCAAACTGCCTGAATTGCTGGATTTGATTTGCGAGTTTCTCACGTCCGAAAAACTCACCGCCGAACAGGTGCAACGGCGGGTTTTTTTTTTCGCATGGCTGGCCCGGCGCACGCCATTTGCCAGCCAGCGCGAACTGGCCGAACATCTTGGAATCACACCCCCGGCGGTTAATCAGGCCATTGCCGATTTGTGTCAAAAATACCCTTTAATGATGCGGCTCCGCGCATGGCGGGAACAATCGCAGCAAGCCGCCTAGGTTAATTTTTCGCCCTTTTCCCGCGTTGGTAACTATGATTACCGACACAGATTTTGACATAAAAAACCGCTCTGCTTTTGTGGGCATGGCGCGCAAGGATATAAACCGCTACTCCGTCGCCCGCCTTTTTCGCAGCATTGAACGTGGCCGCGAGCCTGAAGGAATCGAGGCGGAAATGCACCAAGAGCTTTCCCGTTCCAAGCTGGGGACGGCATCGGTCGAAGGCGTGGGCATCCCCTGGGACGTGCTCGCACCCACGCACACGCGCGATTTGAACGTGAACACTTTCGGGCAGGGCGGCGCGTTCGTGCAAACCGACGTTGAACCAAGCGTCATTCCCGTTCTACGAAATAAAACGACCGCCATCCGGCTTGGCGCTACCGTCTGGGACGGCTTGACCGGCAACGTGGCATTGCCCCGCGAAACGGCCCCGGCGACAGTTTCAGCGCAAACGGAAACCGGCGTTACCGTGCCGAGCACTCAAACGCTCGATCAAATTCTAATGAGTCCGAAGCGGGCGACCGCTTCCGTCCAATACTCGCGCCAACTGGTTTTGCAATCCTCGGTTGCCGTTGAAAACTGGATACGCGCCGACCTTGCCGCACAAGTCGGCATCAAACTGGATTACTTCATTTTGAACGGGCAAGGCGCGGCCAGCGAGCCAACTGGAATTTTGAACACTACCGGAATCGGCTCGCTTCTCTTTGGCGGCCCGGCGAGCTGGCAAACGCTTTTGAATTTCGAGGCGGCATTGGCCACCGCCAACGCCGACGTGCCCGACGGCAAATTTGGCTTTGTAGTCTCACCCTCGACGCGCAACCGCTGGAAGCAGATCGCCAAGACTGGAACCGGCGTTTCAACGACCGTGCCCATCTTCTTATGGGAAACACTCGGCCCGAATGATGCGACCAATGACGGCAACGTGAACGGCTACCGCGCCGCGACGACAAATCAGGTTTTTAACAATCAGGCGTTTTTTGGAAACTGGGCGGAAGTTATCCTTGGCATGTGGGGCCGTGGCGTTGATGTCATAGTCAATCCCTTCAGCCTCGATGTGAACGCGGAAATGAGAATCACCGTTCACACCTACGCCGACGTATGCGTTCGTCACCCCGTTTCATTCTGCGTCTCGGCGGACAGCGGAGCACAATAAAAAGAATTTTGCGGCGCGTTCCGGTTCATTTTCTGCGCCGCGAAATCGTTCCCGCCTGTCGCGGTGAACGCTTTGCCGCGTGTGGAACTCATACAACACACCGGCAATAAATTTCGAGTCCGGGCACGCATGGCGCGGCGCGGATTCAATGCACCGACGCCCAGGGTGAAAGCTTTGGGCGTCTCTTTTTTACGATTTTGGATCTCGGCGGCTGAAACTTCGCGCTACGTTGCCCGCTGGCGAGCGTTTCCGACGCCCAGCTTGTCCTGATATGGGGAACCGCAAGCAGGATTTTGATGACTTCAAGCCGTTACAGGCCGCACTACACCGCCCGCCCCGCTTCGCTGCGTAAGCAGGGCAGCGAGCGCCGCCCCTTGCAGGCACAAAGACGCCCACCGCGCCCACCGGACGCCCTGAAACGCGGCCAGCGGTTGCCAACGGTTGCCATATTTTGCCTTATTCGCTTCTATTGGTTGCCATTGGTTGCCATTGGCGAGAGTCTGCACGGCAATCATAAAACCTTTTGTTTATGCGTGTTTTATTGGCATTTTCGGCATGATTGCCAGTGACAAGCGAAACGCCGAACAAATGCTTTCGCAGACCTTGGCCCTGGCCCTGGCGGATTTCGGGTGCGGACGCGATTCGGTCGGCTGATCCAGATAATTTTCGACGTTGTAAGTGGCAACGCGAAATGTGTCGGCGGCAAAGGAAGTTGACCAGAACAGGGTGGATAAAAAGATTGCGAAACAATTGCTCTTCACGCGTGAATTCATATTGGCTGGAGAAGTTGTCAAATCCGGCGTTGGGCTATTTTGAATCCTGATTTTTTCCACCCGGCTAAAATCCCTGCTAAAATGCAGGGATGAAAAATAAAAATCACAGACTCAAACAGCCAACTGACACGAACCAGCTTGCACATGCGATCATGCAGGATGTTATCAAGCTCACCGAAAAAACACCACGGAAACCAAAGCGGAACCTTTCCGCTGGCTTGCCGAAGACCAAACTTCGCCCGATCCCGGTTGAATTCCACGACACAACAACTGGCCGGGTTATTAAAAACTGCGGAACGCTCGTGTCTAACGCCGCTGGGGATAGTTATGTTTATCAAGCTCCGCCTTCGCCAAAAACACGTCGTCACTCGTCGGGCCGGTCAGAGAAAATACGACGCCGGATTGCTTCCTTACTATGCCAGGTCGGACACGCTTGATGCCAGCCTTCTTCAAAACTGCCTTCATTTCCCTAGTTAGTTTTGCGAGCGCCGCGCGCTCGCCTTTGGTCAGTTTGTCTGCAAATGCCGCCGGACTTTTCGGAGTCCGGCGGCAAAATTATTTCCCGGCTTGGAACACGCCTTCCAGCCAAGCCGGTAACTCACACGGAAGGTTTCCATTAAATCTATACCTATGATAAAACATCAAAATGATAGTGATATTGCGGCTCATCGCAGCCCTTCGGCACCCGCAACCGACACAACTTCACATTCGCAACGCCATAAACCTTGCCTGACATTGAAAGGCTTTTTAGCGACGACAATGGTCTGTGCTTCGGAATTTGAGTGGCTGGCGGAGGGTAAAACCGCCCAACAGTGCCATGCTCTAAAAAATGCGCTCGCCCGCTGGCAACAGGCTGGTTTTCCTGATTTAGGAGAGTTGCCGGTTCCAATCTCGCCTTCTCGTCTTTTTGACTTGTCATATAGCCGCCTGATGGATGTTTTGGGAAAGATCAACACACATCCAAACCCCTAGCCATTTTATCGCACGATTTCTTCAATGGTCACGGGTTGTTTAAGCTGCGGGTCATTCGGATCGAGGCATTTGAAATACACCTCGGCGGCTGGTTCAGAACCAAACTTAACACCCGTCTCAACGGTTTTTGTCACCATGATTGCCTTGCCGCGCTTCTTGCAATAAGCATCCGCTTCTTTAATTGCAGCCGCTTTGACGAGGCCGGGGCCGCGAAAGCCCCATTGAGTTCTGGAAATCATGTAGGAGTCTGGTCCCGTCGAAACAACGCCCGACGAAGTTGAGCAGCCTGAAATCAAAACGGCGCTTAAAGCCAACAACAAGAGAATAGTTTTCTTCATAAGCTAAAGGGGTGAATCAGTAGCCCGCATCAAATACCCGGCAAACCGGCGGGTCAACAATCAATTTCCCGGCTTGGAACCCGCCTCCCAACCAGGCCGGGCAACTCACACGGGAGGTTTCCATTAAATCCATACAGTTATGAAAATCGAAACACTAACCACAGCGCACACCATCACTCTTTTCATTTTAGCGGTGGGGCTGTTGATAAATTCGTTGAACCTTTATTACCTGAACTGGAATCTGTATCCCCGCTTTGAGAAGCGCCTTGAGAGGCTGGAATCCACTCTCGCATTACAGGCCAAGCCGCAATCGCAGAAAAAACAGTAGCGACAATCGCAACCAAAATAGTCCACCACACAAGCCGATTGGATTTTCGACCGGCAATCTCCCCCTCTACAATCGAAATGTATGGCTGTGCGCCTGAGTAAAATTTGTCGGTTTCATGTTGGCTGATTAACACCAGCCGCATCTGCTTCAAATCGGCTGGGCTTTTATCTTTCAGCCTGTCGTTGGCAATGTCGTCAACGACCCTCTGGTACTCACTCACATATTCATCAGGCGGCGTCATGTCGCGGCTTGGGTGAACCGCAGCATGACCCGCCCTTCAATTCCCGCAAGGGCAAACTCCGACTACTTATTCACACCCATCCTTTGTATGAACCAATTAAACATCCAAGAACGCGCTCGAATCATAGCCTGCCTCGTTGAAGGCTGTTCGTTGCGCTCCACCGTCAGACTGACCGGATTCGCCAAGAGAACCGTGTCCCGCGTGATGGTGGAAACGGGCAGGGCTTGCGCCTATCACCATGACAAGTTGATGCGCAACCTGACCTGCAAAGTTATCCAAGTAGATGAGATTTGGAATTTCACCTATTGCAAACAGGCCAACATTCCTCCGCATCTCAAAGATGTCAAAGGCATTGGCGACACCTGGACATGGATTGCCATTGATGCCAACACCAAGCTGATTCCAAGCTGGCACGTTGGCGACCGCAGTGAAGCCAGCGCGAGTCTTTTCATCGGCGACCTGAAAGATCGGCTGGCGCATCGTATCCAGTTGACCAGTGATGGCTACCGGCCTTATCTGGAAGCCGTTGAATCCGCTTTTGGCGCGGATGTGGATTATGCGATGCTGATAAAAATGTTTGGGAAACAGCAGAATTTCGAGGCGCGTTATTCACCGCCCCAGTGCATCGGCGTTCGCAGACGAAAAATCACCGGCAAGCCCGACCGCAAGCTGATTTCAACCAGCTTTGTTGAGTGCCACAATCTGACGCTGCGGATGAACAACCGCCGGTTCACGCGGTTAAGCACCGGCTACTCAAAGAAGCTGGAAAACTTGAAGCACTCGCTCGCCCTGTATTTTTTCCATTACAACTTCTGCCGGATACACCACACTTTACGCGTGACGCCAGCAATGGAATCTGGCGTTACCAACCGGGTATGGAGCGTCGAAGAAATGGCGGCTCTAAAAAATGAGAATCCAAAATAGCCCAACGCCTCAAATCCCGTTTGCTTTTCAAGAGAACATTTTGCAGCATACGCCGAACGCACCGTTTTTAGGCGTGTTCCAAGACCGATAGAATGCCGGTATGTGTTTTTTGGGAATGTTTCCTCATGAACAACTTTTTCACGTCAATTAGGACGGCACGAAGATCTTTGCCAGGCCAGGTTGTCGTGTTTGTGTCCGTCTTTTCCATTGCCGCCTTAATAACATCTTGTGACCGGAAGCAACCGGACGAGAAATCGCGCACTGTTACCATCAACAATGTCGAGCCCCGGCGTGATGTAGCCGGAGAAATTATTGATGCCCATGACGGCTGCCTCCAGTTTTTCAATGGTCGTTATTACCTTTACGGGACGGCTTACGGGAAGACCGACGGTATAACCAACAACGACTTCCGGGTTTACAGCTCGCCCGACCTTGAGCACTGGACGTATAAAGGCCCGCTGCTCAAGGAACGTCCAGATGCCCTTTATTATCGTCCGTACGTGGTATTCAATCCGAACACCCACAAGTATGTGCTTTGGTATAGCTGGTATCCAAATTCAAAAGACTGGTTCGGCCGGCACGGAGTTGCCACCAGCGATACGCCGGTTGGTCCTTTCAAAATTGCCACTCCGGACGTGCAGCTCTCCCATCCCGGCGACGGGGATGGCAGTCTTTTTGTGGATGACGATGGCGCCGGTTATTTCATCTATGCCTGCATAAACGAAGGATATACCGTTTACGTGGAGCGCCTGACTCCCGATTATCTGGGTGCGACCGGCAAAACCAGCAGCGTTCTGGCCATCGGGGCTGAAGCGCCCGTGCTCTTCCGACGGAAGGACCTTTACTACGCTCTCTGCGGGCCACGCTGCGCCTTTTGTCCCGAGGGCAGCGAGGTGGAGGCTTTCATTTCCTTTTCACCCATGGGTCCTTTTTACAAAGCTCCGAACATCAACCGTCGCCCTGAAAGTGGCGGCCCGACCGAATGGAAAAACCAAGCTTGGACTGTGGATATTCCCGGAAGGAAAGTTGTTATTCCGCTTACCAACAATATCACCTATCAGAACAATGCTCCTGTCCTACCGGCGCAAGAAACTTGGGTCGTAAAAATTCCAACAAGCGGAGACCCGGCCTTTTTTTGGATGGCTGACCGCTGGCAATCCACTCCGGATGGCATCAAAGGCCATGATTTTCAGTTCTGGAGCGCACCGTTGAAGTTTGGTCCAGACGACAGCATCGAGCCGCTCAAGGATGTTGCCCAGTGGCACATTATGTGGGGCGCGGGCAATTAACACGGCGGACCGCCCCGCACATTTATTCCGGGAGAACACTTTTGCCAAATGCCGCGAAGCTGCCGTTGTTTTTTGTGTCTCGAAGCAATAATGGCATCTTGACGCCCATTGACCCCAAGATAATCTCATCCACGTGTGCAGACAAACAAACAACGATTCCGGCAATGTCCCTGTTTGCTGTAGCGTCGAGCCTGTGGCTCGAACGAATCGGCGCACAGCGCCGACACTACAACCCAAATTAAGACGCCGCCCCGATTCCCAATTTTTTGCATGACGTTGGCAGCAAGTTCTTTGACCTGGATTTCGCGAAAGGTTTCGGCAAAGCATTGCCAGCAGACTTTGCTCGCCTTTTTTCTCGCGGCCTTCACGATTTCGTGTGATGAGCAGCACCAGTCGCAAAATGTGGAGTCAAAACCGAAGCGTTCACAGACCGTTACCATCAACAATATTGAGCCCCGGCGCGATGTTGCGGGGAAGATCATTGACGCGCATGATGGCTGCCTTCAATTCTTCAACGGACGTTTTTACCTCTACGGGATGGCTTACGGAACCAATGAAAGCAGTCTGGCCTTGAATTGCCCGTTCCGGGTTTACAGCTCGCCGGATCTTGAACGGTGGACTTATGAAGGTGAACTGCTCAAGGATCAACCGACCGGTGTTTATACCCGTCCCAGTGTGGTTTTCAATCCGCATACTCACAAGTACGTGCTTTGGTATAACTGGTTTCCCAAACTGTGGAACGGCCAAGATGCTGTGGCCACCAGTGACACGCCAGTTGGACCTTTTACCATTGTTAACCTGAATGTGCCTGTCTTCGGATCTCGCCCCGGTGACGGCAGTCTCTTCGTGGATGATGATGGAACCGGTTATTACATCTACACTGCCATCGGCGAAGGATACGCCGTTCGCGTGGAGTGTTTGACGCCGGATTACCTGGGTTCGGCTGGCAAGACCAGCAATGTTCTGGCCAAAGGCAGCGAAGCTCCCGTGCTCTTCCGGCGAAACAATCTCTACTACGCCCTCTGCGGACCTCTCTGTGGTGATTGTCTCGAGGGCAGCACGGAGCAGGTTTTGACGGCCACTTCACCTTTGGGTCCATATACCCCGCGGTCCAACATCAATCGTAGTCCGGAAAATGACGCTCCGATCATACCCGCACAGGAAGCCTGGGTCGCGAGAATTCCAATGTCCGGAGAGCCGTTATTCATCTGGATGGCGGATCGCTGGGGATCCCGCCCGGATGGCAGCAAGGGCCACGATTTTCAGTTCTGGAGCGCGCCCTTGAAGTTCAGTCCGGACGGCGACATCCTGCCGATCGAAAACATTGGGCGGTGGGACATAACGTGGGCGTGGAGTGACTGATCCAGAGCGGGTGGCCAAGCACTGCGCGCCGGTTCCATCAAAGAACACTTTTGCCAAATCCCGCAAAGCTGTTACTGTCTCCCCATGCTGAAAATCAGCCGGAACGGCGTTGCGTTGCGCGGGGCCAAAAGGAACGCGCCGGCGCGGAAGCTTTACGACAAGCAGAGCGAGCGCGATCATCGTGAGTTGCGGATTGACAAGGTGGGCGTGCGCGGGCTGCGGTTTCCCATCCAAGTGCGCGACAAGGCGCGCAGTGTGCAAAACACGGTGGCGACCATCGGCATGTTCGTGGATTTGCCGAAGGAGTTCAAAGGCACGCATATGAGCCGGTTTGTCGAGGCGCTCAACGCGCATGGCAGCGTCATCCACGTGGAAAATATCATGGACATTTTGCGTTCGCTGCAAAAGCGGTTGAACTCGGCCACGTCGCACCTGGAAATCGAGTTCCCGTATTTCATGTCCAAGAAATCACCGGTGTCGCGCAAGAAAAGCCTGATGGATTACCTGGCGCGGTTCGACGCGGCGGCGTGTGGCGATGAAATTGGTTTTGTGCTGACGGTGAAGGTGCCGGTAACAACGCTGTGCCCATGTTCGAAGGCGATTGCCCGATACGGCGCGCATAACCAGCGCGGGCTGGTGACGGTGGCGCTGCGGTTCACGAAGCCGGTCTGGATCGAGGACGTGGTGGCAATGGTGGAAAGCTCAGCGAGTTCGGAGCTGTACGCCCTGCTCAAGCGGCAGGACGAAAAGTTCGTGACGGAACGCGCCTATGAAAATCCGGTGTTCGTGGAGGATTTGGTGCGCAACGTGGCGTTGAAGCTAAACGCGCATCCGCGGGTAACGTGGTACAAGGTCGAGGCGGAGAATTTCGAGAGCATCCACAATCACAATGCATATGCGTGCATTGAGAATGGGTGAAAGGCCAGCCAATTTAGCTATTTGCCGATGAACACGTTTGAGGCGCGGATTTCCTTGGCCTTCTCCTTGAGCTGACCCAGTTCGTCAGTGTCAATATATTTTTCAAATTGGGACATGACGACAGGATAGATTTGTTTCAAGGCATCGGCCAAAGCATCTGGTCTGCCGTCATACAACATATTTCCACGTGTGTAGCCAGACACGATTGGTCCAACGAGGAAACCGCCATCGGTGATTTGAGGGATGCTTTCAGTGGAAATTATACCTTGCGTGGTTACGGGGTCGAGTTCGAGTTTTTTAATCCACATTTTTTCGCCGGAAAGCGGTTCCTGCATGATGAAGGTAATCCAACCCGTTACGTTCATGACAAAGTATTGGTCAGCGCGGAGTGATGCGCCTCCTTGTACCATTCCGCCTCCACGTGCTATCGTCCCTCCTTGTCCCCGTGCCCAAGGGTTGCCGATTTGCACGGGTGGTCCGGAATCTTTTATTTCCATTGTAATGAAGACCTGCGGCGCAAGCGTAAGTGCCGCACCCTTTTTATCGGAATAAGTAATCTCATCCAACGATGGAAATGGCCCGGTGGTGGTGAGGCCTTTGGTGATGAGGATTTTGTCCAAGTCGGTGCCCATTGAAGCAGAAAGTCCTTTGCCAATTTTCCGGTAAAGTTCGGCGGCAAGCACGCTGTCCTCGACTTTGTAAGAAGGATTCACAACAGCGATTGTGACCGGCACCGACGCGGCAGGCTTGATTTCACCCTTGGGTTGATAACTAAAAGCATAGTGGTCGCCCCATGCCGATTGAGGCAATGGCGGCGGCTCATACGGAGTAACGCAGCCGCTCACGCCAACGAGCAGGGCAGTGGCAATAATGAAAAAACAGAAACGTTTAATTTTATTTTGCATTATATCCTCCATATGGACTGGCACAGCAATATATACAGATTAAGAGTAATCCCAACATGGCCCACCCAGAGAAATTTTTAAAAGTAACCATTTTACTTCAGCCCGACTTTTCGTAAGTCTATATAAGAGACAATGTTGTATTGTCAAGTTATTTTGTGCTTTGGGTGTTCCGAAAGTTTTCACAAGTGACTGTCATTGAGAATCGTGTGCCAAGGGAGGCTGCCTTGCGGCACAGTCCCGACGAAATGAATTTCGTAGGCATGGCACAAAAGCCGGCAAAAGCCTTGCCTGCATTGAAACGAGGTGACACCCGTGCCGGGACATCCGGATGTTCTGCCAAGATTGAAGTTGCTTAAAAAGCGGGCGGTGAAATTAAAAAATGGATGCGGAACGAATCCCGCACCCATTAACCCCCACAAATCAGATTTCAGTTTCAGCTTTTCCGGCGCCAGAACATCAGCACGCAGCCCAGCACGCCCAAGCCGGCCAGCGCCAGCGTGGTGGGTTCGGGCACGGCGGTGACATCCCAACCGCCGATGATTGTGCCGTTGCCTTTACCGCTGGAATCTCCAGCATAGATACTGCCGTGGGCGCTGAGGGTGGTGGGAAGGTCCGCGAGGTAGGCGGACAAATTAATGACTTCCGTGCCAGTGTTAAATGGCGCGCTGCCAAAGGTAAACGTCTGGGCACTCGTGCCGGAAGAATACAGGTTTAAATCCAGCAACGCTCCGCCGGTGGCCTCGTAAGTATCAGAGTTATAATTGTTGTAGATATTGCCTCCGGTTGCAGGTTGGAGACTGGGAGTGCCGCTGGCGGATTGAGCACCGATGCTGACAGCCGCAGTGAAGAAATTCGCAAGATCCACGCCATAATTGGCAGTCGTGGTTCCATCAGTGCCAATGCCTCCCATCCCACTGCCGGTGATCACGACGGCGGAAGGGTTGCTCTCATTGATGGCGAGAGAATATGCCGCGCCCGACGCCCGGAAGGTTGTTGCGAACAGGCCGGCAGCTAAAATCAACGCCGCCAAACATGAACTTTGACTACGATTTTTCATGATCTTCACTGGTTATTGTTTCGCAAAGAATCAGCATATTTGATGCCGCCGGCGGGTTGAGTTTGGACAATTTAATGCCGGGCAATTGATAATGTTTACAGCGATAATTCCGTTGCGGGTTCTCATTCTCAAGCTGGGTCGGGGCAAGCGATTGCACATTATTTAGACATTCATTTTGTTGCGGATTTTTCGTCAAAGGCGGGACCTTTTGTGCTGGATACACACGCACGGGTGGCAAGGTAAATTTCCCGCCGGTTGGTGCGCGGCCTGCTGCAATTGCCCAACATGACAATTGAATTTCATAATCCCGTTGGCGGTCGTATAAGCAGCGGAAGTCACCGGCGGTATTACGGCTCGAAAATTTCTGAAAATTTTTGTGGCATATTTGTTTTGCTCTGCTACATTTCCGCGCTCTTGACGAACTGAATCTGATTTTTAATTTGTGACCATAAAGAAAAAAACGACCGGCAAGCCACCGGTTTCCGCCACAGCGGCAATTCTCGGCCGGCCGGTGTTGAAACCCAAAGCCACCGCCATCCCGAAGAATGTCAAACCCGAATGGCAGAAGTATTGCCAGCGCCTGCTGGATTTGCGCGAACAACTGCTCGGGCAGATGAACGGCCTGGCCAAGGAATCCGCGCAGGAACTGCCCGGCTACAGCCTGCACATGGCCGATTCAGGCACGGACAACTTTGATCGCGATTTCGCGTTAAGCCTGTTGTCCTCCGACCAGGACGCGGTTTATGAAATTGAGGAGGCGCTCAAACGCATCGAGAAAAAGACCTACGGCGTCTGTGAATTGACCGGCAAGACGATTCCCAAGTCGCGCCTCGAAGCGATTCCGTGGACGCGGTTCACCGTCGAGGCGCAGGCGCAGTTGGAACGCGAAGGGGCTTTGAAATCGCGTCGCATCGGCCAGTTGGGCACGGTGGACAGCACCGGCGCCACGGAAGCGGAAGGCGAAGACGACGAGCCGGAGGAAAAGGCCAAGGACAAGGAATAATTTATGCCGCGCGAAATCATCACCATCGAATGCACCGAAGCGCGCAAGGCAGGCAAATCGCCTTCACGCTACACCACCACCCGCAACAAGAAGCTGAAGACGGAGAAGCTGGAACTCAAAAAGTATAATCCGGCGCTCCGCCGCCACACGCTTCACCGCGAAATCAAGTAATTATGCCCCGCAAGACCCATGCCGACAAAGACCGCCGCGGTTCGCGCCACGGCCAGATGGAAAAACGCACGCCGCGTCCAAAGCCGAAGATTGACTTTACCGCCGACGCGCTCGATTTCAAAAACACCAATTTACTTCGGCAATATGTGACCGACCAAGGCCGCATCCTGCCGCGCAAATACACCGGGATGCCCGCGCATTACCAGCGCCGCCTGACCCGAGCCATCAAGCGCGCGCGCCAGATGCTGCTGATGAAGTAACCGGTTTTCCGCCGCCCGATTGCATTTGCAGCCGGGCGGTTTTTATGTCAGATTGAGATGCAAACGATTTGCATTTAAAATGATATGATCACCGCACCCATGTTAATCCAGATTTTTGCGGCGTTTGCCATCGCACTGGCGGGCGGCGCATTGAGCGCGTGGATGGCGCGGACACATGAACAGCTTTGTGCCTTCATCAGCCTGGGCGCGGGAACGCTGCTGGGCGTCGCCGTTTGCGGCATCGCGCCGGAATGTCTGGAGGCGTTGCACTGGTGGCAATTCCTGCTGGCGGGAGCTTCGGGCTATTTCCTTTTCGCGCTCATCACCAAATATGTTTACCATGTCTGTCCGGCATGCGCGGCCAGCCATTTTGACGAGGCCACCACGCATCGTCTGGCCGAATTCGCCACGGCCATGATGCTGGCGCTGTCCATCCATTGCGTTGTGGACGGGCTGGCGCTGGCGGCCGGAAACGAAGAAACCAGGCCGGTTGGCCTGTCCATCACGTTCGCCATCTGCGTGCATAAATTTCCCGAAGGCCTCGCCTTGGGCGCGTTGTTGCTCGGCGGCGGATATCCCCGCGGGAAAATGCTGTGGCTTGTGGCGGCGGTTGAATCCACAACCATTCTGGGCGGATTACTGGGCTGGTTTGTTCTGCGGAGCGCTTCCAATTTCTGGCTGGCGCTGGCGCTCGCGAACGCCGGGGGCGGATTTTTATATCTGGCCGCCCACGCCGTGCTGGGCGAAATTTTGAAACATCACAAAAAACTCGTGCTGACATATTTTGCCGCCGGGTTTGGCGCAATCGCCGTCTTGATTCTTTTTTTCCATTTGAAAGCCTGAACGCAACATGAAAAACGCCGTTTCAAAAAAGTTTGGCCGTCCGGCCCTGGCGATTGTCGTCGGCTTGATTCCGGGAATTGCCGGTCTGATTTTTAAAAAATGAAAGCGCACGCACATTCCCACTCCCACCAGCGGCAGAAAATGTCCGTGTTGACGGGTCGTTTGCGCCAGCAAGCGCGAAAGATCACCAGCCCACGCGCGGCAATTTTGGAAATTCTTCGACAACACCCGCATCCGCTCACAAACAAGGATATTTTTGCCGCCATGGCCAAGGGGCAGTGCGATTTGGCGACGATTTACCGTGCGATGCACCTGCTGGAGGAGATGGGGATGGTGAAGCGGTTTGACTTTGGCGACGGCGCGGCGCGATTTGAACTGGTCGGCGAAGGCGATGACGGCCATCACCATCATCTGATTTGCACGCGCTGTGCGGGAGTGGTCGAAATCGAGGAATGCTTCCCGAGCCAGATTGAGTCGCGCATTGCCGCCGCGAATGGTTTTAAAAGCGTGACTCACAAACTTGAATTTTTCGGCATTTGCCCGGAGTGCCAATAGATATGCCGTTATCAAAGAAAAAGCCGCGCTCACGCGCGGCTTATTTATTCAAGTTGGGCAATATTTTTATGCCATTTCCTCCTGCCAGTCACCCAAATGCAGATACTCCTTTACTTTTCTGCGTTCGTACCGGTTTTTTAGTGGTTTTTTTGGCTGATGATCCAGCTTGCGGAATGGGTGTTTTGGATCCCGAACAGCCTCCGTGATGACTTCCATCATTCTTTTCATAACACAACTCATGTTACCTCATGTTGCGGAGTTTGGCAGCGCCACAACCTTCCTTGTTGGCCACGGCTAACTGCTTACGCTCCCGATTATAAGACTGATCGCAGTGTTTGTCATTCAAATTTTTCTAAAAATTTTCTTCGGCGTAACAAAATGAACCCGAACACCATTCGTTTTCAATTTTTTTGACAGCAAGTTTTAGTCCAAGTTTCGCATAAATCTTCTGCATCTGTGAAAACTCCGACCTTAAAATTCCCGCCAGTACGAGCGTTCCGCCGTGGTGCAATTGCGCCATAATCGGCCGTCGCCCGGCCATCAGCAGTGTCGAAATCAAATTCGCGCAAATCAAATCGTATTGTCGTGCCGGATGAATCGGCAGTTTTGTCACGTCCCGACGCACGATCCGCAGTTTTTTATGAACGCCATTCGCACGGGCGTTGGCACGCGCAACACGAACCGCCTCGGGATCAAAATCGAAGGCGTGAACCGGAGAATAACCCAGTTTTGCCGCCGCAATCGCCAGGATTCCCGAACCGGTGCCGATGTCTAAAAATGACCGGCCTGTTTTGATTTCTCCACAACGCACCAGTTCCCGCAGGCAGAACGCCGTCGTCGGATGCTGGCCGGTGCCAAAGCTGAGTCCGGGATCAAGAATGACAACCGCCTGATTTTTGCGCGGACGTTTTTTGCTCCAACTGGGTTTGATGAGCAGTGATTTCCCTGCGGAGGGCGGAATTCCACGACGACCTGATTTTTTTGATGAAATTGGGGGCTCGCAGAACTCGCCCCTCCGATTCTTAAATTCAATTTCGATGGGCTTGAAATGCCGTTTCCATGATTCGGCCCAGTCTTCACGGCGCATTTTCGCAATTGTAACTTTGCCGGAACCAATTTTCAGCCCGCAGTTTTTAATTTGGTTCAGCCCAACGCGGATTTTTGCGCTCCATTCAGCCGGCTTGGCCGGTTTTCGCCGGCAATAGGCCGTGACCGTGGCCACGCCGGTTTCCAGGTTGAAATAGGTTGAAACCGGTTGATCAGACACCGTGCCAAGAAGTTCTGAAACCGCGTCCTCGGCCTCAGCCGTCGTAATGATGGAAACGTGCCAGAGCGATTTAGTTGTCTTCATTTTTTTCAACTGGTGGGGCGAGCGTCCTCGCGAGCCGTCCTGGCATTGCAAAAACCGGCTCGCCGGGAGTATGGCCCCACCTAAAAATCAGTCACGCTACAAGGTCGCGCCAGGGCGTGAAGTTGAGCAGTTCGATTTCGTTCAGGTGTGGATGCAGCACGACCTGCGTGACACTGGCGTATTCGATTTCAAATGAATTGGTCTTCGGCAGCGGCAGTTCGAGCAAAATGGCCAGCAGCATGCGGATGACGCCGCCGTGACAAAAAATCGCAGCCGTCCCGACTGGATGCCGCCGGATGATTTCAAACAGGCACGACTCGACACGGGCGCGGAATTGAACACCCGTCTCGCCGTTGGGCACCGCGCCCAACTCGATTTCGTCCAGCCAGTCATAAGGATGAACGCCGAACTTTTTGCGCACTTCCTCCCAGTTGAATCCCGTCCAATCACCGAAATCCACCTCGCACAATCCGGGCAAAATGGTTTGTGCGGGCGCGCCGTTTTTGAGCAGCGGCGCAAGCGTCTGCTGGACGCGCTTCATCGGGCTGGCGTAAATCGCGTTGAAGGTTTTGCCGCGCAGACAACCGGCAAGGATTTCAGCCTGTGCCCGGCCGCGCGCCGAAAGATTCATGTCAATCCGCCCGCCAAACGTGTGCTGATAGCGCGATTCAACCTCGGCGTGGCGGATCAGCAACAGGCGCGCAGTGGCGGGCGGTTTTGGTTTGCGCCGTGATTTTTGGGAAGCGGATGTGGCCAAGTGAATCAACCTTGTGTGAGCGCTTTTTCCTGCGCGGCGAGCAGTTCGCGGATGCCCGCCTTGCCGAGCACGAGCAAGTCGGCAAGTTGCGCTTCCGTAAACGTGGCTTCCTCACCGGTACCTTGAACTTCAATAAATTCACCGGCGGAATTCATCACGAGATTCAAATCCACCGCCGCGCCCACGTCTTCCGTGTAACACAAATCCAGCAGCGGCCGGCCGTTGACAATGCCAACACTCGTGGCGGCAACGGCATTGAGAACCGGGCTTTGCGCCAGTTTTTTTTCCGCCATCAATTTTTTCACCGCGAGCGACAACGCGACAAAGGCCCCGGTGATGGCTGCGGTGCGCGTGCCGCCATCGGCTTGCAACACGTCGCAATCCACCCAGACCGTGCGCTCGCCAAGTTTGTCGAGGTCGAGCGCGGCGCGCATGGCGCGGCCGATGAGCCGCTGGATTTCCTGCGATCGTCCGTCAATTTTCCCCTTCGTGCTGTCGCGTTGCTTCCGTTGCAACGTTGAATACGGGAGCATCGAGTATTCGGCGGTGATCCAGCCGCCCTTGACCCCCTGCTCCTTCATCCAACGCGGCACGGTTTCCTCGATGGTCACGCCGCAAATGACACGCGTGTTGCCCCATTCGACAAGCGTCGAGCCGGCAGCGTAGGGCGCGATGTGATTTTGAAAACGGATGGGCCGGAGTTGATTCGGCCGACGGTTGTCGGCACGGGATGAGGAAGAAACCGGCGTTTGCGATTCAGCCATAAACGACGACGATGTTAATGGCAATAGATAACATCGTCAAACAGTTGCACGTGTAATCTAACCCAATAAATCAACCATTTCACACCCCAAGCACCTCTATGTCTTCTCAAACCTGAGTGTCCTAAAAATTGTCACATTGGCCTGTAATCTGCTGCAAATTCCCCATCTGAAACCAATAAAATCGTTGAATTACAACCAGAATAATACTCAATGAATACTTATTCTTTTCGTTCGCTGATTCTTCCAACACTGCTCATCATGATCCATCAAGCTGCCGCCCAAAGCGGAATTTTTGCTCCGGCCACCTCGTACCAAGTCGGCTCCGGCCCTGCTTGTGTCGCGGCGGTGGACGTAAACGGTAATGGTAAAATCGCGCTGATCAGCGCAAATCTTAACGATGGAACTCTTATGGTGTTGACCAACAATGGCAGTAGCGGGTTTGGTTCCAATGCCACACTGGTTGTCGGCTCATATCCCCTCGGGGTGGCGGCGGCGGATGTCAATGGCGATGGCAAGCCCGACCTGATCTCCGCGAATTTAGGTGACGGCACCTTGACCGTTTTGACCAATGATGGCCATGGCGGGTTTGGCTCCAATGCCACACTCAACGTCGGCTTAAGTATTTACTCAGCCCCTGCTTTTGTCATGGCGGCGGATGTGAACGGCGACGGCAAACCGGACTTGATCAGCGCAAATTCCGGCGACGACACTGTCACCGTGCTGACCAACAATGGCAGCGGTGGATTTGCCCTTGATGCCACACTCACTGTCGGCACATACCCGGTATCCATCGCGGCGGTGGACATCAATGGTAATGGCAAAATCGCGTTGGTCAGCGCAAATGAATATGACGGCACCTTGACCGTTTTGACCAATGATGGCCACGGCGGGTTCGGGTATAATGCCACACTCAACGTAGGTTCAGGCCCGAGTTCAGGCCCCGCTTCGGTTGTGGCGGTGGATATCAATGGAGATGGCAAACCCGGATTGATTTGCGCGAATTCTGTCGACAATACCCTTATCGTGCTAACCAATAATGGCAGCGGGGGGTTCGGCTCCAATGCCACGCTGGTGGTCGGTTCCAGCCCGCTTTGTGTGGCGGCGACGGATGTTAATGGGGATGGCAAGCCCGACTTGATCTGCGCGAATTCTGGTGACAGCACTTTGACAGTCTTGACGAACAATGGAAGCGGCGGATTTGGTTCCCATGCCACGCTGACTGTCGGCTCTATTGCTGGCTCATATCCTCAGTTCGTTGTGGTGGCGGATGTCAATGGCGACGGTCTGCCGGACTTGGTTAGTGCTAATTATAATGATAACTCCCTTTCAGTGCTTCTCAATGGCGCTGGCGCACCTGGTTCCCCATCGCTCACCATCAGCCTCACCAACTCGCATACCGTCGTCATCTCGTGGCCGTCGCCTTCGGATGGTTTTGGACTGCAACAAAATTCAAACCTCTCCACGATGAATTGGCTGGATTTCAGCGGCACGGTCACCACCAACGGAACGACCAAAAGTGCGACCATCAGTCCTGCGACCAACAATCTGTTTTTCCGGCTGCGCCATCCGTAGAACCTATTTTTTCTCAGCTTCAATTCCGGCGAACAGGCTTTCCAGACTGTTCAGCCGCGTCTGTTGCGTCTCGTTTTTCGGATTCAAAACCTGTCGCAGGTATTCCACGCCGTCGGAAATGTTCCGGACGGATTTGGGTAGAATGGCGCCGGCGGCGTTGGCATGGCCGCCGCCCTGGAATCTTTCCGCCACCTTGAGCGCCTCGCCCTTGCGGCTGCGAAAGCTGGCAAAAACCGCGTTCCCGCGCCGAAACAACGTGACCAGCACCGGATATTTCGTCGCCTGCTGCTCCAGCAATTGGTGGACGATGAGATTGTTGTTGCCGACGATGGTGTCCATGAACCCAACCGTCGGGCTGATTTCCGTGATGTTCGATTTGCTCCATTCAAAGCCCAGCGGATTTTCAATGCGGCGCTTGACAGCCATGACTTCGAGCAGCGGATGATCCAGCAATTTTTCAATGTCGCCGCCGACGAGCGTGTGCAGGTTCCAGAACTGGTAAATTTTGACAAGGTTCGCGTAGTCGCCCGCAATCGCAAAATCAGGATCGTCCTCCAAAAACAAATCGGCCACGTTGTTCAAATGCACCAGCCGGTCCAGCGCGGGTGACGCAATGCCGTGTTGTTGGCAAAGCTCGTAGCACAGCAGCCCGGCGGATTTGTTCACGTCGTGGAGGAGTTGCGCATTTTTCGGCGCGGTTTCGGTAACGTGATGGTCAATGATCACCCAGTCCGGCTTGTCGAGGCGTGGTTCGAAGGTGAAGTCAGCGACCCAGGCGGACCGCTCGCGCAAATCGCGCTGCTTCCAGAAATTATAGTGGTAAGCCTGCAGCGGAACGTCCGTGCCGAACAGTTTTTGGGCCAGCCGCTGCAGCAACGCGCCCGACAGCAACCCGTCCAGGTCGCTTTCGTGTGTAATGATGACTTCCGGTTTCGGCAGTGGTGCCATAAGCTCACAGCCTAATCCAGCCGGCAGCACATGGCGAGCGGGGAATTGCAACGGTGAATTCCACCGCTGGCCGGTGTGGTCTAATATGGTGATTTTTTAAGGCAGCTTGTGGTCGGGAATGCTGCACTCGGGCGGTTGACCAACTGCATTAATGGTGTAGGTGCCACCGGCGGGGCAATGGGGAATTTTCCCAAGATATGGCTTGAGATCGTCCATGGTCGGCGTGTCTGTGGATTTTTTGCCGTTTTCCAACGCCCATTGTTGTTTGGCGGCGTCAATTTGCCGGAGGTTGTTGATGCAGGCGTTTTCCTGCGAGACGGCCCGGGCTTTGACGAAATTGGGAATGGCAATCGCGGCAAGCATGGCGGGCACGGCCACGGCGGGCAGCAGCACCATGTTGGCGTAACTCTGGCTGCCGTTGCCAACGGTCAGGCACCCCTCCGGCGTGTTGATGCCGACGGAGTAGGCAAAGGCAGGCTGGCTGCGGTAAAAGGATTGCATCCATTGCGCCATCTGCGGCTCGGCCTTGGCGCTGCTGGCCATAGCCTGTTGTTGCACCTTGATCAAGGTGTCGGCGAACCTCTGGCTCATGTAGCAGAACTGGTTGCCGTGATCGGGCAGGCCTTGCGCGAGATGCTTGAATTCGTCGGTGGTTCTGAGACCGGCTTTCTGTCCGCTTTTCACGGCGAGGGCATCGTCAATCAGCGCGTCGCTGGTGGCGATGAACAGGTAGCCGCCGCTGCTGGCGGCGCTGGGCCGGAGCGCGATGGGCAGCGGCAGGGGCACGGGCATCGTCCGCATCTTGAGGCCGGGCTTGTCCACGCTGACGACCTGCGGGTTGGCTTTCAATTGCTTGTCAATGCAGTTGAAGATGGTGTCGTCGTTGACCTTCACGGCGATCAGCAGGCCGGGCGCGGGAATTTGCAGCGCGCCGCCGGGCAGCGGCACGGGCACGTTGTTGGATGGGTCGAGCGTGAGGACCAGGCCGAACTCGCCACCGAGCGAGTTGAGGAAGTCATCCCATTTGACCTTGGTTTTCTGTTCAAATTCGGCGGGAAGTTTCTTCAGCCATTCCTGCGCCTGGGGCAGGTCGGCTTGGGCGACTTCCTTTTGCGCAACGGTCCAGAGCACCGGCAGGTCCAGGTCCGAGAAGATGGCCAGCGCGGTGTCGGCCGGCAGGAAGTCAAGGCCGGTGAGCGGATGCGGTTCCTTGCCGGCGAGCTGCCAGAGGAAACCAGTGCCTTTGCCGGGATAATGATGCAACAGCGCTTTGTTGCGGAACATGCCCTTTTCAATTTCCACCGAACTCAAGCCCACGCCGCTGACATCTTCAATGCCGCTGTCCTTGATGAGGCGGGTGACGATGTCGAACGCCTTGTTGACGTTGGTGGTGTTGTCCGGCTTGAGGCCGGGCATGGCGGTGACCGTCTGCCGCCAGGCGCCAACCTTCGCGGAAAGACCGTCGAGCCATTGCGCGGTCCCGAGGTACAGGTAGAAATTGCCGCCGGGATCGAGCTGTGACGTGACCTCGGTGAAACTGGTTTTTTCCGCCGAGACAATCGCGGGCGCATTTTGCCCGCCTGGCGGAGGGTTTTGTCCGGTGGCTGGCGTTTCCTTTTTTCCGCAACCGTAATTAAGGGTGGCAACCAAGCCGAGCAAGACCAGTGCCGGCACGTAAATGAACAGGTGATTTTTTTTCATGGCGAAAAGTATGTTTACATTGAGATGACCCGGAACCACCCAAGCCAAACAGCTTTTGGGAAAAGGTAAAGCAGAAAAAGTTTCAAAAAAACACCCGCGCATCAGTCCGGCTGAAGAATGACTTGAAACCGGCAGCGGGAAGATCATAGTTTCGGGCATGAACTCCACACCCCGGCATTTTACAAGACAAGGTTTCACACTGGTTGGGCTGCTCGTCATCATTGCCGTCCTCGGAATTTTGGCGGCAATGCTGATCCCGGCATTGGTCAGCGCCAAGGGCAAATCGAAGCGCATCCAGTGCGTCAACAACTTGAAACAATCCGGCCTCGCCTTCCGCATCTGGGAAGGCGACAACAACGACAAATATCCCATGGCCGTTTCCACGAACAAGAACGGTTCGATGGAATATGCCGAGGGTGGCAACACCTTCCGCCATTTCCAGGTGATGTCCAATGAATTGAACACGCCGAAAATCCTGGTTTGTCCAGCCGACAATCGGATCGCCGCCGCCAGCTTCGCCAGATTGAAAAATCAAAACGTCAGTTACTTTGTCGGCCTGGATGCGACGGAGATCCAACCGCGGATGCTGCTGACCGGCGACCGTAATGTTACCAACGGTTTGTCCCCCGTGCGTTCCGTGCTCGAATTGCGACCCGAAATTCCCGCCGGTTGGACGGAAGCCATGCACAACAGAGTGGGAAACATCGGCCTTGCTGATGGGAGCGTGCAGCAAGTCTCCATACCGGGATTGCAACAAATGCTCAAAAACACGGGTGATTCGACCAATCGCATCGCGCTGCCGGAATAAGGCCGGGCGGTTGTCGGTCTTACTTTTACTTTGAAATCCGGCGCGTTTCCCGCCACCATGCGCGCTCAATTTTGCCGCGCTCTCACGAGACGCGGCTACAAATTTTAACATGAAACGCACACAACATTGCAACGAACTGCGCCCGGCTCACATCGGGCAAATGGTCACCCTCTGCGGCTGGGTCCACTCGCGCCGCGACCTCGGCGGACTCATCTTTATTGATGTCCGCGACCGCGAAGGCCGCACGCAAACCGTCTTTGACCCGTCCGATTTGCCGAAGGAACTGTTCGAACGCGCCGCGGCGCTCCGCAGTGAGTGCGTGGTCCGCGTCACCGGCAAGGTCCGTCAGCGGCCCGCCGGCACGAACAATCCCAAAATTCCCACCGGCGAGGTGGAAGTGATGGTGAAGGAACTCGAAGTGCTCAACGTGGCCGACGTGCTGCCGTTCCCCGTGGACGACCCGGAAGTCGCGAGCAAGGTGAACGAGGAGTTGCGTCTGAAATACCGCTACCTCGATTTGCGCCGGCCCGAAATGGCGCGCAACCTCCGCGTGCGCAGCAAGGTGGCCACCGCCACGCGCGTTTTCATGGATGAACAGGGCTTTCTCGAAGTCGAAACGCCCACGCTCTTCAAGTCCACGCCGGAGGGCGCGCGGGAATTTCTCGTCCCCTGCCGGACGAACCCCGGCCTGTTCTACGCGCTGCCGCAATCGCCGCAGCAGTTCAAGCAAATCCTCATGGTGGCCGGTGTGGAAAAATATTTTCAACTCGCGCGCTGTTACCGCGACGAGGACCTGCGCGCCGACCGCCAGCCGGAATTCACGCAGATTGACATCGAGATGTCGTTCATCGAGCGCGAAGACATTTACGCGCTCATTGAAGGACTGCTGCAACGCGTCTGGAAAACCGCGCTGAACATTGACGTGCCGGTGCCGTTCAAGCGCCTGACCTTCGAGGAAGCGTTGAACCGCTACGGCATTGACAAGCCGGACACGCGCCTCGGCATGGAACTGGCGGACCTCACCGAGGATTTCCGCGCCAGCAAGTTCAAGGTTTTTAGCGGCGCGGTCGCCGCCGGCGGCGTGGTGAAGGCGCTCAATGCCAAAGGCCTCGCCTGCGCGACCCAGAGCCAGATTGAAACGATGACCGAATACGCCAAGAGTTTCGGCGCGAAAGGCCTGGCTTACATCAAGGTGGAAAAAGGGGCAGACGGTGCCACCGTCGAATGGAAATCGCCCATCGTGAAATTTTTCAACGACGCCGAGAAAGCCGCGCTGGCCAAGAAACTGGCCATCGAGGAAGGCGATTTGATTTTGTTCGCCGCCGACCAGTGGCTGAACGCGTGTGAGATTCTTGGCAAGATTCGTTTGTATTGCGCTGACGTTTTGAAGACACAGGGCAAGCTGACGATTCCCACCGACCGGTTCGATTTCCTCTGGGTGGTGGATTTTCCGCTGCTCAGCTTCGACAAAGAACAGAACCGGTGGTATTCCAGCCATCATCCGTTCACCGCGCCGGTGGCGGAGGACATCCCGATGCTCAAGACCGACCCGAAGAAGGTGCGCGGCCAGCATTACGACATTGTGGTCAACGGCGTGGAACTGGGCGGCGGTTCGATTCGTATTCACCAGCCCGACGTGCAAAAAACGGTGTTCGAGGAAGTGCTGCAAATCCCGCCGGAGATGGTGAAGGCGCGGTTCGGTTACATGCTCGAAGCATTTCGCTTTGGCGCGCCGCCGCACGGCGGAATCGCGCTCGGCTTCGACCGGCTGATTGCCATTCTCTGCAACACGGCGAGCATCCGCGACGTGATTGCGTTTCCAAAAACCGCCAAGGGCACCTGTTTGATGACCGATTCACCCGGCAGCGTGGAGCCAAAGCAACTGCGCGACTTGCATCTGGAATTGAAAGTGGCGAAGAAGGAGTAAACATTGTGTCAGGCAATGTGCCGCTCCTCAAAACCAGTTTAAGGCGGCACGCCATCCGCATGTTGCTGGCACTTGGCATAGCCTACAGTTTGTTCGTTTTGGCAGCGGCGGTTTTTCAACGCCGACTGATTTATTTCCCGAGGACCATTCCGCCGGCGCTCGCGGAACCGGCGGCGGCTGAACTGGGATTCGTCCCGTGGCGAAATCCATCGGGTCAAATCATCGGCTGGAAATTTCCCGCCACCTCATCACCGGTCGCGAGCGTTTTGATAACGCACGGCAATGCCGGTTGTGCCATTGACCGCAGATATCTCGCCGGCCCCATCCAAGATGCCGCGCCGGTTGACGTGTATGTTCTCGAATATCCCGGGTACGGCTCCCGTGCAGGTTCGCCGGATAAGCGGAGTATCCTTGCCGCCGCCGAGGAAGCTTTTGGTTTGTTGACCAACGGCCTGCCCAAATACCTGGTGAGCGAATCCATCGGCGCAGGAGTGGCTTGCCATCTGGCCAAAGCATACCCCACGAACGTCGCCGGGCTTGTGCTTTTCATGCCCTATCACGATCTGGCTTCCGTGGCCCAGCGAAAGATGCCATTTCTGCCAGCTTATTGGCTTTTGCTCGACCGCTTCAATCCCGCCGAATGCCTCAAGGACTATCACGGACCGGTAAAAATTGTTCTCGCTGGCGCAGATGAAATCATTCCGGTGGAATCCGGACACCGATTATTTGAGGGATATCAGGGACCGAAAACCCTTCAAATCATCCCCGGAGCTCACCACAACGAAGTTGCCGAACAATCCCCGGAATGGTGGAAGGAGGTTTTTTCGTTCTGGCAGCAAAACCGACCGGCGAAATCGGGACCATCGCAATGAGCCACACCAAATCCACTTTCGCGTGAAACAGCCTGTTTTTTTAGTTCGATGGCGAGACTGTCCAACTAATGACTGGTTTAGAGAAACTATTTCATGGAGCATGACCGGTGATTCGTCTTGCCGGGTTTCGCCAATTTTGCAATGATTATACACGCACGGCTTTATGAATGAATTACTTCAAAATTTGGTCAAACTTCAATCACTCGAATTTGAAAAAAACACGGAAAAAGCCGCCGCATCAGCCGTCGCGGAGTTGCGCGGCAAAATACCATCCCAAATCCTCGGCCACTACGACCGCCTGGTAGCCCACGGGAAAAAGGGGCTGGCTGCCGTTCGCGACCAGGTCTGCACGGGTTGTCACATGCATGTGACCATCGGAGTTGTCGCCACGTTGATGCGCGACGACGACATTCAGCTTTGTGATAATTGCGGTCGCTATCTTTATTTGGCGGAAGCAACGAAGGCCGAAGTCCCGAAACCAACCGCCAAGCCGGGGCCGGCCAGAAAGCCGCGAAAGTCAAAAGGTTCCTTGCTGTTGGTTTGAGCATTGAACCCGACGGTCATCCCGCCGTTAACGGGCGGAAATCGCGGGAACAGTCAAAGTACGGTTTCCAGTTCCGGTATCCCCGAAAACAAAAATCCCGGCAGCAGATTCGCTGTCGGAATCTGAAAACGAATTGTTTTTATTCGCCGTAAACAGATGCTGTGGTCTTGACATACAAAGCCAGGGACGCCGGCAGCCTTCGCCAGCGCTTGCTGGAGAACGTACTGCAATTTCCTGCTCGCCAACCGCGCCGTTTTCGCCGATTTTAAGGTGAATTGACTATGTTCACCGGCACTTACACCGCAATTGTCACCCCGTTCAAAAACGGCGCAGTGGACGAAACCGCACTTAACTGCCTGATCCAATTGCAAATCAAGGGCGGCGTGGACGGCATCGTGCCCGTCGGTACCACCGGCGAATCGCCGACGGTGGATTGCGACGAACATATTCGCATCATCGAACGTTCGGTGGCATTTGCCCGCGGCAAAATCAAAGTCATCGCCGGCACCGGCGGGAATTCGACCAAAGAGGCAATTTACCTGACGCAACGGGCCGAGGATGTCGGCGCGGACGGTTCGCTCCAGGTCGCGCCGTATTACAACAAACCGTCGCCGGAAGGGTTGTTCCAGCATTTCTGCGCCATCGCGCGCGCGACGAGATTGCCCATCGTGCTTTACAGCATCCCGGGACGCTGCGGCATTGAAATCGGCGTCGAGACGGTCAGCCGCCTGGCGCGCGGGTGCAAAAACATCATCGGCATCAAGGAAGCAGGCGGGAGTTGCGACCGGGTTTCGCAGTTGCGCGCGGCGCTCGGTCCGAAATTTGAGATTTTGTCCGGCGACGATTCGTTGACGCTGCCGTTCATGGCGGTCGGCGCGCAGGGCGTCATCAGCGTGGCGTCGAACGTCATTCCACGTGAAGTCGCGCAGATGGTGAATGCGTTCACCCGCGGCCAGATCCGGAAAGCGTCACAGCTGCACGCGGAATTTTATCCGCTGTTCAAGGATTTGTTCATCGAGACCAACCCGGTGCCGGTCAAGGCCGCGCTGGCGATGATGGGCTTGATCGAGGAAGAATATCGCCTGCCGCTCGTGCCGATGAGCGCGGCCAATCGCGCGAAATTGCGTGCGACGATGAAGGCATGTGGAATTTTGAAATGATGAATGAAACGTGATGCGTGAAACGTGAACCACGCATCGGCATCACGCTTCACGTTTTACGTTTTTCTATGACCAAAATCATCATCACCGGAGCCAAAGGCCGCATGGGCAAGGCGCTCATCGCCTGCGCGCCGAACTTTCGCGAACTTGAAATTGCCGACCAGATTGACATCGGCGACGATCTCGGTGCAGTCATCGCGCGCGGCGACGTGGTGGTTGATTTCAGTTCGCATACGGCCACGCCCGAGGTTGCCAAGCTGTGCGCGCAGCACAAAAAGGCGCTGGTCATCGGCACCACCGGCCACACGGACACCGACACGTTTGAAATCAGGGAGGCGAAGGCGCAAATTCCGATTGTCTGGGCGTCGAATTTCTCGACCGGCGTGAACACGCTGTTCTGGCTCACGCGCAAAGCGGCGGAAATTCTGGGGCCGGACTTCGACTTGGAAATCGTCGAAATGCATCATCGCCTGAAAAAGGACGCGCCTAGCGGCACCGCGAAAACGCTGGCGGAAATCCTGGCCAAAGTGCGCAAGCTGCAGCTCGAAAAAGCGGCACGGCATGGCCGCGCCGGCATTGTTGGCGAACGCACGGCCTCGGAAATCGGCATTCATTCCGTTCGCGGCGGCGACGTGGTGGGCGATCACACGGTTATTTTTGCGAACACCGGCGAGCGGCTGGAACTGACCCACAAGGCATCGAGCCGCGACACCTTTGCCAACGGCGCCTTGCGCGCGGCGCTCTGGGTGGTGAAGCAAAAGCCCGGCCTCTACGACATGCAGGACGTGCTCGGCTTAAAGTAGGACGGGCTTCCAGCCTGTCTCCATTTCAAGGCAATGCAAACGGCAAGTCAGAGACAGGCAAGATGCCTGTCCTACATCGCACTGGGCTCCAATCTCGGTGATTCGCGGCGAATCATTCTGGAGGCGATGGCGCGGCTCCAAAAATTTTCCGGCTGGCCGCTGCTCAAATCTTCGCTGTGGCAAACCACGCCGGTGAATTGTCCACCCAACTCGCCGTTGTTTGTGAACGCCGTCGCTGGCTTCGCGCCGCAAAAAAATGAAACGCCGGAATCGTTGCTCCAGAAACTCCGCGCGCTGGAAAAGGAATTTGGCCGCCCGCCGAAAAAGGTTTTGAACGAGCCGCGGGCGCTGGATTTGGATCTGATTGCGTTCGGCGCGGAAACACGAAATTCGCCGGACTTGACTTTGCCGCATCCGCGCGCGCATTTGCGCCGTTTTGTGCTTCAGCCGCTGGGCGAAATCGCGCCGGATTTGATCCTGCCGGGACAGAGCAAAACCGTGGCACAACTGCTGGCGGTGTTGCAGGACGCGGAATCCGTCACGCGGTTCGAGCAACATCGTAGTAGCTGACTTCCTATTATTGGTTGCCTTTCACGTGTTTTGCATCCTTAAATGAGAATTCGCTGGACAGGCCATGAGCGTCCGCTGGATCAAACCAATCAAACCAACCCGCTTTTACTGTTCCACAAACGGCAACATCCTTGTTGGTATTCTCCACCGCCCTCGTAACGCCATCCAAATCTATGACATTCCTCGGAAGCTTGAAGTAATGCGCAGCCTGCGACTCTGCGGTCGTTCGGTAGTAAACCTTCCTGAGATCCCGGTTTGCACAGTAAAAAATGTTTGTTCCTATTTTTCCAAGGAACAACTGGTTCGTTGTCAAACCATACCGGGAACGCGCCAGCACGTAAACATTTTTGGATACCAAAATGATCTCCCCATTTGTAGTATTTATAGAAAAAACGCAGGTTTTTCGTGGCCAGCTGCATGTTTTATAATAGGGACTCCACTCAGATCTTCCCATGCAAAAGAAGGCCGTGTCTTCGTCAAACGGATAAATCTCTATCCCATTTTGGTGCTCTAGACCTGGTTCGGTGATTGTGTGAATATCGAAATTTCGTTTGGTGAGCACCTGAATTGGTTTTTTCTCGGGCCAACCCGGCCAAGACTGAACATAAGATAAGTCATTAAAAACGATATATTGATTTGTCGCATTCCAAATGATGCGTAGGCATGGGGCACCGCTACCAAGGCCAGGCGGAAGATCCTCTCCGGCAAAAAGACGGAAACTCGCAGCAACCATAAAGAGCAGAAAACTGATTATTCGAAGCGTTGCATTCATACCCGTTACTCTACCAAACCGTGCGCGAAGATCGTAATTGATATTTTAGCTCCTGCCATTGACTTTTTCGATGCGCACTTCATGCCGCCTTAGCCTGTTTTTCATACCCTGAAAGTCCCGTCTCATTAGCACCGCGGCTTCAGCCCGGTGATTCCTGACAAAAATAAAGAGCAGAGCCGTTTCCACGGCTTCAACGCAACATGGCAAACCGTTGAAACGGTTCGCCGTTGTTTCGTCCTGTTTCGCACCGGGCTGAAGCCACGGTGCCAATGAGATGCCAGATCACGCCTTCAGGGTTTTGCCAAAAAGCCGCTGGTGTTCGAGCATGACATAGCGGTCGGTCATCCCGGCCAGGTAATCGCACACGGCGCGGTGCAGGCCGGTCTGGCGGATCCGGCGGCGCGCGCCTTCGCCGATTTCCTTCGGATGCGCCAGATAATATTTGAAAAGCTGCTCGAGGATTTTCACCGCGCGCAGGTTCGGCTGATGGACGACGGGGTTGTAATATAAATTCTTGTAAAGGTACTTGCGCAGTTCGAGGTTCAGCTTGCGGCGTTCGGGACTGTGTTGCACGAGCACTTTGGGAAAACGCCGCGCGTCATCGGCTGAATGGATGCCCGCGGCGTGAATGAGACGTTCACTGTTCTCGACGACGTCCCGGATCTGCATGTCAATGATGGTACGAATCGTGAAGTAACGGCGGCATTCATCGGTCAAATCCCCATGCTCCCTCTTTACGAGCCGCGCGGCATGCGCCCAAACGCGGACGTCGCGGCGCAGATTCTTTTCGGACAACAATCCGGAGTCCAGCCCGTCGTCGAGGTCGTGGCTATAGTAGGTGATTTCGTCAGCCAGATTGGCAATTTGAGCTTCGAGCGAGGAATTTTTGGCGTCAAAACCTGTTTGTTTGGCGGGGTGATCGCAGGCGGTGCGGTGCTTGACCAGACCTTCGCGGACTTCCCAGGACAAATTCAGGCCGGGAAAATCCGGATATTTTTGTTCCAGTTCCTCGACAATGCGGAGGCTGTGGCGGTTGTGTTCGAAACCGCCGTGACCTTTCATCAGACGTGCGAGAACCGCCTCGCCCTTGTGGCCGAACGGCGAATGACCGAGGTCGTGCGCGAGCGCAATGGTCTCGGCCAGACCCTCGTTTAACCGCAACGCGCTGGCGATGTTGCGCGCGATGGCGGCGACTTCAATGGTGTGTGTGAGTCGGGTGCGCAGGTGATCGCCGGTGCCGTTGAGAAAAACCTGCGTTTTGTATTCGAGCCGGCGAAAAGCGCGCGAATGAATGACCCGGTCGCGGTCGCGCTGGTAATGCGTGCGCCAATCGGGTGGCGGTTCCGGATGTTCGCGACCGCGCGTGTCACCGCTGAATTGCGCACCGGGCGCGAAAATCTGCCGTTCCAATTCTTCGAGTTCAAGTCGCGTGCGCGGCATGAATGGAATGTGCGGCGACGACCGGCGAAAGTCGAACCGGAAAGTTCAGCCGGCGTTGTATTTGCCGCCGTAACCCGGTTCATAAAGCCGGATGCCTGCACCGGCATCACGCATCATTTCAAAATGTCCGTCCACCGTGTAAATGCGGCAATCGGCCTTGATTGCCAATGACGCAATCAAAATGTCGTTCCAAGGAGTGGTGCAACCGCGGTCACGCAGCCGCCCAGTGAGCTTTTTCGCCGAATCCCAGGCGGCATCGGCCATCGGCAAATAAGGGATGCAACTGAAATAATCTTCCAGCGGGTGACGGTCCTGTGCGCGTGCGCCGCCCAGCACTTCAAGTTTGACCGGACCGCACCAGGCAGCCTCGTATTCCTCCAGAAGATTCTCGAGGGCGACTTTCACATCGAGACGGCCTTCCCGGCGAAGCGCCTCAATCCAAACGGATGAATCCACCAGCACCATGAAATCCCTCAAACATCCCGCTTCTCGATTTCGTCATTGGTGGCGGGATAATCAAACCTGCCTTCCCGCAACATCCGCCCGAAATCCCGCGCCTTTTTCCGGTGGACGAAATCCCGCACGGCAAAAGCCACCGCCGGGCTGTTTTTATTATGCCCGGTGATCTTCAACAATTCCTTCGTCCAAATCAACCGTCATTCTCATGCTGCCAAAATGATGTTTTTTTCATCTTTTGTCAACACAAAAATCATCATCAGTTTTTTAACAGTTCCTGCACCGAGATGCCGCGCAGCTCGAAGAGCCGGCGGATGGTGTCCTCGATCAAGTTGTTCGGACAGGACGCGCCGGCAGTGACCCCGACGGTGATTTTGCCGTGCGGCAGCCAGTCGCGCGTTTCGATTTCTTTTTTGTCGTGCTGGTCGTAGTGGCAGATGAGACGGTCCGATTCCATTTTGGCCGCGTTCTTGATGAAGAAGGTCGGCAGCTTGCCCTCGCCCATTTCGGCCAGGTGCGAGGTGTTCGATGAATTGTAGCCGCCGATGACAATGAGCAGGTTCATCGGCTCGCGCATCAGTTTCTGCAACGCGTCCTGCCGGTCCTGCGTGGCCCCGCAAATCGTGTCGAAAAAACGGAAATGCCTGTCAATTCCCGCCGCGCCGAACTTTTTAATCATCGCGGCCTTCAGGCGATTTTGCACATCCTCGGTTTCGCCGCGCAGCATGGTGGTTTGATTGGCGACGCCGATAGCCTGCAAGTGTTGGTCAGGGTCGAAGCCCTCCGAGTAGGCGCCCTTGAATTTTTCCAGGAAGTCCCGTTTGTTGCCACCGTTGATGATGTAATTGCAGACGTAATCCGTTTCCTCGAGCGTGAAGACGACGAGGTAATGTCCGCTACCGTACGCGCGCGCCTGCGAACTCGTGGCCTTGGTCTCCTCGTGCCACGACTTGCCGTGAATGATGCTGGTGACTTTTTCCTTGGAGTACTGGCGGACGCGTTTCCAGACGCTCATCACGTCGCCGCAGGTGGTGTCCACGAGCACACAGCCCTTTTCTTCGAGTCGCTTGCGGGTGGCTACTTCCGTGCCAAAGGCGGGAATGATCGCTACGTCGCCGGCCTGCAATCGTGCCAGTTCATCCTCGGTCGGCTTGGGCGAAATGATCTGGATGCCCATGTTGCGAATCTGGTCGTTGACTTCGGGGTTGTGAATGATTTCGCCGAGCAGGTAAATGGGTTTTTCCGGCGGAAAAAATTTTCGCGCGGCGTAGGCGAGATCAATCGCGCGCTCGACGCCGTAGCAAAAACCGAATTCCTTCGCGAGCTTGACCGTGAGGTCGCCAGCGGAGAGTACGTGACCGGTGGCGCGGATGCGCTCGACGAGCTGGCTGCGGTAATGGGAGAGGACCTGTGCCTGCACGGCTTCCATGATGTCGGGCCGGCGAAGGTTGACTTTCTGGGCAGCGGGCGCTGGTGTTGACATAACGGAAGCAATGTAACATGGCCGTTGGCACCGTCCAGCCGGAAAGCCGCGCGGATTTCACAAAAAGCATTGCAGCTTGGGCAATTCGTGCGATTATTTGCACGCGTCGGAGCGTAGCTCAGCTTGGCTAGAGCGCGTGGTTTGGGTCCACGAAGTCGCAGGTTCAAATCCTGTCGCTCCGACCATTTTTATTTCTCAATCCAGGTTCCGCAAATTTCTCCCCGGATTATTCACAACGTTGCTCACTTTTTCGTTTGCCGGAGTGCTGGCGAATTTTTTATCGGCTGCGCAAAACGAAACAGAAATAGCGGACGCCTTTGATCAACATCAAATTAATAATACCCAATAAAAAAACGTTGCAAACAGGGCGTTTTGTGCGTTTTCAATTAGCTGTTTCCACGGTTGGCATTACCGCTGCTAAAGGCGCGTGTGTCAATTACAGCCATGAAATAAATATGAAAAAAATTGAAGCCATCCTCAAGCCTTTCAAGCTCGAGGAAGTCAAAGACGCGCTCGCCGAAGTGGGCATCGAGGGGATGACGGTGAGCGAGGTCAAAGGTTTCGGCCGGCAGAAGGGCCACACCGAAATCTATCGCGGCAGCGAATACACCATGGACTTCCTGCCCAAAATCAAAATCGAACTCGTCGTGCCGGACGACCGTGCCGACAACGCCATTGCGGCCGTGGTTCACAGTGCCCGAACCGGAAAAATCGGCGATGGGAAGATTTTCGTCACAGCGATTGAACAGGCGGTTCGCATCCGCACGGATGAAACCGGCAACCTGGCAATATGATCAGTAATGTAAAAACCAAATAAATCAGCAAAGCAGAAACAGTTAAACGAACAACCAATATGACAAACGAACCAACACCACCAGGCGGCGGGAACAAGCCCACCACCAAAGCAACATTGGGATTAACAGGACTGACCATCAACGCCATGGCCTTGATAGCGCCTGGCGCATTCCTGTGGCTGACGTTCCAAGAGCAATCACTCTACGGTGCGCCGATGGCCGGGTGCGGCATGTGGATCGGCCTGCTCGCCGCGCTGCTACTGTGCTTCGCGACGGCCATCAGCTACGCCGAGCTATCCAAACTCTATCCCGGCGCAGGTTCCTCCTACCTTTACGCCGAGCAGGCGTTCCTGTCCAAGACCCATGCGTATAAATTTGCGCGCATCGCAAAATTTTTTACCGGCTGGGCCAGTCATTTGTATTACTGGGTTTATCCCGGCTTGATGGTTGGGGTGACGGCGATTCTCGGCGGCTACCTGGCCAGCCAATTTTGGCCGAACACTTTCAGCGGCACCTATAACAGCCCGTTGTTCATGTGGCTGTTCTGCATCGTCTTCTCCGTACTCGTGGGTTACATCGCCTACCGCGGCGTGAATGGCACCACGGCGGTCAACATGGGGATCAACATCATTCAGATCAGCGCGCTGGTGGTTTTCGCGGTCATGGCCATCGCCTATCGCAGCAATCATCCACAAGGATCCGTGGGCTGGCATCTGTCCGGCGGAACGCCGGTGAATTATAATGTTGATCAAGTCAACGTGCTGGACGACAAGAATCAGCCCGTGCAAGACACCTGGGCGGATAATTCTCCAAAATTCGCCCAAGATGCGAATGGCAAGGATTTGATGGGCAAGGACGGCAAACCCGTTCCCACCATCAAGCAACAAGACCGGCAAGTCACAGCCGACGACCTGGACAAGACCAAGAACACCGATGCCGTGGTGTTGGGCACCTTGACCACGATGGGACTCGCCGTGGGCGATCCGTATCCGGTCTTTCAAAAGGACGATGCCGGCAAGCTCAAACTGGACAAGGACGGTCATGCCGTATCCGACCCGTTCATATTAAGCTACAAGCCCGAAGACGCCGTCACCGGCAAACCGGGTGACGCGAAAGACCCGCAAACCTTTAATTTTCACACTTCGGCCAAGTCGGTCATCGCGCCGCACAAATTCAACTTCCTGCTCATTCAGGCGTGCATCGCGATCCTCCTGCTCGTGGGTTTCGAGTCGGTGACATCCATGGGTGAAGAGGCGAAGAATCCGAAGAAGGACATCGGGCGCGCGGTGTTGCTGTCCCTGGTGATACAAGGCGCCATGTGCTACCTGTTCGAGTATTTCGCCGCGAATTATTTCCTGAACAGCGGCTACACGCTCTCGAACGCCGGCGCTTCCGGCGCGCCGCTCGGCGACATGATGGTGCTCGTCGGCACATGGGCGTTTGGCAGCTATCCAGCCGGCCGGGCATTCATGCTCGTGCAGGCCGGCACGGTGTTCCTGGCGTTGATCGGCACGACCCTGGCCTGCATCAACACAGGCGCACGGGTGACTTATGCGATGGGCCGCGACGAAGAAGTGCCGTCGCACTTCGGCTTGATCCATGGCAAGACGCTCTCCCCGCACCGCGCCATCTGGGCGCTGGTGGTAATCTCGGTCGTCATCGGCATCGTTACGACGTTGGCCTATCTCGGTGGACAATCCGCGGACTTGGCGGCGTTGGACAAACATAACTTTTGGTATAGCTTCGGCATTTTCTCGCCGCACACTTACACTTGGATGCCCAATTCGCTGGTCACTATCACCCTGATCAGCAATTTCGGCACGTTCCTGCTCTACATGACGACTTGTATCGTGGCCATCGTGGCGTTCAAAGAGCACCACAGCTTCAACGGGTTCAAGCACTTCGTTGTGCCGATCTTCGGGCTGCTGGCGAACCTAGGCTGCATGATATTCTATCTGGTCGGCCCGTTCACGGTCAGCGGCATGAGCTGGCATGAACCTTACATCGCGCTTGGTTTCGCCGCGGTCTGGGGCATCTACGGCTTCATTTACTTCAAATCCAGGAGCGCCAAGCTCGGCCGGTCCACAATTCTTACCGAGAAACCTGCTTAGATTGAAGCCGAGGAGGACACGCATAGCCCGGCCACCGTGATGGTGGCCGGGTTTATTTCCAAACGCCGGGGGGACAACGTCCGCCCGACTTACAGCCTTTCGCTCAATAAAATTCTCGGATAACCTTGGCCAGCACATGAAAGTCAAATGTTTCCAAGTTTCCAGTATAGGAACCGTTCGCGACCACAACGAAGATTTCATTGCTTTTTGGGAGCCGGAAAATTTTCAGCAATTGCAGGCTGTTGGCAGCATCGCCGTTCTGGCCGATGGTGTGGGTGGCGAAGGCAACGGCGACATCGCCAGCCGCCTGGCGGCGGAAACCGCGCTGGAAATTTTCAAGGAAGCCAAGCCGGAAACCTCCGCCAATGATTCCGTCCGCCGGATTTTCGACGAAGCGGCCGCGAGAATTTTTCAGGCCGCCCAAAAACAGGGCCGCATGTCCACCACGCTGCTGGCCTCCATTTTTCGCGACGACAAGGTCACCATCGCGCACGTCGGCGATTCGCGCGCCTACCTCATTCGTGCCGGGAAGATCAAGCGGATGACCACCGACCATTCCTACACCTCGCTTCAAGTGAAATTGGGGTTGTTGTTGGAACGCAATGCCATGACCAGCCAGCATCGCTCCACGCTGACTCGCAGCGTCGGCTCGGAACCGATTTGTCATTACGACATCAAAACGGAGACCCTGGAGCAGGGAGATTTGATTTTGCATTGCTCGGACGGACTTTACGGTTTTGTTTTGGACGAGGAAATTTTGGATACAGTGATCAAGTATCATCCCGGCGAAGCGTGCAAACGCTTGATCGGTGCGGCCGAACGGCGGCAGACCAGCGACAACGTTTCCGTCCAGATTATTCAGGTGTGGCAGGTGGAACAGTCATTGCAAGCCCAGACGGCCGCCGTCAAAACCAGCCGCGCGCTCGGCAATGACATCGGCGTGGGGAGTTTGCTCGATGAGCGGTTTGAAATCACCGATGTCATCGCCAAGAGCGGCATGGCTTCGTTGTTCAAAGCCAACGACCGGCAAACCGGCAAGGCGGTGGCTTTGAAAATTCCCTATTTGCAAATTGAAAGTGACCCGGCGGGATTTGACCGTTTTCGCCGCGAGGAGGAGATCGGGATTAAACTCAATCATCCGTATATCCTGAAGATTCTTCCCGTCGAAAAAAAGAGCCGGCCTTATTTTGCGATGGAATATCTCGAAGGCCAGACCTTGAGCGAATTGCTGCGCAACGTGAGGCCCCTGCCGGAACCGGACGCGGTCAAAATCGCCAGCCACATTTGCACCGCCCTCTCCTACATGCACCAAAACGGAGTCGTGCATCGCGATTTGAAACCGGCCAACATCATGCTGTGCAACGACGGCTCGATTCGCATCATGGATTTTGGGATTGCCCGGGCGGCCAATGCCCGGCGGCTCACCTTTGTCGGTTTCACACCCACGATGGGCACGCCCGATTACATGGCGCCGGAGCAGGTCAAGGGCAGCCGGGGCGACGAACGGACGGACATCTACAGCCTGGGAGCAATCCTGTACGAAATGGCCACGGGCGAACCGCCCTTTGCCGGCGACAGCCCGTACGTGATCATGAACGCCCGCGTCACGGGCGATCCGCAGGCACCGCGCAAAATAAACCCGAACCTGACGCCCGTGCTCGAAGAAATCATCCTGCACGCGATGGAGCGCGATCCCAAGCGCCGGTATCAAACCGCTCTTGAAATGAGAATCGAACTGGAGAATTACGAAGCCGTGGTCATGACCAGCCGCCACGCCCGGTTGCAGGCGCCACAGGTCTGGAAATCGCGGTTCCGGATGGTGCCCCTGATCATCGGCTTTGTCATTTTGCAGGTGGTCGTCTTTTTGCTTTTGCTCTGGCATTTCCAGAAGCACTGATGGCGGTGACAAAAATGGAATTTCCAACCCGCCGACTTTGAATGGACAACTTTACATTTCTCCTCGTTTTGCATCCACAATGATTTTTGCCTGATGGAAATCGGCACACATCGTCCGCGCAACGTCGGTTGGGCCAGGGCAGCGGCCCTGCTTTACGGCGACTGGGGTACAAGCAAGGCCTATGTCATCGGGCTGGCCTTTATCGCCGCTGGTTTTTCCTCTTTCCCGATCATCCTGGCGGTTTGCGCCCTGACCGGGCTGGTCGGCTACAACTACATCATCGTTTGCCGGCATTTCCCGGATGGCGGCGGCGTCTATTCCTCCGCGCGCGAGCAAAGCCGGGTGCTGGCCGTGCTCGGGTCGTTGTTGCTGCTGGCGGATTTCATTGTGACTGCCGCCATGAGCTGCTGGGATGCCATGAGTTATTTTGGCGTGCCCCGGGAATATCTTAAATTTGCCACCATCGGGGCCATTCTGCTCATCGGCTATATCAACTATTTCGGGCCGAAACATTCCGGCAGTTTCGCCGTCACTCTGGCATTGCCGATGGTGGTGGTCGTTTTGGCCATCATCGCCTTGAGCGCCCCGCATCTCAGCTTTACTTATCTTGAACCGTCTCATGCCAGCTTCAGCAAGAACTGGGTCGCTTTTGTCGGTGTCATCCTCGCGTTGAGCGGTGTCGAGGCCATCGCCAATCTCACGGGGGTGATGACCCTGGATCCCAAGGCGTCGGCAAACGCTCCGAGCGTGGCGATCACTTCGAAAAGAGCGATTTGGCCGGTGGCGGTTGAAGTGGTGTTGGGCACAGCGCTGCTCGGTTGGGGCATGCTTTCGCTGCCGCATTCGATGTCAGATAATATCAGGAGCCGCTACACGGATATGCTCCGGTTTTTGGGGGAGGAGTATGGCTCCATGGCGCTGGGTCCGCATTTCGGACATGTTTTCGGGATCGTCGTCGGCCTGGTGGTCGGCCTTTTGCTGCTCAGTGCCGTCAACACGGCGGTGGGCGCCATGATCGGCCTCATGTACATGCTGGCGCGCGACCGCGAAATGCCGCGTCCCTTCGCGAAACTCAATTCCCACGGAGTCCCCTGGCAGCCCCTGCTGGTGGCAGCCATCCTGCCAATTATTCTGGTCATCCTGGCGGACGATTTGGATTCCCTGGCCGACATGTACGCCATTGGTGTCGTCGGCGCGATTACCGTCAATCTGGGTTCAAGCTGCTTCAACAAGCGGCTGAAATTGAACTGGCGTGAATTCACAATCATGGTGACGACTTTCGCGATTTTGTTCGCCATTGAGATCACCATTGCCAAGACCAAGCCGGCGGCGCTCTTTTTCGCCACGTGCGTTTTGCTGCTCGGGTTTGGCTTGCGCTGGTATGCGATGAAACGGGCGGGCATCGAAACCGTGATGCTGACCCGGGAAATGGCGGCGGCGCTCGTCCCATCGGAACGGCTGGAAAACCTGCGGCCCAATTTTGCGCCCGGCCAATCCATCCTCGTGGCCGCGCGCGGTTTCACGCCGGTGCTGCGCTTCGCCCTCGAAGAAGCGCGCCTGCGGCAGGGGAGTTTGTACGTCGTCTATGTCAAGCAACTCGCCGTCAATCTGCCGGGTCCGCTGGCGGATCCGGAACGCCCGCGTTGGCAGACGGATCGCCAGGCAGCGGAAATCATGTACGGGATGTTTGACCTGGCTCAAAACAGTGGAGTCAAAGTGCTGCCCGTCTATGCCGTGAGCGAAAACCCGGCTGTGACCATCATTGACATTGCCGCGACGCTTGGGGTGGACATGCTGATGCTGGGCGCGCCGCATCGGAGTTCAATGGTCAAACTTCTCAGAGGCGACATCGTGGCTGAAGTGGCCAGAAACCTTCCCGAAAACATCCAGCTCATCATCCATGGTTGAGCGACTGTGCCTGAAACTCTTCCGGCGAAGCCTGGGAGCGCTGGCGTCTCGTCGGCGAGGAGTTCCGGTTTTCGGCTCCCAACCGGCCGGCGGGACGCCGGCGCTCCCAGGAAAAGGCAAGCGCAAACACCAACTCCACTGAAAACGTCGAGGAACCAGAAAAGCACTTCGCTGGTGAAATCAGATGCGGCTGAGCAAAAGGCGACAGCCGGTTTCCTTGAGTTCGATTTTCCAAAACGCGCGAAGCATTGGCAGCCGCGCAGTTTGACCAACATTGACCTGCTGTCCGTCATTGGCAAGAAGTTTGCTAATCGATGTCGCGTAGTTTTCAAAACAGGAATTTTTTGTAGTTAGCAAAACAGGAATGTTCATTTGGGGCGGTTGGTGAAAAGGAGGACGGGTTTTAGCTGGGGATCGGGCGGGGCGGCCAGCACGGAGTGG